>Ga0315284_10012547_pt1 | contig 12064 bp, 5 predicted proteins | sample YL17G09_16_MG_FD_203696 | JGI IMG/M metagenome (GOLD analysis project Ga0315284, IMG submission 203696) | Sediment microbial communities from Yellowstone Lake, YNP, Wyoming, USA - YL17G09_16 | ecosystem: Environmental > Aquatic > Freshwater > Lake > Sediment | place: USA: Wyoming | collected...
AAAAACGCCGTGACTGCCGGGCAGGCATTTTGCGGCAGCTCTTCCCGCCAATTCATCGGCGACCTTTCTTCCATGGATATCGTACATCGTCAGGTCACCGACATGCTTTGCGCAGACATCCGTCGGCCGCGATGCAACGGATGTCGGCTGCGCCGACCATGTGCCTTTCTGTATGTCCAGATACCAGGTATCATACCAGGCCATGGACATGCTCGATCCGCTGATCGTCAGCGGCAGCCACACATATTTCGACATGCTCAGGTCGCAGGCATTTGCCGTGCAGTCCCAGCGGTCGCCCATGAAGATGTAGGTGGCGCCGGAGGCGCCGGTCACGGGAAAAATATGGCCGGATTGACTCTCATAAGTTGAACTGTTGCCGAGATTTCCATCGGGATTCTTGCTCCACGGACCCGCAATGTTTGTTGCGGTACGGTAATGGTTCTGATTAGGGCTCCAGTACGAGCACCACGAATTCACAAGAAAATAGCGACCGTTTGCTTTCATAAGAGCGGGCCCTTCTTCGCAAGCAGCCGGATCAGGGCCAATATCACAAATCTTATTCGCTACCGACAAATAATCGCTACTGAGCCTGTAGATGCTATTGTGGTGATTGCCGTTTGAGAAAACAACATAGGCCGTTCCATCATCATCTTTGAACGCACCTAAATCCATCACCGGCTGATCCGTCCATTTGCTCTGATAGACAAACGGTCCCGTTGGAGTGGATGATTTCGCGAATATCAGGCCCTGTCGAAGGGGACAGCATTCGCTCAGTACCATGACATAGGTCGAAGCGCTGCTATTGAAGAGTACTTTCGGTCGATAGGCGATACCTTGGGTTGATAGGGAACCGGATGCTCTGACCGGGCAGGCAATACCTTCGCTATGCCAGGTCTGGAAATCGGTTGACGAATAGCATCCGATCCCGTTGAAGGCCCCGAACTCAAGGCCCACGCTCATATTCCGCGTGTTTTCGCCGTACAAATAGAAGGTTGAACCGACTTTGATGATGTTGCCGCCATGCGCGTGGATCGGATTGCCCTTATCGTCTTTCCACTGTACTCCAACGGTGATTCTTGCTGCGTAAGACTGGCAGGCAATCAGGAAAAATGCGCATATGCCTATCACGGGAAATCGCATGGACAGCCTCCTTTTGCGGTGATTATTGCAAAAGAATCGGTGATGTCATTTCTCTACGCTCATTTATTTGACGCATACTTTTGCCGTTCTACAGATATTCTTCCCCAGAAATTTGACCAGGTAAGTACCTTCGGTGACCATCGTACCATTGTTGTTGCGGCGGTCCCATACTGCTCGTCCCAAAGCCGGGGAAACCGTGATGGTACGCGCAAGCTGGCCGCGAATGTTGAATATTCTGATGCTGTTTATTTCTTGAATATCAAGAATCAGTTTCAGCTCCATCCCGGCGACTATGAATTTGAACCCGGCCATGTGCGACATCGGAGCTTCGATCGCCGTTGCTGGATTAATCATCCGGATCTCCACAGGCCCTTTGCTTACCGCTAAAGGCGGTGTGAATCGCACTTCGCACTCATTGGCATTCACGACCCGTGTAGAGGATGGCACATGTACGCCGCTCTGGGTGGCCGAGGCAATGGCGGGCTTGCCGGAATTGCGGACCCCCAAAAATTCCAGATTGAAAGGCCGCTCGAAAGTCAAGACAACCTTCTGATAGCAGTCCGGCTCGACGCTCGAATAGTCCAAGCTGCCCCAGGTGACGGCCCCCGGCAGAAATGCACGCAGTTTGCCTTGGAAAGATTGCGGCAGATTGGGGCGAACCCACAATTTCTTATTAGGCACGTCCCAACTCAGTCCCTCCAGCGCCACCAGCAGATGCCAGGCGGACGGGACGCTCTGATAATGATTGCCGAAGGTGGGCGCACGATTGGTTTCAATCAGCATAGGTTGGTCCCACGGCCGTTTTAAATACCCGAAGATGACATCGTAGAAGCATTTGGCAACAGTCATACCCTCCTCGGTACAGCCTCGCCAGATGGCAGGGGCGCAGTAAACCCGCAATCCTTCCGCGTTGGACATGATTTTTTCCGAACACCATCCCCCATCCACTTCCTTCTCCATTACTTGGAATGTCGTGCCGTTATAGTTGTGCCCGAGCGTGCCCATGTATTTCAAGTTCTGCCGCACGCGCGCGGTGTCGAGCTGCCTGGGCATGCAGAGCAGATCGTCGCTGTGCTCGCCCATCGTGCCGGTGGCATCGGGATTGTCCGGTTGACTGCTCGCGGCGCCATAGACCCCCTTGCTTGGATACCACAACCCCTCCAGCTTCTGGGCCATGAGTACGGAGCGCGCGGCATAGGCGTCGCGTGTGCTCGCATCACCCATGATGCCCGCCATTATCGACGCAGCCTGGAAAGCCGCCCGCTGGAGATCATTGATGTACATATTTTCCGGCATTCTGCCGAAACAATCGTACGTCTTGCCGTCATCATAGAGGCCGTTGTTGTTTCTATCGCCGCCGAGCATGTAGGCGCAGCCATTCTTGACTGTCGGCCAAAGGGCCTTCAAGCGCGCTGTGTCGCCGGTCCAGAGATAGTCGCGATACAGATCGAGGATCCACTCCGGCGTATTGTCACCGGCGTCCCAGTAGCCCGAGCGCGTGCCCGGATAGGCTTCGCCGTGGTCCGTGGAGGTGCTGGTCGCAGTTACACATCCGCTGCCAAGATCGTGACGAATGGCCCCTTGGGGCGTCGGGATGTTTGCGAAGATCTGCAGGTTGCCCCATCTGACCTCCGGCAGAAAAATCAATTCGGCAATGGACATGAAGAACACTTCATCATAGGTTCCTACAAGGTCAAAATCATTGCCCTCCTTTTCTGCGGCTTGTCCGTTCTTGAAGAACACGCCGTTATAGGCCATATGGGACGTGCTGATGAGGATCTGCTCCTGCATCCACGCCGGCAGGTTGCAGTTGTCCGTCATTCCATGAACCCAGGCATCAACGCCGGCGCGGATCGAAGGATAGTTGCTCCGGCAATCCTGAGCAATCTGGTCCGCGCCCTGATAGAAGTTGTTGTGATAATGTCCGAGCTCCTTTCGTGGCCACGCTGAGCCGTTTCCGCTGATATAGGTTGGAAAATCCCAGGCAAAAACAAATACCACATGCCGTGTCGTCTTTGCGGGCACGATGACTGACGATGCCAGCATGTTCCCCGGGGCGCCGTTGAGTTTGCCCTTGACGAAATTGCCGCCCCAGGTGACCTGGGCAACGCTATCGTTGCGAACCATCCCGCACAGCGTGCCGCCGCCCGCCCGAGTCGATTGGAGCAGCACTCCTGCAAGTTGGCCATCCTTCCCCGTCACAGACCTGCTGCTGTTGCAATCGGGATTGGGAACCTGGAAGGCCAGGGCAACAGTCTTCTCATCCGCGTCCGGGTTGGTAATTTGGAAGTCGAAGAACAACACCGGCAGGCTGCTCATCTTGCTGTCGCCGGGGATCCAGGGTGCGAAGGCCTCCATCGTCACACTCAAAGGGATCGAGTCGTGCTGGAACGTATAGTTGCAATGGGGAAACAACGGCCGGTAGCCCACGCGCATGCCCGGGGCGCCGGCCACCAGATCGCACGTCCATTCACGCGAGCCGCGCATGGTATATATCTTGAAGTTGTAGGGACCGCCGAAGGTCGGCCCGTAGAAACCAAGACCCAGATCACCCGAACGGATCTCCCCCTTCCCGTACGTTCCGTCCGCATTAATATGTAGAAACCCGACGCCGAAACCTCCATAGTAAGGTGTGTCCGCCCCCAATGCGTAGCCGGCGCAAAGCCACGGCAGGCATAGGGCCATAACGCTTATTCGGATCTTTCCAGACATAGTTGAGCCCCTTTCTGTTATGATAGAGAAATGATGGCAAAGAATGGCTGCTTCATGCGTCTTACCTTCTTTTTAGCAAGCCGTGTCACGGGACCGTGTCGTTGCCGCTTGCACACCTCCAACAAGTGATGGAAAAGTGACAAGCTTGACTTGCTGCCTATCCCGGGGCCTGAATGAAATGCAGGATGCAACATCCTTCAGAAGACCTATCTAGTCACAAGAAACTTCTTCGAGAACTTCAAATTCCGGTCCAGGTAGTTAAAACAGTACAGGCCCGGAGCCAAATACCCGGTATTGAATTCGAACTTCCTATCTTGCACGTTCTCCCTCCTCAGATATGACCTGCCATTGGCATTTACGATTTCAATGGCGCCGCCTTTAGAGTGGAAAGGCAGTGTGACCAAGAGCATGCCCCTCTTGTTTGCCACCAAAATGTCTTTTCTTATAGCGGCTGGTATGCCGACCTGGGTCACCGTGTTTGAAATCAGTTTGACCAGCAAAACTGTATTTGTTGCCATGTCGAGCGTGATAGAGGCATTGTTCCCGCTGATCGGAGTGCCGGTCATCAACTGAAAATTGTGCGTCGCATCGACCTGATACTGATCCGCGCGTACCGTACCGCTGGGAATATTGTTGAGCGTGACGGAAAACTGGGTCTGGCCCTGCTGGTAGTTGCTCACCATGAACGCAGCCGTGCTCCCGTTGTCCGACTTGCCCGCAATCACCCGTTGATCTCCGCTTAAAGAGGCTGTAACGGTAACGCGGTTGGGAGTCTTCAATAGCTGGTTCCAGGCCACGTAGGCGTAATAGCTGGTGAAGGGGTTTCCGTATTGGTCGAACATGCCATATCGATTGGTGCTGGCGGCATAGTAATAACACATGTCAATAGGACTGTCTTGAAGCGCTATAAGCGTAGAAGCGATCAACGACGAAACATCCGAGCCGGTCACCATGGCCTGGAAGGCATCTCTCATCGCGGGGAATTGTAGGCTGTCCGAGGTAGTCACTGTACCCCAGTCGGTGTTGAAGCAATCCCACTCCGTATGATGAATTTCGGCATTGGTGAAACCGTAGGAGTTCACCAAATCGCGGGCGCTCACTGCCATGCTCTTATAACCGGATGGAGAATTGGAGTAGCCGTTATAGGCGTAAAAATCCAGCGGTAAGCTATTGTCGCGGCAATAGGCGAGAAAAGTCGTGCCATTGCCCCAACTCATGAATGACATCCCTCCGACCTTGAGTGTAGCATCGTAAGCCTTGATCGCTTTCACCGCAGTGCCGTACAACTGTAAATATTGGTCGGCGCTGCCTGTCCACATTTCAGGATTCTCAGGCTCATTCCAGATCTCCCAGTACTTGATGCCGTAACGAAAACCCTTGTTCCATCCAGCGTTGTAATGACGGATAATATTCACGCAAATTGTCGCCCATTTGTTGTAGTCGCTCGGCGGGTTCGTAAAATAGGACCTGGTATGTTCAATGCTTTGACCCAAACGCCAGAGGATCTGTGAGCCGTTATTAATGATTGCCGCTATGTAGGCGTCGGTCTTCTTGAAGGTGTAATTCATCGAATCGTTTGCGTCGAGATTGAAGAGAGGAAAAATGCTACTGATATCAACCACGTCAGCAGCTCGCCAATTATGGTCATCGTGAAGGCGGACCATGGTAAAACCAGCATTTTTATGACGCTGCACCATGGCGGCGTTATGTTCTTCCCACACAACTGGCCCGTTGTTCACTCCGTTTAGGGGCCTTATCTTGCCGAGCGGTTTTGAGAAATCTATGGTGACCGGCACCGCAGACACGGCGGCCAATAACCCGTAGAGTAGAAATACCAATCCTATCCTTGAAGACAGGATTGGCCCGCATTCGGTCTTCCGACTATCGACGAGACATCTCATTGCACACCTCCTGGATTGGTTTTTCTTCATTTGAAAGCGTTCTTCTATCTGGATCTGGTCGCTTGGCGCATAGAGACCTTTATCCACCTTGCAGATCAGTTAGGAGTAAGCTTGACCAGCCAGACCGAATTGGGCGCCAGGTCAAGCGTGATGGATGGATTGGTCCCGCTGACAGTCTCGCTTGAGGCCAACTGAAAATTGCGTGTTGCGTCGATCACGTACCGGCTCGTGCGTACTGTACCGCTTATGGGAATATTATTGAGCGTGACGGAAAACTGGGTCTGGCCCTGCCCGTAGTTGCTCACCATGAACGCGGCCGCGCTCCCGTTGTCCGACTTGCCCGCAATCACCCGTTGCTCTCCGCTCAAGGAGCCCGTAACGGCAACTCGGTTGGGCGCCGCCTGCAATAACTGGTTCCAGGCCACATAGGCGTAATAGCTGGTGAATGGATTCCCGTGTCTGTCGAACATCCCCCATAGGCCGTTATCGCTCGTATAATAGTAACACATGTCAAGAGGACTGTCCTGAAACGCTATAAGAGTAGAGGCGATCAACGACGAGACGGCCGGTCCGGTTTGCATAGCCTCATAGGCAGCTTTCTTTTGCATATAGCGCGAACTGTCCGAGGTCATCAGAATATCCCAGTCGCCTGCAAAGTATTTCCACTCCGTAAAATGAATTTCGGTTTTGGTGAAACCGTAGGAGTTCAATAAATTACGGACGCCCTCTATCGAGCTCTTATAAGCGGAAGGAGAACTGCTATAGCCATGATAGGAGAAGAAATCCAACGGCAAGCTATTATCGCGGCAGTAGGCGAGAAAAGTATTGACAAATCCACCTGAACCGCCGGAGGTTGCCGGACCTCCGACCTTGAGTGTAGGATCGTAAGCCTTGATCGCTTTCACCGTAGCGGCGTACAGCTGCAAATATTGATCGGGGGAGCCCCTCCACATATTTCCTTTGTCGGGCTCATTCCAGACCTCCCAATACTTGATGCCGTAATGAAAACCCTTGTTCCATCCGGCGTTGTAATGACGGATGATATTCACGCAAATTGTCGCCCACTTGTTGAAGTCGCTTGGCGGGTCTATAAAGAAGGATGTGCGATGTTCTATACTCTCACCCAGCCGCCAAAGAATCTGTGAGCCGTTCTGAATAATTGGCGCTACGAAGTCGTCGGTCTTCTTGAAGAAGTAGTTCATCGAATCGTTTGCGTCACGATAGAAGAGAGGGAAAATGCAGTGGATATCTACCACGTCGGGGTTCGGCCAGTGACAATCGTGAAAGCGGGTGATAGCAAAACCAGCGTTCTTATGACGCTGCACCATGGCGGGGTTGATGAAAGCAGCCCAAAAAGGCCCGCCGTTGACTCCGTTCTGCACCTTCATCCTGCCCTGGGATTGTGAGAAGTCTATGGTGATCGACGCGGCGGACACGCCAGCCCATAGCCCGCATAGAAAAAGTACAAACGCCATCCTTGATTGCAGTACCGATCCGATCTTGCGCTTTCTAATGATGCATCTCATTGCACACCTCCAACAAGTGATGGAAAGGTAACAGGCTTGACTTTCTGCCTATTCAGAGACATATTCATACTTCTTGACAAGGAATCAACGCACTAGCGAATAGCGCATCTTGCGCTCCACCATCCCAACAGGTTCCCAGGGCATGAAGCGCATTGGTGAATCAATGCGCGACGGACGCTACCGGCAGACGGGTCCAGTTCGTTTCGGCGCCTGCCGTATACTTCAGCAGGTAAATCCCCGCGAGGACCGGCTTTCCTGCTTTGTCCAGGCCATTCCATACCAATGCGCCGCCGTCCGATGCGGGATTGGTGATATCAGCGATGCTCCTCCCGGTCAGGTCCACGACCGTGACGCGCTTCACGTACCGCTCCATTCCCTTCCAGAGAAATGCATACCCGTTGCCCTGCCGTCTGGCGGCAAACCCGCCCTCCAGACTCAGCGCCGGCGCGCCGGTCGGGGCGCTTGCTGTTTTGGCAATAATGCGCAGCTTGCCCGACGACCCATAGGTCCCAGGGTCGCCATACGGATATACATGTATGTAAACGCTGTCGCTGATCGTTGAGACGCCGTTGAGCGTTGCGGGGACCGTCCACTTGAAATTCTGCCATGAAGAGTCAAGGATGCTTATCGAAGAGGTCCCAGTCAGCGATCTGAAAAGAAGCCCGCCATTTACCGAACAACTGATCATCATGCCAGGAGGGTTGAGAACGCTGTCGTTGGTCCATTTGATCGCGTAGGTGTTGCCCACGATCAACGTGGCGCCCGCAGTTGGCGCGGTCACGGTGATCTGGCTGGTCACCGCCGGTCCCTGATATGTGGCGCTGGCGATGATGCTGTTGGCCATGCCAGTCTTGAAAGCAATGGCTTTGACAATGACCGTTGCTCCCGCATTGCACGTGAGCATGAAGGAGTCCCTGACGGCGCTCATGAGCGTGCCGCTTGTCGCGGTAGGATCGCTGCCGTTGATGGTGTAGCGGATGGAAGCCCCCGCGGTGGCCGTTGCTATGACGATTTTCGCCGGTGACGCGCTCAGCTTTCCGGATGCGGGGGTGAATGAAGGCTCCGCGACGCGCTGTTCAAAGGCGCCCACCTTGCCCGGAAAGTAGTCGTAACCGCAAAACGCTCCCAGGAAGATCTCCTCCCGGGTTACATAATTGTAAATGACCCCGGAAACCTGGTTGTACGGGGCCGCACACGTACGGTTATTTTCGTCGTGATGGTTGCGGAACATGAAAACCTGATTGTCAAAATGGGAGAAGTGCTGCATGTCATTGTTGCATTGGATGTCGCACAGGTCGGTGATGGCGTTATTGTCATACGTACGCATGCGCGTGCATTGGCTTTCGTCATAGTAAGCGCCGTTGTAGGTTCCGGGCGCAAGGTTGTGGATGATCATGGCGCCGTCGGGCGAAATCGACGCATTGCAGCCGCGCCACGATTGTGCCGCATTGAGGGCCTGCTTGGCAACAAGGTCTATTTTATTGATCCACGGCCCCCCTGGCCCGGAGGCAGAGGCCGCATGTCTGCCGTCGTTGGAGAACCCGCCCCAGAAATAAGTTCGGTCGTTCATCAGGCGTTCGACCGTGGTGGTCCCTTTTTTCGCCCGGTAGATGCCGCCTCCGCTGACGGTACTTGCCCAATAGAAATAATCGCCAACGCCCGCTTCATTGTTCAGGCGCAGCCAGTACAGGGCATGCATGCCGAAATTATAGCCGCCGTCCTGCACCACCGGCACGCTGATGCCGGTCTGAGTGGGTTGCGCACTTGAGCCGTCGCTCCTGACGATCTGGATGGTATTGTCCTTGAGGAAGGCGATGCTGTCGGCGGTCACCGGTGAGAAGCACGGTCCCATGCAGGAACCGGTCACCAGGACCTTCTTGGTGTTGGACGGAAGGTCGATCAATACCAGGTTCCCGGAAGTCCAGGTCTGCGTGCCCTGGATAGCCGCGACCGTGCCGTTGATCGCGGAATATGAAACGCCGAAAGCCGTCAGCACCGCAACTGCAGCGAAACCCGAACGCGAAATGATCTTCACTGCAACCTTCCTTTCATATAAGTGAGAGACCCATGAACCCACCGATGGGGGAAATCCCCGCTCTATCGCCGATACTTGTGCGCCGACTTCAGACCGTCGGTGTGGTTGACGATAGCCTGATGCCGCCATTGCGGTTGGCGCGTGACAGCGGGGTTCAGGTCGCACCGCTCTCCGCGCGCACGGCGAAAACGGAAGTTCTCTTAATATATATAATGCAGGACTGCGGGAAAAGCCGGCACTATTGATTATTATCATTGCCAAACTGATTGATCTGATGTATACTTTGTATGAGGTCTCATGGTGAAATCAGGTACTGCCGCTGCTCAGGGATCGGGTAATTCCAGCGGCAATTCCACCGCCCGGTTCGATGCACTTCTCCGATCGCTGATCCGCGACCCGGCGACGGTTCGGTTGCCTTCCATTGCCGGGCTTGCGCGAACATATCATCTGAGCATCGCGGGTGTGCGCGCCGCGCTTGCGCGTTTGCAGGACGAGGGACTGATTGCCGTTGAGCCCCGGCGTCGCGCTGTTGTCGTTGCCAATATGCAGCGCCGTCTGCAGGCGTCTGCGCCGTTCCTGCTGTCGTCCGAGGAGTCGCTCTACCGCGCCATCCGCAGCCGCATGGCCTCCGGCGCCTACCGGCCGGAGCAGCCGTTGCCCAAGGCCGGCTTCCTGGCGCACGATGAGCACGTTGCCACCAGGACCGTGGTCCGCGTGTATCGGCGGCTGCTGCACGACGGATACGTTTACAAACGAGGCCGGCGAAGGCTGATCTGCGGATCTCCGGCATCGGCAGCGGCCGTATCGACGCCCGGCAGATGCGTGCTGATCGTGCAGCCCGCCGGGACCGGATGGAAGGATGTGGTAAGAACCCGCTGGACGCTTCCTTTTGCCAACTCCTTCATGCGCGAAATGCTGCTCTATGGGATCGAGCCCAAAACAATCGTGTGGGACGAAGAGGGGGCGCGGGGGTCCTGGCCGGACATTCCTGCGGGCGAAGGCGGCATCAATTCGCTGATCAACACCCTCGGCGACCGTCTTCTGGGCATACTGGTCATTAACTTCGGCTGGACGAAAGATGATCCCCGGAACATGGAGGCTGTTTCGGATCTCATGCGCTTTTTCTGCGGCTTCCAAAAACCGATGGTGCTCTTCGATCAACTGGTGCATGTCTATGGGCCCAAAGTAAAGCCGTCGTTGCAGGCGGTCATCGAGCGCATGATTTCGCCCCAGAACGTTCGGCGGAATTTCGTCCGCTGCTATATTGACGGACTGGACGGTCCGCGAAACGCCTTGATGGCCCTTTACAGGCGGGGACACCGCGTCATCGGTTTTCCAACGCTGGGGAAGAACGCATTCTGGCTGCGCTACCGGTTGCGGGATCTCCGCAGTGTCGTTGCGGAGCTCGATCCGGCCATACGCGTGATTGATGAAAGCGAGGCCGGGCCGATGTTCGCGGCGGGTCCGGCGAAAACACTTCGGGACATAGCGGACGGACTCTCCACCATCAAACACCCTTTTGCGCGCAATCTGCTGCAGCGGATGGAGGGTGATTCTCAGCTTTCCGCCGATCAGCGGCGATTGCTGCAGTTGACCGGGTCCCTGGCCGCGTTTCTGACGGTCCCGGAGCTTACCGCGCTCATCGCCCCCAGCGACACCTATGCCGCTCAGGTGTATCGCTGGCTCCTGTTCGCGGGGATCGAGGCGCCGAAAGACATCTCGCTGGTCTCCTTCGACGACCGGCTGGAAGAAACCTACCCGCACTCTGTTTCGTCAATCAATTTCGGGTTCGACCAGTTGGGCTTTACCGCGTTTCACGCGATGCTGGGTGACATTCCGGTAGAGACGGACGCATGGCGTTCCGTGGCGGCTGTCGCGCGAGTCAATCATTTCGGTACGATAGGGCCGGCGCCACCCCGCAGTCAACCGTAAGATTGAGACTTGTCAAACGCGTGGCGAAGTTCGCTCCCAGACTCCTGCGGTGCGTATAGGGCGGGTTTTAGGCGCAGACCGGATCAAGGCGAGACATTGGGATCTGAAGCTGCACATCAACGCGTGCGTAACCGGCGAGTACGCACTCATGCCCAGCTTACCTCGTCGGTGTTTGCGCACAGGTTGGACCCCAGCCGAGGACGGTACTTGTGATGCGTAGGGAGTCACTGTGTGCGAGCCATGAATCGAGGCCAAAGGCCCCCCCCCGAGAACGGTTCCACAGAAAGACATGCCGGGCTCTACTGCATTGTCCAGTCTCTCGTTCACCACCTCCCGGCAGGTTCCCACGAGTAGCTTTTTTTTGTGACGATCGTCACACAATGCTGCTCTCGTCGCAATACTGCACCCTACCTCGTCTCCGTGTGTTTGCTGCCTGACCGCACCTAACGTGCTGTGTTTGTCACGAATTACGACAAGTCGCGTCATCGGGGCACGCCGCTTGATTCGTCTTTCTGGTTTTTCCCTCCAGAAGGACCGTCATGTCTGCTTCCCACCCGGCATTGCAGGACCACGCTCAGGCTGCTGCCGATGCATTTTCCCAAAGATACGTGCAACCGCGTGCGCGGAAAGGACGGCGCGGCGGCAGCTCATCCGGAATTGATCTGTGCCGGCTGGGCCGTGAGCCGGACAGCAACTGCGGTTCAGACAATAGGAATGGGCCTTGGGGCCTCGACCGCGCTGATAGCCGCAGCCTCTCTAAGAACTCCCGCAATAGTTGGTGACGTTCTTCCCACCTGTCGGCATTGTTGAACTTTTTT
>Ga0315284_10012548_pt1 | contig 12064 bp, 8 predicted proteins | sample YL17G09_16_MG_FD_203696 | JGI IMG/M metagenome (GOLD analysis project Ga0315284, IMG submission 203696) | Sediment microbial communities from Yellowstone Lake, YNP, Wyoming, USA - YL17G09_16 | ecosystem: Environmental > Aquatic > Freshwater > Lake > Sediment | place: USA: Wyoming | collected...
TAAGCGCTCTCCTGTTTGTGCTGTTTGGGTGTGGAAAGAAACCTACCACCCTAACACCGCTGAGAAACACCAGGACAACAGCCACTCCCGGTGAGACGGTGGTGCCACCGCCGGTTGCGCCACTCCCCGGAGTCAATCCCACGCCGCCTTCCGGAACCAATCCTGCGCCGGCAGTGGTCAGTCCAGCGCCGCCGGCGCCGCCCAAGGCAGTTAAACCGGGACAATCAGTTCCTTCGCCGCCGCCGGGTTTGATCAGAAAATCTCGAGAGCACAACCCCAATCTGAAAGGGTCGGAAGAGCCGTCCGTCCCACCGCCGCCGCCCGCGCCGCCCACGCCGGGAACAGCCATCCCGGCGCCGCCATAACATGACGGTGGCATGCCAAAGATGGGCGCCCGGCCGCACAGCCGGGTGCCCGGTGTTTTCGCCGAGGTGACGCGGTCAGGACTGCTGTCCTGCCACATCATTGGCATGGTATTCCGCTTCGTTGTGTTCTGCCTGCAAGCCGCTGCCGATCAGCAGACCCTCGAACTGCGCGGCTAATTGTCCGAGCGTGATTTCCATCGCGGTCCAGATGTATATGCAGGACCACGACAACAAGTTCCCCATGCGTGAGACCGTGTGGGCGGAGGTTTCCTTCCCGCCCAAGGCCCTCACCTGCCCGACCTACGGCGCCAAGAAGGGCAACGGGTACGGGTACAACTACTGGCTGTCATTGAAGTGCCCCACCGATTCGGGCATGCCCGAAGTGCAGGACCTGCCGGTGCTGATGGACAGCAAAGCCAACAACAACCTGGTGCAGACCAGCCAGGACATCGACGGCCGCCACACCAGCAAGACGGTGGTGGCATTTGCCGATGGGCACGTGGAGCTGCGGCTCCCCGCCGACATCCCCATCTCCGCTTTCACCGACCACGAGTTGTTCGGCGAGACCTGGCCGGACTGGCCGGTCGGCAAGTCGGACATCGCGATCCAGGAGCAGAGCATGCCGAACGGCTGGTGGGTGCCCGCGTATTGTCTCGAAATGGACTGCGCGAAGACCGGCTGGATTTCCCCGGTACTGAGTGATCCGACCAACACCTGCTCCTGCTGGGACGGCATCGCGCTGTTCAGCACCTGGCGGCAGGGCGGCGACGCCCTGTTCCTGGGCGGCAAGCCGTATCACTACGGCTTCCCGGCGGGCTACACCGGCAACCCGGCGGAGACGTACCTGCGCATCCCGATCCCGGCGGGCTCCAACTCCATCAGCGCGGCCGGCTCCTGGGTCATCAGCCTGCCGAACTTCCGCTATGCCTATATCGGCGGCCTGCCCACGGTGAACAAGGCCAAGACGCCGCCCGATCCGCCGCAGATCGGCGGGTGGGCGGAGGTCAACGTGTGTGACAGCGGGGGGTCCAAGATCGCCTCGTACCGCCTGAACTGCACCGGCACCAGCGTCGAATACAGCTTCCAGGGCAGCGCCTTTGCCACCCTCAGCAGTTGTACGGTTCCGACCCTCCACTGGGCATATCAGGACGGCCCCGCCGGCACCATCGATTCGTACACCTTTACGGGCGCCGACAAGAAGCACAACCTGATGATTATGGGCACCGGCGACGGGACGCTGCTGTGCGCGCTCTCCTCGGATCAACCGGGGGCGCAGGGCGTGGTGCATGCCTCTGCCGGCCCGGGCGATGTGCTGCAGCCCAGTTATGTAGAGCTGCGGGTGTCCTGCTACAAGGGTGGGGCCGGCGACGGCACCATCAACGTGGCAGTGCAGTCCAGCGGCGGCGGCATGAACTGGGGCGCCGGCGGGTAAGTCCGCCTGCTCCCCGCGTGTTTGCCACGCGTCTCCGGACCGCGGCCGGCTTTGCCGGCCGCGGTCCGGCCTTTGGTTTCCCCCAGGATTCGGCTGGACGCCGATTCGTTACAGTCCCCCCAAGATCCTTAGCTCCAGATCCGACCGATCGGTCCGATCCGGCCTGGATTATTCATGAAGCGCCTGTAACCGCCGAAGAATAATAGAAATATAAAACACCAAAGGCCCGGCCGCCAGGCCGGACCCTCGGTGTTTCGCTGAGGTGACGCGATCAGGACTGCTGCCCTACCGCATCACTTTCATCCTGTACCGCCTGCACGCCGCCGCGTTTGGAGAAGCTGATGGCAACGATGAGCACGATGAGTGCCACACCAGTCACTACCCATTTGTAGGGACTGTCCTGCAACAGTACGGTGGCCGGGGCAACGAGGATCGAGATGAGGTTCATCACCTTGATCATCGGGTTCAGCGCCGGGCCGGCGGTGTCCTTCAGCGGGTCGCCGACGGTATCGCCGATGACGCCCGCTTTATGGGCATCGGAGCCCTTGCCGCCGAGGAAGCCGTCCTCGATCTTCTTCTTCGCGTTGTCCCAGGCGCCGCCGGTGATGCTCATGAACACCGCCATGAGCTGGCCGACGAGAATGGCGCCCGCCAGGAAGCCACCCAGCGCGTAGGGGCCGAGCCAGAAGCCGACGAGGATGGGGGAGAACACGGCCAGCAGGCCGGGGCCGAGCAGCTCGCGCTGCGCCGCGGCGGTGGAGATGGCCACGCAGCGGGCGTAGTCGGGCTTGCCCTTCTCGCCGACGCCGGTGTATTCCCAGATGCCCGGGATGGTCCTGAACTGGCGGCGGACTTCCTCCACCAACTGCACCGCGGCGCGTGAGACCGCGCGGATGGCGAAGCTGGAGAAGAGGAAGGGCACCGCGCCGCCGATCAGCAGGCCGACGAAAACCTGCGGCAGGTTGACCTGGATGTTGCTCACCAGGATCTCCGCGATGCGCGTGCCTGGGGCGAAGATGCCTTTGGCAATCTGCGCGCCGGCGACGGTATCCAGAAAGGAGCGGTAGAGGGCGACCGCAGCAATGACCGCGGTGGCGATGGCGAAGCCCTTTGTCAGCGCCTTGGTGGTGTTGCCCACCATGTCAAGACGCGCCACCACGTTGTGGGCGGCCTTGTTCTCGCTGCCGTCCTCGTTCTTCAGCGCGCCGGACATCTCGAAGATGCCGTTGGCATTGTCGGAGATGGGGCCATAGGTGTCCATCGCCAGCACATAGCCGGTGGTGGCCAGCAGACCGAGGCCGGTCAGCGCGATGGCATAGGCGGCCATCGCCGTATTCGGGAAGATGGCGAAGGCGACGTAGATCGTCACCGCGATGGCCACGATGCCCCACACGGAGGACTCCAATCCCTCCGCCAGACCGGCGAGGATGAGGGTGGCCGGGCCGGTGCGCGCGGACGACGCGATCTCGATGACCGGCTTCTTATCATCGGCGGTGAAGTATTCCGTCAACCGCGCGATGACGAAGGTCAGCACGATGCCGATGGCGGTCGCCACGAATGCCAGATACCAGAAACTGCCGGCCAGCCTGGCCAACAGTTGCCCTTCCTTGCCGGTCAATGCCGCGGGCGGCACGGTTGGCAGTGTACCGAACACCGGGCTGGCGAAGACCAGGTAGGAGACCAGGACGAAGCCGAGTCCCGCGATGATGATCGAGGTATATTGTCCGACGTTGATCGGGTGCATTGGATTCATCTTCGGATCGTCTTTACCCCGCACGGCCAGCACGCCGATGATCGACGCCACCACGCCAACCGCGCGCACGAGGAGGGCGTAGATGACCAGCTTCAGGGTGAAGACGGAGGTGAAGCTGGTGGCCGCGGCGCCGATACCGAGGGGTCCAAAGCCGTTGGCCGCCAGCACGCCGCCCACCGCCGCCGCCAGAATAATGGCGGCCACCAGGGTGACCTCATAGGACTCAAACACGTCGGCGGCCATACCGGCGCAGTCGCCCACGTTGTCGCCCACGTTGTCGGCGATGGTGGCGGCGTTGCGCGGGTCATCCTCCGGGATGCCGGCTTCCACTTTGCCGACCAGGTCGGCGCCCACGTCGGCGGCTTTGGTGAAGATGCCGCCGCCGACGCGCATGAAGAGCGCGGCCAGCGAGCCGCCGAAGCCGAAACCGACGAGCACGAACATGGCGTTCGCCTGGAAGATCAGGAAGGTGATGGTGGCGCCGAGGAGACCGAGGCCGACGGTGAACATGCCGGACACCGCGCCGGCCTGGAAAGCAATCTCCAGCGCGCGCTTGAAGCTGGTCAGCGCCGCATTGGCGACGCGGACGTTGCCGCGCACGGCGATGCCCATGCCTACGTACCCCGCGGCATAGGAGGCCGCGACGCCCAGCAGGAAGGCCAGCGCCACGCCAACCGCGAGGGTGGCGGCATCGACATTCGGATTAGCCGAATATTGTGCCCGGTACAGGGAGAAGAGGCCGATCATGATGATCACGACCAGCGGGACCATCGTCTTCACCTGGCGGGCCAGGTAGGCCATAGCGCCTTCCTGCACCGCGGCGGCCACGCCCTGCATGCGCTCGCTGCCCGGGTCTACCGCCAGCGTTTTGCGCATCCAGTAGTAACCGAAGACCAGGGCCAGCACGGCGGCACCGAGCACGATAAAGAGCGGAATATAAGCGGCATTGGAGAATGGAAGCTGGATGGCTTCGCCGCCGGCCTTGTTCGCCTCGTTCGGCGTGCCGCCGGTAGCCGTAGTGGTTCCCGTGCCGGGGTTTGGCGGGGGGTCCTCCATAGTGGCAGACGGCGGGATAGGTCGATGTGGCGGCGGCTGTGTTGTGAACGCATTCGTGTTCACGGCACTGGATGACGCAGGGATTTCCCGCGCGGCAAACAGTTTAGGACCGGCAAAGATCACGAAAGCCAGTGCAATGACCAGGATGCCGAGCAACCAGGTGGGCAAGCGTTTCGTTCTACAACGAGGTTGACTCTTCCGTTGTTGCGACGACATGACGTTGTTATACCTCCTCACAATCATACTGGAGCCAATCGGCCTCAGGTGGAGGGGAAATCCCTCCTGACACATGAGCACAACGGGCGACAGCCTCCTGCCCGTCATGGCGGCTCGTCCCCGTTCAGTTGTCAGGCCCCCAGCACTTTCACCAGCTCGATCATCTCCGGGTCCAGGGGCTTATCCTTAGACCACACCTCTTCAAGCGGGGTGGTGATGATGCAATTGTTTTGTTCACCGACCAGCACGCCGCGCACGCCGGCCTTGAGATTCTTCACGGCGTAGGCGCCGAGCTGGCTGGCCAGCAGGCGATCCGCCGCGGAAGGCGATCCGCCGCGCTGCACATGTCCCAGCACGGTGGCGCGCGTCTCGTAGCCGGTGGCCTCTTCCACCTGCTCGGCGAGCTGGATGCCGTGGGCGGCGCCTTCCGCCACCACGATCAGGTAGGATTTCTTCCCGCGCCGGTATCCGCGCTGGATCACCTCGACGACTTCCTCCAGCTTCCACGGAATCTCGGGCACCAGCACCGCCTCCGCCCCGCCGGCGATGCCGACGTGCAGGGCGACGAACCCGCGCGACCGGCCCATCACCTCGATGATGAAGATGCGGTCGTGCGAGGTGGCGGTGTCGCGCAGCCGGTCGATGCTCTCCAGCGCCGTGTTCACCGCCGTGTCGAAGCCGATGGTGTAATCCGAGCCGTATAAGTCATTGTCAATGGTGCTGGCCACGCCGACGACCGGGAAATCGGCGTTTGCGTGCAGCTCATAATTGCCGCGCTGCGAGCCGTTGCCGCCGATGACGACCAGTCCCTCGATGCCGGCCTGGTGGAGATTGTCCACCGCCCGCGCGAATCCCTCCGGGGTCTTGAACTCCTCGCTCCGCGCGCTGTGCAGGACGGTGCCGCCCTGGTTGATGATGCCGGAGACCGAGCCGGTGTCCATGAGGATGAAATTCCCCTCCACCAGGCCCTGGTAACCGCGGCGGACGCCGATCACCTCCACCCCTTCGCTGATCCCGGTGCGCACCACGGCGCGGATGGCGGCATTCATGCCGGGGGAATCCCCCCCGCTGGTCAGGACCGCAATGCGTTTCATAATGATCGATCTCCATGCGCTTACCGGCCGGAATATTCCCGGTAAGCCCGCACCATGGCGAGAAAATTCGCCGGCGGCACGCCGTTATGAATGCTGTTGCTGCTCGCCAGCATAAAGCCCGGGCGATCAGCGAATTGGTCGAGCGCCGCGCGGGTTTCCGCGCGGACGGCGGCCGGGGCGCCATGGCAGAGCGTTTCCACGCTGTCAACGCCCCCGATCAGGCAGACCGCGTGCCCGTACCGCTCCCACAGCCGGTCGAGATCCATGCCGGCGAAGGTATCGATGCCGGCATAGGCATCGGCGCCGGACTCCACCAGGAACGCGTCGGCGATCGGCCAGATGCAGCCGCCGGTGGCGATATACGCCCGCGCGCCCAGCGCGTGATACGCCGCGATCTGCTCCCTGACGCCCGGCAGGATAAACTGCCGGTAGTGCGCGTCAGACAGCAGCGACGTCCCCTTGCCCCCCACGTGCCCGCCGACGCCCAGCACGGAAATCCCTTCCGCGATGGCCCGCGTCCCGATCAGGATCGCCATGGCGGTCATCTGCCGGAAATGCGCCAGCGCCGATGCCGGATAACACGCCAGCAGCTCGAGATGATACTGCGCGCTCATCGTGTAGTTGCGCATAACGAGCGGCAGGTCGAGCTGCATTTCCGCCAGCCGTTGCCGAATGCGCCGGATCACCTCGAACGTGTTCTCGTCGATATCGGACGGCGGTTCCGCGCGCAACACCTCCCCGGCATATTGGTCGAGATCGGCGGGCCGGTCGGCGGAGCTATACGTTATCATGGTGCAGGGATCATACGTCAGCAGCGTATTCCCGCAGCGCCACCGGTTGCACTCCCGCATTCGCCGCGGCCGGAAACCTGCCGGATAATTTTGATCGACTGAGATCCAATCCAGACCGGCTTCCAGCGCAAGGTCGATCCGGTCCTGCGCCTCACGCGCCGCCAGCCCCTCCCAGTTCCCGTCGGCCAGCCCGTCCAGCCACATCGGGACGTTATGAATCGGCGTCTCCCGCCCGAGGAGCGCCTCCGCGCAGCGGTTGTCGATCACCAGTTCGCCGTAGGGCACGCGGTCGGCAACGCGGCGGTCAAAGGCGGCGGCGATGCGCTCTCGGCTGGTCACGCGCGCCTCCCCCCTAACCCCAGCCCTTCCCCATCGGGGGGGAAGGGAGTAACGGGCGTAAATTCGTCAAGCCTTGCATATTGCCACCCACCAACTCCCTTCCCTATCGGGGGGGAAGGGCTGGGGTTAGGGGGGAGGCGCAGGCCTATTCCTCCCCGCGCCTGGCCATGCCGCCGCCCAGGCCTTCTTTGCCGCCGGATTTGGCGTTTTCCGCTTTGCCGGAGGAGCCGAACAGGCGAATATATTCCTTCGTCCTGGCGACCACGGCTTTGCGCGCCGGGTCGAGCAGCTTGCGCGGGTCCTTCTCGCCGGGCCGGCGGGCGGCGGTCTCCAGCATCGCGCGGTTGAACTCCATGCTCAGCGCGGTGGCCACGTTGATCTTGGTGTAGCCGACCTTGATGCCGTCCAGCAGCGAGCCTTCGCCCGGCGCCAGCTCCACGCCCTTCGCTTCCGCGTCTTTACGGTCGATAAGCACGCCCGATGAGCCGTGGCTGACGATGGGGATGCCGGTCGCGTCGTAAATTTCTTTCAGCCGGTCGATGCGCAGCGGCCAGATGTCCAGCCACAATCCGTGCACCGAGCCGACGGCGGCGGCCAGGAAGTCCACGCTCGTCTCATCGACGAACCGCTTCGCTTCCTCGGGCCTGGCGATGTGGTTTTCCACCGTGGGGCCGATCTTCTTGCGCAGCACCTCGAATTGTTTGGGAATTTCCATCGCGCGAATTTCGGCGATCTCGGCGTCGGAAATCAGCGACTCGATGGTGAGCACGGATCCGATCTCCGCTTCCACGGGCAGGTTGACGGCATGGGCGATGTCCACGATTTTCCGCGTCAGCGCGATGTTCTCCTCAAGGGGCAGCTCATGCCCGTCGTACATGAGCGAGGTGAATCCCGCGCGCAGGCATTTCACGTTCTGCTTGTAGTCGGTGCCGTGGTCGAGATGCAGCACGATGGGCACAGTGGCATGGCCGGCCAGCACGTTGGCCATCGCGGTGATCATCTCCAGCCCGGCGTATTTGATGGCGCCCTGGCTGGCCTGGATGATGACCGGCGCCTGCTCCTCTTCGGCGGCGGTGACGATGGCTTGTGCCATTTCCATGTTATTCAGGTTGAACGCGCCCACGGCATAGCCTTCCGCGCGCGCTTTCAACAAAACCTCTTTACTGGTGACGAGTGGCACGATGTACTCCTTCAATATCATGCAAGCTGTTTTCTCAACAGCTTGTCAAGAAAAGTGATTCACGGCCTCTAGACCGGTTTCGCTTTTTAGTTCCGGCTTCGCCGGGTTGGGAAGAATGGAAGAGTGGATGGCTGGATGAGTGTGACCCATTCATCCAGCCAATCCTTCTTCGTCGCAAATCAAGCTTTTTGTGCAATCAAAATCAAGCGCGGCGCGTCCAGTGTCAGCGCCTCGCCGCGAAAGCCGCCATGGCGCTCAACGAGGGTGAATCCCGCGTCGCGCAGCAGAATGGTCAGCTCCGTGCAGGTATACACCCGCACGCTGTGGGTGAAACTGCGCCGGCCCTGCTCGTCGAGCAGCAATTGCCAATGCGTATAGCGCCCCTCGGCCACGTCCCACGTCCACTCGCTGATGACCAGCGAGCCGTCCGGCAATCGCTTCCAGCTCTTGGGCTGCGCGTTGCGGATCAATGCGTCCCGGTTGGCCACGTCCAGCACGAACCACCCGCCCGAACGCAGCACGCGCGCCACTTCGAATAAGATGCGGGCGTTCTCCTCATCGGAAAAATAGCCGAAGGCGGTGAACAGGTTCACCACCGCGTCGAAGGTTTCCGCGAAGGGCAGCCGGCGCATATCGCCGCGCGCGAATCGCACTTCCGCGTCCCCGGCCGCCTGCTTCGCCTTCCGCAGCAGGTGAAGCTGGTAGTCCAGCCCGACGATCCGATATCCCCGCTCAGCCAGCGGGATGGCGTGGCGTCCCTGGCCGCAGGCCAGGTCCAGCACCAGCCCTCCGGGAGGGACACGGTCCTTCAGGGTCGCGGCAACGAAATCCACTTCCGGGTCGGTGCGCTCGCAGGGAAATTGATACAGCCGCAGATAATCTTCGCCGAAATATTCGGTCACCCAGGCGGCTTCAGTCTGTTCCAGCGGACGCACTCGATTGACTCCCGGATCGGCGATTGCCGTGACGCACACAAACCGCGACATTATACCGGGAATCGGCCACCGGAAGCAAGGCCTCTGTCGAGAAGTATTCCTGATAAATGCGATTGGTACTGGGGGGTATGAGCCCGCAACCAAGCCGGCAACCGCGAAGAAGTAACGTCGATAACACACCTGCCTACGGACCGGTTCCACCCCTCGCGAAGGATGATGCGAGAGGTGGGGTCTGTTATGCCCATTCCAGCGCGAATAATTCTGCGCAGCGCAGGGAGACGTGCAGCGCGACGGGCTCGTCATTGGGCAGGGTCAGCGCGGCGCTGCCGTCCCAGGTGACCGTTTTCACCGTCTCGTCGCCGTGCATGGAGTCGCAATCCTGTATGGAACGCCCTTCGACACCGACCAGGCCGATGCGCACCTCACCGGCGCGCGGGGCGCGGAAATTCACCCGCAGCTCCTTCCCCGCGGGCTGCAGCGGCACGGTCTGGAATTCGCCGTCGCGGTCCGCCGTCACCGCGCACAGGCGGTCCCGCGGCCACCACGCCCAGCCCATCTGCCAGGAGTCCCACACGGCCGGGAAGCGCGGGTATTTGTGCGGGTAAGGCGTGCCGGAGTATGGGGTGGCGATTTTGCCGTCCCCGAACGGCATCAGGTCCTTGCCGCTGCCCAGGAATTCGCTGTCCCACGCGCCGACAGGTCCGGGGGTGATCACCGGCCCGCCCGGGATGCGCCGCCAGGCGATGCCGTCGGCACTGGAATACAGCCGGATGTCCGAGCGCTCGGTGAAGCGGTGGTAGAACATCGGGAACAGCAGTCGGTATTCCGGCAGGCCGGGGTAGGTCGAATAGCCGTTCAGGTAAATATCGTAGTCGGCCGGATCGTCCAGCCGCGGCCAGAGCATCTCCTCCACGCCGCCCCAGTGCAGGAAGTCGTCCGACACCGCGCGCCCCACCCAGCGCCGCCCCTCGCGCATCAGGCGCGTGTAGAACACGTACTTCTCCTCATCTTCATCCCAGAAGAAGGTGGAGTCGGTGTCGCTGGGGTGCAGCATGATGGGCTCATGCACGGCCGTCCACGCGATGCCGTCCGGCGAGGCGGCATAATACATCGCATACTGGTGCTGCTCGCTCATGCGCTCATCCCGCAGGCGCTTCGGCAGCTTTTGATATTCCGCGTACCAGCGCGCTCCGACCTCCGGCGGCGGCGTCGAGCAGTAGACAATCTTATAGCGCTGCTCCGGCGCCCCGTGCGGATCGACGAAGAAAGTGAAGCCGTCGAAGCCGCGCTGCCCAGCGATGTCGATGTCGCAGCGCGTGAAGGTGGACCAGGCGAAGCCGTCAGCCGATTCCACCCCGACCACGGTGATGGTGTCGGTGACTATCCCGTGCGCCGGACTCCCGGACCCCCACTTGGACTGGCCGCCCGCCTCGAAGTACCAGGACTTGTAGTGCCCATCCTCGAAGATGATGCGCCCCCAGCCCTTCCAGCCGTCCACCGGTTCGGTCTTCTGCGCCGGCTGTGCGGCCAACCGGATGCCGTGCGGCACCGCTACCTGCTCGCCGTGCATCTCCACCTGCGGCAGCGGCGGGTTACCCACGCCATACTGCGTCCCGTCCGGTGTCAGCCACCGCACGTGCCCGCACTCGATGTCGCGCCAATCGAAAAAGAGAATCTTGCGCCTGGGCTGCATGAGGGGCACCTCCTTGGTGGCTTTATTACTGGGTAGAATGAGGAAGTCCTTTTAGGTTTTGTCCGATGATCAATAATCGGACCGATCAGACCGATCGGACCGATCGGTCGAATCAGTGGCTTTCCTATTCAAGCGGTCTGGTTCCGCGGCAATTGGGGTAGATGGGGCAGCCCCAGAATTGCTTGCCGGGAGTCTTGCCTTGGCGGGCGGTACGCAATACCATTATTTTTCCGCAGGTAGGGCAGATCGGGGGAACACCGGGATCCTTTGCTGCCGCAAAGCGCTCCCGGTTATCGCCTTCCTGGATAAGCTTGCGTTCGATGAAGGCGATTTGCTGGTCAAGCAGGTAGTTGGCCTGGTGAATGAGGCATATTATCGTATTGGCGACAGTTGCTGGGTCAGCATGCTGGAGCCATGGGGCGTAGGCATTCAAGTCGACGCTGTCGGTCCAGTTTCGTGAATCGTTCTGTTCGCGTTTCTGCCCAATCGCGCGCACGGCGAGGGCACGGGGATCATCTTTTGACCATTGAGAATGAAAATGCTGGCGCAGGAAGTCTTCGTAATCGAGCAATAATTCATCAAGGCTGGCGCGTGCAACTCTGACCAGGCGCAACTCGTTTTCGTATGAGATAGCCGAAGCCCGGCTTCCTTCGGCGATGTTCTGCCGGCCACTCCGGGCGGCGTGCGCGAACGCTTGCTGATAAAGCGGTCGCAGAAATCCACCGTAGCATCGTAGACGATGGTAGCCGCCTGGAAGCTGCGCAATTTACGATATCCACCGCTGGAGCGCATCTTCCCCAAAGACGGGTTCCGTGACGATCCGACCGATCGGTCTGATCGGTCGGATCGGTCCGATTTATTTTTTGCATCATCCATAACAACAACCCCTCGCTGGTGCGTTCAGTCCTTATACGCGGGTTTTCGACCCCACTGCTTTCCGAATCCCCTCCAGCACTCGCCGCGCGTTGGGCTGGAACTCGTATTCCAGCGTGGCGGCCATGGGCGGGGGGCAGTCGTAGGCGGCGACGATCTGCGCGGGGCCTTTGAAATACTCGAATCCGATCTCCTGCAGGCGGGCGACGATGTGCTCGGCGAAGCAGCCGGTCTTCGGCGCCTGGTTCACGCAGAGCAGACGGCCCGTCTTCTTCAGCGAGGCGAGCACCGTCTCCTCGTCCATCGGGATGAGCGTGCGCAGATCGATCACCTCGCA
>Ga0315284_10012549_pt1 | contig 12063 bp, 21 predicted proteins | sample YL17G09_16_MG_FD_203696 | JGI IMG/M metagenome (GOLD analysis project Ga0315284, IMG submission 203696) | Sediment microbial communities from Yellowstone Lake, YNP, Wyoming, USA - YL17G09_16 | ecosystem: Environmental > Aquatic > Freshwater > Lake > Sediment | place: USA: Wyoming | collected...
AAGAAAGACCATCCGACATTGGTGACCTCGATCCCGGGCGCCATCGCGAAGGCGAAGGCAGCGCTCCGAAGGACTAAAAATCTTTGCAAGTAACGCACCGAATCTCTGATTTGTGAACTATGGCAAAAGACTTAAGAACGGCCTTTTTGAGCCGGATCAGGGAGAGACGAGCCGCCCTGGAGAGGCAGGCCCAACCATCGGGGCCAAAGGAGTGGAGGCCGTCGCCTACTATTATCGAGGAGGTCATTCCGCCCGAGCGCCTATGGGACTATCTGGATTATGTCGGGAATTTTCTCGTCGAGAACGGGGTGATTACCACAGGGGACCTCAATCTCGCCGCTGGCCTGATCCAGGATTACGAAGATCGGCTTGAGAGCTTATTTCCTGGCTCGTAAAGGATCACGGAATTAACCGAAAGGTGAGAAATGCATTCTAAACAAGAAAAGTGGGTTGTGTGGTTTGTTGATTATACCGGCGGCGAGCACTTCTTAATCATATATGGAGACAAAGACGACGGCAAGAGGGTTGCCACAAGGCTTGCAATACACAAGACTGAATACGGGACGGTCGCAAATTGGGAAGTAAGGAGAGCGGAAGAGACGTCCCGAGAACGGATAGAAGAAATGCTCGCGGTTCTCAGATCTGATAAATGATCGCACCGAATAGCCGATTGGTGAGGCAAGGACTTTTGAAGTCACCAAAGAAAAGAAAGAGCGTTAAGGACTGGTGGCCGGGAGGGTTACCGACTCCTTACCTCGCCACTCAGTACGAGGTTACGGAAAGCTCCGGGGCTAGTACAGCCTTCGAGGCCTTATCCTGGAAAGAAGCCAAGAAGAAAGCCAGAGAATGGATCATCGAAGGAGACTATCCGGATCTCGACGAAACCACGTGGATTGACGGATTGATTCTCCGTGAGGATGGCGAACAGATTACCATTACTGTTAGGATCGATCCTACGGAGCCTCCCTGTACCCCTGGGAGCAACCACGATTGGGGACGCGAACAAGTTTCCGGCCACGGTGGTGGGATCATCTCAACCAGGGAATGCCGGATCTGTGGCCTCGAGGAAACCGTGGATACCTGGGCAACACGGCCGGATACAGGAGAAGAAGGATTCCGTTCTGTCGGCTATACCTGGAAGGAAGTGAGAAGGAGTTAGTGATGCCTAATCGTATGGGACCGACAGAGGGTACGTTTTGTGATCCAGAGGCATGGCGCGAGGTCGAACTAAGAATTCAGAACGATCTCGACTATATTCTGTTTTATCTAAACGCCCTGGTCGCCCTGGCAGAAAAGGAGTCCGGGAAGGTCCGTTATTCTGAGGACGTACGCGCTAACCTAAAGAGGGCCTCGGACATTATGAGTGAGGCCTACGAGGACATCATGGAAGAGATCGGGAAACAATAGGTCACGTATTTAACCGATTGGTGAGGAAAGTGGCCAAGCTAAAAAATAACGATGTCCGGTATACGGTGATCCTGATCGGGGATGGAATGGTCCTCCGCGTCTATCCATTTAAAAACCATCAGACGGCCGAGCGGTTGGCTCAGGAGGAAGCCGCGAACCCGAATCGCATTTCCGACGCACAACATGTGGTGCTGTGGGATATGGCCACCCAGGTGGAGCTTTTCTCGACCTATGGGTCTTATTATCCTCCAGGGCCAAAGGAGTGGAGGCCGGATTAAGTCACTAAATAGATGAAAGGTGAGGCGTGCTATTAGCGGGAAGTCGCAAAACTCGACCGAAAGGCCTTAGCACAAGGCCTAATGCCTGGGATTATGCTTATGAGCTTGAAGTCTGGCGCGGTGGCGAGAGGATTGATCCTGCAGTTAATTATTTCGTGCTAATGTTGGATCAGCTAGGCCTCCCAACGAAATATTCGTGCGAAGGACATCCGAATGGCTTCTATGTGGTATTCGAGGGTCCATACGAAGCCGCGATCGAGATTCATAATGCTGGCTTTTTTAGTGTCCAAATAGAGGGACCGCCTTATTCTTGGTCGATCCGAAAACATATCGACTTCAAGGGCGCCGATTCCGAACGGATCGATGCAATGCGCTGGGCTGCCCAAGCCTGGGAACAGCGATTCGGGCCGCTTGATTTCGATGCCGTAGAGCTTGTTCGTGGTTAAAGATCACTTAATGCATGATTGGTGACGAGAACGTGGCAAAAGACTTAAGAACGGCCTTTTTGAGACAGATTGGAGATCGGTTTCCTACTTCAAAACCTCGAAGATGGCGCTATGGAACTTGCTTTCCCTCAAGATGCAACGAGTGCCATTACTCCGGCCGCCAGTTCTTGACGCTCACGGGGCCTCCACTTGCTGTCCAATGTACCCCGGACCTCCGGGAAAAGCAATCTGCCTTGAATGCCAGAATCCCCTGTGGTAGTATATTCCGAGGAGGAGGATGATTTATGGCCCGTAAATTTATGACCGCAAGAGAGGTCGCCGCCAAATTTGGACTCGACGATTATGAAAAGTTGTTCAAGAAACTGGACGCATCCGAAGCTGGGCGCGCTCTTGGGAAACTCGGCTTTAAAAGCGATTCGCTGGTGGGCGACTATGATGGATTCGCCAAAACAACCTCAAAACTGGATGAATCCATCACGAGCGCAAGAAGCAAGTCTGCTCCCACAAAACTGAAGGATCCGGTGGTATGGTGTGCCGACTACGGGAAAACCAGGACTTGCGCAAAATTTAAGCATCTCGAGGATTTCATTCGCCTAAGGGAACGGATGCGCAATCGCTAAAAACCGACCTCGTGAAGCGGCTGATTCCCGTCAAGAGGCAGATCCCGAAGCGTATCGCCGACGCCGTGGACGCGAGGATCCGGAACTCATGTGGCCGGATCTTGCGAAGAAGCTGGCCCCCTTGAAAATGATAGGGTATCCAGCTGGCGCAAAGGAGTGGAGGCCGTAACGCACTGAATGCAAGATCGGTGAGGATCACCAAAGTATAGAATAGTGAGGAGAGCGACATGTTCACAAAGATCACCGGCAACAAGTTCCGGCCGTCCCTCTTCGGGGCCGGCGTGGCTGACGGCAGAACCTTCTACCTAGGGCAGACGCCGTACGACTGGTTCACCCGCGCCCAGGCCGCCGTCGCCCGGTTCGAGAACCTCAAGGCGCGCGCGGAATCTCTGCCGAACAAATCCGACAGGAGCCAGATCCTCTCCTGGATCGGCCCGGTGGGATCCAGCGACACGCCCATGGAGCGCTACATGACCGTGGTCGAGGACGTCCGCTTCACGAGCGAAGGCGAGAACATGTCCCAGTACGGCATCTCCCGCCTGCAGAACCGCGTGATCAAGCTCGAGAACTACAACAACGAGCTCGACACCAAGGTTCGGTCCTCGGAGATGGTCACCGGAACGACCACCTCTCCGACGGGGACGATCACGACGACCCCGGCCGGGACCACGACGACGGCTGCGGTCGTGGGGGGCATCCCCACGTGGGCCTGGATCGTTGGAGGCGTGGCGCTCACGGGACTGATCGTGTTCGTGGCCACGAGGAAGTAGATCACCGGGAAGACTGGTCGATGATCGCCGCCAGGCGGTTGGCCCATCCCGTGCTGATGTAGCCTTTCAGGCGGTTGCACAGCCCCTGGAGATCCTTGAGGCTGTCCGTCACCCCGGCCTCCTTGAACCGCAGCCGCCTCTGAATCTCCCAGAGGCCACACGAGGCGGAATCCCCGAAGAAATCGTACTCCTTCTGGGCTCGCCGCTGCTCGAAGGCCTCGGAGCCCCAGCGGGAGTACGTCTCCCTGGGTCGGTCGTCGAGAGATCCCGCGGTGCCGTCCTCGGCAGAGTCCTTCCAGCCCCCGAGGTCCAGGCCCCAGTGGTTGTCCTCCGCCGTGGCTTCCTCCTGGACGGCCTTCTCGATCCGATCGCGGTTGAGCCTCCAGCGATCGATGAACCGGGCTACCTGCTCGTCGAGATCCCACTCCGGGCCGGCCGCCCTTTTCCGTGCCGTGACTACCGCCTTGCCCACGAGCTCAATCAGGTCAAAAACATACTCCCGCGTGATCCGCATGTGCTACACTCCTTATGGATCCATGAACTCCCATCCCGGGGAGGCGGCTCCTCACGGCGCCGCCTCCCTTTCTTATTCCCGGCTCCCTGGGCAAGTTCGACAGGAATCGTCCGGACTCCCTTGAATACTCGCACCAGAAGGCCCTCGGAACCACGGAATCGACACCGCCCTCGGATTAGGCGAAGGCCTGAGCCGAAACGTAACGGTTAAAATCGACACCGCCATCAAATAATGTGCAAAACACGGCGCCCGATTAGTAAAATTCTTCAAAGATCGACACCGCCACGCTTCTTACGCGGTTTCTGGAACCCCGTGACGGAAAATCGGCACGGCCCCATAAATAGACGATCCGGGCACTTCCCCAGAAGACAAAAAATGCCCGAGATCTAGAAAGGGGAGGTGAGGAGAGGAAAGATTACACCCAAAAGCTCATCAATCTTCTGTTTTGTGCGCGGCCCAGGGGGCTCCGCCCCCCGGGACCCCCTCAAAGGGCCAAAATCCAAAGAGTCAAAGAGTCAAGGAGACGAGCGCAGCACCAACCGAACCCCCGCATCGCCGTAGTGGTCCGTGGGGTCGATCCTGTAGCGGTCCGCGGAGCGGGAGTACCACGGGCTGCCGGTCCAACTCCCGCCGCGCAGGATACGGTATTCACCAGACCTCGGGCCTTGAGGATCCCTGACCGGATCGGGCTTGTAGGGCCCATACCAGTCTTTGCACCATTCCCACACGTTCCCGTGCATGTCGTAAAGGCCCAACGCGTTCGGCCGCTTCGTTCCGACTAGGTGGGTCTTGTTGTCCGAATTCCCATCGAACCATGCGTGGTCGCCCAGGTCGGATTCGTCATCCCCGAACGACCACGCCGTCGTCGAATCCGCACGGCATGCGTATTCCCATTCCGCCTCCGTGGGCAGATCGAATTCGAGGCCCTCCGGGGCCGCGGGAGCGAGTGCCTTGACGAACCCGGCGCAGTCTTCCCAGGACACCTGCTCCACGGGCAGGTTCGGGTCTCCCTTGAAGTACGACGGATTCTTTCTGGTCACCGCCTGCCATTGCGCCTGAGTTGTCTGGGTCACGGCAAGCCAAAGGCCGCGCGTGATAGTGACCTGGTGGATCGGTTTTTCGTCGTCGCTCCCCATCAAGAACGTCCCGGGAGGGATCCTGACGAACATCAAAACGCCGCCGGGGAGCGGGACTTCGAGGGTGCCGGCTTCGTCTACCGTCCTTTCGCCGTCGGGCGCCGTCAGGACGGACGCGAGGAGCCTGCCGCCTTCGTACCACCTCTCGACGCGCGTCCCGTCGGGCCAGACCTCGGTCCTCGCTGGCGCGCCGGCGCGGTGAAGTACGCCCCGATCGAACCACCTTTCGATATTCGTCCCGTCGGGGAGTTCGTCGGTCTCTGGATTCGGACGCCAGTCTTTTACGCCCATGTTGGCCTAGTATTCCTCGCACCACTCCGCCATGTTTCCGATTCTCAGGGGCTTGACCTCACGAAAGTAGGCCGGGAGAATGGCCCCTCGAGGAGCCGAAAGCTCGGCCGGGTCAAGCGTCTCATCGTACCAGATCATACCGAATTCCGGATACTGGTCCTGAAGCCACAGATTGAAGACCTCGGCGGCCAAGCATGGACCTCTTGGTTTTACGTAATATTCCGAAATCCGATCCGTGAGCTTTTTCGTGAATCGCCAGCCCGGAGTTTCCTCGATGGAAACCACGGGCTCTTCGGCGGCATCGCCGGCTTCTATTTGCCTGTCGTAATGCTCGTGATCTTTGCCTCCCCTAGGGAATCTTGAGAACGTTTTTTGCGGCTCTCCTCCCTCTGTTTCGGTCAATTGCCCCACGAGGACGTCCGTGCCGCGCGTAATCCACCTGTTCCCGACAGCCCAATCCGTGACTTCTCGGACTTCCTCCAGCATGCGCTTTCCAAGCCATTGGTAGAAGTCCAGCGCCGGCCTATCGAATCGAAGGACGACGACAGGAGCGTTCGTTCCGATACGTGCGATTATGGACCAGGCCAGGGGCGTAATGGACACTGCGAACGCGAGGCCTTCGTGAGGACATGGCCGCGAACAGCGGTCCGGGAGACCGGGGCCTGTCCTCATGATTCGCTTCGCGCCCCAGCTTACGTGAGCGTAAATCCCGGGCACGGGATTGCCCTGCCAGACCGGGAGGTCTTTGGAACTACGGAACATTGAAGATCTCACGTTACATCCTAAATTTCACGATGAGGGATTTCATGTCTTTGGGATATTTCTCAAGGAGCGAATATAAAACAATCGGACACCCGGTTTTTTGGGGAAGCCCATCCGCTTCCCAGACGCGAAGCGTGTCGTAGTGCATGCCCAGGAGCATTGCGAACTCGCCGGGATTGACAGCCATGGCTTCCCGGGTGGCCCGTACTCTCTCCCCAGGCCACGAAGACGGTTCCTCTGGCTCGATCCTCCTGAGCATATTCAATATCCTCTTCGGCTCCCAATAAAGAAGCTCGATGAGAATGAAGGCGCAATGCCCGGGTGGTGCGGTGCCGTAAATCCATTCGCGCACGGAGGCCGGTATGACGCCGATCAGATCCGCCAGCTGAATCGTGGTCATCCCGAGCTTGGCCAGGAGCTCCTGGACGCGTTTTTTAGTCCAGTCGCTCTCCGCGTTTTCCTTCTCCGGGGTAGCCAAATACTCCATCATCTTTTCCGGGTACTTGTATAAAAGGTCGATTAAAACGGCATAGCAACTTCCCGGCTCCTTGAGGCCTCTCTCGTAACGCACCAGGACGTCCCGGCTTGTCTGGAGTACCGCCATGAGGCCGTTTGTTGAAAGCTTGTTTTTATTGCGAATGCTCTTGATCTTGGCCGGCCACGAAGGGCCTGGACTACCGGCCTGCCTTTCCCTGTCGCCTAGAAGGTAGAGTATATCGTCTGGATAATCCCACAGAAGACCGAGAAGCACGTAGGCGCAACCAAGGTCGATGGATTGTCCGTCGATCCATTTTTCGACGGTGATCGGGTGGATATTAAGCAGCCGGGCGAGGTCCTCTTTCTCAAGCTCGAGCCTACGGAGGAGGCGATCCACGAATTCCGGGATATCGGTGCCTTCTTCCCTCAGAATGCTCATGGTTTATCGATCCTTTGCCGAAACGGCGTACCAGGCTGCATCATCAAGGCGCTCTGCCTGAGTCCGCACCATCGGAAATCCGCACTCCTTGAGCAGGGCGTCCATCGTGTGCATGATCGCGTAACGGCCGGCGGCGGTCTCCATGTCGGACTTCAACACTTCTGGACGGCCTTCGTACCGCCAGGCCCCGTGAATCTCGTTCAGGAGGGCTTCGATCCCAAGGCCCCACACAGGCGAGGACGTCTCGGCCAGGACCTCGTCGTGAAGTTCCATGATCCGGTTCAACGTGGCGGCTTCGTCGAGGCACCGCAGATAGATCTCTACCTGTCTGGAGCGCATCGTGATCCCGAGCTCCAGTCCGACGCGCCTTTTTAGGCGCATGCGAATATAGTGACACTCCGCATGGGCTAAAGCCCAGCGGCTTCTCGGATCATCGGGTGCCTATTACTACCGGCGCCCTCCCCGACGGGACTGCCCATCCCGCGTTGCAAGATTACTCGAGCTGACACCACGTCCCGATCCTCCGCTAGTCCACATTTCGGACAACTACGGTATCGAATCGACAGGTCGTTCGAGACGGGTTCGCCACACACGCATTCCTGGCTTGTCCCACGGGCCTCCAACGCGATGCTCGCCGCACCAGCACTTTCAGCCGAGTGCGAGAGGATTCCGAGGAACTGTCCCCAAGAGGCGTCTGATATCGACTTCGCCAGATGATGGTTTCTGACCATTCCTTTGATATTGAGGTCTTCGACGAAGATCGGATTAAACTTCTCAACAAGCCTATGCGCCTGCGTGAAGTGGAAGCTCTTACGTGACCGCCCGATGCGCTGATGCTCCAGCTTGAGATGTAGAACGGCTTTTCGGCGTCGACGAGAACCTTTCTTGCGGCGCGAGACCTTCCTCTGGGCGATCTTCAGTGCTCGTTCGTTGGAACGGAGAAATTCCGGGTTCTCGATCTTTTCTCCGGTGGAAAGCGCCGCGAATGTCTTGATCCCCACGTCGACGCCGACCGGATTATCGATTTTGGACGGCTTGGCATCGGCAACTACAGCCGAAAAGAGCGCATACCAGCCGTCGGCCCTGCGCTTGATGGTGCAGGTCTTGATTTCGCCCTCTATGGGACGGTGGATAACGACCCGGACACGTCCGATCTTGGAGAGACGGAGCCGCTTGCCGTCGAACGATGCCCCGTTCTCCCACTCTTTAAAGGTGAAGCTGTCGTACTGATCCAGGCCCTTGAAGCGCGGATAGCCATGGCCGTTCTTATGGGCCTTGAAGAAGCGGTCGAAAGATTTATCCACCCGCTTGAGTGCATCCTGAAGCGGGTGGGCATGGACTTCCTTCAGCCATGGGTTTGCGTCCTTGAGATGCTTCAGGTAATCAGATTGGTCGTTGAACCCCGTCGAGACGCGGCAGTATTGCCACAGGTTCTTTCGATCCTCGACCCCCCAGTTGTAGACGAACCGACCGGCGTTGAGTGTGGCGAACATCCGGCGCTCCTGCGCCTTGGTCGGGCGAACCCTGAACTCGTAGGTCTTCCGCATTATTCGTATTTCGAGTGCTTGTAGAGTGCCTCGGCACGCCGTTTGACCTCATCCAGGATGGACGCCGGAACGTCGACAAAAAGACAGTCTTGTGTGAGGCAGGCAGCTTTATCGTCTCCACGCACGAACATCGCATCCACGTCCTTCATGAGTTTGTAGGCGTCCGTGGCATACTGGTCGATCCGGCTGAGCCTTTCGTGGGTCTGCGAGATGATCTTCTCGATCTTCTGAACGTTCCACATGAAGAAAGGAGTTCCATCCCTAAGAGGTGTGGACTTGGCAAACCCGCCTTCGATGGCCTTAATAGTGGCGGCCTTGGTCGCGGAATCCTTTAGCTCGTGATCTATGAGGAGCTTGCCGATCTCGATAGCCGACAGGCCGAACTTTCGGCCCAGGTCGGTCTGGTTGCTCCACTTGTCTCGGAAGCGCATCACTTGACCATTTTCCGGGGACGGTTCCAGTATGGGCTTGTACACTTTGCGCAGCGAAGCGGCATCTCCGGCTTTCTTGGGCTCCACGTATGCCCACAGACCCCACACCGAAAGACTGGTAGTTTGATCCTCATAAGCTATACTGTACAGTATATCTATAGAATACGCAAGCACAATCGAGGCGCGCCTATCCGCGGGTGCTGAAGCCCCGCGGCTTGCGGCGCGTCCACTTCTGTCAGCCGCGGGGTGATCCCCGCGGGGGGCCAGGAGATCCTCTACTCGCTTCTTTGCCATAGGATTAAAAGATTTCGATGGTCGTGAATCCAGTCGCGTGGTGCGTGTAATCATTCCAGGCTTCGACGGCATCCTTCAGCCAATCCTCGTTTTTTGGATGGTTTATATCCCCCGCGATCTCCCGGAGGTCCTCGACGGTACGCTTGAACTGCGACGGATCATCTTGAAGGGCGAGCTCTGCGAGTTCGTCGACGATCTGGCCGAGGATCACCATCCTGATGTGATTTTGGGCTTCCTCCCAGGAACCGAAGGTCAGCTTGCTCCGGTTCGCCGCGTCTTGCATAACGAGCACTATCTTTTCTCTTTTCGCCATACCTCACCTTTCTCTGATTCTGTGATGGTGGGCCGTGGCCCGCCTTCTTCACGTTATCCGGCGGAGACCCTCCGCGGAAGGTCCCATTGATCCCGGCCCACCATCGCAGAACTCATCTTTCTCCTGTTATGTGACCCTGTGTCGGGTCCCACATTTCCGAGCATTCCCCGGTGTTAGCGTTAATTGGTTCTTCCAGAATCTGGCCATCAATAGCGCTGACCAGCACCGAAGAATGCTTTAGCAGGCTTACCTCTGATTGATCCGATCCGTAGTACATATAGCTCGTAAATCCGTATTCCCAATCTATATCTTTCGGCTCAACTTCCGCCTCAATTATAATGTCCACGCCTCCCGACGGAGCATTTCCGTATATGCCAGCTCCCTTTTCCGTAAACGACCAAGATTTCCCAATACAGTTCCACCTGATCTCGTTTATTGTTTCTACTCGAATAGCGCGGTACACTTTAATGCGACCGACCCGATAGGTCTCTTTAGCAAATTCGCTATATTCACACGCCCATTCACGAAATTGATCTCGAACGGCACCACTATATCCTTCGTCGTTCTTATGCCTTGCTTTATATTCGGCATCCCCGATCTCTTGTATATTCTTGACGGCCCAGCGCCAGGCAGATTTACACGACCGAAGGAACCTGGGAACATTATGATAATGACGATCCATGGTCTACTCGACTTTACCAAGCTTCTGATAGAAAACTATGTCATTACAGGCGTCCCCAGTCCTACCGATGGACTCAAAGCCCATCTGTTCATAATATGCGGTTAATTCTTCTTCTGAAGACCCCAGTTGCGCTGACGCCTGAACATAAACAACGCGCACATGATTCTTCTTAAGATAATCCAATACCGCCTTTATTAATGTCGTCCCAAACCCTCTTCTCCTAAAGGATTCCTGTACCTCGATCCCGTAAAGCACGCCAGTCAATCCTCTGTTATCCTCAATGATTCGGGCGAGACCGTACGCATATTCATAATCAAGAAAAGACGAAAGAACCTTTGGCGATCCATAGTAGACCTCAGCATGACCGACCACAGCCCCGTCTTCGGCTAAATCAAATTCCGCGCGTTTCGGTTCGCCTTTTTCCTTTAGGTATTCCTTTACCGCAATATTCATTCCCTCACCAATCTCCTATTTGGTGTTGGGACCGTAGTATTTTACGGCCGTCTTCAGAAGACGCGAAAACCGAGTGACCGTAAGGAGGACTTCTTCGGCTACCTTATCACCTTTAGCCGCGCGCGCATCCATCTCTTCTACAAGACACCGAAAAGCCATAAACGACACGCCCCCGTCGGCTCCGGTGAAAGTGTCCAGGATTTGTACCACACGCTCCTCGGTCTGCTTGCGCATTTCCATGATGTTTACGTCCTCGTCATTCTTCACTTACGCGAGTTCGCCAATCATCTCTTCAGTGATCTACTTGGGTCTCCAGTTTTTCACGCTCTTCTCTTCATCCCACGGAAGGCCCCAGTTTTTTGACCACCAATCTTCGGACTCCAGGTCCCGGATGAGTTTATTACGGGCTTCGTCGATCAAGTTCGTTATTTCCATCAGATCTTTAACCCTGCTCCTGACGCGCCTCATATTCCAATCGTCCGTGACCGGATCATTGGCGCTGACGACCAGCCATCCCCCGCTTCGGCCGGACTGGTACCAGTCTTCGGCCCATTCGTAATTATGGAGAATATGATCCACCAGAAATTCGAGTGCTCCACCAGACTCCGATTCGGATACGTCATCCACCTTTTCCTGGCCGAGGAATTCGATGGCTCGCGGTGGAATCACGACCCTTCGATGGCTCTTGATGTCGAACTCGTATTTCTCTAAGCCCACGCGGCCACCATGATCCTGCCTGGCTAGGTATCCCCGTATGATGCTTTCGACTTCTTCCGCAGTCCTCTTGGCCATCGCTCACCTATCAACTCTTCAGCGATTCTGGAGCCAAACGTTGAATTCCGCCAGGAATCGGCAGACCCAGCCGAAACGATGGCGGAGATATTTCTGGTCCATCTCTTCCAGCCGATCGACAACACCCAGGATCATTCTTTACCTCTTCCGTGATTCCCAATATAGATCGTCGGCCTTTTCCAGAAGGCCCAGGATCTCTTTGAAGCCGAACTTTCCGAAGGTCATCTCGGACAGCTTGTTCACCATAGAATAGTTGTCGAACGGTGTCTTCCAGGGAGGCGCTTCCATGTGGAACGCCTCGACCAGATCCTGGGCGATCTTCAGCGCTTCCTTCTTTCCGATGACCTTCCTGGCCGCCTTGACCTTCTTCCGGTAGGCCCCGTAGGCCAGCTCGGCCGGCTCCTCTCCGAA
>Ga0315284_10012550_pt1 | contig 12062 bp, 10 predicted proteins | sample YL17G09_16_MG_FD_203696 | JGI IMG/M metagenome (GOLD analysis project Ga0315284, IMG submission 203696) | Sediment microbial communities from Yellowstone Lake, YNP, Wyoming, USA - YL17G09_16 | ecosystem: Environmental > Aquatic > Freshwater > Lake > Sediment | place: USA: Wyoming | collected...
CTGGCTGGCTTTCACAGCCTCCGATTTCGATTGCCGCTGAGTGGCGTACTCCGATTCGATGTGCTCAATGCCGTCCTCACCTAGCTCACAGCCGCACAGGGGACACCGGGCGCCTTTCTGCGCGCGCAGCATCCGCAGTTTTTCGGCGATTTCCTGCATCTCGCGTTCCAGCCGGGTGCGGTCGGATTGCATCGCCTGCACCGCCGCCAGGAGCTTCTGTGCCGATAGCTTCTTCTGCTGAAGCACTGCCTCGCGCTTTCCGATATCTTCAAGCTGGCGCTGCACCTTCTGGTAATCTTCATTCAGACGGGGCAGCATCCCGGCGGTCTTTGTCAGCTCACCGACCCTGCCCTGCGCCTGAGCATGCCTCCTGACCAATTCCTGGCTTTTGCGGGAAATTTCCTGCTCGAGGATATGCTTCCTCTCCGTCAGGCGGTTTACCAGGCCGAGGTTCTTGTTCATGGCATCATTCTGTTCCCTGGCTTCCGCAAACCGGGCAAAACCGGCTACAATCTGCTCGCGCTGGTCCAGCGCCGTCTCATACTCCCGGATGCGCGCCTGTTGCTGGCGCACCTGCTCCTGGACCCGGGTCACGGTGTGTTCCCTTTCCTGGATGCTTTTCTCAAGCTGGGAGAGTTGCGCGCGCCTGCCTTCGAGGGTCTCTTTCTGCCGGCGCAGGTCTGCAAGCGTAGCCTCCTGCGCTTTGATGGCGGCCTCGCATTCAGCAAGCTCCGCCCGGGCGTGTTCAAGCGCCGCCTCGCAGGCTGGCAATTGCTCCAGTTCGGCATTGATTTCGGCAATACTCTGAGACAGTTGTTCTTTTTCCGCTTGGCGCTGGTTTGCCGTTTCCCTGGCGCGCTTCGCCAGTTCTTCGTAACGTTCAAGCTGGAGAATGCTGGCCAGCACTGCCTTGCGTTTTGCCGCCGTGGAAGTGGTAAATTCATCGGCGTGGCCCTGGCGCAGGTAGACGCTGTTGATGAACGTATCGTAGTCCATGTGCAGAATCCCGCTGAGCTTCCGCTCGGTCTGGGTCATGGTGTCGCTGTCAATAGGCTTGTAGCCGCTATCTGCCGCGATGTACAGGTGGAGCATGGTCGGGCCGGAAGCAGTGCGCCTTTTGGGGCGGGCGTGTTTGCGCACCACGCGGTATTTCTGTCCGGCAACGGCAAACTCAAAATCGACTTCACATTCATTCTGACCCGCATGGATAAGGTCATCGTCGCGCCTGGCGCGGGTCTCACCCCAGAGCGCCCAGGTCATGGCATCGATGATGCTGGACTTACCACTGCCGTTGGCGCCGCAGATACTGGCCGTGTGAATCCCCGAAAAATCGAGCGACTGCACGTCCCGGTACGGCATGAAGTTGGTCAGCGTGATTTTGATGGGGATCATTTCGGAATTATTCTAACACACACCCTGCGTTGACAAACAGGTGCGGGATTCCTAATATCTATAAAGTGCCTGGTAACGACGGCTGGATTCCGCAACAAAAGCCTGCCGTGCACTTGATAAAGGAGTTATGAATTGCCCACACCCTGATCATATCGGGACACGCAAACAGCAAAATGCTGGACAACCGAATATTGCACACAGCGCCCCATCCCTTTATCCTTTCCCGCGGGGAAGGGATAAGATATTTAGAGGGGCTTGGCGCCCCTCTAACACAAAGCCCCTGTAGTTTGACAACGGCCTATTTCCAAGGGAATGACAAATTGAAGCTGGGGTGAAGCGGGGTACAGGGAGGACTTGACTACCTACCATTGGTAACTGGATATTGGGCATTAGCCACTATTTGAGGTTCCCGTTTTCTCGGAAATTCTCCATAAGGAGGTCCTATGCAGGCAGGTGAAGGCAAGATAGGGCGGGTGTTCATCATACGACTGGAAGACGGGGACATGTTGCCCGGTTGCCTCGAAGAATTCGCCCGGAAGAAAGGGGTGAAGAACGGGTTTGTCCTGCTGGTGGGCGGAATTGGAGGCGGGCAGATTGTGGTCGGGCCGCGGTACTCTGACATAATGCCGCCGGACCCCATGCTCATCCCCGTGGACGGCGCCCACGAGGTGGTGGCGGTCGGGGTGCTGGCGCCGGGCGAGGACGGCGAAATTGTCCTGCACATTCACGGCGCGCTGGGCAGGTCAGGGCAGACGAAGACGGGTTGCTTGCGCCCGGGCGTCTCAACATGGCTCGTGGGCGAAGCCATTATGTACGAAATCACAGGCGTCAACGCCAGGCGTGTGAAAGACGCGAGGAGCGGTTTTGCGTTGCTGGAAGTGAAGGAGTAACCCGCTGTCCTGCTGGAATCCCTGCTTTTTGGGACTACAACCCCTCCGTGATTTTGTACATGTTCTCGTAGGCGCGGCGGAACGATGGGTCGGTCTGCTCGAGTTTGTCACGCAGGGCGGCCATACGCTTGGCAAAGCCCTCCCGGTCTTTGTTTCCGACCATCTCTGCCCAGAACGCGGTATTCTTCTGGAAAAGTCCCTCCACCTTCGCCATGTCCGGAAAGCTCACCTGGAGCGTGGCATATAATTGCGGGTCCTCGGAGATGACGCTTTCGACGAGCGTGTAGAGCAATTTGAATGTCGTCCCCCCGATTTTCTTCATTTCCGCGAATTTCTCGAAGCTGAGCAGGGTGTCCGCGGAAACGATGGCGATGAAATGCGCCAGCCCCAGCACCACGGACATTATCCCATCATGCTCCTGCGGCGACATTACCGATACGTTGGCGCCTTTGCCCTCCAGGTGGGCTTTGACCTTGTCCGCAAGTTTCCACTCGCCTTCGCTGGTGGGGGTGAGCACAAAATTCTGGTTTGCCAGGCTCTTCGCGCCGGGGCCGAAGACCGGGTGCGTGCCCAGGACCGTGCCGCGTTTAATGTGGCGGTGCATGACCTCAACCGGCATCGTCTTCAACGAGCAAACGTCGATGATAATCTGGTTTTCTTTAACGTGCGGCGCAATTTCCTTCACCACCGCTTCAAAGGAATCAACCGGCACGGAAATAACAACCACGTCGGCTTGCTTGACCGCTTCGGTGCTGGAGGCGGCCGGGATGCCAAGCTCGCGGGCGGCTGTCCGGAGTTTCTCCTGGTTACGCCCGGAGATGACTACCTCCATGCCTTCGGAGAGAAGGTAACGGGAGAACCATCTCCCCATGTTGCCACCGCCCCCAATTATTGCCACTTTCATGAGATACTCTCCCGGGCTGGATGATCACGGCTCCAGCGTTGTCATCCTGAATGGGGCGAAGGAGCCAGTCTCCAAACACCAGATTGGTTTGGTCGTCCCGATTCTAGCGGTGCTGTCTCATCAAAATGATAGTGCTCTCTCGGTTTACCTACGCCGCCTTCGGGTACGAACCCAGCACTTTCAGGAACAGCGATAGGGCTTCTACCCGCCGTAGTGTTTCCCTGACAGCCTTATCCTCGCGGTGCCCTTCAAAATCGACGTAGAAATTGTACTCCCAGGCGCGCTGGCGGGTCGGGCGCGATTCAATCTTGGTCAGGTTGATGCTGGCATCGGCAAATTCTTTGAGCGCGGAAAAGAGCGCCCCGGGCCGGTGTTTGACGGAAAAAACGATTGAAGTCTTGTCCTTGCCGGTCGGCGGCGAGTCCTCACGCGCCAGGATGAAGAAACGCGTGTAGTTTTCGGGGTTGTCTTCGATGCCGCGCGCCAGTATCTTCATGCCGTAGATTTCCGCCGCCCGCGCGCTCGCCACGGCGGCCCCGTCCTTAATGCTCTGCTCCTTGATGAGCTTAACACTGCCGGCGGTGTCATAGGTAGAGACAAGCTCGGCGTTCAGGTGCCGGAGAAAAACCTGGCTTTGCCCCAGCGCTTGCGGATGGGAATAGACGCGCCTGATGCTGTCCAGGCTGGCCGCGGGATTGGCGATGAGGCAGTGCATGATGCGCAGTTCAATCTCACCGCAGGCTTTCAGCGAAGAGTTCAGGAAAAGGTCATAGACGCGGCTGATGCTGCCTTCCAGCGAATTTTCCACGGGCACCACGCCGTAAGGCACTTCACCATCCTCGACCACCTTGAAAACGGCATCGAGGCTTTCCAGCGGCTTAACCTGCACCGCCGGCCCGAAAAACTGGAAGGCGGCTTCTTCGCTGTACGCGCCGATTTCGCCCTGGAAGGCGATGACAGTGCCCTGGACACTCTTGGAGGCGTTTACAATCTGCCGGTAGATGCTTTCAACATCCTTTTCGCTGATGTGCTCTTTCCGGGCGATCTCACGCACATGGGCGAGCACCCACTCTTCTCGGGTCATGTCCTCTATCTGCCTGCCCGTCTTTTTCTTCTCCCGCCCGATTTCGTGCGCCTGCCGGATGCGTTCCGCGATAAGCTTCACAATTCTCGCATCGGCATCGTCTATTTTCTTGCGTATTTCTTCCAGACTCATTTGATTACCTCCGGGAGAAGTCGTGCCCGCAGGGCGAAGTCGCAGAGCACAATTGCCATCATGGCGGCGACCACGGGAACCGCCCGCGGGACGATGCAGACATCGTGCCTCCCTTTAATATCCAGCGGGGCGCTTTCCATAGTTTGCAAGTTGACAGTAGCCTGCGGCCGGCCGATGGACGGCGTAGGTTTGACCGCCACGCGCGCCGTAATTGGCATGCCGTTGCTGATCCCACCCAGGATGCCGCCGGCGTTATTGCCCAGGGTTTGTATCTTATTCCTCTTCAGCATAAAACGGTCGTTGTTTTCAGAACCGCGCAGCTTTACGGCGCCGAATCCTGCTCCGAACTCGACTCCTTTGACGGCGGGTATGGCGAACAACGCTTTTGCCAGGTCGCCCTCCAGCGTGTCAAAGACTGGCTCGCCCAGTCCCGCGGGCATGTTGAGAGCCATGCCCTCGATTATGCCACCCAGGCTGTCCCCTCCGGCGCGTGCCTGCTCAATGGCTTTCAGCATTTTTGCGGTTGCGGAGAGGTCGGCGCAATTGAGCGGGTTTTCACCGGCCCTGCGCAGGGCTGGCAGTCGGGCGGCCCTTGCCGCAATCCCGCCAATTTCCACGGTGTGGGCAAGAACCTCGACGCCAATAATATTGAGCAATTTCTTTGCCACGGCGCCCGCCATGACAAATCCGGCCGTAATCCTGCCGGAGAAACGCCCACCGCCCCGGTAGTCATTGAATCCGCCGTATTTCATAAATGCCGTGTAGTCAGCGTGGCCCGGCCGGGGCAGGTCCTTTATCCTCTCATAATTGCTTGAGTCCACGTCCGTGTTCCAGACCAGCATGCAGAGCGGCGCGCCCGTGGCATGCCCGTTGAAGAGGCCGGAAAGAATCTCCACCTGGTCTTCTTCGGCGCGACGGGTGGAAGCGGGCCCCGTGCCCGGTCTTCTCCTGTCCACCTCTGTCTGCACATCGGCGACGGACAGTGGCAGACCGGCCGGGCAACCGTCTACCACCACGCCCACGCAACGGCCATGACTCTCTCCAAAACTCGTGACTGTAAAAAGCTCGCCGAGACTATTTCTCATCCAGCCTCACTTTCCCTCCCAGGCCGGCGAGGACTTCCCAGAATTCCGGGTAGGTCTTGCTTACGCACTCCGCCTGTTCGATGATGGTCCCGCCGGCGATTGTTCCCAGCAAGCTGAACGCCATGGCGATGCGGTGGTCATTGTGGCTATCAATAACGGCGCCTTGCGGTTTGCCGCCGGTGATTGTTAAAAGGTCCTTATCCTCGCCCGTGCCGATGCCCATGCGCGCCAGACCTTCCCGGACCGCGGCCACCCTGTCCGATTCCTTAAGCCGCGCCCGGGCGATGCCGCTGAACCGGCTGGTCCCTGTGGCGCATGCGGCCAGCACTGCCAGTGTGGGGAGAAGGTCGATGCAGTCCGTCAGGTCGGCGGTGAGCGCCTTCAGTTTCGATTGCCTGACAATCACCGAGTTCCGGCCACTCGTCACGCTGGCGCCCATCTCCCGCAGGAAATCGACGAGCATGCGGTCGCCCTGCATCGTCTCCGTCGGCAAATTGGTCACCTCCACGTCGCCGGCCAGCGCGCCCAGCGCCAACGGGTAGGACGCTGACGACCAATCGCCTTCGACCTCGTACCGGGTCGGTTGATATTTCCGAGGAAAAATCTGAAACTCATCGAGGCTCATGCTGGAAGTCACGGTTACCCCGAACCACTGCATGATATCCATGGTCATGAGCACGTATGGCCGGGATTCAAGCGGCGTGGTCAACCTGACCGTCACCGCCTGTTCCGCAAACGGGGCGACCATCAGCAACGCGGATACGAACTGACTGCTGATATCGCCGGGAAGACTGGTGGCGCCGCCCCTGAGTCTCCCTCCCTCGATGGTCACCGGGGGCAAATCACCTTCGGCGCCGCATTTGACATCGAGCCGGCGCAAGGCATCAATGAGAGGCTTAACGGGCCGCTTTGAAAGGGAGGGGCCGGCAGTCAGCCGGCAGGGACCGGGGATAACGGCACAGAGGGCAGTCATGAACCGGAGCGTGGCGGCCGAATCTCCGCAAAAAAGGTCGCCGTCAGGAGCGTGAAAGTTGCCGCCTTCTACTGTCCAGGTTTGCCTGTTGTGGCGGATACGTGTGCCCACTTTCTTGAGCACGTTTGTGGCGGCCCCGGTATCATCCGAGCCGAGCGGGTGAGCAATATGGCTCCGGCCCGTGGCCAGCGCCCCGCACATCAAGCCGCGGATGGTGTAGCTTTTGGAGGATGGCGCGGCCACGACGCCCGCGATTTCACTCCGCGAGATTGAAGCCCTCATGATCCCCTCAGCTTCTCGATAATAAGGTCCGCCACCGCAGCCACGTCCAGTTGTGAGGTATTAACCGTGATGTCAGCAGCGCGCTGGTAGAAAGGGCGCCGGAACTTCATCAACTCGCGGATGCGTGCCAGCGGGTCGCCCACATTGAGCAATGGACGCGAACCCGGCACGGCCGCCGTCCTTTTGAGCACCGCACCGGGGGAAGCCGTGAGGAGAACGATGACGCCTGATTGCCTCAGCCGTTCCGTGTTGATGGTATTGAGCACCACCCCACCCCCGCAGGCGATGACCTGCTTCCTGCCACGTACAATCTGCTTGACGGCCTGTATCTCCAGCTCACGGAAAGCAATTTCCCCATTCTGCCGGAAGATGTCAGGAATCGTTTTGCCCGCCAGCTTTTCGATGACGGCATCGACTTCAACCAGGCGCCGTCCGAGCCGGGTGGCGAGCACCTTGCCTACGGCCGTTTTACCCGTGCCCATGAAACCGACCAGGGCGATGTTACTTTTCACGTCGCAACACCTTAAGCGCCGCCGACCGCATCAGGTCCACGGGCGCCTCTTGGCCGGTGAATTTCTCAAAGGCGAGGGCGCCCTGCCAGACCAGCATTTCAAGCCCATCAATGGTGCGCGCGCCGGCTACCTTTGCCTCCCGTAAGAGCCGGGTCTCAAATGGATTGTAGACAATATCGAACACAATCAGGTTGGAACAGAGCAGGCCGGTCGGAACGGGTGATTGTCCCGCGTTCGGGCTCATGCCCACGCTGGTGGCATTGACCAGGATATCGGAATCGACGATGATTCTTTCCATGTTTTCCGGGTTCAGTTCACCCACCGCCACCGGAATCTCGTAGTTCAGGGCAATGCGCGTGGCAAGGTCTTCCGCCCAGGTAAACTCCTCTTTGCGGTTGAGGATAACCAGGTGGGCGCCCTCCTCCGCGAGAATGAAACTGATAGCGCGGGCGGCACCACCCGCCCCCAGCAGGAGCACCTTTTTGCCCCGGGGCTCATATCCCCGTTCCATCAGCGCCCGCAGGAAACCCATCGCGTCCGTATTGTACCCGGTGAGCGCGCCGTTTTCGTTGACAACCGTGTTTACCGCGCCAATCTTTTCCGCCAGCGGGTCGATCCTGTCCAGGAATGGAATGACGGCAACCTTGTGCGGGATGGTGACATTCAAGCCCTTGATTCCCAGCGCCTTCATGCCGGCGATGGCATTCCCCAGTTCAGCGGCGGTGACTTTAAATGCGGCATAGACGAAGTCCAGTTCCAGGGCTTTGCACGCCGCGTTATGCATCGCCGGCGACATGGTATGCTCAATGGGATCGCCGATAACCCCGCAGACAATTGTCTTCCCTGAAACAGGCATGTCCGTCATAGCAGTAGTATCTCGTAGAGTTTAAGCATATCGACTACGGGAATCTGACCGGGAGCGGACTCTTTACCCTTCTCCACCGCGCCATAGGTGAAATATGCCCCGGCAAGCGGGGCGAGCACGCGGCTGGCAATGCCTTCCGGTCCCATGGCGAAGGAGACCACGCGCGTGCCGGGAAACTCTGTGATGAGTTGCAGGACAGAGAGGTTATCCTCGAAGCTCCGCGCCGATGTGACCACTTTGCATATATCCGCGCCGGCTTTAAGCTGTTTCTGCACGATTTGCTTCAGCGTTTCCAGTGGCGGCGTCTTTTCAAAATCGTGGAAGGAGAGCAGGCAGGTGGCACGCTTCTTAATGAAGGCGATGATGTTGTCCACGTTCTTGGCATTGTATTCCACATCGACGATTTTGGCGCCGAGTTCGATTGCCTGGAGCAATTTTTCGATGCGGCGCGCCTCGTTACCCTGCCACTTGCCGCCTTCTTCCACCAGCCGGTTGCAGGCGATCCAGGGCTTTTTCAACCGCTTCGCCACTTCTGTCCACCCGTCACCTATCACATCGATGCGCACCTCGAACAGGTCGACGAGCGGCTCCACTTCCTGGATTGCTTTAATATCGGTATTGACAATGGAGGCGCATAAGTTCGGCTTTTTCATCTCAGACTCACCACTTCCCCTATCAACTCCGGGACAGGACTTTTTCTACCAGTGTCAGGCTCACATCATCCGTGACAAACACTTCGCCGATGGCGCGGGGCAGCACAAACTTTATTTTACCACCTACCGCCTTCTTATCGTGGGTCATGGCTTCCATTACCATGGCAGGTTCCGCATCCGGCATCCGTGTCATCAAGCCGGCACGGCTTAGAAGTTTCCGGACCTTTGTCAGCCCGCTCTTTTCAAAAATGCCCATCTCCACGGCGATAGTGCACACGGCAATCATGCCGGCGGCTACCGCCTGACCATGGGAGACCCGGAAATCCGTCACGGTTTCGATGGCGTGCCCCACGGTGTGCCCGAAATTAAGGATGTTCCGCAGTCCCAGGTCTCTTTCATCCTTTGCCACGACATCCGCCTTGATGCCAGCGCAGACCGTGACAACGTGCTCCAGCGCCTTTTCATCGAGCGCTCTAATCTCCGCTAGATGTTCCTCCAGGTATCCGAAGAATTCCGCATCCCTGATAACGGCGTACTTGATGACCTCACCAAGCCCGCTGGTCAATTCGCCGGGGGGCAGGGTGCGGAGGGCGGAAATATCAGCGATAACGGCCCGCGGTTGGTAAAACGCCCCGATTTTGTTCTTTAACTGCCCGTGGTTAACTGCCACCTTGCCGCCGATACTGCTATCAACCTGCGCCAGAAGAGTGGTGGGTAACTGGATAAGCGGCACGCCCCGCATATAGGTGGCGGCTACGAATCCCACCACATCCCCGATGACGCCGCCGCCCAGCGCCAGCACCGGTGTGCCCCGTTCGGCGCCGAATGCTGTCAGCTCATCGTAGAGCCGACCGGCGGTCTCTAACGACTTATATTCTTCCCCTTCCGGGATTTCCAGGATGGTGGTCTTGAATCCGCTGCCGTTGAGGCTCTGTCTCAGGCTATCGCCGTACAGGTTTTTCACCGTGGGGTCGGTGATAATGACGGCGCGCCCGCTACAGCCGAGTTCTTTCAACAGGTCGGCCGTACCGGCAAGCAAGCCCGCGCCGATGTTAATGGGATAACCGTTTCGTCCGAGTTTTACCCGGATTGTTTTCATCAGGCGGTTCTACCCTCCGTTTTTCCTGACACCGATTGCCTTACGTATCCTACGACAGGTGGCGATGAGGTCCGTTAACTCGGCGGGTGTAATCTGTTGCTGGCTGTCAACAAGCGCTTCCTCCGGGTTATGGTGCACCTCGACAAGCAGTCCACATGCTCCCACGGCAATGCCCGCACAGCTCAGGTTAAATACCAGGTCGCGCCTTCCGGCGGCATGGCTCGGATCGATGATGACAGGCAAGTATGTCTCTTTCTGAATGACGGGCACCGCCGCCAGGTCGAGCGTGTACCTAGTATAGCTTTTCCCCTTGCCTAGAGGCAAGACACCCCGTTCGCAGAGGATGATGTCCTTGTTGTCTTCAGCCACCATGTACTCGGCGAAAGAGAGGAACTCCTCAATGCCGGCGCCGAAATGCCGCTTGTACAGGATGGGCTTCTTCTTCTGCGCCACCTTGATAAGCAGGTCCTGGTCGTACATATTGCGTGCGCCAATCTGGATGATGTCAACGTATTTCGCCACAAGGTCGACCTGCCCTTCGCCCCTGATTTCCGTGACGATGGGCATTTCGAAATGGTCGCCTGCCTGGCGCATCCATTCCAGGGCTTCGATGGCTTCATCTTCGCCGGCGGCGCCAAGCCCCTGGAAGGAGTGCACCGAGGTGCGGGGTTTGAAGATGCCGCCGCGCAGTATGTGGGCGCCGGCCTTTTTCACGCCCTCCGCGATGGTGAAGAGTTGTGCCTTGCTTTCCACGGCGCAGGGACCCGCCATGAAGACCGGCTCATTGCCCCCAATTTCAATATCGCCCACCCTGATGGTGCGTCGGTCACCGCCCTCCCCTGCCAGCTTGGCGTATTCACGGCTGATGAGTTTGTACGGTGTTTCCACCATTCTCGCCTCCTTCACTCCGGGTAAGACGGAAAAGTGGTCAAAGGGGATCCGGCGCTCGTCACCTATCAGGCCTATGACCGTGCGAAAATCGCCCATGGAGACATCAGCGCGCAGTCCGTACTTTTCAATCTCACGCACCACGTGGTCGATTTGCTCCCGGGTGGCATCGCTTTTCATGATAATCATCCGTTTCCTCCTGTACAGTGCCCTGAAATGAAAAGACCCTCTGCCTGAGAGGGTCCTTCTGAATTTCTTTGCGGGCTTTATTTATTTATGCGGTTTTTACACACAACGACCTCTCAAGCGCACTTCCGTGCTCCTTAAACGCGTAGTAATACCAGTAATAGCGAGAGGTGTTGTGCATTTCGTTGCCTTAATTACCAAAGTAGCATAGAGGCGCGAAGTTTGTCAAACACCCGAAGCAAGACCGCTTTGCCAGCGATTAAACCGTATAAGTAAATGCCCCACCGGGAAGACAACGTTACGCCCGCTTCACCTTGAAAATCCGGGCCGCATTTCCGCCGAGCATGGCATCAACTTCCTGCTGGCTGAAGACAATACCCTCGGCGCTTTCAGTAGTCAGACTGCGGATGATGTCTATCCACTGCCGGTTTGAGACCAGCGGTTCGTAGACCGGTCCGTCCGTGGCAAAAAGCAACTGCTCCGGTCCCAGCACGTCGATTATCTCCCGCAGGTAGCGCCGGAACAGCGCCGGCTTGCTAACCGCCATCAATTGCCACATCGAGAGGTCGCCATACAGATTTACTTTGTACTGCGCAATTGCCAGCCATTCACGCCACCAGAGGTGCCCCAGGTGCGCGGCAATAATGGGAATACCCGGGAAGTCCAGCGCCACATCATCGAGGTGAAGCGGATGGGTGAATTTTGCCCGCGACCGCGCCAGCAAGCCGCAATGCGTCACCAGCGGCACGGCGAATTCCGCGGCAACCTCGAGCATGGCATAGGCTTCTTTGCTGTTCGGGTAGAAACCATTGTCCGGGTGCCATTTCAGCCCGCTCATCCCGAAATCAGTCAGGCAACGGCGGAAGAGGGCCGGCGCATCCGGCCGCCGGGGGTCAACTCCCGCCAGGGCAATCAGTCTCCCCGGGTGCCTGGCGGCGGCCCGTGCACAGTTTTCATTGATGCGCAAAAGGCGGTCGCCGGTAAAGCCGGGAATATCGGCATTGTCCATTACCAGGAGCACGGTGAAGTCAATGCCGTCCCTGTCCATCCTTTTAACGAGCTTATCGCAGTCCTGGTCGTCCATCAGGTCCCGCAGGACGGGCAGGACTTCATCCAC
>Ga0315284_10012552_pt1 | contig 12062 bp, 12 predicted proteins | sample YL17G09_16_MG_FD_203696 | JGI IMG/M metagenome (GOLD analysis project Ga0315284, IMG submission 203696) | Sediment microbial communities from Yellowstone Lake, YNP, Wyoming, USA - YL17G09_16 | ecosystem: Environmental > Aquatic > Freshwater > Lake > Sediment | place: USA: Wyoming | collected...
TATCCCTTCTTTACACAATACAAATCAGTGTTATTATCATACACAATAGGGGCAAATCTCTTACCTATCAGTTTATCTACAGATTCCTCTTTTTGGAAAGGTTCATCATTATCATCATAATCAAAGATAGTCACAAAGGAGTCTGGCCCAATACAGTGAATCGGACCTGGGCGCATTAAGGCTGTCGCGTCACTCAACTCACTAAACTTCTCTACTTTTATCTGCATAGACAACCGCTTCAAGCCTGGTGTATTGAACTGAAAAATACCTGCCGTATTCCCATCAGAGAACTCTTTATAGACCGCCTTATCTCCACCATTATAAGTCACATCTTTTATTAAATCTTCCAACTCTATCACTTTGCCCTTGTGCCGTTCTTTAATCAATCTCTTAGCCTCATTTATCACAGCCATAGTATTCAGCCCTAACACATCCATCTTCAATAGACCAATATCCTCCGCATCGTGTTTATCTATTAAAGATACCCATAGCTCCTTATCCTTCTTATCAGCCCGTAGAGCAGTATACTTCCTAATATCCCCATCTCCTATTATGACCCCCGCCGCATGTACCCCGATTCCGCGCATCCGTGATTCCAGAGCACAAGCATACTTAAATACTTCAGGGTATTTCCGGTCATACAGCTTCGCTTCATCTTGTTGAGCTAAGGTATCAGCCAAGCAAAAACTCATTCGGCTATCCGCTCCGCTCCGCTCTAATACTAAATTACACACCGCCTGAGTCTCGGATAGGGGCACATTATACAATCGGGCAACATCCTTAAGAACCATCTTGGCCTTGAATTGGGAGTTATTCCCTAAGACCGCTACATTATTCCTCCCATACTTCTTAATAAAATACTCCACTACTTCCCGCCGTCTATCATCCTGAAAGTCCATATCTACGTCTGGGAAGTCAGAGCGATTAGGGTCAATAAACCTGCTGAACAACAGGTTATGGGGTATTGGGTCAATCATTGTTATATCCAACAAGTAAGCCACCAAAGAGCCACAAGAGCTACCCCGCGCAGGGCCTCGTTCTATCCCTACCGAATCCACCCACTTCATCAAGTCATTACACAATATAAAGTAGGGGGAGAAGCCCATGGTCACAATCAGGTGCAGTTCCTCCTTAATCCTCTCCAAATATAAGGGCTGTTTCACCTCACTTATATACGGGACTACCTTCCGGCTCCACCCGTCCTTAACCAGGGTAGAAAGCCTGTCTTTCATGGCTTCTTTATACGGTAAACCCTTCGGATTAGGGAAGTCTAACTTGGGCATGATCATAGACTTCTTTATCAGCTCTCCTTCACACCTCCCCACTATCTCCATAGTCCTCTCTATAGAACCCCTCAGTACCGGCTCTGGTATCTTGGGGTTCCGGGCAACCAAGTCCCTATACATCTCATCAGCAGACTTAATATACAGGTCATGCGCCTCATACCTCATCCTATTAGGATTGGTGAGAGCGTCCGTCAGCTTATCATATCGGGTAGAGTTCATAGCCAGAAGAATATCATGAGTCTCCCAATCCTCGGCTTTAACGTAATGGGGGTCTTGGGTGGCTATGAGAGGGATGGATAGTTCGGTGGCTATCTTGTACATAAGGTAGTTGATCTTGGGCTGTTGGATCAAGTCCACTCCCATTATCTCAATATAGAACCTATCTCCCAGCTCATCTCTCCATTTTCTTGCTTCTGTTAAGGCTTCTTTATACACATCCGGGAGTAGAACAGAGGGTAGCTTACCCTCAAAGACCTGAATCAATTTCCAATTCAAAATACCGCCCATGCAAGCAGAGCCAAATATACAGTTCTTCATATTCTTAATCAACTCCCAATCCCATCTCGGCCTATGGTAGAAGCCTTCTATGTTGGCTTTAGACATAGACCAGAGAATCTCATATATCCCCTTCTTATTCATAGCCCAAGCGCAAAAGTGTGCCCGCTTGGAGAGGCCCAGTTCCTTCTCCATCCTCAAGGTAGCTTCCTTAATGTCCTTCTTAACGGTCATGCCGCGAGTAGCCAGCAACTTCTGCTCCTCGGTAAGCCCCTTCTGGAACCGGGAAGGACAAAAGTACCCTTCTACGCCGAAGATGGGTTTGATGCCATTCTTGTGGCACGCCTTATCAAACCTCACCCACCCAGAGGTAGTCCCATGATCCGTCACTGCACAAGCCGTCTGGCCTATCTCTTTAAGCCTGTGGATGATCTCTCCCGGCTCCTTGGCTGCCGTGTTCCACACCTGAGTCATCCCGTCCAATAGGCTGAACTCAGTATGCAGATGAAGATTGGTAAAATTCATATAATCCCATGTATTCCATTTAATAATTTATCGGATAATCTAAAATATTCTCCACATGCATTGCAACAATAACTGTTGCCAATCATAGGCTCAGTTAGCCTTATTCTGATGGAGCCGCATTTTGGGCAAGTAGGAGCCTTATATTCCATTAATTTCTCATGTTCCTTCTCCTCCATCTTAAGTTCTGCCAACTGATATTGATAGTGTTCCTCAAACATAGCCTCTAATAGAACGAGATAATTGATCGAGTCCCCTATCTTCTCATCCACATAGGCTTTAGAGAAATTCTTTTCCCCTACCTGATTCACCATATCCAAAACGGATACTATATGTTTAGACCACATTCCAGCTAAAGCCTTAAAGGAGGAAACCCCTAAAAGAGAAGCAGCACGTTTAAAATTATGAAGCCTATCCTCAGTCGCATACTCCTTAGCCTTATTCCCTAAGACTTCAGAGATTAACTTCAATCTTCTATCCAACACATCTTGAAAATCTTTATTGTTCATAACCCATCCTCTATATGCTCTATATAAAGCATATCTAAAAATTTATCAACATTTTTAAAGACATATTCAGGCATATCCACTAAAGGTACTATCTTCCCAATATTAAGCCGGTTAGGGCTGTTGGAACTGGTGATAGCTTTCTTATCTTTTATCATTCTATTGACCACTTCCTGGTCCAACATCTTCTTCTTTTTCAGCACTACTGACTGTACAGCATTAGATAACTTATGGTATATTTGGTCAGGAGTGCCCATATTGTTAAAGTGCCATCCACCATTCTTAATAGAGGGAAAGGAATTAGAATAGTTGGTTCTGATATGTTGTAAATCATCCACCGCCTTTATCAACCCCCACTTTCCAGCAAACAAACATTTCCAATCTTGGAAGTACATATTCAAGTAGTACCGATACAAAGCAGTGTATATAACTGTAGGATTCCCACCCAATTCATTCACAACCCAATTAATAGACTTAGCCGAGGGAATCTCGTCAGCATCCCCAAATATCAATATATCATCCCACTTCAAGTGCCGTTGCAGGTACTCTTGGACAAACAACCGGTGCAGCACCTCACCCTGCCGAGGGTGGTAACGGAACTGGTTGGGGCACCGGGATATTATCCACTCTTTCGGTATCTTAATATGCTCTATGTTCTCACCCTTATAAGGAAAGTTGTAGGGCTTATCCTTAAGAGTGAAAGTGGTATTGCACTCAAACACTAAGAACTTATCCACCACTCCCTTCAGCTCATTGTACCGTATATCCCATACCCTATTCTCATTAAAGAACAGCACTGCATCCACTATCATGCCTTTTTCCCTCCGTGACGGTAAGGGCGGGTGGCATTGTAGTTCATTTTTATAAACAAGGCTAAAGGTAAGTTTATATCATAAGCCACACAAGTATCAAATATCCTTATCAGCGTATCAGCCAACTCTACCGCCACTCCACAAGGCTTTTCACCTTCAAAATATATCTCATTCAATTTCCTATTATTCCTTATCTCTTCCCAAGCCTCACTAATCTCAGAGTGAAAGTTAGAGAATTGATTTCCTAAAGAACGATTCTCCTTCCCCTCTTGCCACCATCCCTTATCTACCGCTATCTGGTGAGCCCGATACATCAAGTCATATAAATTATTTGAACCTGAAATGTTTTCTTCACTCATATCTTCTCCTGTATCTCGTTGGCGCGGGTCAAGGAATGCTCAACACGCATATGTGGCAACCACTGAGCAAACCGCCCAATGTTATAGACCGAATTGTGTTCCAAATAGTTCTGGAGCACTGAGTTAGAGGCCCCATATTCCATATCACAAATTATATAGGCCGGAGATACCACATGGGTATAGAGACTGTAGGAAGTGAACATGTTCTCCTTCACCACTCCCGCCTTCTTCAAATCCCATTCCACCCTATCAGTTATCTTCTTCTTATATGCCTCATTCTTCAACAACTCCTCGTCATTCCTACGGAAGGATATTTCAGACACCACCACACTATACCCATTCTTCCTCTCAATATTCACCTTAGAGAACAGGTATTCCCTATCCGGGAAGTATATTATATCTGATGCTACAGAGAGAAAGGACGTAGGAACCACCATAGACACCACAAACATATTGTTCCACTTCAAACTCTTCCAAGCCACCTCTATAATATCAGATAGCTCTTCATCATCACTATCTACTAATTCCATAAACTTAGGGAGAGCTATGGAGTTGATTAGCTTACCATAATGAAAATCAGTAGTTCCTCCATATTTAAGATCAGTATCATAAAATACCGTATGCTGCTCAAGGTTTACAGCCCTAACCTTCCCCTCCTCTATATGTTCCTTAATCCGGTTCCTTAAAGCATTCATTATATCAGTAGGACGCTTAAAACAGATTATTTCCTTATTCTTAGAGCCTAACGGAACCACCTTCTGGGCATAGGAGGAGGCATCAATACCCATTAAGTCTTCCTTAACAGTTTTCCAAGTATGGGGTAGAATTATCTCCTTGGCTATGAAATTGCCATAATTCCCCTTTACCCAGTCATGGAAATTACCAGCTCTCTCCAACCTCTTATTCCTCATATAATAATCCCAATATAAATGGGCCTTATCTTTCCATCCCAATAGGGCCAAGTTGTTCTGAAAGGGGTACTGGTGGAAGGCACCCTTATAAAAAACAGAAGCCTTAAGTTGGTTAATACCCAGACACTCAGTTGAATTTAAAGATAGCCAACTCTCTAAAGCTATTTGTAAATTTGACTCCCAGAATAGAGTCCTTTGTCCCAGAGCATATTCCAGCTTCTCCGTAGTCCCCTTACTCCCAAACCCATCATTCTTAGTAGTGATTATGGAGAAGTCCTCCCCCTTATCCTTGAGGATGTTCCCCATAATCAACCCACTTGGCCCTGAGCCTAAGATTAGAAACTTAGAGGCCATTCTACTTCACCTCTGTAGCATCTTTACTGTACCGGGTCAGGTCAAAGGTCTTATCCTCAGAGCGCACTGGTATCCGGCCTTCCTTAGTAAACTCACATACCCCTTTAGGTTCCTTCTCAGTCGGGTTGTTCTCATTCCTATTGCACCTGCCCGAACGGATGCAGATAGGTTGGATTACTTCTCCTAAGAGAGGGTTATAGTCTAAGACTGCCGCTCTCATTAAGTGGGCCAGGGCTACAGCCTCTCCCTGCATCACGTGACACATGCGGGTGGAGCAGATGTTGGTCAATATAGTATTATAGGCGTAGGTGCCCTGCCACATTGTGGTAACATTCTGGGGCATGTGGTATCGGGCCTCATCCTGCTGCACACCCTTACTTATCATAAGGTTGTACAAGTCTTGGGCTGCTTTCATATAAGTATCATACTCCATATCTCCATGTTCATCCAAGAACTTCTCTACCGAGGGAGGAGTGACGTAGTGATGGCTGTCATACATTCTCCCCAACCATTCCTCGGCATTAGCGCGTTGGGTCATTACTCCTAAGCTGTTCCCGACCCGATGGCGGGAGATTTGTTTCAGGAGGACAATAGAAGCATTCTCAATAGAGAAGCCAATATGCACAGACTCTAAGGAAGGAGTATGCCCGCCCTTAAGTACCCACTTAACAATATCCAGAACTTCTTCGCGGGTCTTCTCGGTAAAGACCTTGTCAGGTGTCCACATCATTCCCTCTATACAAGTCAAATAATTGGCCGCAATCGTTTCCAAGGGATAGGAAGGGGCATCAATAATCCCTACCCTTAACGGAAACCCTTCCACACCAAATACCCCTAATTCCGTCCCAATGTTGCACTGATACCTGTCTTCTAACTTTATAATGTTCATGCTGTACCTTTCTTTGGAGATGAATCTATGTAATATGAATTTATTTTGTTACAAGTAACATAATTAATGGTGATGCCGAAGTCCTTTTGTAAGTAATCCAAAGTCTCCCTAAAGTTCTTATCAATATCCTCCCAATCTTTCACTGGGAACACATAGCTCCTATCCTGAGTAGGATGCTGAGATTGAAAGCGCTTTTTACACACCTCTATTGGAGTATCCATATAGTAGACTTGATAATTCATATCAATATCAGTTTTTTGCATATACTGAGCAATAGCCTTAAAGGTATTCCAAGACATTGACCCATATACATAAGCTGATATCCAAGTCCTATCCCACCAAGAATCCTTACCCCAAGAAGTAGCAGTCAGCTCCTCCATTAATGCCGTATAAGCCCCTAAGAGGAAGTAGTCCTGAGTGATTTGAGGCTGAAACTTAAGGGAAAGAAAATCCTCATTGTTCCATCTTCTTGGGTTCAGGTAGGGTGTACCTACTTTCTCATCCTTATCATCCATCCGCTCTTTTATAAAGGTAGTTTTCCCAGAGCAGTTCAAACCTTCTCCTACTTTCTCATCCTTATCATCCATCCGCTCTTTTATAAAGGTAGTTTTCCCAGAGCAGTTCAAACCTTCTACTAAGTTGATCATCTTTTGTTTGTCTCCATTAGTAAAGTATTACTATAAGATGGGAAAAGGGTAGAACTCTCATTCTACCCTTCACATTCAACACTTCACCGGTTTCAAAACTTATGCAGGGGTATGGACAATCTTCTTGCCATCAAGCACAAAAGTTCCCCATGCACCTTTCTTACCGCTATTGATCTCGGTCATGATGATCTTGACCTTAGCAGCGGTGTCTTTCGGGGGGGTGGCTTTTGCACGAGCAATCAGAGCATCTGTCAGCTTCACAATCCCTTCCATCGTTCCACCTTTTTTCAGGGCAATGAAAGCGCAGTTCCCAGCGGTTCCATCCTGATAGGGTGAAGTACGCTCAGCGGCAGGTTCAGCTGCAACAGCAGGTGCTTTTGCTTTCGGAGCAACAGCTTTGGCAACGGGCGCTTTCGGGACAACTTTCGCGGCAACAGGAGCGGGAGTGGCGGCAACAGCGGCTGGTTTCTTAGCCATAATAGGGGCTACCTTTCTTTGTGGTTTGACTACGGGTACTTCATCTTCAACTACAAGTTCTTCTTCCAGAAGATCATCCACCGAGAGTTCATTCTCAGTAGAATCTTCTACAATTTCCTCTTCAGCTGCTACCTCAGCAGGTTCCTCAATAGCCTCCAAATCCTTAAGAAAATCCTCCACATCATCCTCAACTGCTATCTCAGTCACATCCGTCCGATTGGTCTTAGTGGAAGTACGGCCTGAATCCAATTTCTTATTGACCCGTTCTGTGACAGGTTCCGAGATTGACTCCGGCTCTATATCCAACAAATCGTCCAGCCCATCCAAATCCTCTTCCAATATTGGCTCCTTAGCCGCAGAGAAGGATTTCTTTTTACCTACAGACATAGCAGCTCCAACTTTCTGTTCCAGTGTAGGTTTGAACTCCGCATCCAACTTAGTCAGCATCTCTCTCATCTCCACTTCATTTTTCCCAAAGAAAGTTTTCACCCCTCTCTGGGAAGCGATAACATACAACTCAGGTAAGGTTTTGTTCTCGTAGATGTTCTTAGACATTCATCTTTTTCCCCTTAAGTAATAAGTGATAATAAATTTCCGACCTTAATAATATAATTAAAAGCCGTTAGTTAAAAAAGTATTTTAGAAAAATAATTTCAGACAGCCCCAGACATATAACACTTTAAAAACACGTTTTCCCCTATGAAAGTGTTATAATTTTTAACATCCCCAGCATCCTTAACTTTTCCGGGGAAAGTAACAATTTTTATTTCCCTCCCACTATCCCCAAACAACCTTCGGTTCTTTCCCTCAAAGCTCACATTCTCCCCCTCCTTATTCACCTTATAGCGCCCAGCCTCATCCTGATCATAGGCCAAGAACAACCTCTCCACTCCACTCTTAAGCACCATCCCAAATTGCTCAGAGGAAAAAGTCTTAGCTGGAATGGTATACTTTAACCCCCAACTTATCAGCTTCAAGGCATCACTCGCCCCCTCCACAAAGCACAGGTAGGGCAATCCCTTCTTCCCATACGGCCAATTGAAGAAAGTTTTGGAGCGGGGTGCCCCATCCGGGCATCTCCACCTTGGGGCGCTCTTATTAGTCCCATAGTACCGGGCATCAAAGTACAGCACCCCCTTCTCATCTTTAATTGGAAATATTATGTGTTGATAATACTTACTGGCTTTGTCTATACAAGATTTTACCCCATATTCCTCTAAAACTGACTCCTTTATACCCCTTTTCAGGAAATAATCCCTTGATTCCGGTATAGAGAAGGAGGAAACTAACTTTTCAGGTAGTTTAAACCGAAGATAAGCCCTGTTCTCAGGCTTTTCTCCCCTTACCCTACCTATGAAGCGTTCCCACCGCTTAGACCTTACCGCATCAATGTAATCTGCTGAGGATAGGCCCCAATACTCACACATCTCTCCCCAAGAGTGAGTTCCGCATCCAAAACAGTTCCCCACCCCACTTTCCTTATTGATCCCCAGAGAGGGACGGTTAGTATCAGACTGCTCATGAAAGAAGCACTTCACCATTACCCAAGAACCCATATCCTGAACCTGAGAACAGCCTTGATCATTCAAGAAGTCTTCCCAATCATCAATTTCAAACGGTAAGGGCATATATTATTGGGCCTCTGTTCCCGGTAAGTTTATCTCCATCTCCTCTAACACTTTCAGCTCATCCTTCTCATCCTTCGTCATTAGCTTCAGAACCTGATCCTTCAAGGTAGGGTCATGGAACTTACCCTTAGCAAAGTTATGGAATATATCTACCTTCTTATTTTTCCCAAAATCCCTCCCCTTCATAAACTCTAAGACCGAATACACCTCATCCACCACATTCTTTATCCCCACTACAATATCGGCTATTCGGAAGGGTAGAGGAGAAGACCCAACATCCCGCTCATCCAACTTCCGGCTATCCTTAGAAGCAGAAATTTCTTTAGAGTTCTTCTTCTGCTGAATGGCAGAGAAAGTCGGTATCCCCTTCACACTATTAAAGTTCCGGTATCCCTTAGCAAATAGATGCATGTCCCAAGCCACCTCCCCAAAGCTCCTCCAATCCTTCTCCTTAGTCTTCACTGCCTCTATATCATCCAAGTAATCAATATACAAACCGTGCAACGGTGCTTGCCACTTGTTCATTATCTCATACGCCTTTGCCTCTATCATAGCCGTAGTAGCCCCCTTACCGAACGCCACTACCATTATCTTGCCGTAGTTTTTGTGGGCATAGGTGACTTTCTTACGCCATAGGAGGTGAGCATCCTTGGTCCAGTTCTGAACCGGATTCCTCCAAAACTCAGCTCCCAATCCCGTCAGTATATTATCTATCCTGTTCATCGTTTCCATGAACTGCATCTCTATAGTGAACAGGATCACATTCTTCTTAGCCCTGTACCCATTAACGGCCAAGGTCTGAAGCATGAAGGACTTTCCTGAGTTGGAGTTACCGGATATAAGAAAGAACTCATTTCCCACTCCTCCCCCCATAGCCGCATCCAGCACTCCTATCCCCGTAGACATAAGGGCATATTTGTCCGGGTGTTTCACCTTCTCTAATACTGCCGCTTCCCGCTTAGTGAAACTCTCAGTGTACTCCCCTTCCTCAATATCCTCAGAGAACATCGGGACAGCAAATCCATGGACCTCTTTCTGGGCCTCCTCTACCTGAGACTTATCCAACAACTCTCCTACCTTGATAACGTGTTCTTGAAGGGAACGGGCTTGGTAGAGGATAAGCATCTCATTGGTGTAAACCTCAAAGTTCCTCACTACATCTTGAGTGGGTTTCTCGGTAAAGATAGTGTCTAAGACGGAGTAAATCTTTTCTTGGAACTTAGTACTGTCCTTAGCCTTAGAGGAAAGGCGGTTGACCTTGGACTTTAAAATGTCCATTGTAGGGAGGGAACCTTGCCGGAGGAAGCCTTCTTGTATGAATTGGAAGATAAGCCGATATGACTTATCAGAGAATACCTTGACCGGAAGGGTTCCCCGATTCATAGACTGAATAAATAGTTCTTTATCAAAGAACATACATTTCAAAAATTTACGCTCTAATTCTAAGTTAAAAAATTCCACTGTTGCTATTCCTTCCCCTTCCAAACCATAAAGTCATTCTCAATCCGCTCCAAGTCATACGGGAAAGCCCCTTCTAATTCCTTTAAACTCAAAGCACCTAAAAGAACCTGAGCATTTTTCTTCAGAGCCTTATTCATAAAACTTCCCACCAACCCCCTATACCTATCTTCCGTTTCCTCATATAGCGACATCAGGGCTACCACCTCAGCCACCTCTAAGTTATAATAATCACGAGTAAGTAAAGATTGGGGCAACCAAATCATATCCAAGGACATATCCTCCAATAGCCGCAAGTGCACCAACCGTACACACTTCTTATAATAATCCCTTCCAACCACCACCAAGTTCTTCTTAGCCTTCACAAACTCAAAGGCATACTTCACATCATACCCCTTAATACTCTTAGCCGTAGGAACCTCCAACGGAATCCCAAAGCTCACCTTCCGGGTCTTTATAAAGTTTTCCATTTTCTCTCCTTCCCTTTCTCATCAAATAACCCTACAGGAGGTACTGGCCCAACTTCACCTTCAAAAGACTTTTCAATATCATCAGAAATCATCTTTTGAATAGCTCCTATTATCAAAGGCTTCAGATTATACTCCTTTACCAAAGCCGCTTGTGAGTTGGAAAGAATTACTTCTGCTCTTAAAGCGTTTTCCATTTTCTCTCCTTAGAAGGCACCGCACTCACCTTCTTAGACCGATAAACTAACCAATCTTGGATATAACTATCACATTGCAATAGCCCTAATGTTAGGGCCATCTTCTTAGCCTTAAAAGTAAAGGCCCACCTTATATACTCCACTATATCATCCTCCGTAAGTTTCAGCTCAGTATAAGACAGAATCTTATCCTTAATAGCAGTCATATTCCTAAATATCTTCCCCCTCTTTATCCCGCCAGCTGCCCCCCTAAAATCCAATTCCATAGCTCGGAAACCATAGGCTTGATAGAACAAGTCCTCAATCAGCTTTACCCATTGGGAGTTTGTCCATCTACAAGAGTGTGTATTATCGTAGTCAATTTTCTGTTGCTTGGAGGGAATGATCTCCATGGCCTGTAACCGGATAAGGAACCGCTTATTATCAATAATAAGGTTTATAGAGTTGCCCGTTACCTGCTTCTGGGAATCAAAGGGAATATTCAAGCTCATCTTCTCCGTCTTATACTTAGCTATCCCCTCCTCATCCATCACCATATCCACTACATTCTTAATATCCACTATCACCATCCCATTCCGTATCTTATAGCTCACCGGGAGGTTCAGCTTCTTATTCACCACATAGGTGGATGTGACTTTGAAATTACCCATGTATTGGTGCTTTCAAATTAGCTTGTTGCAAAAGTATAGTGACAAGTTGACAGGACTTGCACATAAAGGTAGTTTTGCAAACCCCACCCTCTAACCCTACTAAATCATCATCAACATTAGCACTAAAGGCCACAATTGGCATAGCCCGAACGCAAGAGGGGCAATCCATATTTATTATCTTAGGAGAAGAGAAAAATCGGCTCATATACTTTCGGTTTTTCTCCTTTATAATATTATCCTCAGCCTCCTGAGCTAAGAGTTGCTTGAACATCCCTGATCCTATACTAACCATAGCCTTATCATCTTCTAGCTTATCTATCTCCTGTTTCATAACCTCTCTACACATATGCGCATATCCAGTAGCTCCAATAGACGCTTGAGCATCTTCTATAAGATCAGTACTT
>Ga0315284_10012555_pt1 | contig 12061 bp, 8 predicted proteins | sample YL17G09_16_MG_FD_203696 | JGI IMG/M metagenome (GOLD analysis project Ga0315284, IMG submission 203696) | Sediment microbial communities from Yellowstone Lake, YNP, Wyoming, USA - YL17G09_16 | ecosystem: Environmental > Aquatic > Freshwater > Lake > Sediment | place: USA: Wyoming | collected...
CCACCGACAGATCTTCGCATGGAACTTCACCGGCCTGGCGAATATCCTCACCTATCTGCGCGGCCTCGACCAGATGATGTGGGATATGATCGAGCGCCCGGAATGGGTGAACCGCATCATGTCGTTCCTCGCGGAAGGGAACATGCGCCTGCTCGATCAGGTGGAGGCGTATGACAAGCTCGATCTCGTGAACAAGGACGAGTACGTCGGATCCGGCGGCGTCGCGTATACGGACGAGCTTCCCGCGCCGGACTTCGCGGGCCGCGTGCGACTGAAGGACCTCTGGGGATTCGCCGAGGCGCAGGAGCTGGTCGGCGTCTCACCGATGATGCACGAGGAGTTCGTCTTCCGCCACCAGCGCCCGATGCTGGAGCGGTTCGGCCTGAACTGCTATGGGTGCTGCGAGCCGGTGACGGATCGGCTGGAATACGTGCTGGAGTTCGCGCGCATGCGGAGGATTTCGATCAGCCCGTGGGCGGATCGGCGTAAGGCGGCGGACGTGCTCCAGGACAAATACGTATACTCGTGGAAGCCGAATCCCGCGATTCTCGTGGGGAACTTCGACGCGGAGCGGGTTCGCGCGTACATCCGCGAGACCCTGGAGATCGCGAAGGACTGCGTGCTGGAGATCGTGATGAAGGACGTTCACACCGTGGAGCACGACGCCTCGCGCCTCTGGGAATGGACCCGCATCGTCCAGGAGGAGACGGGGGGACTGGACTAACCGCTCACGCCTGAGTCCGCCTGAGGCGGACCAAGGCGGACAAGACGCCAAGGTCGCCAAGGAATGCGAATGTAGTGGCCATGCCGACCATGGAGGACGAATGAACCGACGACAATTCCTGAGTGCAACCGCATCGCTCGCCGCCGCCTCGGCCCTGTGCGCATCCGATGCCGACGGTGTGGACGCGGGAGGTAGTCCCATGTCTTCACCATTACGGACCGGCGAACCCTATGAACTCGTGGGGAAGCGACTGGTCTTCACAAACTGGTTCTACGTCCGTCCCGGATCGTTCGGCTGGTATGACAAGAACGGCAACAACGTGACTGTCGGCGGCTCGGCTGCCCTCGGTGAAGCGGCCATGCGCCGGACCAACTGCCCGACCGGGATTCGTCTCGTAGCTCAGAAGGCCGAGCGCCGGGGCCCGGTCCTGAAGTCGGAGAAGCCGTGGGAGAACTCCAAGGGGATCAGCTTCTCCACTGTGATGCGTGACGGCGGCAGGTACCGTGCCTGGGCGGCCGACTGCTACTATGAGTCTCGGGACGGCCTCACCTGGGAGCGGCCGGATCTCCGGATCGTCGAGCGGGATGGCAGCCGTGCGAACAACCTCATCGACCTGAACACGACCGGCGGCACCGTCTTCCGCGACCCCTCCGCGCCTCAGTCCGAGCGTTACAAGTGGGTCGGCACGGAGACGATCAGCCGCGAGGAGTACGATGCTTTCCGACAGCGCCGCCCGGACGCCTGGGAGCCGCGCGCCGACCGCACGGACGTCGGCCAGATCTTTGCCCTGGGAGGCGCGGTCTCTCCCGACGGTCTACGCTGGACGAAGCTCCCCGAGCCGCTCGCGGTCGAGCACAGCGACACCCACGTCACCGCCTATTATGACGAGCGCCTCAGGAGATACGTTATCTACACCCGCAACTACATGATAGGCCCGACCGCGGAAAGCTTCCACGATGACCGGTTCCGCGTCTGGTGGGACCAGGGACGGCGGTCGATCGGCCGCACCGAATCCGCCGACTTCCGGGAGTTCCCGCTCTCCGAGGTCATACTCGTCCCGACGCCGGACATGGAGCCGTCGGACCTGCTCTACACCAACTGCCGGACGACTATCCCCGGCGCACCGGACCTTCATCTGATGTTCCCGGCCATCTGGCACGCGGCGGTCGCCGACACCACCAGCATCGCCCTCGCATCGAGTCACGACGGCAAGGTGTGGCAGTTTGTCCCTGGACCAAGCGTATTGGAAACTGCGAAACTCGGCGAGTGGGATGGGGGATGCGTGTTCACCGGGCCGAACCTGATCGAGCTTCCTAACGGCGATTTCGCGCTCCCGTACACGGGCTACGTATTCCCGCACAAGTATCCTCGCGGCCAGTTGGCGTTCGCCGGCGGATATGCAATCTGGCCGAATGGTCGGCTGATCGCACTCGAGGCGCGGAAGAAGGGTGAGTTCGCCACCGCCGTCCTGATGCCGCCGGGCAGCCGGATGAGGATCAACGCGGTTGCGCGCGCCGGCGGAAGCATCCGAATCGAGGTCGCGGACTTCGACGGCAATGCATTTCCCGGCCGGTCGTTCGACGACTCGGCGCCGGTCACCGGCGATCAGTACCGCACCACGGTCGCCTGGAAGTCGGGTGATGACCTCGGCCATGGCGGCAAGCCGTTCATGCTCCGCTTCCGCATGGATAGGGCGCAGATCTTTGGTCTGGATTTCGAGTAACAGGGAGACCGACATGCACAACGTTCAGGGCATTCTTTCAGTCACCGCACTCGTGGTCGCCATCAAGCTTCTCGTTGTCACGTCGGCATACGCCGCCTACTCGCCGCCGGGGTTCGCGCTGGACATGTGGTTCATCAAGGAGAAGGGCGTCTGGCACCAGTTCGCGCTGAACGGCCCGCATCCCGACGACTTCGATAAGCCCTGGCCCCCGCTGAATCAGCCGGGGAGACCGCCGCTCGCATACCTGGAACAGGGGATATTCCATTCGACCTCGAAGGACCTCATCACCTGGAAGGATGAGGGGGTCGCGATCACCATCGGGAAGCCGGATGATTGGGACGGCGGCAAGATCGCGAGCGGGAACATCGTCAAGCACGGGGATACGTTCTACCTCTTCTACCCCGGAATTCGGGAGCATCCCAGACCCGGCGAGTGCGTCACGCCGATCGGACTCGCCACTTCGAAGGACATGGTTCACTGGACGAAGCACCCGGACAACCCGATCCTCGTCCCCGATCCGAAGCTCTACGATCCGCTCGGCAACTGGCGCGACTGCAGCTTCCTGTGGGACGCGAAGACGCAGACCTGGTACACGGTGATATGCGCGACCGCGAAGGGAGACGGCCCGATCGAGAGCCGCGCGTGCATCGCCCTCGCGAAATCCCGCGACCTGATTCACTGGGAGCAGCTTCCTCCGCTCGCGGTCTCGGACAGGTACACGCTCGGCATGGAGCTTCCGTTTCTCTTCAAGCACGGGAGAAAGTGGTATCTCGGACACTCGATGTACAGCGGCTACTTCTCGAAGTCATGGTTGGAGAAGCATCCGGGCGTGCAGGCGAAGGGCGGAGTCCACTACATGATCTCGGACAGCATGTTCGGGCCGTACTCGATCCCGGAGGACGACTGCCTCGGCGCGCAGCCCGATCCTCCGCCGTATGCCGTGCAGATCATCGAGCAGGGCGGCGAGAAGCTCTTTATGCACTGGGGCCCCGTTCGGTACGCGACCGCGCTCCCGAAGCGGATCGAGTTCCTGCGCGACGGCCGGATGCGTCTGGCGTACTGGAAGGGCACGGAGATCGCGCGCAAGGAATCGCTGCTCGAGGGCGGCCGGACCTTCAAGCTGGACGGCTCGGCATCCGTGGATGTGGGCGTCCCGGTCACGGACTGCTTCTTCGAGGGGACCGTTTCGGGGAAAGGCATCGCGGGATTCGCGCTCGGGGATGCGCTGCTGATCTCGGCGGACCCGGAAACCCGCGTCGTGGAGTCGCTCGATCCGGCGACCCGGAAGCCGCGCGCGGGGCGGTCGGGGAGATCGCCGTCCTCAGGACCGATGCGTTTGAAGCTGGTGGCGGACGGATCGGTGATAGACGTCTACGCGAACGATGTGTGGCTCTTCGCCGAACACCGCGGGCGTCCGAATCCCGACCAGCCGCGCCTCATCGCGCTCGCCGGCAAGCCCGAAGTCCGCGACGTGCGGCTCAACCGCCTCGCGACCGGCAACCCCATCCGCCACTACGGCTTCAACTATTGAGGACTACCACCGCCTGAACCTGAGAAGGACATGCCCCGTGCGACGGGTAAATCGTGCAGTGAAGGGAGTCTGCGATGCCGAGAGGTGAGCCGCGCGGGCCCAAGAAGCTGCGTCTGCCGAAGACCTCGGAAAGGCGCATCATAGCGCTGCTGTCCTTGCTGCCGCGCGCGGAGCCGGAGATCGGGATCGGCCCTTTGGAGGCCGATTTCGAGGTTGACCTGCGCGAGTATCCGGACTGCTTTGTCCCGCTGGAGGAAGGCAAAGAGGGTTTCTACGCCGAGTACGACGGGAGAGAAGACCACGAGTTCCTGGAGGCGTCGCACCTGAAGGTGGCTCGGCGGGTGAAGGCGCACGGCACGTGGTGCCTGGAGGTGTACGAGACGGGCGGCGCGGATGAGGACGGGCGCTTCGGACTCATCTGGGACATCCCGGCACACTACCGCGTCACGGCGGGAAGCGTGTGCTCGTTCGACAGCATGCTCGGCGCGGACTTGGGCAAGCCGCTGCCGACGCATCTGACGCCGACCGGGGCAGTGAAGGTCATCGGCGACGCCGAAATCGAAGGGCCGTCCGGTCCCACATACCATTTCGCCGGATATGCGACGGTTTCCGTGGGCGGGATCGAACACGAATGCATGAGGCTGTTCTATCCGTATCAGTCCGGTGAGAAGCCGGAAGCTCTTGGACTGGACGACCTGTACGTCTCGCGGGCCGGGCGCGTGGTCCTGCTGAGAAGGTATCGGTCACAGGAGGAGCTCGCGGAGTGGCAGGCCGTGGTCCACGAGCACGGATGGCAAGGAGGACCGGCCGGCGAAGAGGATTTCCCGGTGGGCAGGCGTCAGCTTGCATACAACGGCCAGGCGTTCTATCATTGGTTCGACACACTTACCGACCTGACGCTGGGACGGCTGATGGCCCCGGAGTGGGCGCCTCCCAGGAAGAAGAAAAGGGGGAGATGACCATGCCGACTAAGCTCAAGCCATTCACACCCGTGATCTCCGAGATGCCCGCGCAGACGATGGCGGTCGTCGTCACGAAGGGCGATCCGAACGTGGTAGGGGCGCAGGTCTTCCCGGCGCTCTACGGCGCGGTCTTCACGCTGAAGTTCCAGCTCAAGAAATCGGGGCAGGGCGACTTCAAGGTTTCCGGGCTCCGCGCGCGATGGCCGGACCTGCATATCATGCCGAAGGATCAGTGGACCGGCCTCTGGGCGCTCCCGATCCCGGACGGCACGACCGACATACCTAAGAAGGTCCCCGAGCCGGACGTGAGGATCGAGGTCTGGGAATACGGGACGGTCGCGGAGATCCTGCACCTGGGATCGTACAGCGAGGAAGGCCCGACCATCGAGAAGCTGCGCAAGTTCATCGCGGAGAGCGGCTACGAGGTCGCGGGCGTGCACGAGGAGGAGTATCTCACGCGCCCGACCGCGAAGGTCGTGAAGACGATCATCCGGTACCCCATCCGGCGGAGATAGGGTTCAAAGTTGCAGGTTCAAGGTTCAAGGTTCAGGGTTCAAAGTTGCAGGTTCAAGGTTCCAGGTTCAAGGTTCAAGGGGAGCGCACCGCGAGTCGAACCGACTTCGGCGCGTAGGGCTCGATCTCGATTGTGTTCGCGCCGGGCTTGAGATGCTTCGTGACATCCAGGCGGAACGGCTCGCCGATCACTCCGCCCGCGAACGCGCCGTTCACCTTGACGGAGGCGCCTTCCCTCAGATCGTCCATCTCCAGGTACACGCGGGAGCGCCCCAGGTTCACGGTCGTCGGCAGCTCGCACCGGCCCAGGAACGGATCGGCCGGAACGATGGCGCCGGTGAGATTGCCCCATGGACCGGCGCCGAATACGGCGATCTCCTTCGCCCGAGCCCAGGCCGCCGCATCGAAGCCGGGCGCATTCCAGCCGGGTTCCTCGCGATTCGATGCCTGCCAGGTCGCGTCAATGCAGCCGATGATGGGGCCGCCGCTCGCGAACTCGATCGCGTATCTGCCGATGAGACCCGCGGGATTCGGCTGATTCGATCCGTTCGTCGCCGCGATCGCCAGGACGTTCGTTCCCGATGACAGAAACGCGGAGATGTCCAACTCCTTCGGCCTGCGCCATCCCTCGCCGTCGGGCGTGCTGCGTCCGGCCTCCCGACCGTTCACGTAGAGCACGAAATCATTGTCCGCGCTGATCAGGAAGCGCGCGCCGGTGATCGTGCGTCCGGCCGGGATGCTGATCTCCCCGCGGAACCAGCGCGTCCCCGGCGGAGCGTTCATCTGATCGCCGACTTCCGGATGCCAGACCCAGGGACAGTCACTGAGGTTCAGCTTCGACGGCTGAGACTCGGCTCTCGGCGCGTTCGTGCGTTCGACGGGGATCGTCCGCGAGGGGCGCGAATCCGAGCTCAGCCGCATCGGACGATTGACGCTCTTCGGGCCGAAGACGAGGAGCACGCTCTCCGAGGGCGACAGCGTCAGATCAAACTCGACCGCATCGGCGGAGACGCGCTTGTACGGGAGCGAGGTGATCTCATTCCGCATGGCGTCCCAGCATTGCGGTTCACCCTTCGCAGTCGCGCGCATGTGGAACGTCTTCGATTCGCCCTCGTGATTCTGGTTGCAGACGAGGAAGACATCCCGACCCGACTTCCGCCGGTGGAGGATATGGAGCCAGTGATTCGTCTCGCCCGCGAGGACTTCGAGCGTCGGGTGAACGCCCGCGTCGGCCGCGAGGACCTTCCGAAGATCCTCCGGGCCGATCGCCGACAGGAAGTATGAGCGCCCCCCGGCGGAGTTCGTTTTGCATACGTTCGAGCCCGGCTTCACCGATCCCCAGATCGCGTTCACCAGACCCCGGATGTCCTCGGACGCACGCCCCAGACTCGCGGATTCGCTCGGCAGAAAGTCATACGCGATCACGACTCCGCCCGCGTCGAAGAACTGCTTCACCTTCGCGAGCGTGGCATACGGAATCGCCTCGACGGGCGGAACGATCAGCACCCTGTATCGCTCCCGGTAGAGCTTGATCTCCTTGCCGGAGATGGAGGCATTGCCCTCGAAGACCTCATACGGGAGCCAGTCGCAGTCGTAGAGCGCATCCTGGAGGTTCGTCGTCATATCCTCGGGAGTGACGGCCTTCCCGACGTACGCGCTGTTTCCGCAGAAGAGAAACGCCACCGGGCAGACGTGCGCGCCGCCGGTGAGCATGAGACTCAGGCGATTCGTATAATCCGCCCAGACGCGATACAGGGGAAAGCGCGGCTCGGCATCGTCCGCATAGAAATACGGCGGGCAATCCGTGTCGTTCGGCGCGCGCGGATTGAACGAATGCGGGATCAGGAAGTTCACGCCGCGGACCTGGTGCCAGTCCGCGAGCCATTTCATCTGCGGATACGTGATCCCCTGGCCGTATGCGCCGAATATCTCGGTCATCGCGAGGTCATCGCGCTTGTTGTACGCGTGCGAGATCGAGCTTGTGAGCTTGGGGATCTGGTAGATTCCAGGATTTCGCTGGCCGGGCCAGAGCTGCTGGCAGACGAGGTCCATCCCGCCCATCGAGTTGTACTTCTGCATGTCGAAGAGATTGATCGCGCCCAATCCCGGCTTGAGATACCAGCCGTCGTGCTCGATGAAATGCCCGATGAACTGGACTCCCCGGTCCTCGCACCATTGGAGTGTGCCGCCGTACATCGTGCGGCCCCACGTCTCCGCGAGCGCGTCCACATAGGCATACTTCGCCGCGATCTGCTCCTCGCCCGCGAGCTTGAACTTCCATGCGACGAGCGCCTTCTTCCAGTCAACGCCGCGCTCGGCGAAGGTCTTGCTCAGCTCCGTGCCCCAGTCGCCCTGCGTCTCCGGCTCGTCGTAGAAGAAGCCGACGATGCTCTTCCCAAAGTCGGCCTTGAACCGGTCGTAGTGCGGCTGATAGACCGTCCGAAGGAACCAGTCCACGCAGTCCTTGCTCGCGCCGTCCACGCTCACCTGCCCGGCCTGGTTCGTTCTCGGAGCTTCTATCCAGGCGAGCTTCATGATCTCCCAGTCGCCCGTCGGCACGTCCCAGGAGAGGCTCTTGTCGCGGACGGACGGGGTCAGGTCAACGAGAGAATTCGCGTCTATGCCGGCGTCGGCCCGCCTTCCCGCGATCACCGCGACCATGTTGCCCGTGACCGCCGTGGTCAAACTGAGAGGCCCGGTCACCAACTCCGCCGACGTCTCCAGCTTCTTCGCGCGGTACTCCGCGGGGACTTTGTTCGCGACGGTCTGGCTGGGCCACCACTTCTCGTCGAAGATCCACATCTTGAGGTCGAGCGCCTTCGCGTGCTGGAGGCAGATGTCGAGATCGCTGAACCAGCGCGGCCCGAGCCAGTCGCTGTGAGGGCGGGATTCCGCGCAGAAGCTCCCGTTGTGCCCCTCGGCGACCTTGTCCAGGTACAGCTCAAGGCGCTCCTTCGTCTCATTCGCATCGCCGTGAAGCCAGAAGAGCGGCCCGGTGAGTCTCCGCGCCTCCATCGGCATTTGCGTGAACTGCGTCTCCAGCGCGCCCCAGCTCGGCTCGGCGGCCGATGCCCCGGCGGTACTCATCAGACTGATGAGCACGGCGGCGATGAGAATGCGTTTCATGGGTGTCCTTTCAATCTGTGATGGTAAGCGTGACGACCTGTTCCCGGATAGTCGGCGAGAAGGGAATCGAGATGACGATGCGGCCCTCGGCCGGGGTCGCGCTGCCGTCCTTGCGATACGGATTATGCGGGAGGACCGGCCAGGTGACGCTCGATCCCTCAGGCAGACTGAGTTTCCATCCGGCGTGGGCGATCCATCCGCCGGCCTCCTCGCTCGTGAGCGTGAAGCCCTTCTCGCCGAGGACTCTCTCCGGCGTGCGCTCGGTCCGAATCGGTTGGCCCATATGCGGCATCAGTATGAGATGCGCCGCGACCGGAAGCCCGGACTTCGACGTGGCGCGCAGGCGAATCCGCAGATGCGAATCGTCGAGCGGCTCGACCTCGATGGAGCATTTCTCCTCGCCGTAGACCAGGCCGAGGCCCGGAGGGTCGGACTTCTTCAGCCCCGCCGCAGACGGGATGTGGAAGAGCGGACCCTTCGGCTTGAAGTCAGGCTTCTGGTCGCCCGGCGTGTGCGCGAGCAGTGATGTGTCACCAACCGTGAAGTTGCTCCACAGCGGCTGGAGCTTCGTGTTCCCGCCGCCGAGGATCAGCCCGCATCGGTCGTGGAATATGCTCACCAGGTTCTGCCGATCCTGTATCCACCTGCTCTCCCGAATCGGGCAGTGATACGCGGAGAGACATATGAACCAGGGCCCTTTCCGGCGGATGAGCGCCTTGCCGCCCTCCAGCCGAAACGTGCGATCGCCGACATCCGCCGCGGTCGGGGCGATCAGGCCTTCCTGACCGTGCGTCAGGAAGCCGGCGATTCCGTCGGACGATATGGGCTTCTTCGCCCGGGCGAGCAGACCGAACTGCCGCGCCAGGAATCCGCGTCCCTCGGGCGTGAAGCAGAAGCCCTGATTCCCGAGGAGGATGCCGGCATGGAACGGATTGCGCTCGTCCACCGTCTCCACGCGGCTGCCGTCGGGATAGGTGAAGTTCGCGTGGAAGCGGGCGGCGCGGTCCAGGGCCGGGAGAACGCTCGCATCGCCGGACGCGGCATAGTAGATCCCCAGCCCCTCGACGTAGACGAAGTTGTAGCTGACCACCGGGCCATGGTTCTCCGACCAGAAGCCCGCCGGATCCTGCGCGGCGACGACCTTCGCCATGAAGTCCTTCGCCTGCTCGCGCCATTCGGGCCGATTGAAGACCTGGCCCGCGATGTAGAGCCCCGCCGCGTGGTAGGTCGGGATATTGTGCACGCGGCGCATGGCCGTCTTCGCGATGTTGTCATAGCCGAGGATGAGGGCATCCTCCCACTTCTTCCGGCGGTCCGGCGGCATGCCATCGCGGACCAGAGCGAACGCGCGAATCCAGCGGGAGTAGGTCCACGGCTGGTGAATCATCCCCCAGGTGGAGCCGTCCTTCTTGCGGAAGACCCATTGGCCGGTCGCGTCCGCGTCGGCGGCGAGGGCGTCACCGCCGGCCATGATCGCGTCGAGCACCTTCGCGTCGTGATAGTAGGGATTGTCCTTGGACTCAGTCGCCCATGCGACGGCGAGCGGATAGATCGGATGCTGATCCCCGACGATCCATACCCCCGTGCCGAAGCGCCCGGTCTTCGGATCCTGGGTCTTCAGGATGTCCGGCACGGCCGCGGCCAATCTCCGCAGAAAATCGTCCTTGAACCGCAGTTCCGCCGGCGCACCCCCGGCGGATGAACGAACCGAAAGACTGAGTAGCCCTAACACGATGAGCAGCAGCGGAAGATACCTTTCAAACATACAGCGTTTGTCCCCCAAACGGCTATTCCTCGTCAGGTTCGACGCCGACGTCGGCGGCGTCCTTCGGTCATTGCTTTCCTGAGCCAGGATATCGCGTCTCTGTAAACCTCGCTACGATGGCCCACCCTGACCACGAGAACGCGAAGACTCTCGTCGAAGACGCCATAGATGATGCGATAATTGCCCTGTCTCACGCGGAAGCAGTGCTTCACGCCCCGGACCTTCTCGGCGCCGGGGCCGCAGGGGTCTTCGGCGAGTTTCTCGATTCGCCGAAGAATGGACGCCCGCACGTCGCCGGGGAGCTTCTTCATGTCTCGTGACACGCTGGGCACGATCGCGACGGTATAAGTCATCGGTCGCCTTTACAGACCCAGGTCTGCCTTCAACTCGTCGAGGGACATGGTTCCTTCCTCGTCGGCCTCCCTGATGCCTGCTCTCGCAGCTCGCGCATCGGCCCTGTTCTCGAGAACCTCCATGAGTCGCTCGAGAATCTCAAGCTCCGGCATGGAGATGACGGCAGCCACGCTCTTCCCGTGCCTGGTCACGATGGTGCGCTCGTTAGCGTACGCCGCACGGTTGATGATCTCGCTGAACCTTGTTCTGGCCTTTTCAGCCGGGATAGTAGCCATTCTCCCACCCTCCACGGGAAATCTTACATACCGTAAGGTACGTAAGAAAATTGTACCACATGCGCGCACTTTTGTGAACCCCGTCTGATTCCGGGGTGGATGCGCGCTATCTGCCGACATCTATGCCGAAGCCGGACGCAACCTCGCGCATCTCGTCGCGGGCGGTGGTTATCACTCGCACGGGCTTGTCCGCGAAGCGCCGGTTGTCCGCCCCAGGCGCGATGATCGCCTCCCATTTCGGAAGCTCGTCGGTCGCCTGCTTCAGGCCCGCGTCGTACATCTCGAAGTACCGTCGCGCGGACTCCCGGTTCTCGGGCGCGATCCCATCCGGCTTCACGACTTTTCCCAACTCGTGGAGCGCCTTGAGCGAGTTTATCAGCCCCTGCGCGATCAGGCTTTCGTGCATAAGCTCCGGAATCCCCATCTCCTTCGAAAGCTCGACCGCCCGCTGAGCGGATGCCACATCCCGATCGAGCTGCCACGGGGTCTTGATGTCGCCGAACGGGACACGGAACGCGTCCCAGAGCACGTATCCGAGCCTGGGAAGGCGTCCCTCGCGAAGGAGATCCGCCACATGGCCGGGGACGTTCCGCTGCTCGCCGGCGGGCCACTCCGAGCCGTAGACATCCCACTCGACCGGGCCGACCAGGTCCGACCACTCCGCGAACTTCTCGGGATCCTTGAGCCCCTCGCGGACCGCCCACGAGAGCGCGAACTCGCGAGGCGAGCGGCCCTTCGAATTCCATGACCATTCCGCCGCGGCCTCGACGTTGAAACGGTAGTATTTGATCTCCGGGCTGGGGTATCCGATGAGGCCGGAAACGCGCTTGTCCACGAACTCGCGCATCCGATACCGCACGAAATCCGCGCCGGTGAACGGGCAGACGAAGTTGACCGCGTTATCCAGGTTCGGGCAGACGCCGAGCCAGTGGCCGGATCGCGCGAAATCGGCGAGGTACTTCCGCCACAGGATGGGCGTCTCGCCGGTGTTGTAGGTCAGCAGGCTGTGATAGTACCAGACCTTCACATCCTTCGGAACCTCGCTGAAGATCAGCTTATTCCCATCCTCGGTTTCTTCGCTCGTCAGG
>Ga0315284_10012557_pt1 | contig 12060 bp, 8 predicted proteins | sample YL17G09_16_MG_FD_203696 | JGI IMG/M metagenome (GOLD analysis project Ga0315284, IMG submission 203696) | Sediment microbial communities from Yellowstone Lake, YNP, Wyoming, USA - YL17G09_16 | ecosystem: Environmental > Aquatic > Freshwater > Lake > Sediment | place: USA: Wyoming | collected...
CAATCATCTGCAAGAAGCGTAAACTGTGAAGCTTTAGACAGGTCAATAGATAATTGTGCACCAGGAGGGCCATAAACGCACTCCCTTGGTGGCTCCTCTCTTTTTTCGTGCCATTCGTGGCCAGGTTTTTTCCTGGTGTCTGAATCGCAGATTTTGGAAGGTTGGGGTTTTCTTCCGGCGCGAGATCAGCTAGCATTCATGGTCTGAAAGGGTCGCAGTCCCAGGTAGTTCGGCCAATCGCTTGGTGCCGAGTCAGGAGGCTGGCCCCAAGGATGCGTTTGCATTAGCCAAAACAGAGGAGAAACAAATGGCAAAAGACAATTTCTTTTTCACATCAGAATCCGTTACCGAAGGGCATCCTGATAAGGTCTGCGATCAGATTTCGGATGCCGTTCTGGATGAGATCCTGCGTGTAGACAAACGGGGCCGGGTGGCCTGTGAGACATTTATAACCGTGGGACTGGTGGTCGTCGGCGGAGAGATCACAACCACATCCTATGTGGATGTACCCGGGCTGGTGCGAAATCTGATCAAGGAGATCGGATACACGGATCCCAAGTACGGTTTCAACCACTCGACCTGTGCCATCCTCAATGCGATCGGCACGCAATCGCCTGACATTGCACAGGGCGTGGACACCGGCGGCGCCGGCGATCAGGGGCTCATGATGGGGTATGCGATTAATGAGACCAAGGAATTGATGCCCTTGCCGATCATGCTTGCCCACAAGATCACCCAGCGTCTGGCGGACGTGAGAAGGAAGAGGATCCTCTCTTACCTGGGACCGGACGGCAAGAGCCAGGTCACCGTCGAATATGAAAACGGCAAACCGAAGCGCGTCGACACGGTTGTGGTATCCAGCCAGCACACGCCGGACATTCTGGACCGTACCGGCGAGTGCATCACGAAGAAGGCAAAGGAAGAGATCATCGAAAATGTGGTGCTGAAGTCGATCCCGGCAAAATATCTCGATGCCAGGACCAAGTACCTGGTCAATCCGACGGGCAAGTTTGTCATCGGCGGTCCCCAGTCAGACACTGGCATGACCGGGCGCAAGATCATCGTCGACACCTATGGTGGCTCCGCTCCCCACGGCGGCGGCGCATTTTCGGGCAAGGATCCCACGAAAGTGGATCGCTCCGCGTGCTACATGGCGCGTCACATTGCCAAGAACATCGTGGCTTCCGGTCTTGCGACGGCGTGTAATGTCCAGCTCGCCTATGCGATCGGCGTGGCCGAACCGGTGAGCGTGTTGATCAGCACCAAGGGCAATGGTGAAGTTCCTGATTGGCAGTTGACGCAGATTGTGCGCAAGGAGTTCGATCTTACGCCCAAAGGAATCATCAAGTACCTTGACCTGCTGCGTCCGATCTACCGCAAGACGGCTTCCTACGGGCACTTCGGGCGTGAGCTGCCGGAGTTTGTCTGGGAAAAAACCCACCGCGTCAAAGATATCCTGAGAAATGCGTGAGGTTCGCTGATCCAGCAGAACTCCAAGGCTCGAAGATTTTTTCTTCGGGCCTTGGAGTCTTTACAGATGACGCAGCGAATGCCATTTCGAATAGCCGGCGCCTTTTGCCTGCGAGACGTGCGTCCGTTACGCTTGCACAGGCAAAAGGGAATGCACTATAAAGGGTGCGCGGCGGGGAAAGAGGATTGCCCTGAGCCGGCAAAGGTGGTGATCATGGCTGAAATGGTACTGTTGGGCGATGAAGCGGTTGCGATGGGTGCGGTGGACGCGGGGCTGACAGCCGCCTACGCGTATCCGGGAACTCCGTCGACCGAAATTCTCGAGTATTTGATTCGCTACGAAGCAAGGCATGGCCGCCCTCATGCGGCCTGGTGTGCCAACGAAAAGACGGCTTACGAAAGTGCTTTGGGAGTGTCGCTTGCGGGCTGCCGCACGCTGGTTGCGATGAAGCACGTGGGATTGAACGTCGCAGCGGATCCGTTCATTAATTCAGCGCTGGTTGCCATCCGCGGTGGATTGGTCCTGGCTGTGGCCGATGACCCGGGGATGCACAGTTCCCAGAACGAGCAGGACAGCCGTTTTTACGCCGATTTCGCGCGCGTGATCTGTTACGAACCGGCCAATCAGCAGGAAGCCTATGAGATGACGCGAATGGCTTTCGACCATTCCGAGCGTTTCGAGATCCCGGTAATGATTCGCCTGGTCACAAGGCTGGCGCACAGTCGGACGGTGGTGCGGACTGCGGAGCCCATTCCGGCAAAATCGCCGAGCAAATCGCCCGATATTGCCTCTTCGTGGATTTTGATGCCCCACATCGCGCGGCGCCGCTGGCATGAATTGCTTCTCCGCCAGAAGGACATACTGGCTTGCGTGGAGTCCTCGCCGTTCAACACGCTGAAGCTCAACCGCGAACGGCGGGACCTTGGCGTTATTACCACCGGCGTCGCACGCAACTACTATGTTGAAAACCTCGAGGATCTCGGCTTTGAGCCGTCGCACCTGCACGTTGGCGTATATCCGATTCCGGTCGGGAAGGTGCGCCAACTGGCAGAGCATGTGAAGCGGATCGTGATCTTTGAGGATGGCTACCCTTACCTCGAGCGGCAGCTGTGCGGGATTATGCCGCTGGCCGTCGAAATTCAGGGCAGGGAATCGGGCGAGGTGCCGGCAGACGGCGAACTCAATCCGGACATTGTGCGCCGGGCGCTGGGTTTGGCGGAACGAAAAGGAGTGGAGATTTCGGGGATAACGCTGGCGGGCCGGCCTCCGCAATTCTGCGCCGGCTGTCCGCATGCCGATACCCTGAAGGCCCTGAAGATGGCGCTGGCAGGCTATCGGGAAACGATCGTCACCTCCGATATCGGCTGCTATACCCTGGGCGCTCTGCCGCCGTATTCGGCGGTTGAGACGTGTGTGTGCATGGGGGCGTCGATCGGTATGGCCAAAGGGGCAGCCGAGGCCGGTCTTCATCCGGTGGTCGCGGTGATCGGGGACAGCACGTTTCTCCATTCCGGCGTCACGCCGCTCATGGATGTGGTGACGGCTCGCGCCAATATGACGCTGATCATCGCCGACAATGGGACGGTGGCCATGACCGGCACGCAGCCGACGGTTTTGACGCAGCCTCAGCTTGAACAGGTCGTGCTTGGAGTCGGTGTGGCTCCCGAGCATTTCCACGTTCTCAGCGCGCATCCGAAGCAAGCCGAACATAATGCGGAGATCCTCAAGAAGGAAATCGAGTATCGCGGTCCTTCCGTGATCATTGCCCGGCGCGAATGCCTGGAGGCGGTCAAGGATGCGAAGAAGGGGGGCGCGGCATGAAGTATGACATCATACTGGCGGGTGTGGGCGGTCAGGGTGTGCTCGCGCTGGCGGCGGCAATTGCGTCCGGCGCCATGGAAGAGAAGCTGTTTGTCAAACAGGCTGAAGTTCACGGCATGGCTCAGCGGGGCGGTGCCGTCATGGCAACGTTGCGGCTCGCCGATCGGGAAGTCGCCAGCGATCTGATCCCCCATGGGACGGCTTCCATGATCCTCAGCATGGAGCCTTTGGAGAGCCTTCGTTATCTCTCCTTCCTCGCGCCGGAGGGTACGCTCGTCACGTCGGTGAATCCGGTGCGCAACATTCCTGACTACCCTGATCTCGAAGAGCTGCTCACACGCGTGCGCACGCTGCCGCGTGCGATCGTCGTAGATGCGGAAAAACTGGCACGCGCTGCCGGCTCCGTGAGAGCAACGAATATGGTGATGGTCGGCGCGGCAATGCATCTACTGCCCATTCAACCCGGCACCATCGAAAATGCCGTGCGGGCTATTTTTGCGCGCAAAGGATCAGAAGTTGTGGATATCAACCTGCGGGCGCTTCGGGCAGGCCGGGACGCCACAGGATAAGCGCCTTGGCATCCGTCTCGCACCGGAGACCGCTCAAAGCGTACTATTTAGTTTCTGTTGCGAAACTCCTTAACCCTCCGTCCTGGACTTGGACTTCGACCTGGACCTGGACGTGGACATGCACAGATAAAGGGCGATCTGATACATGGTATGTCTAGAGAGTCTACCTCGGTCACTGCCGTCCACGTCCACGTCGAGGTCCAAGTCCAGGTCCAAGCTGCACACTCGGTTTTTCGACATAACCAGCGAGTTTTGCGACAGTTAACTATTTTAAATAAGAAGTGAGTGCCCCTGGCCGAGGCTGTCGTGCATGAGCAGTGAAGACGCCGGCCAGATCGCAAGAAAGCGCCGCATTATGCCAGAGGAAAAGAAACTGCCGGAAGCGGTTATCCGCAAGCTGAACCATCTGACGGAGGAACTCGAAAACTTCGAGGAAATCGCCCTGCGATTGAAGCCGGCGCCCGGCGAGATCCCCAATCTCCCGGGGATCGATGTTTTCGGCACTACGATCCCGCTTGCCGGCGCCATCGGCGGGGACCATATTATTTACCTCGATTTCAAACAGCGGCACGATCTTGATGCGCGCATTGCACAGGCGCGGAAAAAGGGACTGGACCAGATTGCAGCCAAGCTCGAGGAGATGAAACAGACCGCGGGCGTCCTGCTGGCCGATGTCTCCGGACACAGGATTACGGATGCAGTTCTCGCGGCCATGCTGCATCAATCGTTTCTCCTGGGTGCCATTTATGAACTCCAGATTTCCGGCACCATCACCACAAGGCTTTTTGAAAACATCAACAACCGGTTCTACCGCTCCTCCAGCGTCCGAAAATTCCTGACCATGATATACGGCGAGATCCACGTGAGCGGCAGGTTCCGCTTCATTTCCGCGGGTCATCCTCCGCCCCTGGTATTCTCGAACGAATTCGACGAGTTTGTGGACATCCACCCGGATCTGCTGGTCTCCTATCCCCCGATCGGAACCATGCCATCCAAGACCGATCCCGACCTCTCCCGCCGGCCTTCCGTCCTCGGCACCAAGGACAAATATACGGTGAACGAACTCAAGCTCATGGGGCCGGGCGACATTCTCGTGCTGTACACGGACGGATTGAAGGAGCACGAAAACAACGGCGAGAGCTACTTCCCCGACAGGTTCGAAGCCAAGATCAGAGAATGCAAACGAAACTCGGCCCGGAGCATCTGCGAAGATATCAGTCGTGATCTCCTCGCCTTCGGCCCCCCCGCGGACGATGTCAGTTACATCCTCATCAAGAAAAACTCATAACCAGGTTTCTACTCAAACGTAGCAATCACGGGGGCATGGTCGGAAGGCTTCTCACCCTTGCGTTCGTCGCGATCGATCTCAACGGCAACGCACCGCCTTGCCAGGGGTGCGCTCACCAATATGTGATCGATGCGCATGCCCCAGCCCCGATGGAAGGCTCCCGCGCGGTAATCCCACCAGGTATACAGTCCTCCTTCCGGATGGTGTGCGCGCAGAGCGTCCGTGAATCCCCACGCAACGATATTGCGCAGGGCGTCCTTCTCCAAATCACTGAACAGGATTTGCCCGCGCCATTGCTCCGGATCCCAGACATCGCGATCTTCCGGCGCAACGTTGAAATCGCCGCAGAGCAAGACCTCGCTCTGTGAATCATGGCCATCAAGAAATACGCGCAGGCGCCTGTACCAGTCGAGTTTGTAGGCGTATTTTTCCGAACCCACGGTCTGGCCGTTGGGCGCATAAATGTCGATGATGTGAGTGCCGCCGATGGCGGCCGCCAGCAGACGGCTTTCGGCATTGGCAGGATCGCCGGGGAGCGAACGAATCAGGTCAGCCTCGGGAAGAAGAGACAGGATCGCCACGCCGTTGTAAGTCTTCTGCCCATGAACGAGACACCGATAGCCGAGAGCTTCCAATGGTCCTGCAGGGAAGTCCTCGCTGACCACCTTGATTTCCTGAAGACAAACTACCGTCGGCTTCCTGCGTTCCAGCCATGCCACGAGGCGGGGCAACCTCATCCTGATTGAATTGATATTCCATGTGGCTACCGTCAGCACGATCGATCTCCCGCGGTCATGGTAGTCCTGCCGCCCCATCCATACGATGACATTCTGATGGCCGGCATTTTCGGCGTGTTTCTCCGACGGATTGCACAAACAAGCTGCATTCCAGGTCACTGCCAGGACGCTACCTGCTTCCTTGCGCCACCCTTGAATCAGCGTCTTATCAAGAGGTTTCGGGTTCCGCCCTCTTCAGGCGGGTTGAGTCAAGGAAATCCTGGACACTCGATCGGAACACAAAATTGTCTTGCTCAAATTCGATGAAGTTGAATGAGTTTTTTACTGGGTATTCAGCAGAGATCTCTTGACCCGAGTCGAACGTACGAGGAGCGCCTGCCTCATCTATTGCTGCCAAGGGCTTGGTAACCAGGAATAGACGCATGTTCATTTTATTCTCTCCCCTTTCTATCAGGGTTGTTCCCAAATGAAGGCCATGACCATGGCCGGTATTAGCAGGGGAGCACAGCGCGCGTCGGTGTTTCCCCAAGAGAGCCGCAAAGTTTGGAAACCACAAACGCTGCGCCGCCTGCTTCAGATCTGCTATCAGACTGACCCTGCCCCTACCCGACTTCACAGGTAAATAGTATGACCCGATCCCCCGATTTATTTATCTCCAGAATTGCTGCTCCGATAAGCATGTGGTGCCCCATGAGGCGGTACATTTCGTACGGGTACGCCGCTTGCCCCCAACAGAAGTAACCTTGACCGCCATTTTCCACCCAGAGTGTGTATCTGTTATTCGGGTCGGAGAGATCAATATTTGCCTCCAAAGCGCGGTTACGCAAAAGGCGCTTGAGTTCCTCTGCCTTCGCGGAATTCATTGGGATTTGCATATCAGCATCCTTTCATCACAAGTCCAACAGCGCACACGGATGGACGGCAGAAAAAGCAAATTTATTATTGCAGCCTGGGAGTGACCGCCGACTGGGTCACCCTCGGGCCGCTTCCGCTACCGCCCCAGGCCTCCCAGGGCCGGCACGATAGAGTCTATTTGTATGACCTCTTAGCTTTTCTGCAAGAAGTTTCCATCCGTGATCTCCTTCCGCTTTTTTGGTTGAGGCCGAAAGCCGTAGAAGGTGAAATAAGCTGAAATTGACCCAATGCCACATTCCTTCCGAAGACGGCAGCTTCTGACATGGGGGTGTCATTTTAACTTCGACCCGTATGCCGCAGTTGCCCAAAGCCTAGGACCGATCACAAGGAAGATTCTACGCCGAAACGATTTTGCAGGATATGGCGAACTAAGTCGGGCACCGTATCTGTATTATTCAGTTCTTGCATTGGAAAAGCTGATCGCAGGTCAGTGCTACACTCGGTCATTATTGTGGATTAGGCGCTTTCTGCGGATGCTCTAATCTAAAAACTGGAATCTACAGATACGGCCCTCCATCCAGCTTCCGTTCTGGAACCCATCAAATGTTCGCCGATAAGAAAACGAAATCTCAACCGAAATGGCAACTTCCAATTGTTGGAAGTCTAACGAACACCGCTTCAGGTTTTCTCTCTAACCTGCGAGGCAATCCAATCAAGAACTCTCTTCAGGTTGGCACTCCCTGTGCGCTGAACTTCGGCGCGCAACACATTCATTGCGGCCCGCATTTCCTGCCTTCCCCTCTGCGTCTCGTCCAATTTCACCAATACTACTCCGCGTAAGCCAACTACCCACGCCAGATCTCCGGCCAGTTCCCGGCGGCCTTCCTGATTGACCAACCGCTCCCGGATCGCGATCGCCTGATCATACAGCGCCACCGCCCCGCGATTGTCCCCAAGAGCCATGACCGCGTTGGCCTTGTTCTGGTAATTCCCCGCCAATACATAGGCCAGTTCGCGGCGGCCTTCCTGATTGACCAGCCGCTCCAGAATCGCGATTGCCTGATCGTAGAGCGCCACTGCCCCGCGATTATCCCCGAGATCGTTGACCGCGTTGGCCTTGTTCGTGTAATTCTTCGCCAGGTCATTGGCCAGTTCGCGGCGACCTTCCTGATTGATCAGCCCCTCCCGGATCGCGATCGCCTGATCGTAGAGCGCCACCGCCCCGCGATTGTCCCCGAGAGCACTGACCGCGTCGGCCTTGTTCATGTAATTCATAGCCAAGTTATTGGCCAGTTCGCGGCGGCCTTCCTGATTGACCAGCCTCTCCATGATCGCGATCGCCTGATCGTAGAGCGCCACCGCCCCGCGATTGTCCCCGAGATCGCTGATCGCATTGGCCTTGTTCATGTAATTCATAGCCAAGTCATTGGCCAGTTCGCGGCGGCCTTCCTGATTGACCATCCGCTCCCGGACCGCGATCGCCTGATCGTACAGCGCCACCGCCCCGCGCTTGTCCCCGAGAGCCTTGACCGCGTTGGCCTTACCCATGTAAACACTCGCTAATTCATTGGCCAGTTCGCGGCGGCCTTCCTGATTGACCAACCGCTCCCGGATCGCGATCGCCTGATCGTACAGCGCCACCGCCCCGCGGTTGTCCCCCAGATCACTGACCGCGACGGCCTTGTTCATGTAAACCTGAGCCAATTCATTAGCCAGTTCGCGACGGCCTTCCTGATTGACGAGCCGCTCGCGGATCGCGATCGCCTGATCGTACAGCGTCACCGCCCCGCGATTGTCCCCGAGAGCCTTGACCGCGTTAGCCTTACCCACGTAAACACTCGCCAATTCATTGGCCAGTTCGCGACGGCCTTCCTGATTGACCAGCCGCTCCAGAATCGCGATCGCCTGATCGTAGAGCGCCACCGATCCGCTCTTATCCCCGAGATCGCTGACCGCGCTGGCCTTGTTTATGTAATTCGCCGCCAATTCATAGGCCAGTTCGCGGCGGCCTTCCTGATTGATCAGCCGCTCGAGGATCGCGATCGCCTGATCATACAGTGCCACCGCCCCGCGATTGTCCCCGAGCCCCCAGACCGCGACGGCCTTGTTTGTGTAAACCACAGCCAAGTTATTGGCCAGATCGCGGCGGCCTTCCTGATGGACCAGCCGCTCCAGGATCGCACTCGCCTGATCGTATTCCCGCAATGTGCCGGTTCCGTCAGCGGCCGTTTCGTGAACTAAGGCCTTCTCCAAGCACAGCCCGGCCAGATCGCACTGCAACTCTTTTCGTCCGTCCCTGACAAGCCGTTCATACAACCGTTTCGCCTCGTCATAGACCGCGATCTCGGCAACCAGCTCGCCGCGCCGCGTGGCTCCACGCCGCGATACAATGGCCGCTGCCTCCGCCGGATCGCGATCCGCAGCCCGCAGTGCCTTCTCCAGCCATTCCTTGGGATCTGTCCATTCCGTGCCAAACTGATCACGACGCTCCTTGGTTCCCGCCTGGGGTGAAGCCACCCGTTCGATTGCATTCAGAACATGGCTGTAACTGGAACCTATGGTCTTACCGAAGACCTCCTTAAGCGTTTCCACCGCCTGGACCAGGCTCTCTGGCCGCTTCGCAGGATCATGACGGAAACAACTTCTCAGCAAGTCCGCCACACCGGTGGGCATCGGCGGAATAGCTTCATCGTCTGCGCTGTCTTGCAGGTACTGTTCAAGCACTTCTGCCGCACCCTGCCCGGACATCCAGCTTACCTCGCCAACGAACATCTCCAGCACCGATAATCCCCATGACCAAATGTCCGTCTTCTGCGTCAGTGCCAAACCCAGCGCCTGCTCTGGCGACCAGTAAGCGGGAGTGCCCCCGCCGCAGCTGACCAGAACGCTCCGCCCCAGTTCAGGCACATACCGTTCCCCCGCTGTCGCCCTTGCCCGAGCCAGCCCATAATCCGTCACCATCGGCTTCACACCCTGCACGACGGCTTTTTGATCTGCGCCCATCAGCACGTTGCCGGGCTTCACGTCCTGATGTACCAATCCCAGTTCGTGCAAGCAGTGCAAAGCCCAGGCAAACTGGATGGCGACGTCCAGCATCCGCTCCAGCGCCTGGCGTTGTCCGCCTGCGTAGAGCTTTCTCGAAGCAATCCATTCCTGCAGACTGCCTCCCTCGACATATTCTGCGAATATCAACACTTCGTCGCCCAGTGTCCGGAAAAACCGGCAGGGAACCAGGTTGGGGTGTTCCGGCAAGTCAATCCACGTCCGGAGTTCTGCAAGAAATCTCTTCCGCTGATCTGCCTCCAGTCTCTTGGCGCGTTTGACCGCGAACTGGGACTCCGTTGACTTGCTGCGCAGCAGGTACACCTTCCCCATGCCGCCCTCGCCGAGCGTCCGCTCGACCACGAAGTCGTCCACCAGAACCTGGCCCTGATTCCATTCACCAACACTCTGGCCAGCCAGCGAGTGTCCCGACACACCGTCTGCGTCCAGATGTACACGCTCGCCTTTTTTCGATTTATCTGCTGCACTCTGAACCGCTTGCGTAGCCGTGACATCTCTCGATGGCGTCCCCGCTTTATTCTGCCCACCCCAAAACTGACTGAACCAGTTTTTCATGTTGAGCAACTCCTCCCCTCTTTTTTCCTTCCACCGCATTACTAAACGGCCCGGGGGAAAATGCTGCGCGGTGTGTTGTTTTTCCTTGTATCCAACGGAAAGCATCGGCACCGAGATGTTTTCCATACCCTTTTGTTGGAAGTCCAACGAGCACGGGTTCAGGCTTTCTCTCCAACCTGCCCGGCAATCCAATCAAGGCAGCTCTTCAGGTCGGCACGCCCTGTGCGCTGAACTTCGGCGCGTAACACATTCATTGCGGCCCGCGCTTCCTGCCTTCCTCTCTGCGTCTCGCCCAATTGCACCAATACTACTCCGCGTAAACCAACTGCCCACGCCAGATCTCCGTCCAGTTCGCGGCGGCCTTCCTGATTGACCAGCCGCTCCAGGATCGCAATCGCCTGATCGTACAGCGCCATCGCCCCGCGATTGTCCCCGAGAGCCCGAACCGCGACGGCCTTGTTCATGTAAACCCGAGCCAATTCACTGGCCAGATCGCGGCGGCCTTCCTGATTGACTAGCTGCTCCAGGATCGCGATCGCCTGATCGTATCGCGCCACCGCCCCGCGATTGTCCCCAAAAGCCAAGAGCGCGTTGGCCTTGTTCATGTAAACTGTCGCCAGGTCATTGGCCAAATCGCGGCGGCCTTCCTGATTGACCAGCCGCTCCAGGATCGCGATCGCCTGATCGTATAGTGCCACTGCCCCCCGATTGTCCTTAAGAGCATTGAACTCGGCGGCCTTGTTCATGTAAACCATAGCCAATTCATTGGCCAGCTCGCGGCGGCCTTCCTGATTAACCAGCCGCTCCAGGATCGCGATCGCTTGATCGCACAGCGCCACCGCCCCGCAATTGTCACCAAGAGCCCCGACCGCAGTGGCTTTGTTCTTGTAATCCATAGCCAAATCATTGGCCAGTTCGCGGCGGCCTTCCTGATTGACCAGCCGCTCGTGGATCGCGATCGCCTGATCGTACAGCGCCACCGCCCCACGATTGTCACCGAGAGCCTTGACCGCGGCGGCCTTGTTCATGTAAACAAGAGCCAATTGATTTGCCAGTTCGCGGCGGCCTTCCTGGTTTATCAGCCGCTCGTGGATCCCGATCGCCTGATCGTACATCGCCACCGCCCCGCGATTGTCACCAAGACCCCAGAGCGCGTTGGCCTTGTTCATGTAGACTGTCGCCAGGTCATTGGCCAGGTCGCGGCGGCCTTCCTGATTGACCAGCCGATCTCGGATCGCGATTGCCTGGTCGTATTCCCGCAATTCGCCGGTTCCGTCAGCGGCCGTGTGGTGAACCAAGGCCTTCTCCATGCACAGCCTCGCCAGATCGCTCTCCAACTCCTTTCGTCCGTCCTTGACAAGCCGTTCATACAACCGCTTCGCCTCGTCGTAGACGGCGATCTCGGCGACCAGCTCGCCGCGCCGCGTTGCTCCCCGCCGCGATACGATGGCCGCCTCCTCCGCCGGATTTCGACCTGCGGCCCGCAGTGCCTTCTCCAACCATTTTTGGGGATCTGTCCACGCCGTGCCTTTGTAAGTACGGCGCTCCTTGATTCCCGCCTGGGGTGAAGCCACCCGTTCGATTGCACTAAGAGCGCGGCTGTAATTGAAACCTATGGTCTTATTGAATACCGCCCTAAGCGTTTCCACTGCCTCGGCCAGGCTCTCCGGCCGCTGCGCAGAATCATGACGGAAACATTTG
>Ga0315284_10012559_pt1 | contig 12058 bp, 10 predicted proteins | sample YL17G09_16_MG_FD_203696 | JGI IMG/M metagenome (GOLD analysis project Ga0315284, IMG submission 203696) | Sediment microbial communities from Yellowstone Lake, YNP, Wyoming, USA - YL17G09_16 | ecosystem: Environmental > Aquatic > Freshwater > Lake > Sediment | place: USA: Wyoming | collected...
TGCCCAAATTCGAATTCGAATCCGAGTTCAGTCTCGCTGATACACTTGCAGCTATGGGCATGCCAATGGCATTCTCAGACGAGGCAGATTTCTCGGGAATGACGGGAAATCGTGAACTCACGATTAGAGATGTGCTGCACAAGGCGTTCGTTTCGGTAGATGAGGCAGGTACAGAGGCAGCAGCCGCCACTGCAGTGGTGGTGGGACTGACATCAGCGCCTGAGCAACCGGTGCAAGTAACGGTTGACCGTCCCTTTATTTTCCTTATACGCGATATCGAAACAGGGACGATTCTGTTCGTTGGTCAGGTTATGAATCCAAGCCTGAGTACCTGAGTAAAGGCTGAGCCGTCAAAAAGCCAGAGTCCGATATCCATTGTGTCGCCCGTAGTTTTTAGGCTAAAGTCAGTAGTGTGGGACGTGAACATTCGGGTGGCCATGGAAACACGCCATTAGGTCAGTTTTGAGGAGAGATGACATGGCTTGGAAGTGTTTTGCAGTAGCCATCTTGGTGACCTTCACCCTGGGGATGTCTGCAGCGTGTCGAGGGCCAGTTACGCCAACGCCTACAGGCGCATACTCTCTACCGCAGTTGGAATACCGTTTGTTTTCCCGTTTCGATAATGTGTTTTGGTGTGACCCTGATTTTTACCCGGTGGCACGGCCAGGCCAAGAAGAGAAGAATGCTCTAGAGCAGTTTCCTATCATCAGGGGAAACGAGACTGAATTCTCGGCAATATTAGAACACCTTGGCATGCCGAACAAAGCGGAGTACACCGACCAGGAGAAATTGCAGATCTATCGAGAACATAAGAAACTGGCATTCGCGGTACAGATGACTGCTTTCGGGGACGCCTACGGCTTCATTCTCCGTGTGGAAGAAGGTCAGGGGAAGCGCATTGAAGGAACAATCACAAAGTCCGGCGACATAAGCGTGCTGAGACGAGAACCGAGCTTCAATACGTGTCCCATTTGCTTGGCGAAAGGAACTATCATAGACACACCTGAAGGCCCCGTCCCTGTAGAGAAATTGCGTAACGGGATGGCTGTGTGGACGCTCGATGACTCAAGAAAGCGGGCCGCGGCCGTGGTGGTGGAAACTGCCATTACACCGGTGGGGTCATCTCATCAGGTCGCGAGGATACGTCTGGAGGACGGACGTACCGTGACCGCGTCAGCGGGCCACCCCTCAGAGGAAGGACGAGCCCTAGGTGACTACCAGGTAGGTGATATCCTGGATGGAGGGCTGGTGATAGCAGCTGAGCTAAGGGCCTACGATGGTAGTGCCACCTATGACCTGTTGCCTTCTGGTACGACAGGTGTCTACTGGGCTAACGGAGTCTTACTAAGAAGTACGCTTACACCTCATTGAAAGCATCATTCATGCTACTTAATGACGCGATAGCAATTGATCCAAGACCCGACACATTTCATCGAATTGTCACCTTGTGACTCGCGCTCTCTTGAATCATAGTCTCTCCCCATTGCCCAATGAACACTTTGCTGTTACAGTTGTGCTATCTGAAGAACGTGAGTCTATGTGACCAAGCTAAATGCCAAGGTAAAAGTTCTGTCTATTGAACACCAAGGCCCACCATTTCTTATGAAGCTATTGCCGCTTCATAAGATAGCAGACTCCGGGGCCAAAGATGGCTATACTACAATAGATAGAAGTATGTGGGTTAATACTTTTGCTGCGGAAATGAGGCACCATGAGTAAGACCAAAATCGCTCTAGTTAGATGCAACACATATGAAGATGACAGGGTATATAAGGCGGTAAGTGATGGCATCAACCTTCTCGGCGGAATATCCCAGTTCGCCAGACCCGCCGAAAGAATTGTAATGAAACCAAACGTACTTCTTGGAACAAATCCCGAGAAGTGTGTGACGACACATCCAGCTGTTTTCAAGGCTGTAGGCAGGCTACTCAAGGAAATGGGCGCAAATGTGTATTACGGTGACTCATCAAGCTTCGGAAAGTGCGAAGCGAATTTGAAAAAGGCAAAGCTGAAGCAGTCCGGTGATGAATTGGGATTTGTTCTTGCCGATTTTGATTCTGGCAGAGCGGTTAGCCATAAAGATGCATTACTGGTAAAGAGCTTTGTCATTGCCAACGGAGTCTTGGACTCAGATGGCCTTATAAACCTGCCAAAGATGAAAACACACCCTCTTGTCCGATTTACCGGCGCCATTAAGAACATGTTTGGATGTATACCGGGCCTACTGAAAAGCCAGTACCATGTCAAGCTGCCCGACCCCTACGATTTCGCCACTATGCTCGTTGATTTGAATACGCTGGTCAAACCACGGCTTTGTGTGATGGATGGCATTGTTGCTATGGAGGGCAACGGGCCCAGAAGCGGGAAGCCGAAGCAGATGAGCGTGCTGCTGTTTTCCAGCGACCCCATTGCTATAGATGCCACCGCTTGCAGAATCATAGACCTCGACCCGGAAGTCGTGCCCACATCCAGACCGGGTGAAAAGTCAGGCTTGGGAACATATCATAGCGAGAACATCGAGATAGTCGGCGAAGACATAGAGTCCTTCCTTGACCCTAGCTTCGAAGTGATCCGCACTGCCCCCACGCCCTGTACCAGAAGCCGAGCGAGAACCTTCGTTAAGAATCGAGTATGCGAGAGGCCGGCTATCGACAAGGCCAAATGCACTGTCTGTGGCATATGTGTCAGGATGTGTCCGGTGGAACCCAAAGCTGTTGACTGGCACGCCGGGAATAGATCGAAGCCACCAACGCATAAATATGACCGCTGTATCCGCTGCTTTTGCTGTCAAGAAAATTGCCCGGAAGGAGCAATCTTCGTGGAGAGTCCGCTGCTCGGCAGGGTCTTCTTCCGCGCTTGAAATTACCCTTGAGACCAGCGTGGCAAAATACAAAGGTGGGGCGGTGTGATGCGAACTCACGGCCTCAGCGTGCTGAAGGTTCTATTACCGAACAAAATGGGCTGTAAAATGACTTGATTTTGAGCGCACTAATATATAGATTGAACATTTCGCTATTTTGTGCAGTTCAATAGTGTCACTTCGCCCACTCAGCACTCCAGAAACACTTGATTGTGGAACAATAGCTGGGATCTTACTTCTACGACGATAACTCAAACTCTAGAAGTGCTACAATAATCAGGGGGTGGTCAACCAGTTTCTGCCAAACAAGGAGGCGTTATCATGATTCTATTGAATCCGAAGAAACACGTGCGCAAATATTCAGATAACAAGTCACGGGATATAATGCTGAAAACCATAGAGTTTTTTGAAAACAAGGGACTCAAGAGCATCAAAGATGACGATCATAAAAGGATCTGGTACCGGGAGTATCTTGACTTTATCAAAGAGAACAAGATCTTTGCCACTCTCTTGACCCCCTCAAAGTACAGCGACGATCCGGATGCGCGCTGGGACACGTACCGCAACTGCGAGTTCAACGAGATCATTTCCTTTTACGGGCTCGCCTACTGGTATACCTGGCAGGTCACGATTTTGGGCCTGGGCCCGATCTGGATGAGCAGGAACGAGGGGATCAAGAAGAAGGCGGCAAAGGCGCTCGAGGAAGGGGGGATATTTGCGTTCGGTCTGTCGGAGCGCGACCACGGCGCTGATGTATATTCCACCGAGATGACCCTCACGCCCAAGGGCGAGGGGAAGTACATGGCCAATGGGGAGAAGTACTACATAGGCAACGGCAACGAGGCTGCCATGGTCAGCACCTTCGCCAAGATAGCAGGTACAGGCGATTACGCCTTCTTCGTGGCCAACTTTAAAAGGCGCGAGTACGAGCTGAAAAAGAACGTTTGCGACTCGCAGAACTATGTTGCCAACTATGCCCTTCATGACTACCCTGTTACAGACGCAGAGATCCTGGTCCGGGGCGATGAGGCCTTGCATACAGCGCTCAACACGGTCAACGTGGGCAAGTACAACCTGGGCTGGGCCTCGATCGGGATCTGCACACACGCATTCTACGAGGCAATCAACCACGCCGCCAACCGCGTGCTCTACGGCATGCACGTGACCGATTTCCCCCACGTCAAACAGATGTTCACCGACGCCTACTGTCGGCTGGTAGCCATGAAGCTGGTGGCGCTCCGGACCTCGGACTACCAGCGCACTGCCTCGATCGATGACCGACGCTACCTGCTTTACAACCCGGTGGTGAAGATGAAGGTAACCAGCCAGGGCGAGGATGTGATCACCGCGCTCTGGGACGTGATCGCGGCCAAGGGATTTGAAAAGAACACCTATTTTGAGATGGCAGCCCGCGATATCCGCGCGCTTCCGCGGCTGGAGGGCACGGTCCACGTCAATATCGCACTGATAGTCAAGTTCATGGACAACTACTTCTTTAACCCGGGCAAGTTCCCGGAGATCGGCAAGATCATGCACACCGGGTGCGATGAATTCCTGTTCAACCAGGGTCCGGCCCGCGGCCTGGGCAGGATCCAATTCCACGATTATAAACCCGTCTTCGACCAGTTCGACATCCCCAACGTCAACGTCTTCCAGGAGCAGATTGAGGTCTTCAAACAGTTTCTGGCGACAGCCACTCCGGATGACGAGCAGAAAAAGGACATTGATTTCCTGATGAGCCTGGGGGAAATCTTCACCCTGGTCGTCTATGGACAACTGATACTGGAGGAGGCCAGACTCCAAGGACTAGAAGCCGATCTGGTCGACCAGATTTTCGATGTTATGGTTCGGGACTTCTCAAAATTCGCGGTCGAACTCTATGGCAAGCAATCTTCCACCCCAAAGCAAATGGAGTACTCTCTAAGAATGATAAAGAAGCCTGCCGCGAATAAGCGGCGATATGAAAACATCTGGAACAATCACGTTCATGCGTTGAAGGATACGTATGTAATGAACGAATAACCGGAGAGGGACACCGTCAATAAATATTTGTCATAGAATTTTTCGGAGGCAACTAATCAAGTTATGATGGCATCATTGCACATAGTGGCTTTTTGTAAGGTTCGTATTGCTATGGCAAATTGAAGAGGGAGTCGGGGATTACGGGATTAACTTCGTAATCGGTAAGCGTTGAAATTATATGTGAGGGAATGACGCCATCGGGAGGCAGAGCGTCAGCGTCTGGTAATGGCTGATTTTGAGATTGCCCAGCAACTGGCCGCTGAGTTGGATTTCCTTTTTGAGAAAGGAACCTTCGACGAAAAGCGACTGCTCTGTGAGACAGTATTTAAGCGTATCTACCTGAAGGAAGGCAAAATATCGACGGTAGAATTGAATGCTCCATTTGGGCTAATAATGGCCAGAACCAAGGGTTCGGGAGCTGTCCCGAATGGTACCCCTGGCGGGACTCGAACCCGCGCTCCTGGCTCCGGAGGCCAGTGCTCTATCCTCTGAGCTACAGGGGCACGACAGTATAATACTCTTACCTCACCAGGCTTTCAAGAGAGTGTAGCCACAAGAGGGGAAACAACCGAATGACGACAGACGAAACGAGCAGCGCAACCCTATAACGGTTAACCGATGACCCTCACTGTTTCCTGAGGGCGTATTCCTCACCTGCAATAGCTACCTTGTTCTCTCTGAGCAGCTTCCTCAGGTGAGCCAGTACCTGCCTTCGGGCCAGCTCCACAAGACGCTGGTCCAGCTCCGGGTATATCTCAGCTACCAGCCTCGCTATAGTCCTCCTGCCCTGCCTCAGGCAGGATAAGACCTGCCGTTCTCTCTCCTGGCGATGGGCTATCAGCTCCTTTATCTTCCGTTCCGCTTCGTGTATCGGCGGGCCGTGCCCGGGGCATATCAGACTGATGTCATATTTCAGAAGCTTCTTCATAGAGTCTATATACTGTGTCATATCGCCATCGGGGGCATCGACGACGGTAGTGCCAATGCCCAGGATATGGTCTCCGGCAAACAGAATCTTACTCTCCCTCACATAGATACAAATGCTGGCCGGGCTGTGTCCCGGTGTATAAATCATTTCCAGGTGTATGCCGCCTATGTCCAAGACATCGCCATCATCAACCAGGATGTCCCCTGTCACACGATACTTGCTTCTTGCCTGGTCAGCGGCAAGCGAATGCATTACGATTTGAGCGCCGGTCGCCTTCTTGATGGCGCGGCAGCCCCCGATGTGGTCAGGATGAGGATGAGTGACTATGATATATGCCAGCTTCAACGGGGTCAGGCCCTTAATATACTCAATCCTGGTTCTGGCTGTATTTCTATCTTCAAATCCCGAATCTATAAGGGCTGCCTCTTTGCCCGCCACAAGGTAGACGTTGGGCGCGTATACCCCCATGAATGTCCAGGTGGACATCGGAATCGAGTGAACGCCGGGCGCTATTTCCATCTTTTTCACTTACCCACTATTCTTGTTAGCCCTTTCCTGATGAGTGGGTGCCGTCTCCTTCCCCCTCATCAGGCAACCGTGAGGGCACCGGGATAATCTTCTCCTTGCGTGGCCAGATAATTGAGGCTATAACAGAAATCAATAGCACTCCGACAACCGCACCCAGTGCAATCTCTACCGGCATCTTGTAGAAGTCGGCAACCAACATCTTCACCCCCACAAAGATGAGCACGACCACAAGCCCGTAATGAAGATAATGGAACAACCTCATAACCCCGGCCAGTGCAAAGTAAAGCGACCGCAGCCCCAGTATGGCGAATATGTTTGCAGTGTAAACGATGAAGGGATCTAAGGTTATGCCAAGGGCTGCCGGAATAGAGTCTAAAGCAAAGACAACGTCCGTTGTTTCAACGACCAGCACCACAATAAACAACGGTGTTGCAATGTACCTCCCGGCTCTCTTCACAAAGAACCTGTCATTCTCATAGCCACTTGTAACCGGCACGAATCTACGGAAAAGCCTGAGCACCGGGTTCTTTCCCGGATCTATCTCCTTGTCCTTCTGAAAGGCCATCCTGAAGGCGGTTATGATGAGAAAAGCTCCGAAAATATAGAACACCCAGTCAAATCTCTCCAGCAACGTTACGCCCGCCACTATGAAAGCCAGGCGCATGACGATGGCGCCGATAATGCCCCAGAACAGAACCTTATGCTGATATGCAGGAGCAACAGCGAAGTAGGAAAAAACCATCAGGAAAACAAAGAGGTTATCTACGCTGAGAGACTCCTCGATTAAATAGCAGGTAAGGAATTGGAGAGCAGACTCATGACCACGCCATAGGTAGATTCCGAGATTGAACAGAAGGGCCAGGCCAACCCAGAAGGCTGTCCAAAGCAGCGATTCTTTGAGCGTAATAACTCGGGACTTGCGATGGAAAACCTTGAGGTCTAAAACCAGCAACACAAATACAATGATGCCAAAGGCAACCCACCACAGAACCTGGCTCGACATTAAAGCTGCACCTTCTTCTCTATGCCACGGTAATCAAGCGAAGCTTGGGATGGCCAGGACAGCAGGATGCTGCAATGAGAATACAATCCTTCAGTATCCATGGGGGTAATCTCTGCGGCCATGGGAGACACTCGCGTCACAGCCACCATCGGGCTCATGGCATGCATCAAGAGGATGTTCCCGGTATATTTACCTTTCACCCAGGTTTTAGGAGAATACCCCGGCTTTCTTAAGTTCACGGAGCTTCTTCACTATCCCCTGTTCCTCCACGAAGTGGGTGGTGTAATCTCCCTTTCTGAAAGACTCGTTGTCCAGGGCGACTATGTGGAACGGGATATTGGTTTTCACTCCCTCGATCTGGTATTCCTTAAGCGCCCTCTTCATAGTCTCAATAGCTTCAGTGCGATTTCTGCCCCAGGAAAGCAGCTTGGCCATCAAGGAGTCATATTCAAATGGTATGGCGTATCCCGCGTAGACACCGCCATCCACTCTTACGCCGAAACCGCCGGGCGGGTTATAGGTTATAAGTTTGGCCGGTGCAGGCATGAAATTCATGAACGGGTCCTCGGCGTTGATCCTGCATTCTATGCTCCAGCCCCGAAGTTTAATATCGTGCTGACTGTAGCCAAGCTCCTCGCCGGCAGCGATCCTTATCTGTTCCTTAACCAGATTGATACCCGTTAGAAGCTCGGTGATAGGATGCTCCACCTGAAGACGGGTATTGACCTCGTTGAAATAATACTCGTTGTTGTCCAGGGAGTAGATGAACTCTACGGTCAGCGCATTAACATATTTTAGAATCTTGGCTACCTTAACAGCGTCTGACCCCATCTTTTCCCTCAGTTGAGGGGTCATTATCGGAGAAGGGCCCTCCTCGATAAGCTTTTGATACCTTCTCTGAACGGAGCACTCGCGGTCGCTCACATAGACGGTGTTGCCCTTCTTGTCAGCCAGAATCTGAAACTCTATATGTTTCGCCCTGGTGATATATTTCTCGATATAGAAAGCAGGCAGACCGAAAGCCTCGCTGCCCATCGACTTGGCATAATCCATCGCCGCCTGCAACTCTTCTTTGTTCTTAGCTACTTTCATGCCGATACCGCCGCCGGCGCCGCTCGGTTTCACAATCACAGGATAGCCGATGCCCTCTGCAACGTCGAAAGCCTTAACCATACCGCTGGCATCATCAATAGCCCCATCGGAGCCCGGCGACACCGGAACTCCGTTTTTCTTCATGAGATCTCGGGACTTATGCTTCGGCTTAGCCTCATGCATTGAATAGCTGGGAGGGCCGATGAATACAATGCCCCGGGCTTCGCAAGCCTCGACAAATTTCGGGTTTTCCGCGAGAAACCCGTATCCCGGGTAAATCGCTTCAGCCTGCGCCTTCTCAGCTATGCCCAGTATCTTCTCTATGTTCAGATAGCTGGCATTGGGCTCCGGGTCTCCCAGGGGATAGGATTCATCGGCATTTTTTACGAACAGTGCCGCAGCATCTTTATCCGAGAATACTGCCACGGACCGTATTCCCATCTCCCTGCATTCCCTCACTGCCCTGAGGGCAATTTCTCCACGGTTAGCTACCAGGATTTTCTTGAACATTATTACTGCCTCTCTATTTTTAGAGGATTAAACCCCTTAACATTCGATAACGACTATAAGGTCACCGGTCTCCACTGTCTGCCCTGCAACAACCTTAACCTCTACAACTGTGCCCTCTACGGGCGACATTATCGGGTTCTGCATCTTCATCGACTGCAAGACGCAGATTTCACCATCCTCCGCTATCGAGCAGCCAGCAGTGACAGCCACACTAACTATCTTGCCCGGTATCGGAGCTTCGATTCTTTCTTGAGACATCTCCTACTATTCTCCTTTACTTCCTCATATTTCGCCTGATCGTCTTCCCAACTAAGAAATCCTTAGAAGACTATCCCTAGGATAGACCTCACTATCATTGAAGACCCAATAAGGCACAACTCAAAATAGTCTATACCCAGCGCCAGTTTGTGTCAAGTTTGAACATTCAAAAACGAACGACAGGGTACTCCCTGGTAGTCCTTCCCCAAGGGAAGGATGGGAATGCTCTCCAGACAGGCAGCTATTAGCCATGAGCTTCCTTAGCAGCCCCAGGGAGTGCAGAGGGGCGTCCGTCATAGGCGGATGCCAAGGGGCTTGGGGGTGTCCCCATTAAAGTTCTTTGTGTCGGTGATTATATACTTGACACGGATATGAATTTGTGCTATACTCATTTCCGTGGTTAAGATTTTGAAGCTGGCTTACGGTCTTTCTCATGAGCAATTTCCCTTAATATCTTGTGTACTTTTGGGTGAAAAACAGCCTTCGCTAACTCCTCAGTTGTCATGTTTTTCGGGTGTTTTTTAACTCTAGCCAAAGGAGACCTCCAATGAACAAAAAGAATGGCATAAAACAGGAAATGAACTTGATGAAGCTAATAGAGCAATATGACAGCGATGAAGCATGTCGTGATGTGCTGAAGAAACTACGCTGGCCTGACGGTATGGCCTGTCCTCGCTGTGGCAGTACTTCCATTCGCAACTCTTATACCCGTGAGCAATTTGACTGTGGTTCATGCGGGTATCAATTCTCCGTAACTTCGGGAACTATATTCCACGATTCGCACTTGTCTCTGATGAAATGGTTTGTGGCTGTCTATCTGATGGTAGAGTCTAAAAAGGGTATCTCGGCTAATCAGATGAAACGCACACTGAATGTGTCCTACAAAACAGCGTGGTATCTTTGCCACAGAATCAGAAATGCCATGATGACTGAGGCTGGTAAACAGCTTAATGGCATTGTCGAAGTTGATGAGACCTGGGTAGGTGGCAAGAGAAAAGACGTGGGACACGGGTATAAGGGCAACAAGGTGATTGCGGTAGGTGCTGTGCAAAGAGACGGCGATATTGTGCTTCAGGCTATCGAACACGCTGATAGAGAGACCTTGCACAATTTCATTCATTCGCATACCGCACCGAATACAGAAGCCATCTACACTGACGACTGGCCTGCTTACAAGGGGATTGAGGATGAAGATACTAGACACGAGACTGTCAATCACAGTGATGAGGAATGGGTAAGGGGGAATGTTCACACTAACTCGGTTGAGAACGTTTGGAGTTTGCTCAAGCGTTCTATCATCGGTTCGTATCATAAGGTGAGTGTTAAGCATCTTAATTCCTACCTCGATGAACTCGAATGGCGCTTTAACAATCGAGAGAATCCGTATCTGTTCAGGGATACCTTATTGAAGCTAATCAAGTCTGGGAACCTTCCTTATCAGGAGTTGGTTCGTTAGATGTAGTACGCTGTAATCCTGTTTCTGCAATAGTACTGATTTGGTCAATAGGCACTGCCTGTTCCTTGATTTCAGATAGTGTAGACCTTTTTGCTAAAAATGCCCATATGCCTCCAGCCAGAAACAGAGCACTCAGTAGGAATCCCGCCCATTCGCCAAACAAAACAAATCCACTTGCCCTCTCCGTGAGAGTGCCTTGTATTATGGCACTTGTTAACAATCCAAGTGCAAAGAAAAAAGATGCAGCCGCAAATGAGAAAAGAGTGGATGCCAAAGTATTTAAAATGCTGAGTTTGTCAAGTTCTGCCTCATTAAGGACAAACTCTTTCATCTGACGCCTCGTATATGTATGTTGGAGACTAGAGAATGGCTGTCGAAGGCTTTGCGGTAGAGAACTGTGGTTTGGAGTGCCTGCTTGTCTTGCCATCGCTCTACCTCCGACCCCGTGGGGTAGGTTCTGGATAGAGTCCTAGCCATGCCGCACTTAAGGATATGACATAACCGCATCCAGAACAAATCAGTTGAACTACAGGCACGGGATTGGGCGACAATGATGTAAATAGGTTTGATTGCACAGGGAAAATGATAGATTGAGTCACATATTCGTGTACTATCCAATCGGTATGTCCTGATACAGGGCAAGCATAAGGAACTCCACCGTGACTTTGTATTAACCATCGCAATACATGGGTTATTTCTGCTGGGCTCAAACGTCCTTGTGCATCTGGCATGTGTTGCTCTCTCCTTTTCTAGTGCATTTTCACATGCCCCTATTCTATCATTCGGTTGATTTGCGTCAAGTATATAACCCCGTTTGTGTCATTGCGAGCGAAGCGAAGCAATCTCTTCGTTATTGTCACCAACATACCCACCAGATTGCTTCGTTGTCCTTCATAAGAATCACTCCTCCCAATGACAAAATAACAGGTTAGAGCAGGTACTCCAACCCACCCACACTAAGAGGTGTCCTTCCCAGGAAGGACCGGGGGTTTGGGGGTATCCCCCAATTTTTAAAGTCCCCCAAGACTGGGGGATACAGGGGGCTGAAGAAGGATGTCTCCTAACCTCTTTCAAGACACTTGACGCCAATCTCAGCAGTCCCTAAAATCTAATCTAATGTCCAAAATTCACCCGTTGCCCGAAGAAGTAATATGAGTTCGAAGCAGTTAAGGCAGAAGCTTGTTGCGCTTGATAAGATGGGGCATAGGCTCCGCCAGGGCGGCAGCCTTGCCAGAATAGAGAGCCATCGCGCCAAAGGCAAGCTCACAGCGCGCGAGAGGATAGAGAAGCTTCTAGACCCTGCCACCTTCCAGGAGCTTGACCTCTGGGGCACCCCTATGGCCACAGGCACTCTTACCGACTATAAAAAGGGCCCGGGGGATGGCGTCGCCGTGGGCTATG
>Ga0315284_10012560_pt1 | contig 12058 bp, 7 predicted proteins | sample YL17G09_16_MG_FD_203696 | JGI IMG/M metagenome (GOLD analysis project Ga0315284, IMG submission 203696) | Sediment microbial communities from Yellowstone Lake, YNP, Wyoming, USA - YL17G09_16 | ecosystem: Environmental > Aquatic > Freshwater > Lake > Sediment | place: USA: Wyoming | collected...
GATCCATTAACATCTCTATTCCAATAACCGCATCCGTTCTTACAACAAATCAGCCCATGGACGATAATGTTTCCAGTTCTGTATGGTTTTGGATTTTCCCTAACCATCGTCTTTTTACAAATACCTATTTCACATTTGGAACACATACAACTCGTTCTAAATTCATCAACCAAATAAGTTTGAAAACCTGCTTTTCTAAACAAAGTTCTCATTCCTTTTCCTTTGGTTGCTTCCTTATATTTCATTTGTTTTTTCTGTTCATAATCTCCAAAACAAATTACTACTTCTTTTTCATTACCAAAAATGCGTTTGAAATTATTTAACATTTTTTGTTCGCTTTTCTTGGTATTTCTATAACTTTGTAATCGTAGTTTCCTGAAAATATATTTTTCATAAAATGAAAACAACAAGCCATTTATTTCACTTTTCTTTTGGATATATTCCTTAAACCTTGTTATGTTAAGTGATTTCTTATTTAATTTAGATAATTCAGTTTCCCATTCTATAATTGTTTTACCCTGTATTTTTTCCTTTTTCATTTCCAAATGAATTTTTGAATACTTCTTTTTCTTTGTTTCTTTTCTTCTTTGGTCTTGTGAATATCTAAATTTATTTGCTTCTTTATTATCATCATCTACACAATAAATTAAATCACATTTTCCAGGATCAATAGCCACTATTTTTTTATTTTGTAAAGAAGAATAATCATCTAAATCATCAATATATGTTTCTGTTGATAAACCCTTCTTCATCATCGGTAGCCGTTTCCCAATTAAATCTTTACGCAATAATAACAAAGAACAACTTACTCCATCTGTTTCTATCATGTGATGAAATTCATAATATTTTTTATGAAACATTTTTTGTTCTGTTCTAAAAAAGAATTCCCATATTTTATTTTCATTTCGTTTCAAATTTCCTTTTGTTAAATATTCACTTTTAATTCCTTGTTTCTTTGTCATAAGTAAATGAACTAATGTAGTTGTATCTAATCTTATATGTTTTGGTATTATTTCACTACGCATAGGAAATACATTATAAATAGTTTGTTCTTCATTTTCAATTTGTTTCATCATAAAAATCATACAACCAAAATAATCAAATGGACTACACATTAAGTCATAAACAATATTATTCTTTTTATAACTTGGTTTATTTGGTGTAATAAATTGTTTTTGTTGATTGATCCATTTGTGATACATGGAATGAGATTTATAATTAACATTTTCTGTATTAAGTAAATCCGTTTTGATTTTGCGTAACTGATTACATAAATTATTTACTCTTTGTTCCTTTGCTTTTTGTGTAATATTGAGCTTTCTTATTCTATTAACAATAAACTTCTTTTTCCAAACAACATTTACATATCTTTCAACATACTCTACATAATGTAATTTAATATTGTTCTCATACATAGTAAGAATATCAATAGTTAGATAATCTAAAATGGTATTCATATGAGTATAATCTAAATTTTCATTTTGAATAAGCGGTTGAAAATCTGTTTTGTAAAACGCAGTGAGTTTTTCTTTGAGTTCTTTAATTTCTTGTTTTGGTGGTCTTCCTGATGCTTTTTCATTACACAATATTTTCATACATGAATTAATAAACTCGTCATTTATAACAGGTATTATATTATGCTTATCATAATGATCCAATAAAAAAAGTTTCATAAACATCATCGTTTGAATAACGATTTTATTACACTTGATTACGGCATTTGTAATCTTAGGTAAGTTAATGTCAGGATGTTTCAAGACACTTTTTAAGGAGGTTTTAATTCCTTTGAAAAAGTCGGTTGGTGGATTTACTTCTTTTTCCATCCTTATACTATTCCTAAAGATTTTATTTTAAGTAGTTTTCCAATAAATTAATATATTTGATTTTCTATTAAATTAATTCCTTCTTTTTCATATGCTTTTATAGTATTTATCATATTATCTATATTATCGCTTGATATATAGTGCTGGAAATTATCGTTGTTTTTTGGAAAAACATTCCATTTATTACCTTGATTACTAAAAGCTAAAACATATCCTAAACACATACATTTATTTTTATTATCAATAGCATATGTGTTGTAATCTTTAAAAATATAATATTCACTAAATTTACTATCAGGTTCATTATATTTTTCGCAAATCCTATCTTCTAATACATCATTAAACATACAATATTTTTTATTAAGATTAAATATATTTTTATTTATGGTGTCAATACAACAAGATAAATAATTTTTATATAGTTCTATATTTTTTAAAATTTTACAAATGGCAAAATATATAAACAACTTTTCTAAACAAATATCTACACTTATATTAATGTTAAGTTTAAGATTTATATAATTAATTATTTTAGTTTTAGTGTTATCAGATATGTCATGTAAGTCATATAAAAATAATGATTTTGTATAAGTATTATTACCGAGTATTTTATTTTCGCAATTTCTGTAATGACTATCACCTTGAGATTTTTTAAAATTTAAATTATTTATTATTTCTGTTTTAATTTTAGTTTCAATATTTTTTATCCTTATCATTTCATCATTTATTTTATTAGTTCGTTTTAATAAATATTTTCTTTTTTTATATTTTTTACAACAATTATAAATATATTTTGTATTTATTTCTTTGGTTTTACATAATAATTCAAAATCACCAAATGTAATACAACTTAATTTATCTTTTGTTTCATATACTATTTCATTATTTATGTTATAATTTCTATAAAAAAATTGATTATTAATAAAAATAGGATCATTCAATAAAAAATTTATTGTTAAAGGTTGATTAAATAAATTATGACTATTTTCATTTGTTATATTTTTAAATAATTCACCAAGAGGCATAGTTAATAGTTGATTATATGTTTGAACGCTCATAGATAAACATATAATTAAGATTTTATATTAGTTAAATATACATAGTTTTCTCTATTTTTAAATATTCGCATACTTTCTCGTCAGTCCATGTTCTGTCTAATGGAACTAATGGTATCCATTTACAAGTATTTTCGCTTATATCTTGCGATATTTTTCTAATTGATAACATATGATTAGCAAACTTTGTGTCTAAATAGCTTAATAAAGATTTTGCTTCGTCTTCATTATTTACGCTGAATGATATATAACTATCTGTATAAATTTCAGTTGGATTTCCTACAAATTTTGCCCCAAAATTAGGATTTTTTCCATTTGCCCTTGCTGTTATGACTTTCCAAAATGTGTTTGTTTCATTAAAATCATATGTATCAATATATTTACATCTATCGCTTGATTTTTGTAAAGAAACATAACATTTTATTTTTCCATTATTTTTTAATCTGCTGTCATTTGTTCTATATTTAAAATAACCCGACGAGCAGTATTTTTTTATTATACTTTCCGTATTACTTAAAATATCAATAATTTTATGATATTTTGGTTTTATAATACAATCATACTTAGATAAATCATAAGGTTCTCCATTAAATAAACATAGACCATCATATGAAGCATCCTTTAAGAAATAATTAACACCGCCTTCAATATCAACATTATTACCAAACCATTTTTTAGAGTTTTCTTCGTGTTGAATAAATACAATATCTTTTCTTTTCATCATAAAATCTCTAAACCCATATAACCCTTTCCCACCGATAAACCATCTTGAAGGAACAACGAATAATAATAACTTACCACCAATATATTTTTCAATAAATTTATCATATAGAGATTTTGTGTCAGGTTTTGATGGATCAGTAGAATATGGAGGATTACCAATTATTGAAACATCTTCCAAATGAATATTCCACTTATCTTCAATATTTAATTCAAGAGTATCTCCTGTATAGTTATTAAATTCAAAATCCAACTCATCTAATCCACAATAGCTTTGAACATGACATTTCATTATTTCTGTTGTAATGAAAACATTTAACGCAGTTAGATCAGCATAGTAAATACACTCAGTCATAATAACACGACATCTTTCTATTTCATCAGGATACATTTCTTCAAGACCCTTATAAAACCTGTCAAATATACCTAACACAAAATTTCCTTTACCACAGCAAGGTTCAAATACTTTTTGAGGTTTTTTCCAAAACTCTACTGGCGTTGAGTTTAACATGTCATCCACTAATTTAACAGGTGTTGGAACTTCTGCGTTTTGTTTTTTTTCATCATTCGTAGGTATAAAATGTTTTTCAATAAGCTCACGCAACTTATTAGCAGGAGCTATGCTATAAATCTCACGAATGTTATTAACAATTTCAGCATTATTATCTATAATATTGTTCATTATATTTACTATAATAATATAATTATCTTTATTTAATTCAATTTTTTTGTCTTTTAATAATGAAATAATTAATCTCCCTGTTATTTCACTTGTAAATATCTCCTTGAAATCAAATAACTTATATGACCTTGAAATTAACGCTAATAATGGAAATAAGAAACTTTTACACATTTCGTATGTTTGATTAATTAAAAGTTCAATCTTAGCAGTTTCTTCTTCATTTAACTTATTTTCATCTTCTTTGTCATTAGCAATATCGTCAGGAGCGTCAATTTGAACCTTTGTTTTATCTCCTTTAGGACAATCTTGTTGTTCTCCTTCTAAATCTTTATTTATTTTTTTTAATTCTCTTTTTTGAAAATCTATTTTTATAAAATCACGCATATCATCATCACAAATGAGATTTTCTAAGAAAGGAGTATCATCAATTTCTTTCATAATGTTTTCTGCTTCTTTTTGGTAGTAAGACATTATCTCAATTGTTGTCAATTTTCCGTTATTGATTTGTTGTGGATCAAATAAGAATATATTGTGTTCAAATAAATAATATAGTATTTCAGCATTTGTTTTTGTTGTTTTTGTATTTCTTCTATGTTTTTGAATTATATCAACCAAATACAAATAAGTTCTTTGAATATTCATATCTACATTTATTCCTATTGTTTTGCCATCTGCTTCTGTTAAAGCTCTTGAAAATCTTTGTTTTTGATTGTCTAAATTGTGTCCGTCATCTAATGATATTGTAGCATCACAATCTGTATATGTAATGCCTACGCTTCCTTTATTACCTAATAATAAAATACAACCTTTTTTATTGTCAGTTTTTGTCTTATTCATTATTGTTTGTATGTATTCATTATATTCTTCTTTGACATTTCCAGTATCTTCAGTAGAATTAGAATATTCTATATTATAATCACGCCATAAATGATGTGTTTCTAAAAATTGTTTTAATGTTTTTTGTAATAATGATATTGTGTTATTTCTTGTATGAGTAGGAAGATACATAATAAATAGTAACGGATTTCCCTTTTTACTTTGTCGTGATTTATTAGCAAATTGTGTTTCTTCTATTTTTGTCATTATTGTTTTAAATTCAGGTTTATCCTTACCCTTCATTTTATTATTAGAAATTATACAATCAAAGAACCAACGTAAAATTTCAAGACCTTCTGTTGTTTTTTCTAACTCAAATCTTTCATCATAAATAATTTCTCCTTTATAATTAGTAGTTTGTTGTAAAGCAAATAACGAACTACAATTATAACCATAATTAGTTCCATATTGTTCATTATACTTTTTGATTTTTTTAATTAATTCTTCATCAATAGAATGTTTCATTAATACCTGAGTAGGATGTTTAGAGTAATCTTTGTTTAAAGTTTCATTTTCTAAACACTCAGTAAATGTATTTCCATGACGATTAACCATATAATCAATTATATCTTCTCTATTTTTTACTGCTGGTTTTATCAATTCTTTCATAAATGCTTCGTCTTCAATTTCCCATTCGTAAATACAAGAGCTATGAATGCCATAATATTTTTTAGTTTTATCTGCGGTTCCTGAAGCAAATATATTTAGTTTTATATTTTTACGGATTTCTTCAACATCACTATCAACATCTAAAATTTCAGTTTTGGTTTTATCAGTTGATGATCCTTGATGTGCTTCATCGGTAATAATTGCGTCAAACCCCATTTTTTTTAATAAATCTTTTTTCTTACTTTTTCCATCTATTTTAAGATATTGAACGCTACAAAACACAATACCATTATATGTTTCGTCAATTGTATCAAATTCTTCCTGTAATTTGTAATTAATATTTTTGAAATCAATATATTTTTCTAAATCATTCATAAAACTATTTATGGTTGCTGGAACAGATGTCATTATTAGTATTTTTTTATAACCTTGTTCTAATAAATATTTACATATTAATAACATAGTAATACTTTTACCGCTTCTTGGTTTATGTGCTATACACCACATTATGTGTCTATTTGTTAAAAACGAATTTATAAATTTTGTTTCTGTCATTTTTTGATGTAATTTTTTTATCAATTGTTGTCTTGGTGACAATAAATAGTCCGCATTAATGAAATCAATAAAGCCATCAATATCTAATACATTGCTTGAAAATCTTTGACAAAACACATCTAAAGCTTTAATAATATCTTTTTCATCAAATAATAAACCATTTTCTATAATTGTGTTGTGTATTTGTTTGTCAATATTTAGTTTATTTTTGTATTTGTGTTTTATTACAACTTCTTTATCCTTAACAACTAATCCAATTTTATAGTCATCTGTTATATTTTGTTTTGATATTGTGTTGTCAATTTTTGATACATCGGTTTCGCTATATTTGTTTTTATATTTAATTGTAAATAAAACAAGTGTATTACCCTGTTTTATAGCCATATCAACAATATTATTTCCTCCTCCATCAACCTTCACCTTTAACAAAGAATTAATATTTTTCATTTGTTTTAAGTTTTGTAATTGTCCGTCATAAATTTCTGTGTAATTTATATTTTCTATACACTTTAGAATAATAAGAATTTGACAAAGAGTTTCAAAAAGCCACCCTTGTCTTCTTTCATCACATAATTCTTTGTTTTCCTTCATGATCATATCAAATAATTCTTTACCTGTTAATTTTGTATTTGCTAACATATTCGCCAATATATCTCTACGAAATACTTGATTAATAAATACGCGTTTTTCTTCATCTTCAATTATCAACTCAAATTTTTTAGTTAATTTCTTAACCTTTTTTGTTTTCTTGATAACAATAATTTCTTCCTCGCCATCAGCAATATTAATTGGTTGAAATTCACTCATCTTTTACAAGTTATAAAGTATTGTGTATAATAGTATATTGTGTTTATTATTTAATAAAAAAGAAATTCAATTTTTTTATTAAATGTAAAATCTAATGTTTTCTATGTCTGCGAGTTTTGCGATGATTGTGTTTTCTATGACGACGAGTTCTTCTTGGCATATTATTATAATTTTGTAAAAATATATTTTTGAGTTCTTAAATATTTATTTTCTTTTTCATTAAAAAATCTATATTCTTTACTTTCTAAATTATATTTTTCCTTTGTCAAATGCTTTATTATTGACAGCCAAGGTCTTTTAATTTTACTTGGTTCTCCAACAGCTTTAATTCCATTAAAACTATAATATTTTCTTATTTCAGGAATAAGTTCCATTATTTGTTTTTGTTTATCATATTCATTATCTAAATCACATAAATTAATTATATTATTATTTTCTAAATTCAATATCTTAATTATTTTATCTACTATTTCTTCTTGTTCTTTTTTATACAACTCACTTTTAAGACGCATTACAATATACTTAAATACATAAATAAATTTTAAGTATATTATTTATAAACTTTTAATTTTCTTCTTCTTGTTGATGGTTTTCTCTTATATACAATATGTTCTTTCGTTCCGTAAGCGTGTTGAAAATAATTTCTATAGTTTTCAGGTTTTACTCTTTCAATCGCATTTTCCACATTCTTTTCTAATTGTTGGTAATTTTCAACATTTCTATTCTTTTTCATGTATGTTTTGACTTGGTTAAAGTATTCTTCTATGGCATCCGTCTTAGGTGTATAAGGGATACAGAATAAATATGTATTTCCACTTTTAATTATAGCATTTTTTATTAATTCGTTATTATGACTTCCAGCATTATCCAAAATAATAAGATGATCTTTGTAATTTGAGAATATATGTTTTTCTAAAAATTCCAATAATCTTTCTTTTGTCATACCGCCTTTATCATATAATTCTTTTCCAACGCATTTTGTGTTGCTTATTGCTACAAGCAAAGTAAATTTACGAAATACAAATTGATTGCTTGTTTTTATTATACAACGCCTACCTAAATTACATCTACTATAAGTTGGTTTCAAAGCAGAACCGACACTTGTTTCATCCAAACAAATAATTTTGTTGATAGGAAATTTACGAACTTCGGTAAAAAATTTATTCATTTCATTTTCTTTCTCAATTGGTTTTTTATATCTTTCTTTTGGAAAATGCTCATGTCTTGTTCTTTTTCTTGTTTTGTTATTATCCCTTATTACTTGTCCTAAATGTTGAGGTGTAATATCAAACGATGGATACTTCTTTTTTATATCAACAGCTAATTCATTCATAGTAAGTTGTTCGTTTTGTTTCAATAATTCTAACGCAGTATTTACTTGTGGTTTAGTAATTTTATAAGATATTGGTTTTCGGTTTTTTCTTGTAAGATTTTTAGAAGTTTTATATCCATCTTTTAAGTGAGGATTTTTTACAATCAAAAATTTTACAAGTATTGTCATAACCGACTTCATGATTTAAGTAATAATTAACGGCAGACAATTTATAATCAGGGCTTTTATGTTTCATATAATAAATAGATAAAAATTATATTAAGCGTGCCATTTTAAATCTTCAAGGGTGTAAATGGCTTAAAAATAAGATATTTATAATATATATAAATAGTATGTCGATAACGTATAAATTGTTATGAATAATGTTATTAAGTAAGAGTATAACGATACGAATCCGCAACTCTTTGGAATGCTCCATCTGGTCCCGAACTCTTACTAGATGGCATATTTCCATAAAGCCATTGCGAAAACGCACCTTGGTCATTACAAATTTTTGTGTTGGCAGTAGAATAAAATCGCATCATTGAATTGTCTAAATCATAATTATCTTTTAAATCTCCATATAACTGTTTGTTAGTGTTAATAATGCCAGGGTTTAACATTTGGGTTTGTTTTTTAACAACTTTATCAATATCATCATATATATCTGGGTTAAAACTTGGTGCGGCCGCTTTTCTATTTGGTTCATCTCCTATATCAGTTAATAACACATTACCAAACGGATTTTTCTTTGTTGTTGGATGAAACTCTGAGCGTAATACCTTGTCTAACGTTACAGGATTTGTTGTCATTCTTGCAGGTGATAATTCAGATGGTTGCATAGATGAATTAGCTGAGAAACCTTCTTTTTTATGAATCATTGTTTGTTTTCTTAATTTATAAAGTGTGAATATTATTGCTAATGTTATTATTCCTATAACAATTAAATTCCAATTTCTTGTAAACATAAATCCTAAAAGAGACATAATAATTACTGTTCTACTTATTGCGTTAAGTTTTGCCTCAAATGTCATTTGTTGTATAGGCCATAATTGAAGAATGTTTTCCTTATTAATTAATATTGTTGGGTCATTTGACCAAAATGGAGTTGTCATTATATATTGTATAGAATTTTAAAAAAATTATATACAATAAACTACCAATAAACTACCGATAGAATAATTTGTTAGTTTAACGTTTTCCCTTTCCTTTAATCTTTTCTTTTTTATTTGTAGTCTGTTCTTTGGTACTTGCAGGTTGTTCTTTGTTTGTAGTTTGTTCTTTAGTTATACTCTGTGGAGGCTTTGCTCCTCGAAGAGTTTTCTCTACCTTTTCTCCAGTGCTAAATATTTTCATTAATTCTTCATCTGAAACTGGCTTAAAAGAATCTGCCATATTACAAAATGCGGTTGCTGCCTGTTCCTTATTTGCTTCTGCTTTTGCTCTAAATCTTTCCTTCATTTTTGAATTTTTCATATTTCTGTTTAACTGTGCTTCCATTGCGCCCATATTAATTTTTGCTCCTTTGCCTAAACCTGGAATGCCCATTTGTGTAAACATTTTCTGCATATCTCCCATTCCTGGCGTATTTTTCATTTTATTAAGTAATTCCATTCCCTCTTCCATTAATTCAGATTCTTTAATTTCTCCTGACTTAATTTTTTCATCAATTTTGCTTCCAATATTTTTAACCATGCCCATCATTTTTCCAGGATTTTTAAATAGTTTTTGAAATACATCTTTTATGTCTCCAGTATTTTCCATATCTAAATTTAAGTCGTTTGCTGTTTCTTCTGCTAATTCTAATGCTAATTTACCTAACTTACCACCCATCATTGAATTAAGATGTTCATGAATTTGTTCGGCATTCGGCATATTTTCCATATTAATATTGCTAAATGATGCGTCCATTCCAGGCGTTTCAGATGTTCCAGGAGTTTCAAACAAGTTCTGCATTCCTTCTAAAGTTTCTTCTAATTTGTTTTTTAGTTCATCTTCATTTATGGCTTCAAATAATTTTGAAGTATCTCCTAATTCGGAACTACTATGTACTGAACCAATAATAGAAAATAATATTAATTGTAAATATTTCCAAATAGTCTCTTTTGTACTATCGCTGATGTCAAGATTCCACAATTGTTTAAAAACTATTCCTGGAAGAAACTCAGTGTTAATTTCAGAATCTTGATTAAAAATTTCAACATTTTTGTATAAAATATCAAAAAATCGTTCAGGAAACATTTTAACACAATGTCTAAAAATAAATAATGTTTCCTTTTTTCTGGATTCTTCTTTTTTTGTTGAATCTTCGTTTTTAGTTGAATCTTCGTTTTTAGTTGAATCTTCGTTTTTAGTTGAATCAGTTGGTCTATTCCACCATCTTGCTATTAGTCCTGAATATTCTGGAAATGTGATTATAATATCTGATGTAAAATCGTTGACAATTTTATAAAATTCTTCTGGTGGATTTCCTAGTTCTGGTTTCTTTCCTTCATCTGGTTTATTTTGTTTTTCGGACATGTGATATAAAATTACTAAAAGATATATATTTAAATCAAACTAATTTAATATCTTATTTTTAATAATTGGATTTTTAATAATTGGATTTATTAATTATAGTTTCCTTAATAACATTCTTAATGATTTTTTCATAATTTCTTTCCGATTCTTCTTTGGTTGATCCAGACATTGAGTTTAATACTATTTGCATATATTTGTCATTTTGTTTTGATTCTGGGTCATTATATTTTGGGTGGAGTTTTTGCCATTCTAAGATTTGTTTAATATTTTTATTAGCGACTTGTTTAATAGCTCGTGTTAGTATAGTTTTATTATCATCTTCTTTATGCCATTCATTTTGATCTTTAATGTATAGAGTTTCTTGTTTTGAATTGCTACAATGTATTGGTCTTGTTGTTGAATCCATTCCATTAAGATTGTTAAGAAAAACTCTGCTTATTCCTTCAGTGTAACCTAATTTTCCGGTTTCTTCTAAATCATTAATTGTTAGTTGTATTTGGTCAACAAAATCTGTTATATTTATAGCATCTTTGCATGTTTCGTTTAAAAATATCTGTAAGTTAAATGTTTTGTTGTTATTTCCACAATTTGTATTAGTTGTATTTGTTATATTTATTGGTGTTTTTTCTGAAGCAAGAGCAATGATGCTTTTTTGTAAGTCATTATTTTGTTGAATAAGGTCATAAAACATTTGTGGTGTTAGTTTAAAATCTTTTGGAAGTTTATAATTGGCATTAATCTGATTGTCATTGACCTTATCTTCAATATTTTTATCGTCACAAATTTCTGGTTTACACAACTTACGGTGTTTCCATAATCCCGAGCTAGAGATATATATTTTTCCGCATTCGCAAACAAATTCTTGGAACTTTTTTGTTGATTTTTTTCCGGACGCATTTCCTGCGAGACGACAAAGGTGTTTTTTCGTGTTAATATGTATTTCAAAATTACTTTTTTTACTACATTTGAAGTCACAAGAATTACAGACAAAATCGGCACGTTTTGAGATTTCCTCTGATTTCCAATTATTTGATTGCGTATTTTTGTCTTGTTCGCAATGATATTGAACCTTTAATCTAGCGTCTATATTGTCAACACA
>Ga0315284_10012561_pt1 | contig 12058 bp, 12 predicted proteins | sample YL17G09_16_MG_FD_203696 | JGI IMG/M metagenome (GOLD analysis project Ga0315284, IMG submission 203696) | Sediment microbial communities from Yellowstone Lake, YNP, Wyoming, USA - YL17G09_16 | ecosystem: Environmental > Aquatic > Freshwater > Lake > Sediment | place: USA: Wyoming | collected...
TATGTGGCTTGTGTCTCTGATAAATTAGCGCAGGAAAAGTGCGGTCCGCGCAGCAGCACAGCCTGCGATACAGAGTTGAATGCGGCTTGCGTGACGAAAGCCCAACACGAGGCACAGCAGAACCTCCTTGAGGCCGCCTATGAAAAACAGATGATAGGAGCCGCAAGAAAAGACTTTTTTGCAATAGACCTTGATATGTTTGCTGATCGTATGCTTTCCAAAGCAAACGTACACTGAGGATGTATCATTACCGCTTATTAGCAAGCGCCTCTAAAATCGCTTTGTCCAAAGACTCAAACGGCACCATTCCAGAAATCTTTTTGCCATTTATGATATAGGTAGGCGTGCTATAAACCCCCATCCGGTGTACCCCTTCGATTTGCTCAGTAAGAAGGTTGTCGAACTCTTTCGGTGCGCTGACGCAGGCCGTAAAGTCGTTGATGTTTAACCCAGCTTCTGCAGCATAGGTATTAATCGCATCCTTTTTTAGCGTTGCCTGGTGCGCAAACAGCGCATCAGCAAAATACCAATACCGACCCTGCTTTTGTGCGCAGAGCGCCGCGATGGCTAAGGTCTTCGACAATGGCTGATAGTCGCTGGGCAGCTGGCGTGCAACCCAGCGGATTTTTCCTTTGTGGGCATCGAGGACGCGCTTTTGCGTCGCGTAAGCTTGAGCGCTATAGGGCTGGGTAAATTCCGTGAGCTCGACAACGGTCACGGGACACGAGTTGTCAGCGCATCCGCCAATCTCCTGCCCGTTGAGGCTAGAGTTATATCGTACTGCGTCTAAGGACGTGACGTCCACTTTCACTTGTGGCTCGGGTGGCTCCTGGTAATTGATTTGGAGTTTGCCGTCCTTTTTCGCCGATTCAACCAGGAGAATGAGGACTTGTTGCGCGCGGCTTTTGAGCATCAAATTTCGCGCGGACTCCCTTTTGTCGCCTGGCGATAGACCTGAAGATTGGGGATGGCTGCCGGCATGTGAGAGCACACTATTATTGAACGCCGGGCCATACCCCGCGGCCATGCCTAGGCCTTTGCACTGGGCGAACGAGGCATTCACGTGAACACTCTGTCGCTCGGTGGAACTTTGACGGACAAGTATCGCTCGGGCATTGAAAAGCGAGCATCAGATGCAGGCGTTTCTTTTGAGACACGGCTCGCCGAAGAGACCTCAAACGTTTCGCTCAAAAAGTACGGAACTCCCCGCGAGGTGGCCAATGTCGTCGAGGCCCTCTTGGGACCAATGTCTGACCACATGACAGGTCAAAACCTGGTTCATGATGGTGGATTAACTAAGAGCTATTGAACGTATGACCATCAATCGGCTTCCATCACTTGAACAGCTAATTCGTGCGAAGATTCAGCGACGAATCTTCTTGGCTATGTTCATCTTGGTGGCTGGAGCAATCGTGACTTCGGTCATCGAAGCTGCTCTGTCCTATTCGGACGTAGTTTCTCGCCTCGAGCGCCGAGCCTCAACAATACAAGACTTGATCATCAGTGAAGTGCTCGTCAACAATCGCGAAGCAACCTCGTCAATTCTTGGCGAAGCCAATCGCGAAGTGCCCAGCGAAGTAGTCACCTGGATTCCTCCGGAAACTTCGACGACGACCTCACCAGAGGAAACGCTTCACTGGCGTCTAGACGGTCAGTGGACTTTTAATCGTCCTTTAAAGTCCATTGGAACCCAAACGTTTGGCGAATTTGTCTTTACGGGCAATTTTTTCACGGATGGAAGCTTGGTCTCGACTTTGTCGCACCGAGTAGCATATGCGCTCGCGATTTGCATCATCATGGCTTTTCTTCTCCTGCCAATTGCGCGTCGCGTACCACGCGACCTTATTCTTCAGCCTGTTCACCACCTCCTGAATCTCGTTCGATCTGAGCGCGGCGAGAAATCGCCGCGAGTAGATGCGAAATACGAAGAGATTCGCACACTGGAAAACGAATTCGAATCGCTGATGGCAAGAAAAAGCCTTCTGGAAGACGAGCGAGTTGAAATGCAGCAGATGCTTGCACTGACGCGCACTGCACAAATGCTTGCTCACGATATTAGACGTCCGTTTAGCTTGCTAAAAGCAGTTCTCGACGGCCTTTCCAGGACTGCCACTCCGGAAGATGTCCGAGAGCTCACCCAGGCAACTCTCCCTGGCGTAAGGAGGTCCTTCGCAAGCCTGGACAGTATGCTGGATGAACTGATGATGATCGGTAAGCCGAGAAGCGTCGCACTCGAAAAGGTCGACCTGGCGCGAGTCATTCAGAGGGGCGCTGAAATCGCAGCGTCTTCCAATCCGGCGAGTCTTGCAGCGATAAAGTTCGATCTTGCGCCGAACCTCTTTGTCAAAGGAACTAGCGATCACCTTCAGCGCGTCATCGCCAACCTAGTTGCCAATGGACTGAGAGCGATCACGATAATCGATGGAGTATCTGCCACGCTGCATGATGGTGCAGCTTGCAGTAAAAGGCCCCGCTGTAAAGCAGGGCCGGGTACTAGATCTAAAAGATCTCTTCGAAAGGCACTTCTTTTGGCCGCCACAACGGCCTAATTCGCGCGGACAGGTCTCCGACGGGCGGCCGCAGTAAGATCCGTCGACGTGCCAAAATATCCCAAATCGTCTCGGTGAGGTCTTGGACGGCCTGGGCGATCTGGTCCGCGTCGTCTTGGCTTAGGATGATCGCTTCGCCATTGGTTGCTGGATGCATGGTTTAGCCCTTTCTCTGAGAGGTAGTTGCTTTGCGCTGGCGCTGTTCTGGTGGTTGATACAGGTCAAAATAGAGTTTGGTGTCTACCTGCTTCGCGTCGTGCTGCATGGCATAGGCCAGGACTTCATCGGCGCTTTGTAAGAGGACCCGGTAGTTTCCGGCACAGTGATCGACGAGAGTCTCGATAAGTTCGCCAGTCATCAGCATTCGGTTACCAGCAGCAGTTAGACGTTCGTTCATGGCTTTGATCATTTCCTCCTTACTTGCACTCTCGGCTCGGTAACGCGTACGAATACGACTTCCCAAAGGCGCCAATTCAGGCGAGCGAAATCGTTCTGGTAGCCGGTTGTCGCCACAGAGGATGACGGTAAGGATCGATTTGGAGTCAAATGCGACGCTAGAAAGTAGCCGCAGTTCACAAAGCACTGGTGCCGGCATCTCTTGCGCCTCGTCGATCAGCAAGACTGGGCGAAGCAGAGTCGATTCAATGTGGGCGATCCATTTATCGCGCAGCGAGTGGTAGCTTCCCCAGCGATTATTACTTGCCGTCGGAAAGCCAAAAATCATGCCAATTTCTCGATAAAAGTCGACCATCCCGCTCTGAGGCCGTGAAAGCACGGCGACTGCTAGATCGCGTAGCGATCCCAGGCGCTCGGCGAGTTGGCGCAGCATGACCGACTTACCGGTTCCAGGTTCACCGGTGATCATGCCAAATCCGCCGTCGATGACCAGCGATTCGACGCGGTGACAGAAGCTCGCAGCCTTTGGCGTCATGAGCAAAGCTTCAGTGGGCACCTCGGGTGAGAAGGGACTCCATTTGAGCCCGTAAAGGCTCTGCATTTTCTGAATATCCATAATGTGACTCCTTAGGTTTGTGGCAGGTATGCCGGCGGGAGGCCCGTAGCGGCATATAGCTTTGATCCATAAAGCCAGCGAGGTGGCCCCAATAATTGCGAAGGGTCATATACGAGGTGTATTCTAACCCTAAACTAACCGAAGAGGCCACGATGCCTGATAAAGTTACCGCAGCAAAAATTGAACTCCGCTCCGATATGACAAGGGCATTGGCCGCGTCTCTTGCCCGCCTCGGCTCAGCGGCGATTCCCCATGCAGAGAAAATAGCGATGCGAGAAAAGATTTTAGCGGAGAGACGCGCCTCTCATACGAATTACCCACTGTCAGCTGATAAGCCAAGGTAAATGAGTACTCTTTGAAAGAGCTGTTACATCGCAGGGTTTTGCCATAATATCCCGCGATGTGTCGCAGCTATGTAAGCTCTTTGGAACAATATCTAGTCAACCAAGACGCCACGAGACTGCTTTATTAGCGGCTTAAACCGGGCATTGAACCAATGGCTTCGCATTCCGACTGTGCCGGCTGCCACTGGTTTTTTATGGTTGAGCTTTTAAGGTACTCGAAGATAGCCCATCCGGCATTGATAGCGGCTTTGTTCAGCCACTTTTCCTGAGCCTCGACATTGACGGGCAGCGCGGTCTCCTTGTCGTACTGAATCTCGGGCGCTGTGACCGGTTGATTATCGAAGGCGCAGACCTCTCTAAACATATCGTTGTCTTTAAATCGTGCCGAGGAGTTTTTCGGTGACGTCGGAATCTGCCGAGAGCAGCGTTCTTTAATTTGAAGCAGCATCTGCGCTCCGTGGGTACCGAGATAGGGAGCAGCCTGCGGCGGCAGCTTAATCTTTGTTCCCTCCATCGCCATCCAGATAAGGTAGTTTGGCGCAAGATTGACCGTCTTGCCCCGGATTGACTGGTCGAACACTTTCAGGTTCGCACCCCCCTCACCGTACATGCCGTGAAGGAAGTCGGCGACGACAACGCTACCGCCCGACCAGACAGCTAGCTGCCGACCTATGGCGCCGTCGCCGGTACCGCGTTTGCCGTGGCAGAGCGAACAGGTCGTCGTGAAATAGTAGGCTCCTGGCGTGCTGTAGTAGAGCTGATTCCATGGCTGCTTCGGCAGTCCGCGGGCGGCCAACATCCAGGGTCGCTGTGCAGATGCGGGCAGACCAGCTGGGCCAGGATATTTCGGAAATTTGCATTCAGGCTTAACCTGCCAGAAGTCAACAGGATATGGTTTTTCTATCAGGGCCTTCAAGCCTGCGGATAATCTGAGGTCGCGATACGACTGCGGCATTCCATTGATAGGGTCAGCCCAATCACCGCGGCGGGGGTGGAACGCACCCGCTGCGCCGGTGAAGTCCTGCTCGGTCCAGTCAAAATCACCGCTGTTGAGGGCATTGCTCTCGGTGCATTTTTCAGGTGGTGCGAAATTATCCAGCTGTGCAGGTGTCGCAGTGGAATCAAAGGAACGGACCCAACGACCGATGAGAGTAACGCCGTGGCAGTCAGGACCACCGGGCGTGTGTAGAGGCATACCGTTATCGAAGCCTAGCTCTTCTTTGGCGGCCGCCAAACGCCGATAGAGGACGCTTCGTTCCAATGAGCCGTTGTGGTCGACAAAGCGCTGGTCGGAATGGTCTTTCGGATGAGTTTCGGTATTGAAGTGGAATAGCTGTCCAGCGCTAAGGTTTAGCTGAACGTTTTGATTTTTCATGGCATAGCCATTGGGGTTATGGCAATGGCTGCAATTGCCAAGGACGTAGCCCTGGGCCCTAAGGGTGTGAACGTTCGTTTCGGTCCCGCCGTCGGCGTGTTCGAGCTTTGGCAGCGGATGGGCGGCGTCAACCCCGGCCACCACCCCGTACGATACCAAGCGCGGGACCTGAGCGAGTTCGTCTTCACCGACAGGCTGGTCACGGCCGGCTTCGCCGATTTTGCGTCTGTTAATCTGTAGCGGGTCAAAGCCGAGCACAAAGCTGCCGTCATCGCCGCCGCCGTGGCACTCTTGGCATCTGTGGCGGGCGGGCACAGCATATTTGCGGGTTAACTTCTTCGTTTCGTCGACGGTTACCGATAAAACTAGGTCTTTCCACGGCGTGCCGTCTCGGTACGGAGTTTTGAGCAGCTTGGCCTCCGTCCCGGCATCGTCCCAGACGTAGGTCCCGTATAGAGGCTCGGCGGGTGAATGCCTGACCACAATAATGCGGGTCTCGATAGGTCTTGACGTCACGGTACCGTCGACGCGAGCTACGGACCGAAAAAACGTCTTATAAAAGCGGGTGTTTTCAGGAATATTGAAGATGTTCTTAGCAGCGTCAAAACGCGCCGGCTGCAGGTTGCCACTTGCATCGACCGGTACATGAATAAGTCGGCTTTTACCGGCGTTGTCTGTCCATAGGGGATACTCGACATCGTAGGCTGCAGTTCCATGCCGCCCGAGTTCTGCGGCATCGAATGAAAGAAAGTCGGTGGCCTTGAGGTCGTCGGGCAGCACCATGGCTTTAGCAAAAAACGCGTCTTTATCAGGGTCCTTGCCGAACGTGGACGGCGTCGGCATGCAGTCTCCCAGGTCTGTGAACTGTGACGCCGCGGTCAGTCCCAAAGCACTTTTGGCATCATCGCCGGCAATCATGCGCTCTTGCGGGAGTTTATGTGCAACCCAGTCAGCCATCTGCTTGGCTAACGTATCAAAAGCCTGAGGGTTTGCTCTACGGAGTGCCTTTGGCGGCATCCGGCCCGCGGCGACAGAATCTCGCATCTTGTCGATGGCTTCGGCAAGACCAGGGACGTCAGATTTGACGCCATTCTCTTCAATCGTCGCACCGGCGTAGCTATCCAGGTACGAAAAACCACCAGACTTGGCGGTCGGGGCCTCGTGACAACCAGCGCAGGCCGATTTGAGGGTAGCTTTGATGGCGGTATAATCTGGATCAGCGACCTTGTGAGGTTCAGCCGGAGGCGGAGCTGATAGCGGGAGCGCATTTGCTGAACGGGTTGTCGTACAGACCTTTGCTCGATCGAATCTAGCAAGGCTGGTTGCGTCCGGTAGCACCGCAGGCGGATTAGTGCGGGAGGCCGCGGGTTTTTTCTCAGGAGAAGTCTCATTTGGTATCTTGCCAGGAACTGTCGGCGTCAAGTTGGTCGAGTCAGGTGTCGGCTTATCGCGGTCGTCACCCTTGGCCTTGGGCTTCATGCCGCCGCATGCAGCTGTTATCAATAGAAGTAAAGACAAACAAACTTTACCGTAGACTGTCCGCATCGATGGCTCCTCTTGATACCAGACTTAGGGAAAAGCTTAGACCGCAACCTGAAGCGTGAAGGCCCCCCGAAAAAGGGGCCTTCACCAAATCCCAACACATTCCGAAGAATGGTTTCGTTAAATTAATTGATGGTGATGAAGTCGTGGTCCTGGACGATTGGGTCAAGGAACGAGCGGTCAGTCAACTTGTTCAGCAGCTCGGTCTCAGCAGCGTTTGGAGTCAAGCTACCAGCGGCTTCGTAGACATACAGCTGACGTGCCAGTGGGTAGGAGAAGTCACGAACATTGGCAACCGTAGGCAGGACAGCGCGGCTGTTGCTGTCTTTGGCGACGGCAAGGTGGCGGTTGGTGGGACGGGTGGCGCTGAGGCCGGCGTAGCCGATGGAATCTGGGTCTCTAGCGGTTTCGTTGGCGATGTCTTCGGTGCCGGTGCCGACAATGATTTTAACGCAAGCGCCAAACTCTTTAACGCCGACCAAGCTCTTGAACGTATCCGTTGTGCCGGAGTTGTCGTCGCGACGGAGAGCCTTCAGCTCGCCGGTGCGGCCGGAACCTGGTAGTTGCTCCCAACGGGTGACTTTGCAGCCAAAAATGTCGCGCAGATTTTGCAGGGTAACGGATGGGAGGGTGTTGGCTTGGTTAACCCAAATGCCTAGACCGTCAAGAGCGATGACGTGCTCAACTGGGTTGACACCAGCTGCCCGGGCCGTTGCAGTCATGTCAGCCTTGAAGGCGCGGGACATGGGGGCGATACCTTGTTGCTTGGTAGCGAGGGCCGTCTCACCAAGGCCGGAACCACCACCTTGGTAGCTTAGCTTGTCCGAAAGGCCTGCCTGAACAATGGCGTCGGTAACGAGGCCAGCGAGCGTGTCGGAGCCGCGGAGCGTTTGCACGCCGGCGTTGGCTTGGGAAGCTAGGGTTAAGGTCGCGCAAGTGAGAGCAGAAACGATGAGCTTCATAGCAGTACTCCTAAAACGTAGTTTAGAAAATGCATCCCGGATTGGGATGACGGGGCGGAAGCTAGAGGAAGGTCGCCATGGCAACAAGTTAAAGTTGTGTGAAGAACCCCTAATATGACTGGATTTTTCGACCTATAAGAGCAGCTTCCTATTGACATTGCTTCGCTTTTCGACGAAAAGCGAACACACAAGGAGTTCGCAATGGCCACCAAAAATTCTTCAGTGTGTTGTGTCCCTGATGACGTTCCGGCGCTCACAGGTTATCTGGAAGAGGATCTGAGTCTTCTTTGCAAGGCGCTTGGGCATTCAGCACGAGTCAGGATTTTAAATCTTCTGATAGAACGCGGCACATGCTTATCGGGTAGTCTGGCAGAGGAGATTGATTTAGCTCCGTCCACTGTTTCAGAACATCTGCGCATTTTAAAAGAGAGCGGTCTGGTTCAGGGCACCATCGATGGTCCTCGCCGTTGCTACTGCGTCAATCCGCAGACCCTTGAATACTTCAAGAATAGCGTCAAAAAGCTTTGATTGTAGACCTTCTTTTGCACGGAGATTTCGATGGAAAGCCGGATTCACGTCAGCCTTGAAGTCCAGGACCTTGAGCGGTCGGTCGCCTTTTATCAGCGCCTGTTTCAGCAGCAGGCGACGAAATTGAAAGACGACTATGCGAATTTTCGGATGGAAACGCCTCAGCTGCATTTAGCACTAGTACTCACACCGAAGCGGCGCCCTGAGCCGGCTCTTGGCCTGACTAACCGCCATTATGGCGTCGAACTGTTTGCCGATGAAAAACTTAACGGCTGGCTCGATGCAGCAAAAAATGCTGGTCTTGAGCTTCGTGTCGAGGACGGCGTTACCTGCTGCTACGCCGTGGCGAACAAGTTTTGGGCGCGGGACCCTGATGGACATGAATGGGAATTCTGGGTTCGCCACGGCGAAGCCGAAGATATGCACGACCCAAAGCCAGCTGTAGCAGCTAAGGCCGCCAAAAGCTGCTGCGCACCTGGGCAATGCTAGAAGTCATCTCGTTAACAAGCTGATTTAAAGAAAGAAGATTGCAAATGCCGACCGCAGTTCCGTTATGCAAGCCAAGGCTATCCTTCCTTGACCGGTACCTGACCCTATGGATTTTTTTGGCGATGGGTCTTGGAGTCGTCGTCGGCTTCACGGTTCCTGGTCTGGTGCCGTGGCTGGAGACGATGAGCTATGGGACGACTTCCATTCCAATCGCCATCGGCCTGATTCTGATGATGTACCCACCCCTAGCCAAGGTGAAGTATGAAGAGTTGGGTGCAGTTTTTAGAAATAAAAAGGTGCTGGCTCTTTCTTTGGTGCAAAACTGGGTCCTGGGGCCGCTGCTCATGTTCGCCCTGGCTGTGGTCTTCCTGGCCGACAAACCAGAGTATATGACTGGCCTTATTCTGATTGGTCTAGCCCGTTGTATAGCCATGGTCATTGTTTGGAATGAGTTGGCCGAAGGTAGCGCGGAATACTGCGCCGGCTTGGTAGCTCTCAACTCGATTTTTCAGATTCTACTATTCCCGGTCTATGCGGTATTTTTTCTGTCTGTCTTACCAAAAGCAATTGGGTTGCAGGCCATAGAAATCAATCTGACGATGGGTCAAGTCGCTCAGTCGGTGGGAATCTACCTTGGCATCCCGTTTGTCGGTGGACTCCTCACTCGGCTTGTACTCAGGAAGGCTAGGGGCGCTGAGTGGTACGACAAGACCTTCATCCCGAGAATCAGTCCCATCACCTTGGTGGCATTGCTTTTCACTATCGTTTTGATGTTTTCCATCAAAGGCGAGAAAATTGTCGCTGTGCCGATGGATGTTATCCGCGTCGCCATTCCCCTCTTGGTCTATTTCCTGGTGATGTTCTTCCTATCGTTTGCACTTAGCCGTAAGGCCGGCGCACCTTATGACCAATCAGCATCGTTATCGTTCACGGCGGCTTCGAACAACTTTGAGTTAGCCATTGCCGTAGCCATCGCAACCTTTGGCATCAATCACGGCGCGGCATTCGCGGCGGTCATCGGTCCGTTAGTCGAAGTGCCCGTGCTAATCGGCTTAGTGAGCGTATCGCTGTGGATACGTGGTCGATTCTTTCAGAAAAATATGGGTCAAACCGCGACAAATTCGGTGCTTTCTTCATCAGCAAGCACCCGCGGTTAGCAGAGAGTGGTTTTAGGACGGAAATGTTAGGCACTATCAATGGAGAGCAAGATGAGAATTCTATTTTTGTGTGTAGCCAACTCGGCGCGTAGCCAGATGGCAGAGGGTCTTGCGCGGCAGGCTTTTCAAGGCAAGGCCGAGGTTCAGAGCGCTGGGTCAAAACCTGGCAACGTCAATCCTTACGCGATCCAAGCTCTAAAAGAGATTGGCATCGATATTTCCAGTCATACTTCAAAGTCCGTCGATGATATCGCGCCTGAAGGGCTTGACCTGGTCATCACCTTGTGTGCAGAAGAAGTCTGCCCAATTATGCCAGTAAAAACAAAAAAAATGCATTGGCCTCTGCCCGACCCAGCCTCTGTGACCGAAGAAGGTGAGCCAAAGCTGCAAAAATTCCGCGAAATTCGTGACGAAATTCAAGCGCGTCTGGTCAAGTTCAAGGCTGAATTAGGTTTGTAAGGTCATATTTTTAGATGAACTTTGAATGAATTCCTACCTTGGGCCGAGTCCGGTAAGCGCTCGGCGAAGCACATCTAGACTCTCCAGTCGGCCCTCTGGTAGGCGCGCCTGCGCACGCGCGACCTTCATCATAGCCGGATAGCCCGCGCACTTAAGGCAGCGGGGCGGTCATAGGTGCTCATGCAGTTGAATGCCCGGGGTCGATAGTCGGCACGGCAAAGGGCCTGCAAAAAAATTGCCGGCCCTCTTATACTAGTGGTCGATTGGGGATGGCCTATGTGGCAGCTGGATTCCAGATCCATGGCAACAGCGCTTCGACATCGCCAACAACCTTTGCCTTTGGCAGCTCGGTGAATACTGCCTTGAGGTAATGAAATGGATTTAGCCCAGCCGAGCGGGCCATTACAATCAGACTATAAAGAGCGGCAGATGCCTCCGCACCTTTTATAGTATCGGAGAAGAGCCAATTTTTGCGGCCAATCACAAATGGACGAATAATCCCTTCGACAGGGTTCGTGTCCAGACGAAGTGTCGGATGGTCGAGGAACAAGATGAGCTTTGGCCACCGATCCATCATGTATTTGATGGCGGCTCCCGAAAGCGTCTTCGGCGGTATGGTCTCAGCGACATCATCGACCCAAGCTTTGAGCTTATTGATTACCGGACCTGATTTCTCCAGGCGAATTTTCGCTCTGTCCTCAAGGGTTGCATCCTTCCCTATATCTTCACGTTCGATACGAAAAAGATCGTTGATCAGATCAATGCCGGCCTTTGCCTTGATTTCACCTTTGAAATCCTTGGCAACCGCTTTTATCGCATCGTCAAACTTACGACGCACGTGTGCCCAGTCACCGACCAGAGTTATGCCTGGCATTTTTTCAGCAAGCGTTTCATAGGCTGTATAGCCATCGGTGTGGAGGAAACCAGTAAAGCCCTCCAATATTCGTAACGGTACGGTATGACTTCGTGTTGGACCAAGCTCATAGAGGATAATCTTAGAGCCATTCGGACCTTCGCGCATAAAAGTCCACATGTAGCTCTGGGCGGTGGGCTTTTTATCGGTGCCCTTTAAAACCTGAACCCGAGTCTCATCGGCTAAAATCACGCCTCTTTTGACCATCTCTTCTCTGATCAGGTTCATGAGCGGCGTAACTAGTTCACCTAGCAGGATCATCCAAGATGCCATTGTTGCGCGGACCAGGGTGATACCGTAACGCTTGAAGATGGTTTCTTGCCGCGCTAAAGGCAGGGCATCGGCATACTTCGACACAGCAATGTAGGCAAGCAGGCCGGGTGCTGCCATTGATTTTGGGGCAGGAAGCAACTCATGCGGCGCTGTCTTCATAGTCGGCGTGTCGTGGCCGTCTTTGCAGACATAACAGTCGCAGGCATACTTGTAGCGAATGGTCTGGATTACAGAAAGTTCAGCGGGCTTTATATCAAGCTGCTCTGACACCTCTTGGCCAATCTTCTTAAGCAGCGCGCCGGTCTTTGGGCATATTTTTTCATTTTCCGGCAGGTCGAGGATTTTGATAGTACGCGGCAGGTCAGCAGGCAGGGGCCTGCGAACTGGCCTGCCACGATTTTTCTTCGGCTTGCCAACATCCGGCTCGCCAACGTCCGCCCCACATGCTTCGACCA
>Ga0315284_10012562_pt1 | contig 12058 bp, 10 predicted proteins | sample YL17G09_16_MG_FD_203696 | JGI IMG/M metagenome (GOLD analysis project Ga0315284, IMG submission 203696) | Sediment microbial communities from Yellowstone Lake, YNP, Wyoming, USA - YL17G09_16 | ecosystem: Environmental > Aquatic > Freshwater > Lake > Sediment | place: USA: Wyoming | collected...
GTGCTGCGCCAGGTGTTCGGCGTGGACGCTTACGTGTTCACGGACGAGGCCACCGGCCAACTCGTCTGCCTGCCCTACGCCCGCAGCGACGGGCACGCCCCCCTCAACAACCACAACAACCGCAAGCGCTAGCCTGGTCTACCCGCGTAGGTCGGGTGAGCGCTGTCCAGCCAGTAGTTGGCTATCCGGAAAGAGAAACCGAACCAGGGCTCCGGCATCGACTGTGTCCCACTGGTAGCTCCGGTAGAACAGCGCCGATTTGGGACTCTGGTAATCCCCTCATCACCGCGTCATCAGCGCGAACACGCCCCAGCCCAGGTATTCACGCGTGTAAGCGGCGTAGCGCTCGGGTTCCAAGGTTAGTTTGGCTCGAACATCTTTCGCGAACTCGTCGTCGGGATTGGCTTCAAGCCATCGGCGCATGATGAGCCATCTGGCCGCCTCGTATCTGTCCCAGCCGTCTTGGTCAGCCAGAACCATTTCAACGACGTCGTAGCCAAGGTGGCCAAAAGACGCGAGAAGTTCTGGAAGCATGAGAAAGTCGGAGATTGAGTTGGCAAGACACCCCTTCGCAACATTTTCTGTCGGCGGTAACTGCCGCCAGTAGGGCTCGCCGATGAGGATGATCCCTCCGGTGCGCAGGCTCCGCGCCAGAAGCTCGATAGTGCCGACGACTCCACCGGCGATCCAAGTGGCACCGACACAGGCTGCCACAGTAGCCTTCTCGTCAGAGACATAGCCGGTAGCATCGCCATGGATGAACTTGACTTGATCGGCGACGCCGAGTTCTTCAGCGCGGAGTTTCGCTTGCTCGGTGAACAACTGGCTCATGTCGATGCCGGTGCCGGTGACTCCGTAATCGCGCGCCCAGGTGCACAGCATCTCGCCCGAACCGCTGCCGAGGTCGAGCACTCGTGTCCCCCTTTCCAGACGCAGCGCCGCGCCGAGAGTGGCGAGCTTTTCGGGTGTGAATGGGTTATGGATGCGGTGAGCACTTTCGGTGATGTTGAAGATCCGTGGAATATCCAATGCAGAAAATCTCCTATGCCTTGTCTCCGTTCGCGACGGTAGGATTCGTTCGCATGGTGTCGGTAGTTCGAAACGGTTGCTTTCGGCCTGCGGGCGGGACGCGGTCGTTAACCCGGAGAGGGTTGTGAACCAGAGAATCCGAGAGTTTTGACGCGGGTTCTCGGGGTGCGGAGGCAACCCTGATGGTTGCCTTCGCGCCCCAGACTCTCGAACTCGAACCGGAGAATCTCACGCGCCCGGTCTCCTTGCGCCTGACTTTCTTGCTGGTTCTGCGCCGAAGCGCGTGGATAACGTATCACGGTCCATTCACATCGGCAAGACCGTTCTCAGCCTTGTGTGGGAATGGCCCTCATTCCCGGGATGTCGGGTTTGGCTGTTTCACGGGTGCACCTCGAACGTGTTCGCTAACCGGACCGCCGGGAGAGGGGCGAGAGCCGCCTTCGCCCTTCGGGCTACGGTGGCCAGGGTCTAAGAGCGGTCGGCCAGGAAGGGCCGCGGGGCGCAACTTCCGAAAGTCCCCGCAAGAGCAGTAGACAGGTGATCAGGAGACCGCAAGTTCGCAGGAGTTGTTTGTCTACTTTCTCCTGTTCTCCTGCTCACCTGCTCTGTTTTTCGCGCGAAGCGCGAAAAACTGGCTCCCCGGGCAGGACTCGAACCTGCAACCAAGCGGTTAACAGCCGCCTACTCTACCATTGAGCTACCGGGGATCGCGTACCTCATTTCGGCGAGGACGGCGCAGCACCTTTACCGAAAGGCGGGCGGGTTGCCGCATGGCCGCCCTTGTCGAAAGACCCGTACCCCTGCCGCGCGGTCAACTATAGCCGATTCGATCCGCGCCGTCAAGGTTCGACGGGCCGTTTAGGGGCGCACCAGGCCGCCCAGGTCATCCAGGTAGATCAGGTCGGACGTTCGCGTCGGCGCCTGGGCCAGCGGCGGGACCTCGCCGGCCTTGAGGACCACGGTCGTCTTGCCCGCGCGGCGGACGACGGCCTGGCCGCCCACCCCCTCGCCCGGGTCGCTCGCCACGAGCACGTCCTCCGTCTCCTGGCCGAGGGTCACGCGGACGCCTTTGCCGCCATCGAGCGGCTCGAAGCGCGGCACGGCGGCGCCCTTGCGATACGGATAGAGGACCGCCAGGAACGGTTCGCCGGGCTTGGCCGTGACGCGGACCCATTGCTGGAGTTCGCCCTTCGTCCACCGGTCGGCGCCGATCTTGAAGTCGGGCGGGATCATGCTCGAGGAGTCCTGCTTCGGCCAGGACCAGCGGTCGAACTCGACCTTCTCGGGGTTCGGCGCCGCAAAATACAGGACGGCATCGGCGGCCAGTTGGCCGTCGAATCGGACCTCGCGGCCGTTTTGCTCGGCGGTTCGCGCCAGGACGAAGAGGTTGAACGTCGCGGGCTCGCTGGAGTCGAGTTCGTCGCGGACGACGAGGTAGTCCTCGAGGCCCGACCCATCGGTGTGCTTCACGAGCATCAGGTACCGCCGGTAGACGGCCTCGTCGGCGAGCGTCCGCCGGGGGTAACTCGCCTGCCAGACGATTTCGTGGGCGTACCGGGGCATCTTGCGGAGGCGTTTCGATCGGGCCTCGCCGACGGCCAGGTCGGCGGCGTCGGCGGTCCTGAACGCAATGACCTTACCGACGGCGTCCATGTTTTCGTTGTCGCCCAGGTTCACGCGATTATGCATGTGTTCCTGGTCGGGCCTGGGCTGGTATCCGCAATGCCAGTCCAGGGCCAGCGGCATGCCCGCGCCGAAGAAGTGGAACGAGAGTTCGTCGCCCTGGTAGTGGCCGCGCGCCTGACCGCACTTCAGCGTCGCAAACGCTTCGCCGGGGGTGCCGAACCGGCTCCTGAGGACCGCGCCGAACCCCGGGTAGGCGTGGCTGGACCAGTCCATCGCCTTGAGGTCGGCGGCGGGCACCGACTGGTCCACCTGGAGGACGTCCTGGACGAGGTCGCCGCTGCCCGCCTCGCCGTAGTAATGGCGGTACATGGCCATGCACTGGGCGGCGAACTCGGGGTCGGTCTCTTTGAAGCCTGCGGCCACCATACCGAACAGGGCCCCGGCGCCTTCCTGCCAGGGATGCGTGTCGCCGATGGCGGCAAGGCTGCGGCGGCCGAGCCGCGGGTCGGGCGGCGTATGGAGGTTCCGCAGGAACTCGATCGTCGAGCGGACCTCCGGCCACTGGAACGGGTCGCCCAGGCCCGAGTTCTGGATCGTCTGCATCATGCCGAGCATGTGACCGAGGGCGTAGGCGTGGTAGCCGGGGCACTCGTACCCCGCGCCGCCGGGCATGAAGACGACGCGGCGAAGGTCGTCCTTGAGGTCGTCCACGGCGAACTTCATCCACCGCCTGGCGTGGGGATGGTCGGGCATCATCGCCGCCGCCGAGAGCGCGTTGCCGTACATGTCGGTGTGGAAGTTCGGGTTGCCGACGTCCCATCCGTTCGCATAGCCGGGCCAGTAGTTGAGGTCGGTGAAGATGTAGCCGACGAGTGCGGCCTGGGCGTCGCCGGCGGGCCGGCCTGCGGCCGCGAGGTCGGCCATCTGGAGCGCCCGCTTGAGGCGCCGCGGGTACGTCGTCGGGTTGAAGAAATCGTCCTGGTACGAGCGGTCGAGGTAGATTGCCGCGCCGACCGAGCCGCCGCCGAGGTCCTGGCGCTTACCGGCCAGGAACTCGGCCAGGCGCTGGTCGCCCTTCGTCTTGCCGTCGAGGACCTGCCGGATCAGTCGGGCCGCAGGGGTGTCGTCGGCGGACTGGCACTCGGCCCGGATCTCCTGGAGCCGCTTCCAGGTGGTCAGGATGTGCGGCGCAGGGTCCTTTTCGTTGCGTCGCCAGGTGAACCGCCAGTCGTTAAGGACGCGGTCGAGGGGGATGTCGGCGTTCTTCCGCATGAGGGCCTGGAGTTTGGCCTCGGAATCGAAGCGGTCGGCGCTCCCGGCCAGCAGCGCCCAGTGCCGCGCCCCCCCCGCCAGCGGAAACTCAAACGCCATGCCGCGCCCCTCCGCCAGCGCGCTCGCCTGGACGAACTGTTCGTAAGGCCGCTGCCAGTCGGCCGGCGAGGTCATGAGCGGCCCGATGGCGGGGTCGTTGTCGCCGGACCCGACAGCCAGGCAGACCTGGGCGCTGTCGCGGGTCTGGGCCCACTTGGGCCGCAACGTGGCAAACACGCCGCCGCCCGCCTTCTCGGCCAGCGAGACCCGCTGCACGGCGTTCACCGGGCGGACCGAACCGTCCTCCCAGACGAACCACGGCAACCAGAGCGCCTCGGCCGGCTTCAGGCGGTCGCGGAACGTGGCGATCAGCCGGTCGCCCTCGTTCAGCCGGTACGATTCCCGCACGTCAATCCACGGCTCGCCCGCCGTGCCGCGCACCGCCAGTTCGTACGCCTTCCCCTTCGCGGCAAAGGTGTATTTCAGGCGGACCTCGGCCCAGACCGGGCCGCGCGCAACGACCGTCGTCTCGACCTTCGCAGCGGGGACGTCGCTCCGGACCTGCCACCGGCCGTACCAGGCCGGGGCGCCCGCCGGCCGCGCGCCGAGGATGGGCGGCAGTTTGGCGAGCGGCTCGGGATCGCCTTTCGGCGCAGCCGTCCCCTGAAGCAGCACCTCGGCCACGCCCGTTGACAGGGCAACCCGGTCTTTCTCGATCCGGACGGCGGCGCCGCCGGCCGGCTGAGAGGCGGCCTTCTGCTGGTCGTTGTAGGTGATGCGGATGGGCAACTCGTCGGCGCCTGCCGGCAGCGTGATCTTCAGCCACAGGCGGACCCGCTTGACCTCCTCCGGCGTCCCTTTCAGGACCTCGACCTGCACCGGGACCGGGCGGTCCTCGTTCAGGGTCACCGAGAAGGTGTCGGCGGCAACGTTCGCCTCTTTGATGTCCTCGTCCAGGTGGATGAGTTCGTCGGTCCAGGTGTGATTCAGCGGCTCGGACAGCGAGTGGATGCGATGATAGTTCATGGCCGCCGCCGGCCGCGCTGCAAACGCACCGAGAGCCAGCACCGCCAGGACGATCCCGAATGTGGCGAGACGGTTCATGCGGCCGCTTTGCCCCTTGCTTCTCCATCGGCCCGGGACGGGCACGAAAGGATTGCGCACAACCCTTCATCCGGTTGAACACGCGGGGGCTGGGCGGGTTCCACGCAAACCGGGGCGGCGGGTTCCAAGTTCAACGTTCAAAGTTCAAGATCCGCGGGGATTCGCTGCGCTCATCCCCGGGCGTGATAGCGCCGATGTCGCCGTTCGCCGTTGCCGTCCCCCCAGACCCAGGACCCCGCCTTCGTACACTTTAAGAAGGTCGCTTTTTCAAAAACGGATAGTTGGGCCAATTTTGCGCCGCCCTCTTTTTTTGCCAATCGGGGGTATCGCCGTTTTTGATGGCGCCAATGCGGTTTGGGGGCGAAAATGTTAAGATGGGCAAGCGCAGAATTGCGCGCTTTTGCGCGCATTTGCGCGCTTCTGGCGCCCGATGCCCGTTTTTGACCACGAAAACGGGGGTGGGTGCTCGGTTGCGCGCGCCAAATGCCTCTCATATCGAGGTTCGGCGATAACAACTATAGTATGGATTTGGCTGTCGCGGAAACAGAAAGGGTTCTCGCTTGTGCGACAGACACACAACACATCTCACCGCAGCCCAACGGGCCCCTTCGTCAACATGGGGAGACCGCTGAGACCGCAGAGGGATTGGGGGCGAAGCGGCAGGGATCAGGCATTGGGGACTTCGGATTAGGGATAAGGGGTTGGGGAGCACAAACCCGGAAACCGTGGCGCGCGGCCCCTGTGGCCTGTAGCCTGTGGCCTGTAGCCTGGCGATTGGGCGGCCCTTGTGCTGCGCCGCGTCATCGAGCGGCCCGAAGGTGGGATCTACGGGTTCGAATCGCAGGATGGCAACCTTTGCTACTGGAACCGCGAGGCCGTTGAAGAGGTTGGTTGCACTCTCGGATCGCCAGAAGCCGTTCAATAACCCTCCATATCTTGCGCGATTTCAGTTCACACTCCCAAACCACTACGACCCTCCAGCCCGCGCACCGCAAAGCGGCGAGCGTCTTGCGGTCGCGCTCCCGGTTGCGATCGCGCTTGATGCGCCAGAATGCCGCATGGGTTGCGGGCGTGCTCCGGCCGCGCTTGCACCTGTGCATATGCCAATAGCAGCCGTGGACGAACACAACAACCCCGCGCGCCGGCATAACGATGTCGGGCTTGCCCGGCAAGCCAGCGCGGTGGAGGGCGAAACGACACCCGAGTCGATGGAGGATCGAGCGCACGACGCGTTCAGGCTTGGTGTCTTTGCCGCGAATCGCGGCCAGGCACTTGCTGCGTTGTGCGGGCGTCAGTGTGTCGGCCACGGCGCCGCCCTCATTTGCCATCCGAAGGCTTGTCAAACTTCTTGGCGAGGAACCGATACACCTCAAGTTGGATGTCGCGGGGCAACTCCCTCTTCGCCCCGAAGGGGCGGCGGGGTGTAGCCACGGGTAAAACGCTGCCCGCCGCAAGGCGGGCAGCGCGCAACCCGTGGAAGTGGGGATCATCTTACACTCTCCGCCCCGGAGGGGCGGAGGAATCGCCGGGACGCGCGACGGATCAGTCGAACACATACCGCTCGTCGAACTCAACGCCATGCGCGCGGAGCATTTGCAGAAGTTCGGACCTGAAGTCCTCCTTCTTGTGATGTGCGGCTTGTCCCTCGATGTACTTCTTCACCGCCTCTTCCTGGGACTTGCTGACGGAGAAGACGCTGTACCCCTCCTGCCACGCAAACGGGCCAAGGGCGGGAAAGGTGTCATGGACCCACTTCGACGAGCGGGCCTTCACGGTGCGCATCAGGGCCGACACCGACTCGTCCGGCCGCCACCGCAGGTACAGGTGAACGTGGTCTTCGATGCCGCCGATGTTGCAGAGCACGCCCTTCTCGGTGCGGACGATACCGCCCACGTATGGATACAGGCGTTCGGCGATTTCGGGCTTGATCCACGGCTCGCGGTGCTTGGTCGAGAAGACACTGTGCAGGAGAATCTGGGAGTAGGTGCCGGGCATCGTTGTCCCTTCGTTGGATCGGGTAATTCCTTCGCCCCTCCGGGGCGAAAAAGGAAGAAAGAAACCCCAACCCTTTTTCCTTCATCCTCTTTCCACGGGTTGCGCGACGGGCCGCTGCGCGGCCGCGCCGCTCCACCCGTGGCTACAGGCCGTCGCCCCGTTGGGGCGAAACACAACCCCGCTTGTTGGCGGAAAACGCCTGCGAAAGACGGCTAGGTTGATAGTGAACGCCGAGATTCAGAGGCCCGCGTTGCCGTCCTCGATGTTCAGCGCCGCGGCAAGCGCCAGCGCGCTGCGCAGGATGCTCGTGCCGTATCGCCGGGCGAGTTGGAGGACTTCTCGCGCGCCCTGCTCGGTCCAATCGCCGCGTTCCACGAGCGCGCGAACGATCTGCTCATCGGTCGCTTCCGCGCCCAGGTCGGTGATGATGGTTTCGTACTCAGCGAGCAACGTGTCGGTCATCAGTTCGTTCATGGAGACGTGCCTCCTTGCGGGCCGCTGGTCAGGCAACCTCAAAAACGTGCTCCCGGTGCCATCGCAGGCAGGCCGGGTCGGGGTAGAAACGAGTGGGCGGGATGATTTTCTGGCCATGCCGCGCGGCGACTTGTTCGGCGACAGCGCGGTCGGTCAGGCCGCGCAGGCGCTTGCTAACGCACAGCGTGAGGTCATCTTCGATAGTGACAAGCCCGCCGTCGAACAGGCGGTCGAAGGTGGCCGATAGGCAAACGCCGTTGGTCGGGTCGGCGCGGCGGAGTTCATCCACGCTCCACGGAATGATGTGCCCGGCGACGAGGCACTCAACAATCGGTAGGCCAGTAACACAGCAACGAAAGTTGTAACTGCTGAGAACTGCGTCGCGAAAGAAAGACTGGTGCAAACGCTGCTTAACGGTTGAGATTCTCTCCGATGGACCTTGCGGGTGCACCAGCGGTTGCTCGACGTGCTGGCCGGGTTTGAGGTCGCTCTTGATGTCGTGTGCCCGAACGACCAGCCCGGCCCAGTCTTGGTGGAACTCGTCCCACACGGCCTTGTCGAGTTTGCTGCCGTGCGTCAGGCCGGAGATGTGGCGTGCCGCGAGTTGCGGGTCAAAGGCTCCGAAGTTGCCGAGCTTTCGGGCAATAGACGCTGGGGTGCGGCGGAGAATGGCCGCGAGTTCCTTCACGCGGCTATCGCTGGCTTTGGTTCGCTGAAACGGAATCCGGCAATACAACTCGAATGCCAGGATGAGCTCGTCGCGTGTCCAAGACTGACCGTCGTTGGCGGGCCTCGAATCCATAGGATTCCTTACGCCGCAAACACATCGAGCCGCAGCGGCTTGCCCGTGCCGTTCTTCACTGAGGAACCGCCGTAGCAGTCGGCCGGGAAGAAGTCGGTGTGACCCGTCAGGTACAAATGGTTTTCGCGCAGGTTCGCGGCGTTGACGCAGATCAGCCGCTTGCGGTGCCCTACTCGGCCGCTCATACCGGCTCCTCCGTTAGTAACGAACGTACTGTGTGCGGGTGCCATTTGTCAAGGGACGTGGAAATCTGAAGGGGGTTCGGGGGTTCGGGTGACACCCATAACCGTGCCCGCCTTCGCCAAGGCCTGCCCGCCCGCGGCGGGCTTCGGCGGGCACGTGTCGGCATCATTACACCAATAGGGCCTCTGGTCAAGGTCCGGGCTGCCGCCCCTTCAGGGCTTTGGCACTTGTGGGGCGATGCCCTTCCCCTGGGCGTTGCCCAGGGCTGATATGTGCGAGCCCTTTGGGCTCGAATGAAACGGCCGCACGGCGCCGCAGCGAAACCGGCGCGCGATACGTCAGCGGCCCTGCACGACCATCGCTACTTGTGCAGGATAGCACCCGTGCCGGGTTGGAGGACGAGGGGGCCCGCGACCTCGCGACGTGTCAGGACGTCGCGCATGGGTGCAGGCAGCGCCACGGTCTGAGGCTGCGTCGCCGAGTCCGGCAGCCAGAGCACGACGCCGTCGCTGAAGTCGCGGCGCGCCAGGCGGGCGCGTTCGGGCTTGGCGGCGTCGGCCAGCGGCCGCCCAAGCGAATCGCTCCAGGCGTCGAACCAGTTGTGCTTGTGGCCGTTGGTTGACCTGGAGTAGAGGAAGGCCATGTCGGTGTAGACGAGCGTTCGCACGAACTCTTTGTGCATCCTGGCCGAGTCGTCCATCGGGCCGAACCGCTCGTTGAGGCTGAGGTGCGGAGCCAGGCACTGCTTCTCGAACGTGGCGATGCGGGCGTAGAATCCCTCGGTGTCGCCGCCCCGGACGTGCGCGACCGAGTCCTCGTACATGATGCCGTTGACGTACGGGCACACCCACTCCAGGTCGTCGCTGTCCCACCCGGCATTGACCAGGATCGGCAGATCCTTGCCGCAGGTCTTCCGCACCTGCTCCAGCAGCGAGACCCAGGCCTTTTTGTCGGCCGTCTCGAAGCGAAGGTTGTCCAGGTAGATGCCTGCCTTGCCCCCGGCCGCCTTGGCCACGGCCTCGATGCGGCGGGCGATGTGGCAAACGTAGTCGGTATTGGACAGGTCCATCATGTGGTCGCCCGGCCAGAATTGCTTCTTGTTGCCCCTGGGGTCGCGAAGCCACCAGGGGCTGTCCGGCGGGTAGTTGCGGTCGGTCTCCTCGAAGAAGTAAACCTCAAGGAGTACGACCGCACCGGGATTGAGACGGTGGATGCGGTCGAGGTTTCGCACCGCCGCGCCGACGGTTGCGGGGTCGATCGTCTCGGCCATGGCGGCGTACTGGTTCCTCTCCCACTCCATGCCCAGGTCGTCAATGCCCAGCACCGCGACGCTGTGCCGCGCGATGTTCTCCCACTTGTCCTGGATCCCGTCGGCCACCGACCAGAGCATGGCAATCCGCGGGTAGGGGGCCGCGGAGGCCTGCCGGTCGGGGCCTGCGGCCGTCTGCGGGCCAGCGGCGGGGTTGACCGCCGCAACCGGGGGCTCAACCGGCTGGGCGGCCCCAACGCCGAGTGAGACCGCCGCCAGCGAAACGACCAACACCGCCGCTCGACAGCACCGCCTGGGGTTTGTGCTCATTCCAATGCCTCTGTGGACGCCCCCATGACCGCAGTCATGGGGCGTTGATGGGCTCAAGGTACGGTGAAGCCGGCCAGGTCGAAGCCGTCGGCCGTCTCGACGGCGGCGGCGGCGCAGACGGGCTTTTCGAGGTCGGCGAACGAGCCGCCCGAGACGGCCCACTCGGCGGCCTCGGCGGCGGTGGCGGCGCGGAAGTCGCTTACATACTCCGGCCGCGGGTCGTTCACCTCGTACGTCGCGAAGTAAAACGCTTTGCCGCGCTCCAGGGCAAAGCGCCGGACGTGCAGGCCGTCCTCTCGGACGACGCCGCCCCAGCCGACTTGGGCGCCGCGGGCGACCGCGACGGCGATGCGCGGCGTGTTGAAATCGTCCTTCTCATAGTCCAGGGTGATAAGCGCGTGGACCAGGGCGTCGCGGATGGTCATGCCGGAAGCGATCTTCTCGGCAATCGGGTCGGTCTGCGACCCGTTGGTCGCGACGGCCACGACTTGGCCGGGGCCTTCGGCCACCCGCAGGCAGTTGTACGCGATGTACGGGTTCTTCGAGAGGTCCGATTCGTGGCCCTCGCGCGGGACGACGGCCAGGCCGCGCGGCGTCCGGACGGTCCGGCGGTTCGGGAACGAGCGGGACGAGACGCGGTACAGGACGGCGGGTTTGCCTTTGGGGGTGCAGCCGACGGCGACGATGCGTCCGACGTACATGATGGGCTCCTTATCTTGGCATTGCGGATTGCCGATTCCGGATTTCGGATTTCGGATTCCGGACTTACGGCACGGCGCCGGGCGCCGGCCGGGGGCGCTACTCGGCGTCGGTCGGCGGCCAGGGCCGCTAATCGGCTGTTTCAGTACCCTCTCCCCTCGTGGGAGAGGGCTAGGGTGAGGGGGCATCATAGGCTGTTCATGGCCTTTTCACCCTCACCCCTTCCCTCTCCCGTCAAGGGAGAGGGAGTTCTGAAACAGCCGCTACTCGGCGGCGGGCGGCGGTTCATCTTTCGGGTCTCGGGCCGGGGGCGGGGCCGAACCTTCGTCCTCCGAATCCTCGGCCGCAGCGGCCTTGGCGGCGCCCTTGACGAGCAGGATCACCTCGAGCGACTCGAGCCGCTCGGCCGGGGGCATGATCATCCCGCCCGAGATCACGTACTGGAACGCCTCGTCCACGGTAATCGGCAAGTCAATGACGTCGCGCCTGGGCACGGAGACGGCGTAGCCCGTGATGGGGGTCGGCGAGTTCGGCACGAACACCGTCAGGAGTTCCTGCTCGGTCTGCTTCGAGAGGGCGCGGAAACTGCGGCCCGTGACAAAGCCGATTGACCACAGGCCGCGCCGAGGGTACTCGATCGCGACGACCCGCCGGAACTCGACGTCGCGCTCGGCGAAAAAGAACTCGGAGACCTGCTTGGCCCCGGGATAGATCCGCCTGAGGATCGGCAGCCGGGCCAGCCAGTGGTCGAGGATGCGGACGACGCGGTTCCCGATGAACGTCCCCAGGAAGTAGGCCGCGACGCACAGGCCGACGATGGACGCGACGACCCCGAGCCAGCCGAGCCAGTACCGGGCGTACCACTCCTCGACGGTCTTGTGCGGGACGGCGGCGGCCCAGGAGATGACGAGCATGATCGCCTGGTTGACGTACTTGCCGAGGTTGTCGTAGATGACCGAGATGGCGAAGTAGATGACGATGATCGTGAGGAGCGTCGGCAAGAGGGCCGCCAGGCCGCGCCAGAACGACCGTTTGATGCTCTTGAGCAACGTCACAGCGACACTCCGCGCGGCCCGCGCCGCGACACCGACGGACCGAGTGTAGCAGAGGGTCGCGCGCCCCGCAAGCAGGGTGTGACTAATTTTTCTGGCACCCTATAAATCCTTTGCCTGCCTTGTCTTGCGGGGCTTATCACCCGCAGAACGCGGAAGCGGAATACGGAATGTAGAATGTAGGGTGCGTGCTCCGCACGCACG
>Ga0315284_10012563_pt1 | contig 12057 bp, 8 predicted proteins | sample YL17G09_16_MG_FD_203696 | JGI IMG/M metagenome (GOLD analysis project Ga0315284, IMG submission 203696) | Sediment microbial communities from Yellowstone Lake, YNP, Wyoming, USA - YL17G09_16 | ecosystem: Environmental > Aquatic > Freshwater > Lake > Sediment | place: USA: Wyoming | collected...
CCTTCCTAGCCGAGACAGCACCATCGATCTTGGCAGCGATCTTCACGAGCCAGAGCGGAAGGTGGATTTTGGCAGGCTTCGTCCCGAATGCCTCGGCGGCCAGCGCCAGGGCCTCCTCAATGGTAGGATTTGTATCTTCGGCCAGGTTATACGCCTGGCCCACCGCACCGTCGATGTGGGAGAGATATTCCACGGCGGCGGCAACGTCTTCGGCGCGGATGTTCGACAGGAGCTGGGAGCCGCTCCCCGGGATGGCGGTGATGGCTGTCGGCCGTGAGAAGGCCTTGCCCGCTCCATCGTTGCAGCGCGGGCCGTATACGGTACAGGGGCGCGTAATGATCGCCGGGAGCCCCTCGCCGATCCTGCGCCATACGAAGTCCTCGCCGGCGCGCTTGCTCTTTCCATACGCATCCTGCGGGTCGCGGGGGCTATCCTCTCTAAAAGGTGTTCCCTGGTAGTAACCATAAACGCTTGTGGAACCGACGTGCACGTAGCGCTTTACACCGGCATCCAGCGCGAGCTTGGTAATGCGCTCCACCCCGAGCACATTGGTGGGATGGAGCTTTTCGTAGGGAGTGGAAAGGTTGCAGATCGCCCCTAGGTGGAAGATTCGGTCCACACCGCCTTTGAAGAGCAGAGAGAGCGTTTCCGGCTGAGTGAGATCAGCCGCGACGTACTCCACGCCGAGCTGGTCGAAGAAGGCGATGTCCTTTCGCGCTCTAGCGGTAGCCCTGACCCTGACCCCTTTGGATACGAGGTATTCTACGAGATGGCTCCCCATAAAGCCTGCCGCGCCCGTGACAAGAGTGATTCCGTCGAATTCCACTGCTTAGCACCTCGCTTTCTTTACATTATATTAAGGGGCAACGCTTAAAATAGCGCACCTGCCTCCATATGCAAGTCCTTATCAGCGCTCTCCCTGATCTCGCCCCTTACCCGGTAGAGCCACCGGAGGAACATCTCGTTGAAGTTCAAACCCAGTTCGGCGATCATGCGCACATACATGCCCTGTTTATCCCAGCGGGGGAGATTCCGCTTGCGGTGGATAAACTGCTGCTCGTAGAATTGGATCTGTTCGTCGATGATCCTAAGGGCATCCACTTTGTCACCAAAGCCGAAAAAGATGAAGCGCATGAGGAACGGGTCTCTCAGAAGCATTTGCTTTTCCGGGGAGTTCGTGAGCCAGGTCCTGAAGTCCTGCTTGCCCTTATCCGTGATGGAGTAGAGCTTCTTGTGCGGGGCGCCGCTCGAGGAGGGAACCACGTCGGCGAGGGTGATGAGGCCTTCATCCACCAGGGCTTTGAGGGTATTGTATATCTGACCGTAGTTGACCGTCCACATATACCCAAAGTTATTCTCGATGTGGTCCTTGATCTGGTAGCCGTGCATGTCCTTGTAATGGAGCAGACCGAGCACAGCATACTTAATGGACATGGTCACCCCTTTTTGCGATACCCATTCCTGCACACCACGATCTATAATATAAGTATATATATGAAAAGTATATAGTCAAGAGGAAATTTCGTTTCCTGGGTGGTTGTCTTTACAGCGGAAAACCAATTCAGGGGTATCCGCAAATCTTTCGATGATCGATCCACAGGCTATCTTCAGGAGTTTCATCACTCGTACTGATCGATCAGCTTCGCTGCGATGACCCCTGAGGATATAGTCGTAGGGACGCCTCCGCCGGGATGCGTGGATGATCCAGTCAGGTAAAGACTTTGGATGCTTTTTGAACGAGCAGAGGGCCGGAAGATAGCTGCAGCGGACAAATCCTGCTGGAAGGCATAAATCGCACCTTCGGGTAGAAGGAGTCGCCGTTCGAAATCGAGCGGTGTGGCGCATTCCACCACCTTGATATGGTCCATGAGACCAGGCACAGCAAATGTGTCCAGACAGCGTAAGGTCCGCTCGATGAAGCGCGGTTTTTCCTTGTCCCATTCGGTGCCTGCCAGGTGATAGAATCCCTCTGGAATAAGGTTGAGAACGTGATGACCGGCGGGGGCCAGGGTAGGATCGGCGTGTGAGGACCAGCAGATCAGCCCGAAGTTCTCCTCCGGCAGGCGTCCTTGCTCCACGTTCTCCCGCCAGTACCTGTTCACGCCCTCCGGCGTGATGGCGATGATGTTATGATGCGACTTAAGTGGCGGCGTATAGTCCACACCGACGTAGATCATCGGTACGGCCTTGGAGTATCGGTAGCTCTTGATCCCGATGCGCGCCAGCGCCGGTAGGTGATCTGCACCGATCATATCAAGGTAGAGCGTACGGGCGTTGATGTTGGATACGATAACCCGGGCCGTGATCTCGGTTCCATCGGCCAGTACCACACCATGGGCGCGGCGATTGCGCACCATTACCCGTTTGACCAGCGTGTTTAAGCGCACTTCCATCCCCAGCTTCTCTCCTACGCGCCGGAATGCCTCCGGGATTTGAATCATGCCGCCCCGCGGATAGTAGATGCCCATATGCTCGGTGTAGGGGATAAGGGCAAACGCCCCCGGGATGACGGCGGGGGGATGGCCGAAGTAGAGTGACTGGTAACCCATGGTTTTCAGGACGCGCTCGTCCTTGAAGTAACTTTGTATGACATCCTGGTAACTGTGCAGGAACAGGGGCAGAAACTTGAGCAGGCGCCGGTCCTTCTGGGCCATGCGGAGCATATCGCCCATGGTGTCCGCCGGCTCGGTGAAGAAGGTGTCCAAGGCAACCTCGACAAACTCTGCCATGTAGGCCACGAAGTCATACCAGCGTTTGCCGTCCTCGGCCGATAGAGAGGCAATTACCTCGGCGGTTCCGTCAATGGAGAGCGGGTAGGTGATGCGGCTCCCATCCCGATCGATGATAGTCATAACAGGGTCGCAGGAAATCAGTTCCACTTCCTTTTGAAAGGTGGTACCGAGCATCTCGAAGGCGATCTCGATACCGCGGATCACCTCCACGATGGAAGCGCCTACATCGAAGTGGTAACCATCTTTCTCGAAGGTGGAACAGCAGCCGCCGATACGTTCACTCTGCTCCAGGATCAGGACGCTGCGCCCCTGTTTAGAGAGGAGAGCCCCTGCAGTCAAGCCGCCGTTGCCTGCACCGATGATAATGACATCATAATCCGCCATGACAACCCTCCTTCGGATCAGTTCATAAGGAGGCATGCCTGCGCAGTATGAACGATCCATTCCCCTCGCGGATCTAGTAGATAAACGAATGCATCGTCAAGTCAACCGGAAAGATGTATAAGTCAGCGAACTGGCTGCGACCCCCTTAAATCTCTATCGAATATCAATGCTGTTCAAAATAACTTCTATTTCTGATTTGGAATAAGACAAATCAGCATATCAGCGTTCTGGTGACAAAGTAGATCCCGGACTCTGTCCCGAAGGAGAACAGACGGCAGTCATTGTAGAATTTGATCCGACGCAGCTTGTCGGGATAACCCTGTGCGGCGTAGAAGCCCGTGAAGACAACGGTCTGATCACATATCAGTCCGCAGGCAGGCCTCGATGTCTCGCAAGCTCTCGCGATAGGTCAATTGTGCGAAGGCCATGCAGAGATACCGGTCCCCACAGGAAAAGGCCTTGACGTGTTTGTTCCCCTGGTATCGCTCTACACAGCGGCGGAAATCATATGTTGGCAAGAGATCCATCAGTTGTGCGAAGATTGTTTGACCTGAATTCATCGGCCACCTCCTCCCAGGTATCCCGGGAAGTATGACCGATAATGCTAGAAAATTTCAAATCGATAAAACCAAAAATAAGCCTTTTCTTTAATGATCATTATTGGTTAAACTATGTCGCAAATATTTATTCCGGACAGTAGTGGGTGTAAATAATTAACCACTGAATAAATGGCGTTTTTTTAAAAACAGCTGAATTATGTATCATGTATATTAATTGTTCGGCAAGGGTACATGACTATGCTAGATATCGACTTTGTAACAGGACGTATGTGGTGCCCACAGCGGAAAACGGTGTTCTCCGACAGGCCGTACGTGTACTGGTTGCTGGGGCGTGTGGGCAATGCGGAGACGATGCCGACCGAGTTGAGCCGCAGAGATGTCTCGTCGAAGGAAGGCGAAACAATCGTCTCTGGACTGTTTGGCAGACTGCGGGTCGCGCTACAGCAAGTGTTTCGTGTCTCAGAAACCGGTATCGAAGAAACCATCACGTTTAAGAACCTCAACTCCAAGCCGGTTGTGCTGTCGGACATCGGTCTTGGTTTTGCCGCCGATATCAGAAGCCGGCCCGAATGGCGGCTGTGTGCCATTCCGTTCCGCATACAATTGGACGGCAGTCGACACGACTACTCAACGGTGGATCTGATCGGCGGCAACTTCCGGAACGCCGTCTATCGGGACGATACGCGTCCCTGCCTCCCTCTGACCGAGGACGCCCGCCTTCGGTCCGAGGCATGGGGCTGGTGGCAGGAAGATCACGGACTTCTCGTCATCAAGTACAACAACATGGACATCGAAATGTCAGTGGCGGCGCCGCTGGCGATCGGCAATGAGCACCTTCTCAGATTTGGCGGCGTGGGGAGTTCTCTGTATGGTGAACCAAGCCGTGGGCACTATCTGTCACCGGACAGTGAGTTTACGTTCGGGACGACCCACTACGTTCATGTCGAGGGTAGCATTGAGAACGCTTTCCGCTGCTACCGGGATTTTCTCGACGCCCGGGGACATTGCTACCCCTTAAGTTACAATCCGCCGGTCAACTGGAACGAGCTCTATGATATTGGCTGGTACCATTCCGACGAGGAGAAGTTGAGCCGGCACTACACCAAGGACAGTTTGCTCCGGGAGGCGGAGAAAGCAAGAGACTGCGGTTGCGAACTTCTCTACCTCGACCCGGGGTGGGAGAAGGCCGAAGGTACGACTCTATGGGACGATGCCCGCCTCGGATCAGTGGCAGATATGATTGCTGTCCTGCGCCGGGATTACGGCCTGCAACTAGGTTTCCGCACAATCCTGCGCTGTTATCGAGACCATTGGCCACACCGCCACATGGTTCAGCATGCGGGAAAACCGAAGGGGCCGGTAATGGATTTTGAGGGGCAACAATATTGGGAGCTATGTCTTTGTGATCATTCGTTTTGGAAACAGAAAGTCGAACGCATACGCAACATCACCCTTGAGGGGGTCCGCTTCCTGATGGTGGACGAGTCGGACTGGCGCGGTCCCTGTTATGATCCGGAGCATGGTCATGCCGTGCCCACGAGGCCAGCAGACCATGTCCGTGCAGTTTACGCCCTTTGCCGTGAGCTGAGGCGCCAGTGTCCCGAGCTCACCATCGAGTGCCACGATCCCGTATGGCCTTGGTATACGTGTATTTACGTACCGACCTACTTTCAGCAGGGGAGCGCTGACTGCGGCGCGTACCACGAGAACTGGGGTTTCGAGTATATGTGGAACTGCATCGAAGACTTAAGGAGCGGCAAAGCGCTTGCCCTTTACTACTACAATCTGGGCTGCAATGTTCCCTTGTACTTGCATATTACGATGGCCGCCGATAACGATGCGTGCCTTTTCTTCTGGTGGGCCGCATCCACCGTTCGCCACTTGGGAATTGGCGGAAAGCATGGCCACGAATCGGTGAATCCCATGGACATGCCGGCCTACGATCCTCAGAAAAGGTTTGCGGCCTACCAGAAACAGATGGCACTCTATCGACGACTCAAGACGTACTTCGTACGCGGAGCTTTTCATGGGCTCGGCGAAAACATTCATTTCCACACGCTTCCTGGGCAGGCGGGGGGCGTTATGGTGATATTCAACCTTACGCATGCGGATCAGGTCATCGAGGCATACGTTACCCATGAGCAGCTCCAATCCAGTCACCCGTTGCCTGTTGAGGGCGCTGCCGGGATTTACGAGTATGGAAAGCTTAAGGTCACCGTCGTTATCCCTGCGATGTCACCCTCAGTCGTGTGCATCGGAGAGGCAGTCGGAGCATTGAACTCAATCGAGGCCGAATCAAACGCTCCAGCGGACGCAGGCAAGACGCGCCGCTGAGCTTGGGCGTTCGGTTTACAAACTTGGCTTCCGTCCGTTCGTCGATCTTGGCCAACGTGATGCGCCTGAACCCCGGGAATTATCCCATGCATTCATTTATTAGATGCTTTAATAATATTAACCATCATCTTATAGTATGCATTTGTTAAAGAGTTTATGAAAGTATCGCACGATATGTGGCTCAAAGGCTGGGATAAAAGGAACGCAGGAAATGCCCGCATCTGGTTGCATGCAAGCGATATAATGGAATATATTAATTCGAACGACGACGGGAGTTTGTATCCCCTGTTCACAAAAGTTACCGAACTTTTCGGAGCCTTCTTCCTCGTACAGGAGAGGCCGAAAAAATGGATCCAGTGTCTGTGAAACCAAGGAGACGAATGCAGATGCAGGGGTAATGATTGTAAAAAACGGAAAATATTGTTAAACAACTTTAAATGGGAGGGATTGAAGAATGGTATATAATAAAGATCCTTGCTGTGAATACAAATAAAATCCAGTTGGGATAGGTGTATTGAAACCACTCCTGAGATGAAAACTCCCTTTTGAATGGCACAGTGCAGAACCCTATCAGATTCAGTTCGCTCTGTCATCTGATGATCTGTAAAGTAGAGAGGGGTATTATTATTATGGGTAGTCTAAGTACTATCAGCCGAGTAATAAATGAGTTTGGTATAGACTCCTTCAATCTTTTTTCAAAGATTTTTTCTCGAATGATGTTTCCAGTAGAGCGGAAGTTCACCGAAAATGCAGAATGGTGGCAAAAGCCTGGGTTGGGTATCCAATATCAGATCGAGTATCGCCCCGGCCTCGAATGGCAAAGGGATTGGCCAGAATTTAACCGTCAGATGAAGGACAAAAATGGCAACCTGAAGTTTAATGGCCCGTTCCCCAAGGTCGCGAAGTGGATCGCGCTGAGTAAGGAGATGGGTCTTGATTACCATGTCATGGAGATTAAGTGGCATGATGGGATTTGTTACTTCAATACACAATTGACGAATTGGAAAACCAAGGAGGATTACGCAGAACAGTTTGCCGAACTCAGCCGAAAAGCACGGATCCCTTTCATGTTCTATTACTCTTCGATCTTCGATCACAATCCGCAGTTTGATGCGATACAACCCAAACCACATGCCACTTTTTCGGTTATTGGCCTCGAACCTCAGCCGGTATACGAAAAATACCTGCGTGAACAGTACCGCGAGATCGTGGAACAGTACCGGCCGGACGGGATGTGGATCGACTGGTACTGGCCCGATCAGTCCACGAGGACGACCATCGACTTTTTCAAAACCAACTACCCGAAGTTGGTTCTAGCATTCAATATGTCCAATTTATTCACCCGTTCATACGAAAAGCTGAACTATACCTCGAGTGAGGCGCATGACCTGGATGGTCCATTCGTCAAGCTCGTCCGGTCGGAAGGCGCCTATTTACCGAACGAAAGCAGCGCGTGGAAATGGTCGACCCTCTTCCGGCGCATGCATACCCACCCTTCGGAAATAATATCCCCTGCTGGCCGATGGTGGTCAGATCCCACCGTGCGCGATGATCTCAATGACCTGATCCGCATGAGTGCAATCGTAATGGCCAACGGTTTAAAACACTGCATTGGTGTAACCGAGCAGCTTAAGGGTGGCATATATCCCGACCAGTTAAAACAGCTCAAGATGCTGGGAGCATGGTATGTTCCCAGAAAAAAGCTATTCGTTGAGTCCGTTCCTCTTCGTTACCGAGGCAAAGAGCCGCGCACAATCCATGTTGATCACCCCCAAAGCATTAAAGTCATCGCCTGCCGTCATGAAGATGACACACTCATCCATCTCATCAACATGGACGGGAGCACACGGCCGATCTCGGTCCTGTTCAAGGGCGGGACGTGGGGGGATGTGAGGAAGATCACGATGGAGCCCTCGGGGCGCGAGGTGCCCATGAAAAGGAGCGGCAATGAACTCAGGGTCGCGATCAGGGAGGAAATCGATCCGGTTGACGTCATCCTACGGCTCAGGCGATGATCGTTTTTCATAATGAGGTATAAAATGGGGAATCTGCTGACTAACATCAGAGTGGTGAAGGAGCTGAGCGAAGAAGTCCTTGTTTCGATCCCCAGGATTTTTGCACGAATGATGTTCCCCGCACAGAAGAAGCTCGTTGAAAATGCAAAGTGGTGGCAGAATCCGGGCTTGAGTATCCAGTATCAGATCGAGTTCCGGCCCGGCCTCGAATGGCAGAGGGACTGGCCGGAGTTTAACCGCCGGATGATGGATGAAAGCGGCAATCTGAAATTCAACGGCCCCTTTCCAAAGGTGGCCGAATGGGTAAGCTTGAGCAAGGAGATTGGGCTCGATTACCACTCAATGGAGATAAAATGGCACGACGGGATCTGCTATTTCAACACGCAGTTGACGAATTGGAAGACAAAGCAGGATTACGCCCGTCAGTTCGCCGTACTCAGCCGGAAGGCCAATATCCCATTCATCTTTTATTACTCATCGATAATTGACCACAACCCTCAGTTTGACGCGATACAACCTAAGCCGCACGCGACCGAATCGATTATCGCCCTGGGGCCCCAGCCTGTGTATGAGAAATACATTCTCGGACATTACCGTGAGATAATGGAGCAGTATAATCCGGACGGCATCTGGCTCGACTGGTACTGGCCGGATCGTTCCACCAGGACATGCATCGACTTTTTCAGGAGCAATTACCCGGATAAGGCCCTTGCATTTAACTTTGCCAGCTACTTCCCAAGCTCATACAAGAACCTTGATTTCACAGCAGGCGAGGCGCATGATCTGGATGGCCCCTATATTAAGTTTCTTCGCTCGGATGGCGCCTATCTTCCGGTCTGGTGCAGCGCATGGAAATGGTCAATGTTCTATCGCCGTTTTCAGAGTCATTCCTCGGAGATCATATCGCCGTCGGGCCGGTGGTGGTCGGATCCCACCGTGCGCGATGATCCCTATACCCTGCTCCGCATGAGCGCAATCGTGATGGCGAGCGGTATGAAGCACTCCCTCGGCGTGACCTCACAGATGGAAGGCGGAGTATATCCTGATCAGGTCAAACAGCTCAAAATGCTCGGGGCCTGGTATATCCCCAGGAAAAAGTTTTTTACAGAATCGGTCCCCCTTCGTTACCGGGGCAGAGAACCGCGTACAGTCACTGTCGATAATCCCGGAAGCATTAAGATAATAGCCTGCCGCCATGAAGATGATATCCTCATCCATCTCATCAACATGGACGGAAGCAAACGGCCCATCGATGTCCGTTTCAGAGGCGGGGCGTGGGGGGACGTCAAGAAGATTACAATGGAGCCCTCCGGCCGTGAGCTCCCGATTGAGAGAAGCGGAAACGGATTCAGGGTTGTGGTCAGTGGGGAGATCGATCCGGTTGATGTCATCCTGAGGCTCTGGCGGTGAGCGTTTTCCTCCATCCGCGGTTTTGCCGGAATGTCGCATGTATGGAGTAATTCAGTACGACTATAAAAAGACAAGGAGTACAATTATGAAGAAAATAACCGTTATGACCGGCGTGGAGATTACCATTGACGACAGAGATCTCTCAATTCTGAAAGGGCTTGCCGAGCGCATCGCCCGCATTGCATCGCTTCCGGTGCAGAAACACAACAGGGAGCTCTGGCGCGGCGTGAACGATCTCAAAAGGAAGACCGCCGTCATTATCAAATTCGACGAGGTCCCCTGGACTGAAATGAACGTGAATGGTGAGCTTGACCTGAAAACAGCTGATAAATTCGCGCAATCCATTGAAACGCATATGCTGTGCACTCTCTATCACTGGGAACACATGCGCTGCGACATGGTAGTTGAGCCGATGCTGCCCTCCTGGCTTGCAATCATCGATCTCGGTTTCGGCCTCGACGTCAAAGAGGACATCATAGAGCAGGGCGTGAAAGAGGGCTCGGGTGAAGCCGGCTGGGTGAGCGCTCACCACTATATACCTCAGATCCGGGATGAAAGGGACATCGAAAAGCTTACGGAGCCGCAGATTACATACAACGAGGAGATAAGCAATGCACTTCATGAGGCGCGCAAAGAGTTTGTCGGCGACATTCTCGAAGTTAAGAGGTATGGCATTGCGAATCCGACTTTCGCCCTCTGGGACGACCTGGTCACGCTGTGGGGTTCGCAGGAGCTTATGATAGACCTGATCGAGCGGCCCGAACTGGTGCATCTCGCAATCAAGCGCTATGCCGAGGTCTATATGAAACGCCTGTCCATCTATGAGGACCTGGGTGTTCTCACCTGGGACGCGAATTGTTATACCGGTGCAGGCGGTCCGGGTTATACCGATGATCTCCCGGGAAAGGATTATGATCCCGATCATGTCAAGCTTGAGAATATCTGGGGACACTGCACTGCGCAGATATTCGGATCGGTCTCACCAAGGATGCATAGGGAATTTGCCATTGACTACGAACTGCCGCTCATGAAGCGCATGGGACTGCAGTATTACGGATGCTGCGAGCCGCTCCACGACAGGATACCCATGCTGCGGTCAATCCCCAACCTGAGGAAGATATCCATGAGCCCCTGGGCCAATCTGGAAAAGGGCGTGGAGCTGATCGGGAATGACTATGTGCTTTCGGTTAAGCCCAACCCAGCCATATTTGCCGGCGAGGTATGGGATCCGGCAAGAGTGCGCGCCTATTTCGAGGATGTCTTCGAGAAGACGAAAGGCTGTTCTGTCGAGATAATTTTTAAGGACATCAGCACCGTCAACAGGCAGCCGAAACGCCTCTGGGAGGTAGCCGACATAGCAATGGATGTAGCCGGAAAGTACAGATAGCTATTTTATCACCTAAGAGGAAGATGTAATGGCCAAAATTAAAATGAGCGGACGGGACATCACCACATTGTCTCTCCTGTTCATTATGACCTTGTTGTTGTTTGCCGACCAGATAATCATGTCGGCCATTATTCCCGAGCTTACCCGGGAGTACGGGACGAATGAAACAATGCTGGGCTTTATCGGGTCCGCATTCACGCTCGTTGGGGCGTTCATGAGCATCTTTTTCGGGTATATCTCCGACAAGGGTTCGCGGAAGGCAATGCTGGTCCTCGTCATTCTCATCGGCGAGATACCCTGCATTATGACCGGCATTCCATATTTCACCCAAACGCTGGGCTCCTTCGCTATTTTGCGACTGCTTTCCGGCATAGGACTAGGCGGTGTCTATCCCGTATCCTATTCCGTGCTTGCGGATTATTTCAAGGAGGAGCACCGGGCTACGGCCTCGGCCTGGATGATTACGGCATGGTCCGTCGGCACCATTCTGGGGGTGGTCCTGGCGGGATACCTCACGAACATCTATGGCTGGAGGATATCCTTTATCCTGATCGGTGCCCCCAATGTACCCATCGTGCTTTTTTTCGCCCTGTACGCCAAGGAACCGGAAAGGGGAAGGACCGAGGATGCGCTGGAGGACCTCATCCAGAAGGGCATTGTCTATAAACAGAAGATCAATTTCAGGGATTTTAGAATCATCCTCAGGATCAAGACCAACCTCTACATCTTCCTTCAGGGGATTCCAGGCTGCATCCCCTGGGGCATCCTCACATACTGGGGCATCACTTTTTTCCAGGTATATCGGCATATCTCAAAGGAGATGGCGACCACAATCTTTCTCGTGCTCGGCATCGGCACTACCCTCGGGGGACTGGGTTTTGCCTACATCGGAGAGTGGCTCTACAAGAGAAACCCGAAGTATATGCCTATCCTGTGCGGCCTGGGGGTGCTCGGAGGGATCATTCCAGCCGTCATCCTCGTCAATATGCCAGTCACCAACATGACAGTCTACCTTATCCTGGGCTTCTTCGCCGGCTTCCTCATCTCCGTTGCCGCGGCCAACGGGCCGGCCATGATCATGAACGTCAACCGGCCTGAACACAGGGGGACGGTCTTTTCGCTTATCAATATAACCGGCAACCTGGGAAACGGATTGGGGCCTGCCATCGGCGGACTGCTCATACCCTTCGGCTATCTTTTCATGATGAACACCGCCATATTCTGGTGGATACCTT
>Ga0315284_10012564_pt1 | contig 12057 bp, 15 predicted proteins | sample YL17G09_16_MG_FD_203696 | JGI IMG/M metagenome (GOLD analysis project Ga0315284, IMG submission 203696) | Sediment microbial communities from Yellowstone Lake, YNP, Wyoming, USA - YL17G09_16 | ecosystem: Environmental > Aquatic > Freshwater > Lake > Sediment | place: USA: Wyoming | collected...
CTGGCCGCCCATGAGCTGATCGAAGACGAATCGGATGGCGTTCTTGTCGCCTCGCTTGGCGGCGTTGATCTGGTTGAGGATGATCTCCTCGACCAGGCCGTCACTCAAGTGCTTGGCCGCCACGGCGCGCATCTTCTGTATCCACAGCGGCACCATCTGCTCGCATCTGGACTCCGTAGCCAGCTCGTTATCGGCCTTCCTTGGCATGGGGTTTCCTCTCGATGTTAAGGGGTAGTGAATACAGAACGGTGTTGCGGCCCTGGCCGGTCCGTGCGCCGGGGGGCTTGTTGCGGACGATCCGGCCCAGGCTGATTATCAGCCCGCGCCTCAGCAGGTCGGCCGTGTAGGAGTTGTCAGCCCCGTGGCCGGGTGTGTTGCAGTGCATCGGGTACCAGTAGCTGATCCTGCCGTTGCCGATCCTGCGGGCGATCTTGCGGAGGCCCAGGGCCGCGCCGATTTCCTCCCGCGTGACAGGGCCGCGCTGCCACAGCAGCTCGAGGATCTGCACCTGGCGTTTTTTGAGGTCCTCCGGCCAGCCGCGATCTCGGGCGTACTTTTTGAACGCCGCGACGCGTAGGTGGCCGAGGTTCGGCAGGCCGGCGCGGCGAAGCTGCTCAGCCGTCTTGCGGCGTGCCCGGTCGCGCAGGTGCTGCGACCACGTGTTCGGTAGAAGGCCCAGCCTTTTGCGCAAGGCCCTGAGGTGATGGCGGTCGACGCCGAGCTCGCGGCCGATCTCCGCGTCACTCCAACCCTCGGCGTGCCTGGCCCTGAGCCGATCGATCAGCCCCGGCCGGTCCTCCAGCCGGGGTATGCATCTGGCCAGGCCCAACCTTCTGGCGGCCCGATATACGGAGTCGACGGGGCGGCCAATCTGGGCCGCGATCGCATAGGCGGGGATCGTGCCGTAGTTGAGGCGCATGATCTTAAGTTCGCGGCGGCCGTACATGCGCCCGCCCACGCAGAGAAGGCCCATCCGCAGGCGGAATTGGCAGACTCGACGGCGATCCCCGCCGATGGCTGCGGCGATCTCGCCATCCGTGCGGCCCTTGGCGTGCAGTCGGCGGATCGACCGCCGTATTGCGTTGAGGATCTTCATCCCGTCCTCCTGCTGCGCAGCCCGCCGCGCTTGAGGATGGCCTTGGCGGCCTCGATGGCCCTGCCAAGCCAGTACGGGGGGCAGTCGGCCAGGCTGGTGCACGCGCCGCAACTCATCTTCGGCCCGGCCAGGAACGAGTCGAGCACCGCCGGGGCCATGCCGATCTGAGAGGCCAGGCGGCGAAGCATCTCCCGCTGTGCGTCGGAGGGCATGGCCTTCTCGGCCTCGGCCCGCCAGTAGCCCCGCGTGAAATTGAACCCCAGTCCGCCCAGGTGCCCGCCGGCCGCCCGTTCGTAGTGCGCCATCACGGCGATAAAACCCTCGCGGCTCACCGGGTCGGCCGCCGAGTAGAACCCGCCGACGTTCCACTGGATGATCCGCCGCTGGGCCTCGTCGATGCCGAGTTTGTGCGGGATCGAATGCAGCAGCATCTTTTGTTTACGCGACAGGTTCACAGGAATATCCCCTCGGCCGCGTAGAGCATCTCGCGGATGCGGATGCAGGCCGCCATCCTCGCCTTTTTCATGTTGGGCTCCCACGGCCCGACGCCGACGAGCTCGCGGTCCGGCAGCTCGTAGATCTCCGCGCGGAATTGCTTTTTGTCGGAGCTACGGACTATCTCGCAATCAAAGTTCCCGTTGCCCAAGATTTCTCCTCTGCGTTCTCTGCGTGCTCTGCGTTAAACCGCTTCTTTGCGTTTCGCCCGCGCATCGGCGGCGTCCTCAAACGGGTTCTCGGCGTCGGGTATCTGCTGGGCGTGGCCCACCAGCGGGGCCACGATGTCCAGTTCCGCCACGCGGTAGGTGGGCGTCGCCCCGGATGCCACGGCCAGGTCGTGGACGGCGTGGAGGCGGTGCACCACGTTTCTCAATGCGCCGTCCATCTCGGCCAGGGCGGTGAGATATTTGTATGAGGCCTGGCTGAGCTCCCGGTTGTGCCCCAGGCTGGCCAGGACGCTGTCGGCCACCGCACGGACATCGCCCGGCGAGATCTCCTCGTGCACCCCCATGACGTACTGCGCGCCCGAGCGGCTGCGGAGCTGCTCGTAGCCGCCCGGCAGCCGCCGCGTGTTGCGGAGTTCCGCGTGCAGCCGCCAGGTGTCGGCCAGCACCACCGCCAGCCGGCAGCGGCCATCGTCGTGCAGGTTGCGGAGCATGTTCAGGGCCGCCGGCTGGAGCGTGGTGGCCTCATCAATCACCACCAGCACCGGCCGGGCCTTGCCGCCGGCGTAGCGGTCGGCGAGCTTCTGGCGGATGTCGCGGTAGACCGTCAGGCTCGTCGCGCGATGGCCCACGTGGACGCCCAGGGCGTCGGCCAGCTCGTGCAGCATCCCCGTCTTGGTGCTGGCCGCCTCGCCCGCCGAGAGGTAATAGGCCCTGTCTCCCGCCCGGCGCACGAAGGCGGTCAGGGCGGCGGTCTTACCGGCCCCCGAGCGGGTGATTACCAGGCCGATAGTGGGCATCTGCCAGGCCCGCTGGCAGACGGCCGAGATGTAGCGTCCCACCCGGGTGTTGACGTAGTCGCCGATAGGCGCCTCGGCCTTCATCGTTCGGCTGGTCAGCCAGGAGGCTATCCGCCGATACACGCCCTGGACGTCGCCTCCGTACTTGCCGCTCTTGACCTGGCTGTACATCGCCCGCGAGATGCCGAGGATCTTCGCCAGATCGTTATCGCTCAACTTGTCGCTGGCCTGGATCTCCCCGGCCTGGCGGAGCAGCTCTTTGGCCTCGCCCGTGTCGAACACCCGATCTTCCGTGATTGCGTCCATGGTGCCATGCGCTCCATCTACGAGGTCTTCTGCCCACGCACTCCATTCCATCAGGCTCTTGCCCGCCTGTTTTCCGCCGGGCGGCGCGGCCGTTTGTGCTGCGCTCATTTGAGACTCCTTGTGCGCCCCGTTGGGGCTGAATGTTCAATGCTCAATGCTCAATGCTCAATCGCTAGCGGATAGCCCTCTTGGGTAGCGTGCGGGATCGGTGACATCCGGGCCGCTGGGTCGCGGCATCGAATACGAATACCAACTCCCATCTGGCCGCAGGATCACCATCACGTGGGGCGGGAAAAACATCTTAATATCATCCCCAAGCAGCATCGTCTTGGGGGCAGGCGGCGTCCCCATCAAGTCATAGAGGCCTTTCAGTCGGGCGAAAACTTTCATTCATCATCTCCAATGCGGCCTCTGTCGAGGCCTGGTTGTGTTGCAGCCGGCGGCTACGGCTCGACCGCGTCGGCCAGTATATCGATCGCCGTCTTCGGGGGCGACTTACGCACCGCGTCCGCCGCATCCGTGCCCGTGGCCAGGAAGGCCTCCGCCGACTGGCGATTGCTCCGCCGCCGATCGTCGGCGACCTTGTCGCGGGCGGCGGCGGCGGCCGCCTGGCTGATCTGCGGGGTGATCTGGATGCAAACAGGGCAGGCGGGGGCGCCTGGCGGAATTGTCGCGGGGGTCAGCCGTCCACCCGCGCGCGCCCCTGCCTGCTGCGCGCTGAGCAAGACATCAAACGAGGACCGCTTGAGGTCGCGCGCCTGGCTCCTGAATGCCTTTGCAAAGTGATTCTTCATCTCCATCGCCGCCCCGACCCGATCGGCATCGGGCGAGCCGGCAGCCGCGATCGGGTGCACGCGATCGCCCGTAAACGGCTCGGCACTGCACAGGTATTTGCCCGTCAAGGCGTCGAATACGTAGATGTGCGAATCATCATCCGTGCGGTAGCGGTAGATGATGTGCCGGCGGGTGTCGCGGCCGCTGGCGGCCGCGCGGTCAAGCAGGTCATCGCTCCAGTAAAGCCGGTCGTGGTGGCGAACGTAGATTCCGTTCTTGCTCACCACCACGCGCTGACTGGGCATCAGCAGCAGGGCCAGGTCCTGCTCCGGGGGCCGCGACTCGATGAAGTCGGCGGCGCGGCACTTGTGGAACGCCTCGGCGGTGCTCAGCGGCTTGCGGCACTCTACCGGGCACTCGCGGTGGACCATGTCATCCTGGACCCACCGCGTGAACGCCTCGGAGACGGCCTCGATGGTGAGGCCATCATTATAGTACTGCTCGGCCTTACCGGTCATCGCCTTGACCCGCTCCGGGCGGCGCTCGGGCTTGTTGCCCAGGTATGTTTCAAAGGTGCGGTCAAACCGCTCGCTCATCAAACGGAACCACGGCTCGATGACCTTTGCCTTGGCGTTGTAGGGCAAGGCCCACGTCACCCCGATCCCGAGCATTTCAAGGATCGGCGTGACAGTTGGCAGTTGACAGTTGACAGTTGACAATGAGGACTCGGCCCCCGTTGTCAATTGTCCATTGTCAACTGTCAATTGCTTCTTCCGTCTTCTCCCCCCCGCGAAGCGCCGCGCCCGGAAGTCCTTGCCGTTGTCCAGATACGCATGGGCGGGCTTGCCCCACAACTGCACGGCCCGGCAGAAAACGCTCATCACCTGGTTGGCGTCGGGGGTCTCGAACCGCAGGTCCCACGCGACCGGGTACCATGTCGCCGCATCCAGGAACATGGTCAGCCAGGGGCGGAACCACGACCACCGCCAGCACTTGCGGCCCGTCTTGCGGCCGCTGGCCAGCTCATCGACCAGCACGCGCCTGGGCACCCACACATCGAGTTGCCGGTGGTCGGCCACCCACAGTTCCATCGCGCTGACCAGCGACCAGTCGCGGCGGATGTCGGGCAGGCAGCGGTCGCGGAACTTTTTGCCCTCGCGCCCGCAGGCGATCAGCTTGGGGTCGATGTGCCGGCGGATGTGCCGGCGGACCGTGGCGCGGCTGGGCAGCGTCCAGCCCTGGCTGGCGGCGACGGCCTCGGCCCGCTCAAAGCACAGGCTGATCGACGGCCGCGACTCGTCGATGTACTGGCCCACGATGAAGCTCAGGGCCTCGGGGGTCCAATTGCTTGCGCATACCCCGCCCCGGCGGTCGGCCAGGGCGGCGATCCCGCCGCGATCGATCTTGGCCTGCCATCTATAGAGAGTGGCGGGACAGAGTTTGCGGCCCAGGCCGCGCTGTGCCTTGCACCATGAGGCCATCCAGCGATCGGCGCGGATCAGGGGCGGCTTGGCGGCCAGGTCTTTTTCCCACGCCTGGACCAGCAGGAACTGCTCGTAGATTTTCCGGCGCTTGGCCCCGGTCAGACCGGCCAGCGGATCCCCGACGATGGCCGGCGTGGCCACATCGCCGGACGCCAGGCGCAGGGCCGGGACCGAGGCGGGGTCGATAAACCACTCGGCCCCGTAGACGCCACGGCAAAGCATGGCCGGCAGCCGCCCGGCCTGGCATTGCGATCGGATCGCCGAGGCCGACCTGCTCAGCACCCGCGCCGCGATGGCGATTGGCAGCCAGCCGTCCGGGGGCGACGGCAGGCCGTCGGCGGATTGCGGATTGCGGATTGCGGATTGCGGATTCATGCGGGGGACTCCGCGGAAGAGGAGGGGGCACAATGGACAGTTGACAATGGACAATGGACAATGGGGGATTCATGGTTGTCAATTGTCAATTGCCCATTGTCAATTGCCGGCTCCGGCCAATCCTGCATGTAATCCCCGCCGGGTCCGAAGCGGCAGACCGGAATATCGAACGGCACCGGCAGCAAAACCACGCACCGCTCGGGCCGGACCTTGGCCACAAACGCCCAGGCCGCCGCGCCGAACCGCGAGAACAGCACGCCCTCATCCGGCCGGTTGGCCAGGTTGCTGATGCAGAGCTCGGCATCCGGCGAGCACGCCCAGTTGAGCGTCCCGTCGGGCTTCAGTTGCTTGACCACCAGGTCCCCGCCGTCGTTGACGGCCCGCAGGGCCCCGATGTCGACCCGCTCGCCGGGGGCGAGGCTTCCGCAGATGGTCTGGGGATCGCCCGGGCGGGCATCCGCCGCCCGGTTTATCAGCCGCTTGAGAAGACTTGTCGGCATTGGAGACTCCTTATAAGAGAATGATGAATGCCATGAATGCCATGAATGCCATCAGTGCCAATGGCCGACTCACGCCACATCCTCCTGCCGGCGGTCCGACTCGGCCCAGAGAACGCCCCAGAAATCGGCGATGGAGATCGTCTGCCGGGATAGTTTGCGAAAAGCCTTGAGGATGGCGATCTGGCCGAGGGCGTTTCGGGTGTGACCGTTGAGGTACTGCGTAAGCGACGGTCCGGATAGCCCGGAAGCCTTTGCCAACCGCCCCATCGGAATGCCGGCGGCGACAATTCTGCCCTTGACGGCTCGTTCACCCCAGAGGTCGCCCCAGAAGGTTGAGGCATCAAGCCGCTGCCCCGTGATCTTTCGGAAGGCGTCGGCGATCGTAAGCTGATAACCAATCCCCCGGCGCTTGCCCGATAGGTATCCGTGAAGCGAACTTTGCGGCATTCCGGCAACCTTGGCCAATCGTCCCAATCGCAAACCCGCCCCGGCAATTCGGGCCTTGACAGACTGGCCGGGCCGGCATAGAATAGAAACCAGATGTTCAGTTTTTCGCGAAGTGGCCATAATTTAAGTTTCTCCAAAGGGCCTGTTTTAAGCCTGTTTGAATAATAATCGGAAGTTGTTGGGAAAGGCAAGAGGAAAATTAAGAAATATTTATGCGATTTATGGAGAAGGCGGATAAACCATATGATGGATGATTCCCTCGCGGAGAACCCACGTGTCCGGAATGCGCTTCCGGAAGGCGACCTCGCCGCCCGAGTGTGTCTGATGATGCAGGAGGCGCACCTGACCCTCGAGGCCTACCAGAGGATCCTCGATTGTTCCAAGGATGCCCTTTGGCGATTGCGGAGCGGAAAGGCGCAGAAGGTCGATCTGGATATGCTGCTCGGCATCGCCAGGGTTGGTCGCTCGATTGGCTGTTTCTGGGCATCGGCCCGGCTCGGTCGCCCGGGGGCGCGGGATCGGAAATGGCCAAGGCCCGGCAGATCGGCAACCTCGCCGCCATCGCGATCGCCGTTGGGGCTATGGCCAAGGCCCTCAAGATCGACCTTTCCGAAATGTCCAGCGTGTGGGCGAACCAATTGCTGAGCGGGGAGCCGCCCAAGATCGACGGCATCAAGTTGTTGGGAAAACTGAGTGACATCATAAAGGAGATTTCACAATGCCCGGAATAATCACATTCATCGTCGGCGTGGTGATGGCGTTCGGCGGATTCGGCGAGGTCTGCGGGGCATCGGAGATATATCACACCTCGACGGTGCCCGGCACAATCTGCTTCGTCGGTGGGGTGCTGATGATGGCGTTATCGAGGGTCATCGGGCTACTCGGCGACATTCGCGATGCCCTAAATCACCCCAAAGCGAAGGAAAATACAATAATCCAAGAGGCCGGAGACAAAGGAGTTGCGGCCACGCCCCCCAAAAAACGTTGGGTAATCCAATAAATTGTATTGACAACACTTCGCCATCCGCCTAAATTGCCGCCTTGAAGTCCGGTATGTACCGGGCGAAAGGCAGCAAGGATGCCCAACGGCGCAAGGGATTGCGGTACGAATCGACGGCTCGGCCAGGTCTCAACTGACTCTGGCCGGGCCGTCGTCATTTTTCAGACGTTGACCCCGGAGTCGCGGAGGCCGGAGTGGCAAAAAAGACAGCGCGCCTCTGTCCTTCGCACTCCAAGCCTCTGCGACTCCGCGGTCAATCCCTACCGACGCCTCGGCGCGCGGGGCGCAAAGCCCCTGGTCGATGCCGGCAGTTTTCAAAAGGCCCACCAGACCGTGGCGTACTCATGCGCCTGCGCCGCCGGCGGGCAACCTGCGGGCCTGGGCGTGTTCCTCCCGCGCCCCCGACGCCCCCGCGCCGATGGCTTGAAGAAATGCTCAATGCTCAATGCTCAATGCTCAATGCCTCCACTCGGCGGGGTTGAAATCATAACCATTGACGGGCCCGGCTCGCACGTGGGTCCGATCCACCAGCAAAAGCGCCCCGTACACGAGGCCCGCATTGAGCATTGTGCATTGAGCATTGAACATTTCCGCGAGCATTGTGCATTGAGCATTGAACATTTTCCCAAGCATTGTGCATTGGGCATTGAACATTTCCCCGCGGAGGCCGCCGCATGATCCCCATCCTTGCGCAAACCGGCATGGAAGAGTTCGCCTGGAAGGCTCTCACGGTCCTGCTGCAAGCCGCGATCTCCGGCGTGATCGTCGGCCTGGTCGCCTGGGGCGCGATGAAGGCCAACATGGCCAGCGTCCGCCGCCGCCAGGAGGAGCACGACCGTCTGCTGGCGGAACAGGGCAGGGCCATCGCGCAAATCCGCTCGGAGCGGTCCGAGTGCGAACTGCGGGCCAGCCGCTCCTACGCCACGCGCGAGGAAGTGAACCAGGTGTTTGAGAAACTCGACAAGATCGGCGAGCGGATGGGCGAGCGGATGGATGAGTTCCGCCGCGAGATACACGACGACGTGCAGGCGGTGCATACGCGAATCACGGAGGTCGCCACTCGCGTGGCGAGATTTCAGGGCGAGGGCGATCAGTAAGCACAGGACAGGAAAGAGCGCAATGGGAACCAGGTACAAATCGATCATCCGCAGCCGGGCCATTCGCGGCCGCATCCTCGAGGTGCTCTCGACGCTCCACGCCGCCGCGCCGGGCATGGCGATGCTCGTCGATGAGATCATACAGCAGGTGGGATCCGGCTCGCCGTTTGCGATCGACGAGCAGGAGCTCCAGGTGGAGATGATGCAGCTCACCGACAAGCTGCTCGTCGCCATCGACGGCGGCCACGCCCGGATCACCGCCAACGGGCTGGACTTCATGCGGGCCGGCCTGCCGTGGGATGGTGTGGATGCTTTCAGCGGCAAGGTGAAATGAAGATGAGAAAGAAAGACTTCAGGCTTCAGGCTTCAGACTTCAGGCACGTCAGGGGCTTCGCCCGGTCCGGCGTCGCGGCAGCCCCCGCGCCTGCAGCCTGAAGCCTGTAGCCTGAAGCCTTTGGGCAACAAAATGGCCAGACCAAGAGGCAGATCGAAGAAAGACCTGGTGGACGTGAGCCACCGCAAGTGCTACGAGGCCCTGGCGCAGCACGCCGCCAAACAGTGCGGCCTGACGCCCGCGACGGCCGAGGCGGCCGCCGAGAACGACCAGGCCCGCGAGATCCGCGACGTGCTCTGGGCGGAGCTGCAGCGCCGCGTCGCCGACCTGCAGACCTACACCATCGACGCGATGCACCGCTGGCTCAACGACGATATCGGCGTCGAGGTCGGGCGAGGCAGCGTCCAGAGGCTCCGCGAGATGCACGTGGCCACGCTGTCCGCCATCCGCCTGCGCGCCGAGCGGGCCAAGCAGGTTATCGACGCGGTTGGCAAGGACGGCCAGGGCGAGACCCTCTCGGCCGCTCGGGCATTGAGCGCCCAGGCGATGTTCAACGCCCTGGTCCATTTGGACGACGCCGCCCTGACCAACCTAAAGCCCGGCCAGTTGATAAACATGTTCAACAGCGTCGCGATCCTGAGCCGCCAGGACGTGGAGACCAGGTATCGCAAGGCGCAGCTCGGCGAGCTGATTAAGGCCTTCGACCGTGAGGCGGCGGCCAAGGTCGCCGGCAAGGGCGGCGCCCTGACGGGCAAGGACCTGGCGGAGATCCGCAAGGCGGTGTTTGGAGAAACGGCGTAGGAGTTCAACGCAGAGCACGCAGAGAGCGCAGAGGACGATGGCGAGCGAAGCGACAATCCGCAATCCGCAATCCGCAATCCGCAATGCGGAATCCGTCATCCGCCTGGCCCCCTGCCAGCGGCGGCTGTTCGCCGACGCCGCCCGCGTCATCGTCGTCAACTGGCACCGCCAGAGGGGCAAGGACTTCGCCGCCGCCGCCAAGGCGGTCGATCACACCATCCGCACAGGCCAGGACTGGTACATCGTCTCGATCACCCAGCGACAGGCCGACGCCACGTTCGATAAGGCCAAGGCCATCGCCAAGGCGTTTTGCCAGACCGCGAAACGGCTGGCGGAGATCACGACTACCGAGCGGGAGTTCGTCGAGCGGGACCGCGAGATCGATCAGCTCTTCCGCTGCACCGCCCGCACGCTCCACCTGCCCGGCGGCGGGTCGGTGACGGCCCTTCCCGGCCGCGATCCCGACACCCTGGCCGGCCTGACCGGCAACGTCATATTCACCGAGTTCGGCCTGTTTCCCAACGGCGGCTACGAGCACTGGCGGGTCGTGTTTCCGCTGTCCACGCGCGGCTATCAGGTGATCGTCATCAGCACCCCGCGTGGCAAAAACACAAAGTTCTACGAGCTGTACTCTCAGCCCGAGACCTACAGCGTTCACTTCCAGGACATCAACAAATCCATCGCCGAGGATTTTGTCCTGCGCGACAATAACGGCAAGCCCACCGACCTGGCGACGTTCAAGAAACTCTACGGGGATGATGCCGGCTGGCGGCGCGAATACCTCTGCGAGTTCACCGGCGACATGGAGGCCCTGGTCACCTGGGCGCAGCTCGTCGCGGCCGGCCAGCGGGTCGAGGGCCTGCCTCTGGATGTGATCGAGGTCGCCGACGGCAACGGCTGGAAGGCCGACTTCTGGCGGACGTTCGCGGGCAATGGCCGGCCGGAGATCGGATGGGATGTGGCCCGCCACGCGGACCTATCGGTGATATGGGTCAACGCGCACAGCGTTAACGACATCCGCAGGCTTTCAAAGCTGGTCATCTGCCGGCGGACCAGCTTCGCCCTCCAGCGGGAGATCATCCGGTCATTGCTGGAGGCATATCCCCGCGCCGTCGGCTGCGGCGACGCCACCGGCCTGGGCATGGACTCCAACGAGACGCTGGCCACGGCATTCGGCTCCCGCTGGCAGCCAGTGACGTTCACCCAGCGCAGCAAACGCGAGCTCGGCTCCGGCCTGATGACGGCCTTCGATGAAGGCTCGATTGCCCTTCCGGCGGCTGCGGTAGAGGGCGAGCACAAGCGCATAGCCACCGACATCTACGCCCTGCAAAAGCAGGGCGACAAGGCGAACCTGATTATCTCCGAGGGCTTGAACCCCCTGGAGCCCGACAGCCACTGCGACATCGCCTGGGCGGCCGCCCTGGCGATCCGGGCAAGCGGCATAGCCGGCACGACGGCGTACCTGAGCGTGGCGTGAGAAGCAATGGACAATGGACAATTGACAATTGACAGCGAACGAAGGAACCCCGCTCCGGTTCCCTCATTGTCCATTGTCCATTGTCCATTGTCAATTATCTATGAGCATTGAACATTCGACATTCTCCGGCATCGTGTCAGCCGACGGCTTCGCCGCCGGCGGGGCCATGCTCGCGTCGTACCCCGCGCCGGTGCGCAAGGAGATGTCCCTCGGCCAGACCGCCGGCCAGTGGATGGCGGGATGGAACGAAGGCTTCGGTCGCTCCTATGACGGCCCGGCCCGGCCCGCCAGCCAGAGCGTCTGGGCCTACGCCTGCATCTCGGCGATCACCGGGGCCGTCGGCAGCGTGCCCTTGCGGGTCAGCAGGTCGGCAGCCGCAGGCACGCGGGCGATGTGGAACCTCCGCCACGTGCGGACCGGCCCGCGAGCCATCCGCAAGACGGCCACGGTCGCCGGCAAGGCCGCCGAGGGCGAGATCGTCGAGCGCGGGGCGCTGGTGGAACTGCTGGATCGGCCCATGCCCGGCCTCACCCAGCGGGACTGGATAGAGCGGATCGTGGGATACCTGTACGCCTGCGGCCGCGTACACATACTGAAGGCCGACGAGGCCGGCGGCAATCGCCCGACGATGCTCGTGCCGATCCCCGGCAGCGCCACCAAGCCGCTGTACGAGAAGGCGGCGCAGTACAAGCGTGTCGTCGGTTGGGAACTCACCGGCCCCGACGGCGGCCGCTACGCCGTGCCCGCCGAGATGCTCATCACGCTGACGCTGTTCAACGCCGATGACCCGGATGTCGGCCTTGCCCCCCACGATCCGGCCAAGCTCTCTATCGCCGCCGATTACAACGCAGCCCGCCACGTGGCCGCCTCATTCGCCAACAACTGCGAGCCCGGCGGCATCCTC
>Ga0315284_10012565_pt1 | contig 12057 bp, 7 predicted proteins | sample YL17G09_16_MG_FD_203696 | JGI IMG/M metagenome (GOLD analysis project Ga0315284, IMG submission 203696) | Sediment microbial communities from Yellowstone Lake, YNP, Wyoming, USA - YL17G09_16 | ecosystem: Environmental > Aquatic > Freshwater > Lake > Sediment | place: USA: Wyoming | collected...
GCAGCGAGCAAAGCCGGCCGGCGGATCTTTCCCGGTATTAGAACGGCTGTTGTAAAAACGTCGGCCCAATGGTAAGCTTTCATGGTGGCTACAAGAAATGTACAAACCATTGAACCTTCGCACATTGCTTGGCTCTCAACAGGCTGAGGTGGAACCCGCGCACTATGACCTGGCCTGACCGACAAGCATAACCGCCGCAGGATCTTCCGCCTCCCCCGCCCGAGCGTGCAGGCAGAATCGGACTTACCTCCCTTTTTTTAAAAGCATCCGGAGCGTCCATGCAAAGAAAGAACATCCGAAATATCGCTATTATCGCCCATGTCGACCACGGCAAGACAACCCTTGTCGATCAGTTGCTGCGCCAAAGCGGACAGTTCCACCCCGGCGAGCTGACCGGCGAGTGCATACTCGACTCCGATCCGATCGAGCGAGAACGCGGTATAACCATTTTCTCCAAGAATTGCGCAATAGACTACACCGACAGAACCGGCGAGAAGTATCACATAAACATCGTGGACACGCCGGGCCACGCCGATTTTTCGGGTGAGGTCGAGAGGGTATTGCGGATGGCTGACGGCGTGCTGCTGCTGGTCGACGCATTCGAGGGAGTCATGCCGCAGACAAGGTACGTCTTGAGCAAGGCCCTTTTGGCCGCCCTGGCGCCGCTGGTGGTGATAAACAAGATGGACCGCGCCGAAGCCCGCCCGGAGAAGGTTGTCGAGGAGGTTTTCGACCTGCTTGTCGAACTCGGCGCCGAGGACCATGCCATGGAATTCCCGATCATCTACGCCAGCGGGAAACTCGGCTGGGCCACCACCGATCTCGCTGCCGCCCGCAAGGGAGCGGTAAGCGACATACACGAACTGTTTGACGCGATCATCAAACACGTCCCCGTGCCGGACCTGGACGAAAATGCCCCGCTCCAGGCGCTTGTGACGACTCTGGACTATAACGATTACGTCGGGCGGATCGGGATCGGACGGATCTTCGCCGGGACGCTGCAGGCCGGCAGAAACGTCGCGGTCATCGACCGCCAGGGCAACTCAACCATCCAGCGGATAGGCCAACTGTTCCGCTTCAAGGGGCTTGGGCGGATCGAGGTGGACCGGGTGGACGTGGGCGACTTATGGGCGATTGTCGGATTGGAAAACGTGGACATCGGAAACACCCTGGCTGATCCCGATCATCCTGTCGCCCTGCCGACGGTAACCATAGATGAACCGACCCTGCAAATGGAGTTCCGCTTCAACGACTCGCCATTCTCGGGGCGCGAGGGCAAATACGTCACCAGCCGCCAGCTCCGCGAGCGACTCGACAAGGAGCTTTGGTCCAACGTCGCCCTTCGCGTGGAGGACAGGGGCGAGTCGCTGCTGGTTTCAGGCCGGGGTCTGCTGCATCTGGGCATATTGCTGGAGAACATGCGCCGCGAGGGATATGAGCTGGCCGTCGGCAAGCCGCAGGCTCTGTATCGCACCGATGAGCAGGGAAACCGGCTTGAACCCATCGAAAGCCTGGTAATCGACACGCCAACCGACACCATCGGGCCGGTGATGCAGCTTGCAGGCGACCGTCGTGCTGAACTGGTCCAAATGGACACCTTCGGGGGACGGACGCAAGTGGTGTTCACCATCCCAGCCAGGGGATTGATAGGTCTTCGGAGCCGGACCCTCACAGCCACCGCCGGGGAGGCGATCATGCACCACCGTTTCGAGTGTTACGAGCCTTATCGGGGCGAGATAGGCTCGCGGACCAACGGCGTGATGATCGCCATTGAGACCGGGAGGGTAACATCCTATGCGCTCGAGCAACTCACAAGCCGGGGCGTGATGTTCGTCGAGCCGGGCGACCAAGTATACCAAGGCCAGGTCGTCGGCGAGCATTGCAAGGAAAACGATATCCCCGTAAACGTGGTTCGTCGAAAGAACCTAACGAACATGCGGACCTCGACCAAAGAAGCCACCTGCACACTCAAGGCCCCCCGCCGCATCACGCTGGAAGCAGCCCTTGAATACATAGAGATCGACGAACTGGTCGAACTGACGCCCAACAGCATCCGCTTGCGCAAGATATTTTTAAAAGAAAACGACCGCAAACGGGCCGCCCGCCGGCTTGGGAGTTTCGCCGCAAACGATTAGGTGCCGTTAAGGTTCGCTCGGCCAGACAATTGCGAAGGCTCGCGCAAAGGGCAAGCGAGGCGCAGCTGGAGTTTTTGGGTTACTGAAGTAGAAATGCATCTTCGGCGCGCCTATTATTTTTTCGTTGTACGTTGACGGCGGGAGGGGGGGGAAAAAAAGCTGGATTACCCGACGGCAATGGTTTTGGGGTGCCCCTTGCTCTGCCGGCTGTGGGATTTGGGGAAAAGGATCTTGCTGTAACGTTTTGCAATTACTTCGTGCGGATCGGTTTTAGTTGCACAAGCCCACACGGCGGGATGAGCCGTGATTGGTTTCGAGACGTTCGCCTAAAAAAAACCCGCCGGCTGGGTCGGCAACACGACAGCATCGGTTGAGTCGAACGCATCAGCCGGGGGAAATCCTGTTTATGTCCGATGAGCAGGTTGCAAAATGCCCCCTTGAGCTTCCATCGCCAAACTTAATTTTGCCGCGCATGCAATGCACGTTTGCCCTGGATCTACGGTTCTGCGATAGCCTCTGCCAGGAGCTGCCTGGTAAAGACAGCCGCCTCCTGGTGGGTGATAAAACCCGGCGGGGGGAAGACGGCCTCTATTCCCCAGCCGTCGGACGTTTCGCGCATAAAATCCCTGACCATCCGGTCAAGCTCGTTTTGTTTTTCGGCATAAGAAGGTGCATTCACGATGTTGTTCATCTCCAACGGGTCTTTTTCGAGATCGAACATCGCAACAGCCTCCGCCTCGGTTCGCACGTAAAGCCACCCATCCGTCCTCACTCCCCGCTGGGGGACAGGAAACCTCTCAGGCCCGCCCGTTTCCTTGCAGATTTCGTAAAAGGCCGCCTGTCGGACGGTATCTTCTCCTTGCAGCAAAGGAACAAGGCTCCTGCCCTGGACCTCCTGCGGTACCGGTAAGCGGCAAAGTTCAAGCAGGGTCGGCATGACATCCACTGACGCATCCACCAATCCGTCGACGCCCCGCCCGCCGGCGACTGGGAACCGCCCCGCAGGCCAGCGGAAGATCAGCGGCACGTGCATCGACGCCTCGTAGTAGATCTTTTTGTCAAACAGCCCGTGTTCACCGGCCTGGTCGCCGTGGTCGCTTATAAAACACACCAGCGTGTCGTCAGAGAGGTTGTTTTCGTCAAGCCAGTTCAGGATTCGTCCCACGTTATCGTCGACGCAAGTGACCAGCCCGTAGTATCTAGCCAAAAACTCGCGGGGGTCTGGTGAAAGCTCGCCGGCCTTGGGGGTGTTTAGCCTGACCGGGACCTGCTGGGGCGAGTACATGTCCTTGTAATGATCGGGCATGATCAGCGGGATATGCGGCAGGCCGTAGGCGATCATCGCAAGGAACGGCGGCCTGCCAGGATCGTCCAGGCAGGACTGCATGAACTCGATCAGGTGATCGGTCTGGAAGTCAGGCTCATAGCGCCGGCTTGTCCTTGGGCGAGGATCGTCGTTGCGGTAGAAGATCGGTGCGAAATACGAGTGCCCGCGGTTAAAGCCGACGAACCAATCGAACCCAAGCCGGCGGTCCGGCGGGACGTAGCCGGGCTTTTGCCCGCCCTCCATGTGCCATTTTCCGACGTAGCCGGTCTTGTAGCCGTGATCGCGAAATATCTCCGCCAGGAAGCGTTGGCCTAATTTGATTGGATAATGGTTTGCGCACAGCCCATGGGAATGGGCATACTTTCCGGTCATCAGTGACGCCCGGAAAGGCGAGCAAAGCGGAAAGGATGTATGGGCGTTTGAAAACCCCACACCCTCCCGCGCAAGCCTGTCTATGTTCGGTGTGCGGATACAGGGGTTTCCCGCACAGCCCATCGCGTCATAACGCATCTGGTCTGGATAGATGATAATTACGTTAGGCCTGCGACGGGCGAAATCATTCTCGTTGGGCATTGTCACGCGCGGCTTTCTCTGAAAAGTGACTATTTAAAGGAAACATCGACCTTCTGGCGTTTTTTGAGCCTGCGCAGCTCCTCCCTGCTGATTTGCTTTGGTTTGGATGCGCATTCGATCTCCAGTACGCCCGCTATCGGGTCGGGCGACTTTGCGGGGCAGTCTTCGAAAATCAGCCTGAGGCGCGACTGGGTGAACTTTATCTTCCTTCCACCGGGCAACAACCTGGCGTTTTTGACCTTGCTGGTAATCCCGCCGAGCGACCATCGCTTACCAGGCCAAAAGTAGCAGATCGCATATATCTTGTTGCCATTTACTGTCAGCCCCCCCTGCCTGGTTCCGGAAAGGTCGTTTCGTTCCGTGCCGTAGATGGCCTGGCCGTATTTTTTCAACCATCTCCCCACCTGGGTGAGGATCTTCTCCGAAGGTTCCGGGATCGACCCGTCTGGCTTCGGGCCGATGTTGAGCAGGTAATTTCCACCGTTATGCGCGCAAATCATGAGGTTACGGATGATCTGCTTGGGGGTCTTCCAGGCGTCGTCGCTTGCGTTGTAGCCCCAGCTGTCGTTCATCGTCATGCACGCTTCCCACGCGCGGGCACCCTTCTCGGCGACGATCTTTTGCTCGGGCGTGGAGAAATCCTCAGGAAGCATTGAGCGGTTGTTGATGATAATGTCAGGCTGAAGCTTGCGGACCATGGCGTTGAGGCGGGCGGAGTCCCAGGCCTTGGCGTCTTTCAAGGGGCGGGGCACATCATACCAGAGGATGTCGATCTTTCCGTAATTCGAGCACAGCTCGCGGACCTGCTGGCGGATGTATGAGGTGAATCGCTTGCGGGCGGCTTCGTCTTCGACGCATTTCTCTCCGTCCGGATGGTGCCAGTCCATCAGCGAGAAATAAAAGCCGACTCCGAGTCCTTCCGCCCGGGCAGCCTTTACATATTCCGCCACCAGGTCCCGCCCGCCCGCCTGCCCGGCTGCGCAGTAATCGGTGGTGGCGGTGTTCCACAGGCAGAAGCCCTCGTGGTGTTTGGTGGTCAGGACCATGTATTTCATGCCTGCCCGCCTGGCAAGCTTCGCCCAGGCGCGGGCGGCGTTTGGTTTGGGTTTGAACTGTTTTGCCAGCAGCTCATACTCCGCCACCGGTATCCCCTCGACGTCGCTGACCCACTCGTGCCTTCCCAGGACGCTGTAGAGCCCCCAGTGTATGAACATCCCGAACTTCGCCTCGTGCCACCACTTCATCCGCCGGGCGCGATCCTTTTCCTCCGCAGATATACGCTTAGCCATTAATCAGCACCTTTAGTTTAGAACATGAATAACATGGATGCGGTTGCTGACGCGACCGCCGACATAATGGCGTCGCCGAGCCCTTATCTAATGCTCAAACAGTTGGGTGTCAACGCTCGAAATTTTCACTCCACCGTCAGCTTGATCATATAGAAGAGAATTGACCGTTTAAGCCTTGTCGGATACGTTGCCGTCATGCAATACACCGAACCGCCCCGGACATTACCAGCCAGACAGTTTGACGTCGTGGTGGCAGGAGCCGGCACTGCCGGGGTATTGGCAGCGCTGGCGGCTGCCCGACATGGAGGGCGTGTTGCACTTATAGAGGCAAAGGGCTATCCCGGAGGTCTGGTCGTGGAGGGCGGGACGGCACTGCACAGCTTCTACAACCTCTGGAAGGCCTTCCCAGGCGTACCAAAGCGGCAGGTCGTCAAGGGCATCCCGCAGGAAATTATCGACCGCCTGTCAGCCGTCGAAGCAACCACCGGCCACGCCGAGATGACCAAGGGCTACGACTACGACAGCATATGCACAGCCATCGACACCGAGCTTTATAAGCTCATAGCCTTCGAGATGCTCACTGAAGCAGGCGTTGAGTTTTTTGTCAACACGCTGCTGGCTGGGGCTGTTGTTGAGGATAAAAACATCAGGGGCGTTATCGTCGAAAGCCGCTCGGGGCGGGAAGTTTATTATGCTTCCAGCCTTGTCGACTGCACCGGCTGCGGAGACCTGTCCGCCCTGGCCGGTGCGAGCTACAGCGAACCCAACGATTATCCCGTAGCCAACAGCATGGCAGTGGCGGGGGTCAGCGTGGAAGGGTACCACCATTTTCTCGCGTCGCACGGGGCGCTAAGCCAATTCAGCCAGGGGCGCCGCAGCGGGCGGGACGGCCAGATCGTCCGGCTGGACGGAGGATTAGGGAAACTCCCCGCCGAGTTCGCCCAACAGGCCAAGGCCATCGGGATGTCGCTGGTAACAACGACCGTGCACGACGATTACTTCATGTTCATCAAGCTTAACTTTCGAATGAAAGTCAGCCCGACCGACCGCGACCAGGCCGGCCTGGCTGAACTTGAACTGCGCCGCAGGCAAGCCAGGGCTGTTGAGCTGTTCCGAAAATATGTACCAGGCTGTGAGAGGGCATTCATCGCCCGCACCAGCCCGTCGCTGTGCATCCGCCGCGGACGATGCGTCAGGTGCGATTACGACATTTCGCTGGAGGACGTTCTTGAAGGCAGGCACTTCCAGGACGATGTCATGGCTTACGGTTTCCATGATTCCGCGCCTCGGCTTCAGATCCGCAACGGTGGAACTTACGGCCTGCCGTACCGCGCGCTGCGAGTGGCGGGCCTGAATAACCTGCTGGCTGCGGGAATGCTGATCACATCCGACCACGAGGCCCACATGTCAACGAGAAATACCGTCTGCTGCATGGGGCAAGGACAAGCCGCCGGCACAGCCGCTGCCCTGTGCGCAGCCGATGACCTTGGTACAAGGGACCTGCAATACGCCTCACTCAGATCCGCCCTGCTGGACGGCGGAGTATATCTCGAAAACATTTAGAAGCCCCTAACAAAATGAAGCGCAGTATCGAGACCGAGCGGTTTGGCTGCCGGAAAGACGGCTTTTTTCAGATTCAAGAATCAATGCACAATATCAACTTCAGCTTGCCCCCGGTATTATCGGGCGGCTAAACTTATACACAGAAGTGCGATGTTTGGTAACTGTTTACCATGCTATATGATGAAGTATTTATTTAGCCTAAGGAGGCTTGCCAGTGCAGATGCGTTCGTTTGGCCGGCGATGCGGTTATCAGGTAAATCCGGTAAGCATCGGCGCGATGCGCCTGCCCAGTGACTGCTGTGACGCAGTCAAGCTGATCCGCCACGCGATTGATTCGGGACTTAAGTATATCGACACCAGCCGAGGTTACGGAGAGTCGGAGTTCATCCTCGGCAAGGCCTTAAAGGACGGTTACAGGCAGAAGGTGATGTTATCCACCAAGTGTTCACCGTGGATAAAAAAGGTCCGCAAGGACGATGACGGTTCGGCGGACTCAGTCAGGCGGAGGATAGAAGAGTCTCTGTTTCGGCTGGACACCGACTACCTGGATTTTTACCAGATCTGGAACATCAACAATGACGAAACGTGGGAACTGGCCTGCAAAAAAGGCGGAATGGTCGACGGCATACTCCGCGCTATCGACGAGGGCATGGTGAAGCATACGGGTTTTACCACCCACGATAATCCCGAGAATCTGTTGAAAATGCTCCCCCAGGCCGACTGGGCGGAGGTGATCCTTATCAGCTACCACCTGCTCGCGCGCAGCTACGAGCCTGTGCTCCAAAAGGCCCATGAGTTGGGAATCGGCACCGTGGTGATGAATCCGGTGGGGGGCGGGAAGTTTGCGGAAGAGAGTCCTGTCCTGGGCCGGATTGCCCGGGAGGTGGGGGCTGAGTCGGTGGCGGATTTGGCTGTGAGATTCGTGTTATCTAATCCCAACGTGGATTCCATCCTGTGCGGCATAAAAAAAACCTCCGACGTTGACAACACCATCGCCTCGGCGGATCGTCCGGCGTTTACGCAGGCGCAACTTGCTGCCATAAATAACTTTACAAGTAAGCTGTCGCGCAAGAACGTAGGTTTCTGCACCAACTGCCGCTATTGCATGCCGTGCCCGGCGGGTATCGACATTCCCCACATGATGACCCTGATCTATAACGAGCGGTTTTTGGGTTTCAAACAGGCTGCACGCAACGGTTACGCCCAAGCGGAGATCAAGGCAGACGTCTGCAAACGCTGCGGGCAGTGCGAGCTGAAGTGTACGCAGAAACTTAAGATCATGGAGGAGATGGCCTATGCCGCCAGGGAATTCGGCGGGGAAAGCAAGACTTAGAGCCCCTAACAAATTCCCGCTGCATTCACGCGGATCAGGACATCGTCCGGATCGACCTTCGGTACAGGGCCATCCTTTATTTCAAAATGTTTACATTCGGTTAAGACCAATGCCTTCACTTGTATCTCCCTGGCATTTGTTTTAAAGGCTGACGATTATTTATTGGATGAATTGCAAAAATATGTTATCAGATTAACCTCGTTTATGAAGTCCTTATCAAAAAGGATCTCCAAATGATCGAATATGTCGATCCGTTTATCGGGGCGGATACGCCTGGACATTGCCTTTGCGGGCCTTATTTGCCTCTAAGTCTGGTTCGCCTTGGGCCTGACACTTTATATCCACAGGCGACCAGCGGGTATCAGAGCAAGGTTCCGATCTCGCATTTCAGCCATACCCACGTGAGCGGAACCGGCGGAGGGGCGCGTTATGGAAATGTCGGTGTGAAGCCTTTTGTCGGCATTCCCAGATTCATACTTGGACCTTACGAACGGGAGGATGAAAGGGCGCAGGCGGGTTATTATGCCGTGACGCTCCAACCTGACGGCATAAGGGCGGAGCTTACTGTAACGCCGAGAGTAGGAGTGCATAGATATACATTTCCCGATGGCGCCGACGCGAACATACTGATCGATCTGGGGTGCGTTGTTCAGATAGGCGGGGCTTCGCATCGTATGCTTGGATATGGTACGGGAGCGAGCATAGGCGGATATATAGAATGGATCACGGACAACGAAGTTGTCGGCCGAGGTGATTATCGGGGCGGATGGGGGCACGATTTTCCATACTCGGTGTATTTCTACGCCCGCTTCGACGTAAAACCCACCCAGCGAGGTATGAAGTCTGCTGTCGGTATGACCTACAATCTTGCGTGCGACGGTGTGGGCAGTGGGGCGATAGCGCACTTCGGCACTGCAAAGCGGATAGGCATGCTTGTGGGAATTTCATACGTCAGCATCGCCCATGCCCGGGCAAGCGTGGATCGTGAGGTGGGATCAGCCTGTTTTGACGACATCAGCGCCCGGGCCGCCCAGACGTGGGAAAAGGCCCTCTCCCGCATCAGCGTTCAGGGCGGAACCGACGAGCAGCGCAAGCTGTTTTACTCGCTTTTTACCCGCCTTATCTGCATGCCAAGCGATCTTGGCATAGACGATGAAAATCCGCTCTGGCGGTCAGGCGTGCGGCACTTCACCGATTACTATTGCCTGTGGGACAGCGCCCGAAACGCCAACTCGCTCATCAGCCTGTTTGATCCGAAGCTCGAGGTCGACATGCTCAACTGCCTGCTTGATGTAGCCGACCATATCGGCTGGCTGCCCGATGCGTGGATCGCGGGGCACTCGGCGATGATTCAGGGCGGCAGCTCCGCCGACATGCTGATATGCGAGGCAGCCCTGAAGGGCTTGGAGGGGATCGATTACGAAAAGGCACTCCTCCAGATGCGCAAGAACAACGAGGTTGAATCCCCCGATCCTTGGTTGTATGGCCGACATTTAAAGGACTATCGCGACCTTGGCTATGTTTCCACCGACGTTCGCAAGGCCTGCGTTTCGCGGCATCTTGAGTACACTTACCAGGACTGGTGCATAGGCCGGCTGGCTGAGCGCCTCGGACAGCACGAATTGGCGGATCGCTATTACCAAAGCTCGCGCAAGGTGTGGAACCTCTGGCGCGACGACCTCAAGAGCTTCGCACCGCGCAAGCCCGACGGGCAGTGGCTCAATCCATTCGATCCAACGACATGCATTCCTGACTCGTGGAACGATCCGTTTTTCTACGAGGGCAAGGGCGTGCAGTGGTCGTTCAACGTGCAGCACGATTTTGCCGGTCTTATCTCCCGCCACGGCGGGGCGGAGGCGTTTGTCCGGCATCTTGATTGGTTCTTCGAGGCAGACTTCTATCGCTCGCACGAAACTTTGCTTCATATCCCATATCTCTACAACTACGCCGGCAGGCCCGACCGGACCGCGCAGAAGGTCAGATGGGCAATGCAGAAATTCTACAAGCCAAAACGTAATGCATTGTCAGATAATGAAGATATGGGCTGTCTCAGCGCGTTTTACATGTGCTCCGCCATCGGGCTGTATCCGATCATGGGGCAGGATATTTGGCTGCTGACGAGTCCGGTTTTCGAAAGAACGGAGATCGACCTGGGCCTTGGTGGCAGGCCTCTCGTAATTGAGGCACCCGGTGCCGGTGAGAAAAATATCTATATCCGCTCTGCCAAGATTAACGGACAGGAACTCGGCAGGGCATGGATTCGCCACGGTGAAATCGCGGGCGGAGGGACGATTCGTTATGAATTGTCCGATAAACCTGCCGGCTGGGGCGAAGACTCCCCGCCGCCGTCGCCGCTGTCGGCAATGGGTTGATCTGTGCTCAACCTTCTTTTATGCCAAGCGTTGCCATCATCTTCCGCATGTTGTCGACGCCCAGCCTGGTAGCCTGCCACGGATCGTACTTGTTGCCTTCGTATTCGAAATTAATACAGCCGGCGTATTCGTATTCCTTCATCGCCCGCAAACTGCCAAGCTGATCGACGACACCCTCTCCAACCAGCGCGCCCTTGCGGTACAGGCCGTCCAGGCTGGGGCTGGCGCCGTCCCATGGCGGGCCCGCACATATCTCCCAGTCCTTGAAGTGTGCGTGCACGATCCACTTTGCGCTGTTTGCAAAACCATCGTATGCGCTCTCACCCGCCGTCGTGACGTTGCCGTTGTCGTAGGTTATCCGAAGTTGAGGCAGCTCCCCGACAGCCCGGTTCACGTCGGCGGATGAAATAAAAGGGCTGGTGGCGGCGGGGAAATTCTCGATCGTCGTGGTCACGCCGTTGGCGTCGGCGCAGGCGATGCACTCTTTCAGCCCGTCGATCGTGTTGCGGAAACTCATTTCGCGTGTAAACATCTTCTTGCCCGCCACCGGCAGCATGATCCCGTCGGCACCCAGCGCCAGGGCGGTATCTACGCCGAGCTTGAATTGGTCCCTGCCGGCTGACCTCTCCTTGGACGTTGGGAAGTTCAGGTCGCAGAAAAACGTGTAGCAGCACGTCTTTAGGCCGTGATCGTCCATGACTTTGCGGACGTAAGAGGGCTGGTGGCCGTATGTGGTTATCCAATCCACGTCGCGCAGACCCAGCTCCCCCGTAAACCGGCAAAGGCGCGGCACTTCGAAGGCCTCACCCTGTTTCAGACCCCGCGCGAGCGTGTAAGACATCATGGAGATTCTCATAACCGTTTCTTTTTGATGATTATATCCTGCCCAAGATGGCGCGAAAACCGCGCAATGCTTTCGTCGTTCCACCGCACCGCTCCAAGTTGCTTCGCCAGAGCAGGTTCCATGCCATCTCGGCTTGGCTGGTTATAAGGATCGACATGCCCGGTCAGGGGGATCCAATCGGGCCTTTCATGCCGGAAGATTTTCAGAAGGTTTTCCCTGGCCGTGATCATGTTTTCATCCCGAAGACCCCCCCCCCAACCCCTGCGCCGATGCCAACCTGCCAATCTATTCCTGAAAAATCCATTTCTTGTTTAATACATGCACCCGGCACAGGCGGGCAAGGAGGTTAGCTTTGTTGCTGGCCTGTTATAACTTAAGCAAAAACAGGAAGTAACCGCCGCCTGCCGGCCTGGAGCAATAGATCTACTTTTTTTACCTTGACCTGAAAGATTGTTTGGATTACCATAATATAGGAGGAAGCGCCGCGTCGGCAAGAGCCGCGTTTCAGGAGGCTTCGAGAAGTTTAGTTTGCTCTATAGTATTTTTTTATTGCTACCGATTGATACTTGGCTTTGTGGCCTAGACAGGTGTCCGAGGAACTGTAGAGTCGGAGTACTAAGG
>Ga0315284_10012566_pt1 | contig 12056 bp, 15 predicted proteins | sample YL17G09_16_MG_FD_203696 | JGI IMG/M metagenome (GOLD analysis project Ga0315284, IMG submission 203696) | Sediment microbial communities from Yellowstone Lake, YNP, Wyoming, USA - YL17G09_16 | ecosystem: Environmental > Aquatic > Freshwater > Lake > Sediment | place: USA: Wyoming | collected...
TGCGGTTAATGTCAGGGGTGAGGGGATCAATATTTTTAATAAAAGTCATAAAGGTACCGTAGGTACTACGGGAACCGAGCTGCCCTATACGGGGCACCTCTACGTCCAAGGAGACTGTGTAAGACCTATGCATTTACAAAACTCCGCATGTGGAGCGATGTTGTGTACAGGCAGTGGTCATTGATTTGGGAAGCCACGCCCCTCGTGGGCGTGGTAGTTCACTAAGATACTATTCGATTTATGATATGTTTTTAAAGTTATTTCTCTTCTTTTCTTTTTTCTTTGTTTTTCTGAAATAATTAAAAATCTCAGTAATGTAGATGATGGAGTCAAAAACGGCTGAAGAATATTTTTGTTTAAAAAAATCAATGAAACAAATATAATGTTCAGATTGAGGTTTCCTCGAAAGGCTTTAAATTATGATTATAACCATAGCCAGTCCGGACAAGGTTTCTATTGCCATGTTTACATCGCTCATGAAGCACTGTCTTGGAAACGACCTTTTTATTGGAGAAGCACACTCATTAATGACACCGGAGGCTATAAAATTATACCTGACGGATATTAAAACCAAAGCAGAAAAAATTCTTATAACTTATTATGCTAGAAAAAAAATCAACGTAGATCCAATAAAAGCCTTGCCAGAAAATCTATTAAATGAATCAAATCTTCTTGTCTGGATTAATCTGTATTCTACTGATTGGGTAATTGTTAAGGATCCGGAAAATATTGCTGGTTTTTATAATGAACGCTGGAAAAAAACTGTTGATCGATTAAATGCACAGTCTTTAAACGATTAAAAAGAAAGGAGAAACTTGTCCGACGTATAAAGGATATCTGGGCTAAACCTGACAGCAAAATACCGTCAGATTTGACTTCCAATTTTTGTGAAGACTCAATATCGGGTAATCTTTCAGGGGATAGAAAGCCTTTATATCCCTGGCAGACATAAAGCGTCATGGCTTTAAATCGTTGAGCCCTTTGTGATTCCTTTAGAAAACGATTCTGCGGGGGTATAATAGACAAGCCGTCAGAGAGTAGTATACGTCGAATTTGTAGGGTTAAAGGATCCTACCCCATTTCGCACCTGAATAAGGATGCGGTGAAACGCATGATTTGGACGAAAAGTCGCAGGCTTTACCCCGCTTTTGGAACGTCCCCAGCGGGGTTGGTGAAGACAGAAAGGTGATCTAATCTTGGGGCTATAAAGATCATTTAAAAACTTAAATAAAAATGTTTCTGAAACAATTAAAAATCTCAGTAATGTAGATGATAACTCTTAGATTTTCAGGCAGTTAAACTGCCTGTTAAATAATTTCTGGAATTTTTTCAATAAAACTGAGACGGCGAGTGTCTTTGGGCGGCTACATTCCCTGTCCGGGACGAGGGTCGTTGTTTAAGGAAAAAATTCTGATAAAAAGAAAAACGATGAGTGCTTTTGGGCGGTTACATTCCCTGTCCGGAGCGAGGGTCGTTTATTTTCTTTTTTCAATAACTATGTATCGACTTAGTTCCAGTGATTGTCCGCGTGGAGTCCAGATGAAGTTTTCAAATATTATTGGTCACGAAGACATAAAGCCAAGCCTTGAAAAATATATGGAGGGGCATTATTTGTTTTATGGCCCTCCGTGCGGAAAGAGGTCCGTTGCTTTTGAATTGGCCAAATACGTTTTGTGTCAGGGAACAAAAGAAGACGGCTGCCTTTGTAAATCCTGTTTTGTTTTTAATCAAGGCCATGCGGATTTTTTGTGTATTGGCCGGAGCGGAAAAATATTAATAGATGATATTAATATTTTAATAGATTTTGTTTCACGTGCTCCTTTATTTTCTAAAACCAAGGCAATCGTTATTGATAATGTTGATGTTATATCCATTGAAGCTGCAAACCGTCTTCTAAAAATTCTAGAGGAATCTTTCTACACTTTTATTCTTGTGACGGCAAATATCAATCTTGTCCTATCCACCATTAAATCACGTTGTATTAAGGTTAAATTCAATGCATTAAATCAGGAAATGACAACCAATGTTTTATGGAAGAAGTTGGGTTATGATCTTCCTCAGGCCAGAGTCTTGGGGTGGCTTGGAACAGGGTCATCTGTTAATGTTTTTTCAAATGCCGGACAATATTTGAAATACCGCGACGCTTCGGTCGAATTTGTGTCTTTATTAGCCGCAAGAGATTTTCTCAGTGTTCTTGATTATGTAGCTAAAATAGAGCAGGATGATCTGCCATTTTTTCTTGATATGCTTATTTTGATCTTGACCGATCTTCTTTTATTTAAAAATTCGCTTGAGGCAGTTGTTTATTCGGATCGCCGGGAAGACTTACAGAAAGCCTTAGAGAAGTTTAACGACAAAGCTGTTTTATTGCTTATTAACAATCTTATGCAGATAAAAAGACATTTGAAATTGAATATTAATGTTGGCACTGCCTTGAAAACTTCATTAATGAAAATTTGGCCGGTGTTAAAATGAAAGAAAAACTTTTACTATTTGATGGGGGTTTTCAAATAGGTGGTGCTATTGTTCCAGGAACGTTGAAAATTGCTCTACAAGACGAAGACTGGTTGTTTGAAGATAATATGAAAGGGTCGATAAAATTTATAAAACCTCCGACTTGGTTTTATTCTGAACCCGAAGGAAAAATTGATTATAATACAGGAGAATTTGTGTTACCTTTTTGTAAATCTAATAGATATGATATATTAAAAAATAAAATAATTCTTCAAGTAATAAAAGAAAAAATAGAGTTTGTACGAGTAGATTATGCAAAAACATTTAGTTTTGTGTGGGGTAGTGTGTCAGAGTCGGAAATTTCTTGTGATATTAGAATAGCTCGACCTTTTTATAGAGTTTGGCTGGGAGATGAAAATTATTTCATTTATAGTTTAGGTCCTAGTGTTCCTGCTGGTGCTGCTTTATACCTCAACGGGTTGTTGCCTTGGGATCTTGTTTGTTATAATACGGATTTTCATAATGAATTTTTAGTGTGTGAGACTATTACAGATATAAATAATTTAATAAGTCGGTGGTGTTTTAAAAACAAAATTGATCCTCAGAGTAGTAACACATCGAAATGTATTATTAATTTGAATTCAGGAATCGGACAGGGCGGCTCCGGCGGCCCTGAGCCTTGGTTGGTAGAACCTCAGGGTGTGACGGGGCTTGGTGCTCCTCAAATTAATGCAAATGCAGATATGATTACAACAGGAACGGTGCAGCGAACATTAAGAGCAGATTTTTCACAGGGAATTTTCGGGCGACCTAGGGATGTCGTCCGGGATTATATTCTCGCCCACAGCTTTGTTCAGGGTGAGGGCTCGTCGGATGAGATTTAACGAAGCCATAAAAGAACTTCAATACCGTCGCGGGAAAAGATTTGTCCTGACTGGGGATGAAATCTATCTGAAAGAGCTGTTTGCTGAAACCGCAAAGAAAATGTACGATCCCGTGTTTTCCTTTTTTCCGGGAGACGAAGAAGCACTCAAAAACGCTTTTTATTCCGATTTATTCGAAGATGAAAAACTCATTATTATCAGACATTTTGAGGAAATGAAGAAATTTGATTTTAAAGGTTTGGTAAAAAAATATACAGGGTCTTTGATTGTTATGATTTCAGAAGAAACAAATTTAAAAATACCAGCTATTACGGATACATTGAGTTACTGTACTCCAGTGACCTGCAATAAAATGTCGGAATTTGGGCCAGATTATCCTGCGTGGCTGGTATCAAAAGCATCTGAAAGAGGCTATTTGTTTGTTGATGATGCCGAAGGCCTGCTTTATCATAAGGTTGGGCCAGACATGCTGATGCTTTTCAGCGAGCTTGAAAAACTCATGATTTATAAAGAGGTCACTAAGTCGATTTCTCCTGATGACGTGACGAAAGTCGCGACCAATTCTGCCTCGGGGTCGACTTATGAAGTTTTAGACAATATTTTGCGGAAGGATCCTGTCAAAATTTTCAAGTCTTTAGATTTATACTTAAAAAACAATGATGATTTAGATGGGTTGGTTTATTTCTTAAGTCACTATTTTGAAAAATTGTATCGCATGATTCTTATGTTTGAGGTAAAAATTCCTCCGGAAAGCATCGGCGAAATACTTAATATACACCCGTTTTTGATTAAAACCAAATATCTTCCGAGGGCTCAATCGTTTGGTAAAGACCTAATAGTCCAGTGCTTAGATCGCCTAGGCCAAGTCGAGGTTGGCCTCAGGGGTTTTTCCTGTAAAAAATTGTTGCTTGATAGGTTTATTTTTTCTCTTATTACATGATAGTATATAATAGAGGATTTTAATGAATCAAGTTATGCCTGGAGTTTATATTGACAGGATTTTAATGAATCAAGTTATCCCTGGAGTTTATATTGACGATCCTTTTGATGAGAAAAAAGGCCCTTTAGAGACCACTGAAGACCTCCGAGCTTCAGAGTCTATGGAACACGCCTGGGGAGAGCGTTTTCGCGGCTGGCAGCAGCTTAAAATGTTTAAAAAGACTGAACTTGTTGTTCTTCAGAAAGGCCATAAACAGGTACACCAACCCATTAGTTATCAGTTCAAGATATGCACTTATGTGTTTAAATTCATTATGCCGAAAAGATTAGAGTTTCATAAAGGGGTTTCTGCAGAAGGAAAGATAGAATACGGGGTTATTCAGTATACTGATGATGAACGACTTCTGGGTGTTTTTCGGTTTCCACAAACCGAGACAGGATTTTTTTCGTCCCCGCTTCCAGCCGAGGAGATTAAAAAAAATATTATAAATTTTTCTGGAGAACAGCTCAAAGATTTAATTCAAAAGAAGAAAGTACTTACGTTTGAGGCATTTAGGGTTCCGTTTTTTTCTTTTGAATATTTTTCAATTTCGAAACAGGATTTTGAAGAAATTGATAAGCTCGTACCCGAAGATATTAGTAGTTCAGTTCGAAGTACTTATGAAAACACGTTGAACGGTTATTTGTCAGACGTCAAGAGCAATATAGAAAAGTTACCTAATAATCTCCTAATAACGCAAAATGTACTTGATTTGAAATATGCGGATGAAAAAGAAATATCAACAATGACCGGAAATATCGTTCATTTTGGAATATAAATATGAGATCCTCAGATTTTTTCTTCATTAAAAATCCAAAAAAGTTAAAATAGAAACGGGACACAATAATAAAAATGTCACAGGAATTAAAAGAAAAGCTCGCGTCTAAAAAAGCAAATCTCACAGATAACGCTCGGGTGGTTTTGGAAAAACGTTACCTAATTAAGAATGAAGACGGCAAAGTTGCAGAACAACCTGAAGATATGTTTTTTCGAGTGGCAGAAAACATCGCCTCATTTGAAAAAGCAGATGTTGATAAATGGACCGAAGTTTTTTACAACATGATGGCCGACCTGAATTTTCTTCCTAATTCCCCTACACTGATGAACGCGGGTCGAGAGTTACAACAACTGTCTGGTTGTTTTGTATTACCGGTCGGAGATTCGATGGAAGAAATTTTTGAAGCAGTAAAAAACACCGCGTTAATCCATAAATCGGGTGGCGGGACAGGCTTTTCCTTTTCCAGACTCCGCCCAAAAAACGATCGGGTTAAATCTACAATGGGTATTTCTTCCGGGCCTCTTTCCTTTATGCGTGTATTCGATATTGCTACGGAAACCGTGAAACAAGGCGGCACGCGTAGGGGAGCAAACATGGGTTTGTTGAATTGTGATCATCCTGAAATAGAAGATTTTATAAGAATTAAAGAAAAAGATGGAGTATTACCTAATTTTAATATATCGGTCGGTATCACTAAAGAATTTATGGAAGCCCTGGAGCATGATACAGAATATGCTTTACATAATCCTCGAAATGGTGAAATTGTTGGTTGGCTGAAAGCTTCAGATATTTTTAAATCGATTGTTGAACATGCCTGGAAGAACGGGGAACCAGGAATAATTTTTATTGATCGAATAAATGAATATAATCCAACTCCTCATATTGGTAAAATTGAGAGTACAAACCCTTGTGGGGAACAAGTTTTATTACCTTTTGAGTCATGCAATTTGGGGTCTGTTAATTTATCAAAAATGATATCCGAAAATGGAAAGTTAGATTTTGAAAAGTTGAAAGAAACGGTTCACAATGCTGTTCGGTTTTTGGATGATGTGATAGATGCAAACTGTTTTCCGCTTCCTCAAATAGAAAAAATAACTAAAGATAATCGTAAAATTGGTCTTGGAGTTATGGGGTTTGCAGATGCCCTTATTAAAATGGATGTTCCTTATAATTCAGAAGAGGCAATAAGAACAGCCGAAACAATGATGGAATTTGTACAGATTGAAGGTCATAAAGCCAGTATGGACTTGGCTAAAGAAAAAGGATCTTTCCCAAATTTCAGAGGTTCCGTCTATGATCGAAATCCCAGAACACTTTATTTCTCAGGTGAACAGCTCGGTATACGCAATGCCACAGTAACAACAATTGCTCCGACCGGATCCATTAGTATGATAGCGAGCTGCTCCTCTGGTATTGAGCCACTTTTTGCTCTTGGTTATGAAAAGCACTGCTTGGATGGAAAGGTTTTTCTTGAAATACACCATGACTTTTTAAAGGTGGCCAAAGAAAAAGGATTTTATTCAGAAGATTTAATGAAATTGATATTGAAAAGTGGGAGTGCTGCAAAGATTGATATTATTCCGGAATCCATCAGGAACACTTTTGTTACCGCCCATGATGTTACTCCGTTAGGTCATGTAGCCATTCAAGCAGCTTTTCAGAAATTCACTGATAATGCCGTTTCAAAAACCGTTAATTTTCCGCACAATGCAACACAAAAAGATGTTGAAGATGTTTATAAATTCGCTTATGCAAAAGGTTGTAAAGGTGTAACAGTTTATCGGGATGGATCCCGGGCTAATCAAGTGCTGACAACTGGAGTAATGGATAAGACTAAAGATGGTGTTATTTCTCGTGACGTTAAACTGCCGCCCGTATTTGAAAACGGCCCAACGCATGTTATTAAAAAGGAAGGAAAGAAATTTTATCTTCATTTTTCCTATCTTCCGGAAGATGAGAAAAAGGAACGTCCTATCTGCCTTTGGATTTACACCAATTTTAAATATGGTGTAGATGAATTAAAAATTTGTAACAAAGTCGCTCACAAACTTCAGAAATTAGCTATAGAATATAAAATCGATAAAAGATTTATAAAGGAAACCGTCGAAAAGGCGCGGCAGGATTATCCTCACAACAGAATGGGTCGAATGATTAGTCTGTGCATGCGTCACAGAGTCCCTAGAGAAAGCATTTTGCTTACTCTAATGGATGTCGATGGGGATAATGTAAGTACCCTTCTTACTGCGGTGAGAAAATTCATGTCCCAAACGCTTGCTAACGGAACGAAATTAGACAGAAAATGCCCACAGTGTAAGGTCGCAGATATTTATATGGCTGAGGGTTGCATGAGATGCAGTCAGGATTGCGGGTGGTCTGCCTGTTAAAGGCTTAAGTAAATAGTCGCATCTCAGGGTGCGTGAATTGAAATAACTAATAAAGTTTTAATATTGAAATTGTTGGTCATAACACATACACAATCAAAAGGAGTTATATGGGTCAAAATATATGCTCTAATCCGGATTGTCAGAAGCAGTATTTAGCATCAGAAACAGATGACGGTTTTTGTTCTTTTGAGTGTTGGGAAAAGATTAATTGTCGTGAGCCAATAAAAGTGGTGTGTGAAGATATTCCAATTATTGAATGAAAGAGCCTGATAAGAAAATAGTTTTAGATCTGGATCGGGATAGGATAAGAACTGTAATTTTAGAAGCTTACAGTATTTGTCGGGATTTCCTCGACACAGAATTTTTAATTACTGAGGATCAGTTCGTTTCTCAGATTAACCCCTATCTCGACAGCAATCGCGTTACTACGCCAGTTCAGCTGGAACTTCCGTGCAAGAAGTATCCAGGCATGAGACTTGATGTTGATTTACGGAGACAAAAGGTTTTTGCCAGACTGTTTCCTAAGGAGAAACAGGCCCAGTTAAATTATATGCTGAAGGGTTTGTGATAAACATTTGAAAATAATATTTAAAAGGGAAATGGTCGTCAACAAAATCCGATACCAAAAAGATGAAGAGCTGGAATTGGGGCCAAAAGACAGGCATGAAAATGGATTAATCAGAATATTTACGGATTATGGAACCATGACTTTTAACGATTTACATAACAGCAAATTTGATATTGGAGGCCCTTCAATAAAATACGAACGATACGCAGATTTGAAAATAAATGAAGACGTATTTATCTATAAAAAACCAAAAACCAGATATGAAATATTAAGAGGAAAATGAACGAAACAAGATTTGTAATTACGGTCAATACTGAGAAAAATCTTACTGATGAAGAGTGTAAAGTAACCATGAAAGTCTTTGCAGAGCAGCTTCAGGGTTTGCATACAACCTGTCCGGAATATCTTAAGGAAGCTTATTTGAATATTGAATGTGAAGCCGGCGGGGGCGCCACAGCCACATCTACACTTCAATCCAATCCTTATCTGACTATTTTCTCGACAACAAACAAAAAAACCCGTTATCAGATATTAAAAGGATTATAAAAATATATGGGCCGTTATGATATATTATTGGGCCGTCAACTTAGGCCAGCTCCAAGAATTAAACTGGTTCCTCATAAAAAATCTTCAAAAAAAGAACCTGCGGATTTGTCGACGCTGGCCGATACCGATGCTGGAGAATCTTTGATTCGGAGATGTTTGCGTTCGGCAGCTGGTCGCGTCCAGCTTGCACAGTCAATGACTAATCCAATCCGTCGACGGTTGGATTATAACTCTTTCGCCAGAAGAATATTTCGTGTCGAACCTTTACCGCCAAGAGTTGTCCCAGTTTATAACATGGATGAAAGTACTCTCGCATTTTATGTCGGGGAGGACGGAACCACAATTGAACATCGAAGTGATAATAGATTTATTATACCTTTATTTGAAGTTGCTTCCAATCCGTCTATTCTTTTAACGCAGCTCAGAGAAGAGAGAAGACATTCATTGTTGTTACACCGTGCTCAGGATTCGGCCATCAATCAGATAAGAGCAGCGGAAGAGGAAAGAAGTCTAAGTCTTCTGGATGCGGTTGTAACAGAATACACAGATCAGAATATACATATATCGGAGCTTGACTCTAATTCCCTGTCGAGCGCATTTACCACGATAGAACACAATGATTTGGTGGTCCGAAACATACTCATGAATGCTCGGGATTATTCCAGACTGCGCCCTCAACTGGCAGCGCGTGGCTGTTTGGATGTTAACAGGGATAGGACAATGTTGTTATATGGAATTTTGGCAAATCTGTGGGGTGCTCAGATTATTGTTTCTGAATTGGTTCCTGCCGGTCGAGTATATTTGACAGCGGATCCAGAATTTACTGGAGTTTTGCCGATAAGAACTGAGATTACGGTTTTAAGTGCGGATAGCCCGCCGAATATAGGCTGGTCAATATTTGAACAAATAGGCTTGGGCGTTCCAAATCCCAGAGGCGTTGCAGCATTAACAACAGAAAATTATGAAGAACCAATCAAGGATAAACCTAATGTTCCAGAAATACCGATAATCCATAAAACCCGTTATCAGATACTGAGGGGCACATGAACAAGGAAATTCCGGTCGGCAACAAAAACCCGATGTTTTTAAGATTCTTAAATCATGAATCCAGCGTTCTCGATCTTCTCTTGTCCTTTTCAAGAGTTGAACACCCTTATACTGCCCAAGCTGCGATGAAAGCACAGCAGAGTCCTCCTGACCTTGAATCATTTAGACAGGAACTTGAAGATGCCGTACGCGACGTGGTTAAGGAAGGGCCTGGGCCAGAGTTCAAGGCATTCGTGAATCATTACATGGAACCGTCCCTTATTGAAGAAAAGACAGTTAAAAAGACTCCCCGCGGAGAAAACAAAAGCCAGATTGCCTATGTGAAGGATGATGAAGCTCCGTGGATTCAGGGATTGATTTGTTATAACTTAAGTCTGTATATAAAAGCTTTCGGTCTCGGGGAATTAAAAATTTGTCGGGTCTGTGACAAGATTTTTTCCAACAAGGGTCAGTATGCCGTTTATTGCAGTGACGGCTGTAAAAATAGAAAAGACCAAGTAAAAAAGAAAGGGGATAGTTTATGAGTCACGTCTATGTTTCAGATTGATTTGGTGGATTCATCATCTTTGTGAAAAGGGGTGGATGAACACTGAAAAAACAAAAGACTTGATTGAAGTTGCAACTGAAGAGATGGGATTAAAAATGTATCAAGGAGAAGGGTGATTTTTAATGTCTCCATCTGATCGTTTGGAAATTCTAAAATCAATTTGTAATAAATGTCATAACTGTGCCCTAGGAAATACTCGCAAGAATCTTGTGTTTGGAGAGGGGCCGATCGTTCCCACACTCATGAGTGTGGCAGAATCGCCTGGTGCAGAGGAAGATGCCTCCGGAAGGCCCTTCCAAGGGCGATCGGGCAAGTTTTATCGTCAATTATTACAGGCTATTGGATTGAATCCGGAAAAAGATGTTTATATGACTAACGTTGTTCTTTGTCGTCCTCCCAACAACAGACCTCCTGAAGATGAAGAAATTAACGAGTGCATAAATTTTTTAAAAAAACAAATAGAAATTATCCAGCCAAGAATTATTTTATTATTAGGTCGTACGGCCGTCAAAGGATTGTTTCCTGAATATGCAAAAACACCTTTGGATAGGCTCAGAAAGGATTCTAAGAATAATAGAGAAAAAAACGACTACAAAACAGGGGCTGTTGTTCTTTCAGTTTGAGGCAATATAGTGCAAAATAATGCACTTTATGTCATTTTTTTATGCCTTCACATAATATTTTTAACAAAAGTGCAATTCGTTGCACTTTATAGTTGAAAAATATACAGAATCGATGTATATTAAGAAACAAAGTGCAGTTTATTGCCCCTTTTAAAAAGTGACTTATCATCCCAGTGCCTTATTGAGAGACCCGTCGAGACGTATAGGAGCTGAAGAGGATTTCACTTATTTGAGAAATATTTTGGGAAAATAGATATGCGTTGTCGAGTTGATTTGAAAACCGATCCGATTTCATTGGTTGTTATTGCTCATAATGGATATGAAAGTAAATTTTTAGAAAAAGCGTATGCACGGAGTGTGTTTGATGTTAAAATTCCCGCTTTGGGTCGCTTAAAGAAAAAACGAAAAAGGATTCCTAGGATTAAACTAAAAACCAGATATCAGATTTTAAAAGAGCAAAAATGAATGTTCTCCTTGTAATGTGTCCGCAGAACAGCTATTTCGATCCTAAAGGTTCGGTGTATATGGGAGAAAAAGCGGAAACATTAAAAACCCGATTAATCGACTATCTTTCGACTTTTAGTGGGCCAAAGATTTTTTTCAGGGAAAAACACGCAGAATCGGATGAATTTTTTATAAACGACAAAACCCATTCCGTTGTGAATACGTTTGATTTTCTTGTTGCGGATTCCTTGAAAAAATACGCCAATATTTTTTATGATAAAACCAGATACAGCGGCTTCTACAATACTGGGTTTGAGATTTTTTTGAAAAGAGAAAAAATCTCATCAGTTTCTCTTGTTGGTGTCGAAACGCATACTTCTGTTTTATTTACGGTTGAAGAACTCCGCAATCGGAATATTGAAGTGTCCGTGATAGAGCCGCTGACGGCTGCTCGAGATGATTTCATGCATGGCGTAGCCATTTCCATCATGAATAATTTTTTGGGGGTAAAAATAAATGCATAGCGTCAAAACCAAGCTGGTGTGTCCTAAATGTGGTTTTCCGGTTGATGCCTCGTTTAAAAAGCGTCCGCGAGAATTTGTATTGTTCATTTGTCCGGATTGTCACAGCAATGTCGTTTATTACAATAAAAAAATGGATACCATTTCTAATGAACTGGTAGCAAAATTGATCAATAACAAAAAGATACGGTTTTGTGGTATGGTAGATGTTTTTAATACACATCAGGGAAAAAAACAACCACTTACCCAAGAAGATGTTACCAATATAAAAATCGCTCTTG
>Ga0315284_10012567_pt1 | contig 12056 bp, 6 predicted proteins | sample YL17G09_16_MG_FD_203696 | JGI IMG/M metagenome (GOLD analysis project Ga0315284, IMG submission 203696) | Sediment microbial communities from Yellowstone Lake, YNP, Wyoming, USA - YL17G09_16 | ecosystem: Environmental > Aquatic > Freshwater > Lake > Sediment | place: USA: Wyoming | collected...
ACTGGTGGCCGAGATCATCGAGGAGGCCGGCCTGCTCCCGCGCCGGGCGGAGCCCGAGGCGGCGCGACGAGTTGAGGAGAACGAGCCCTGATGGAAACCGTTCTTGGTTCGCCGGCGCGCGAAGTGCGCATCGGCCCTGCGCGGCCGTTCGTCATCATTGGCGAACGGATCAACCCGACCAACCGCGCGCGGCAGGCGGCGGAGCGGAAATGGCCGCCGGCGATTTCTCACGCGTGCGCGCGGAGGCGGTTGCCCAGGTGCAAGCCGGGGTACACGTGCTGGATGTCAACGCGGGCATTCCGCTTGCCGATGAACCGGCGATCCTGGCCGAGGCCATACGCGTCATCCAGGAGGCCGTCGACGTGCCGCTGTGCATCGACTCGTCGGTCGTCAAGGCATTGGAAGCCGGGCTGGCCGCCTATCGCGGCAAACCGCTGGTCAATTCGGTGACCGGCGAGAGCGACCGCCTGGAGGCGGTGCTGCCGCTAGTGAAGAAGTACGGTGCGGCGGTGATCGGCGTGGCCAACGACGAGAGAGGCATCTCGGAAGACCCGCAAGTTCGTTTCGCCGTTGCACAGAAGATCGTTGCGCGAGCGGAGGCGATGGGCATCCCGCGCCAAGACGTGATCATCGATCCGTTGGCCATGCCTATCGGCGCGGTCGCCTCTGCTGGCGCCTCGCTGTTTGCATTGGTGCGCCGCCTGCGCGATGAACTCGGGGTCAACACCGTGTGCGGGGCCTCCAACATCTCGTTCGGCCTGCCAGATCGCGTCACGCTGAACGGTGCCTTTCTCACCATGGCCATCGGCGCGGGCATGACCTGCGCCATCACTAACCCGCTCGAGGAGAGCTTGCGCAAGTTGATCCTTGCGGCGGATATGATGTTGGCCCACGATGAGAACTGCGCTATGTGGCTCGCGGCGCAGCGACCGGCCGGCGATGGCGAGCGCCAGGAGCGCCTGGCCCGGCGCGAACGGCGGCGGGCGCAGCTGGGCGTGTAGCGCGCGTCAATCTGTCCTCGATAGCCAATCTCGAAGAGGGCATAGCTCGCCTTACAGTTGACCGCGCGCGAGTGGCATGCGCATGAGTCCCGCGTGCGTTACACGCTGCCCGGTTGACTGCGTTGGCTCGCGGGTCCCGCGGCGCGACAGGCGCGCAAGTGCCTGTGCTACACTAACCCTCGATGTCCGTCGAGTACCTGCTCGGCCCCGCCGCCTCGGGCAAAACCCGCGCCTGCATTGAGCGTGTGCAATCGCTTCTGGCCAAGAAGAAGCTCGCCTCGGCCTGGGTCGTTGTGCCCACGCGAACCAGCGCCACCTCCTTCCGCCGCCGGCTGGCACAGTCCGGGGGTGCACTCGGCGCTACCGTCCTCAGATTCAGCGGCCTGTACGACGAGATCCTCGCCCGCGCCGGCCAGTTCATCCCCGTCGCCGATGAGGCCGTCGTTCTCCGCATGGTGCGCGCAGCGATCGATGCGCTGCACGCCGACGGCATCCTTCCCTACTACGCCCCCATCCGGCGCTCGCCGGGATTCATCCGCGCCATGGCCGAGCACATCGCCGAATTCAAGCGGGCGATGCTGACCTCCGAGCAGCTTCAGGCGGCGCTCGGGGACGCCGCGCCGCGACTGACGGAGATGGCCGACATCTACCGCGTCTACCAGGAGGGGCTGCAGGCGCTGAGCTGGGTCGATCGCGAGGGAGCCGGCTGGCTGGCGGTGCGCGCGCTCCAGCGGCAGGCCGGCCTCCTGCGTTCGGTTGACCTTCTGATCGTGGACGGGTTCGATTCCTTCAGCCCGCTGCAACTCGAGGCGCTCACCGCGCTCGGCAAGCAGGTGGGCGTGCTGGTCATCACGCTGTGCGGCGAGCCGGATATGAGTCGCGCCGCGTACCGGCGGTTCGAGCGCACTCACCGCACCCTCACCGAACGCCTGAATCTCTCGCCCGCGATGCTCACGCCGGGCGGTCAACGGCCGAAGGCGCTTGGGCATCTTGAGCGTTACCTCTTCTCGGCGGAGGCGCCACAAGTCGATGGCGGGGCGGAGGTCACGCTTCTCGAGGCGCAAACCCAGGCGCAGGAGGCGCGCGAGGCGCTGCGCTGGATCAAGGCACGCCTCCAGCGCGATGAGCTTAAGCCCTTCGAATGCGCGATTATCGCGCCCGACCTGCGCCCGTACCAGGCATACCTGCGCGAGGCCGCGCGCGAGTTCGAACTGCCGGTGCGCTTCGTGCAGGGCGATGTGCTCGAGAATAACCCGGCGATCGCCTCGATCCTGAACCTTCTGCAACTACCGTTGCTCGAATGGCCGCGGCGGTTGCTGCTTAACGTCGTCTCCAGCCCGTACTTCGATCTGGGCAGTTGCGACTTGGCGCGCGACGACGCCTTGCCGCTCGAGGAAGCCGCCCGCGCAGCACAGGTCATCCGCGGCCTCGACCAGTGGCGGGAGGGGCTGGCAATGCTCGCAGATGCCGCGCCGCCACCAGCCGCGGATGAAGACGATATGCCACTGCGTGCCCCATCCGGCGTCCAGGTGCGCCGCCTGGCAGCGGCGCTCGAACGGCTGGCCGAGCGCCTTCGCCCCAAGTCGGAGGCGACGCTCGCCGAGCATTCACGCTGGGCGCTCGAGCGGCTCGACGACGCCGAAGGATTTGCCGTCGAGCGCCAAGTGCGTGCCGTGCCCGAGAATTCGGAGCGGGACCTGGCGGCGCTGGAGGCGCTGCGGCAGGTGCTCGACGCGCTCGTGCTCAGCGAGAAGGCGCTGCCCCACCCGCCGCGCGTGGCCTATCGCGAATTCATCGACGAGTTGCGCGAGGCGGTGGCTGCCGCCACCTACCAGCCCGAGGGCGATGAGGCCTGGCGCGGCTCGCGCATATTCGTGGCGGACCTGACCCAGGCGCGCGGCGTGCCCTTCCCGGCCGTGGCCCTGCTCGGGGTGGCGGAAGGCATCTTCCCCAAGCGGCTGAACGAGGACCCGTTCCTCACCGACAGCGACCGCTGGCAGTTGATCGAGCGCGGCCTGCGGCTCGAGCCGCGCCTGCGCAGCGATCAGCAGACCGTCTTCTACGAGGCCGTCACGTGCGCCGAGCGCTACTTGCTTCTCACCCGGCCATACCTCTCGCCGGAAGGCGAGGCCTGGGAGCCTTCGCCCTACTGGCAAGCGCTGCGCGAGGTGGTGCGCGTCGTGCCGCATCGCGTGCGCAGCGAAGGCCGCCTTCCGTTCTCCGAGGCCGCCTCGCGCTCCGAACTCCTGGCGCAGGCGCTACTGCGCGGCGACCTGCCCGTAGAGTACGCGGAACTCGGCGGCGAGTGGCGTGAGGCGCAACACGCCCGCCGAGTATTGCAGGCGCGCCTGGCGCGCGAGGCGGAGGGCGAGTTCGATGGGCAGCCGGCGGACCTTGGGCCGGTGCTGCGCAAGGCCTACGGCCCGCGGCACGTCTTCAGCCCCGGCCGGCTCGAAACCTACGCCGGCTGCAAGTTCCACTTCTTTATCCAGAAGGCGCTCGCGCTCGAAGAACTGGCCGTCCCTGAAGTAGGATTCGATCCGGCGCAGATGGGGACGATGCTGCACGAGATCCTCGAGCAGGTTTATGCGACCGCTGTGGACGTCTCCAATCTTGAGCTGCTCCTCGAGTCACTTGAGCCTGTGGCCGAACGAGTGTTCGCCGACGCGCCGCGGCGGCTTGGTTTTCGCCGCTCCCCATTGTGGGAAGCCGAACGGGCCAGCCTGCTCGACGACCTGCGCCAGACCCTGCACGCGTTGCATGCATACTCGACCGGATATCGCCCGGCGAGGCTCGAGGCGCGGTTCGGGATGGAGGGCGACCCGCTGCGGCTGGAGACCGAGGCGGGTGCGATTCTGTTGCACGGGGTCATCGACCGTGTGGACGTGGACGCCCAGGGCCGGCTGCGAGTGATCGACTACAAGACTGGGTCGAGCCGGCTCGAAATGCGCGATCTTGAAGAGGGGCTCCGGCTGCAGATCACGGTTTACGGACTTGCGGCCGAAAGCGTGCTGGGGCTGGGCCGGCTGGCCGAGGGCGTGTATTGGAAGATACGCCAGGCCGGAGCCAGCGCGCTCAAGTTGGAGGCACTCAACTACGTTTCGGAGGCGGGCAAGCACTACGCCGGAGTGAACGGCGCGGCAAACCTGGCCCGCGATTACATCGGGAATTACGTTGCCGGCATTCGCGAGGGCGACTTCCGCCCGAGGCCGCCCGAGGGCGGATGCCCGGCGTACTGCCCGGCGCGCCTGTTCTGCTGGCGCTATCAGCCCGCTTGATGCATGGGCGCATGAGCGTATGTTGATGAGCGCATCCATTCTTGAGCTCGAGACCCTCAAACTGACACCCACGCAACGGCGCGCGGTCGAGGCGCGCGGCCGCGATGTGGTGCTCATCGCCGGCGCCGGGTCGGGCAAGACGCGCACGCTCACTGCGCGCTACCTCTCGCTGCTCGAGGAGAGCCCGGCGCCACGATCCGTCGCGGCCGTGACCTTCACCGAGAAGGCCGCGCGCGAGATGCGCAATCGCGTCCGCACTCGCGTGAACGAATGGGTGCGCGATGCACGCTCGGGCCAGGAGCGCACGCGCTGGGCGGCGATCGAGGCGGATATCGACACCGCGCGCATCGGAACCATCCACAGCCTGTGCGCCGAGATCATTCGCGCCCATCCGGTGGAAGCCGCGGTCGATCCGGGGTTCGAAGTGCTCGAGGAGGGTCTGGCCGCGGCCTGGAAGTCGCAGGCCGTGGAGGATGCGCTGACCTGGGCCTCGGGTGAAGCCGATCTCGTGCCCGTGTTGCGCGCGTTCACACCAATGCAGCTGCGCGCCGGGCTGGCCAAACTGATCGAGTTTCGACTCGAGTCGGCCGAGGCGTTCGAGGGAGCAGACCTCGTTGCCCGCTGGGACGCTGCATTGAATCCAAGAGTGCGCGAATTCGTAGAGGGCCCAGAGGTTGTCGATGCAATCAGGCGGCTGGAGGAGCTGGAGACAGAGGGCACGCTGGAGGCGGACTCTGGCCCGAAGCTGAACGAGCAGGTGCAGCAGTTGCTCGCTGAATGGCATGCCATGGGTGAGGCGCTCGCGCGCTCGCGCCTGATGGAGGCCGTGGGGCACCTGGCGCGTATCCGCGAGGAATGCCTCAATTTGACAGTCGGAAGGAAGGCCGGCCAGGCGAAGCCTCTTGTGCGCCTGATCCGCGATCGCTACGCGGCGCAGGTAGAGCGCTGGCTGGGTCGGGTCAAGGACGCCCAGGCTCTGGAACATGCAGAGGAGTCGCTTCGCGCGCTCGTGCCAGGGCTGCGTGCGCTCTTCGCCAAGGCGGCCGAGTTCTACAGGCGCGCCAGGGAGCAGAAACACGCGCTCGACTTCGATGACCTAGAAGATGGAGCCGCCCGCCTGCTCGACCGCGACGAAGTGCGCCGGCGCTGGCGCGGCGAGATCCGCGCCGTGCTGGTGGACGAATTCCAGGATACGAATGCGCGGCAGCGCCGCATCGTCGAGGCGCTCTCCGGCTCGCGCGACGAGGAGCACGGCGGGCTGTTCGTCGTTGGCGATGCCAAGCAGTCCATCTACCGCTTCCGCGGCGCCGATGTCACGGTCTTCGTCAAGGTCGAAACGGCGACGACGAAGGCCGGCGGCGAGGTGTTGCACCTTGCCGAAACGTTTCGCGCTCACCCCGGGTTGGTGGACGTGCTCAACGGGCTGCTGGCGCCGGTGATGAACACCGGACCAACGCGGCGGGCCTACCAGGTGCCGTACGAAGAATTGAAGGCCATGCGCGACGGGCCGGACGAGAACACGCAGCCACCGTTCGTCGAGATGCTCGTCGCGGAGGGAGGCGACGCCGAGGAATCGCGCCAGTGGGCAGCCGCGGCGCTAGCGCATCGGCTCAGCGAGCTGGCCCGGGCCGGCGTGCCGTGGGACGACATGGCGCTGCTCTTCCGCGCTTCGACCTCCTTCCCCGATTTCGAACGCGCGCTAGAAGATGCCGGCATTCCCTTCGTCACCGTCGCCGGGCGAGGCTTCTACGACCGCCCGGAGATCCGCGACCTGCTCAACCTGCTGCGGGCGGTGGCCAACCCGTGGGACGACCTGGCGATGGCCGGGCTTCTGCGCTCGCCGGCGTTCGGCCTGAGCGACGCCGCACTCTACCGGTTGCGCCGCCCCACGGCCGAGGGCGAGCCGGTGAGCTTCAAGCACGCGCTGCGGCGCGATCTGAGTGCGCTCGGCGAGACCGATCGGCCGCGCGCCGAGCGCGCGCGGGCCGCGCTCGATCGGCTTGCGCCGAAGGCCAACCGCATCTCGGTGGCAGAGCTGCTCAAGGATCTGCTCGACAGTACTCGCCTCGGCGCGGCGTTGCGCGCGGCGCCCTCCGGCGAGCGTCTGCAGCGCAACGTCGACAAGCTGCTGCAGGACGCGCATGCCAGTGGCATCGCCCGCGTCGAGGATTTCCTCGAATATGTCGAAACCCTGAAGTCGGCGGGCGCGCGCGAGGGCGAGGCGCCCAGCGAGGCCCAGGGCGCCGTGCGCCTGATGACCGTGCACAAGGCGAAGGGGCTCGAGTTCCCGGTCGTTGTGCTGGCAGACGCCTCGCGCCAGGCGCCCAGCGACTACGCGCGCGTCATGCTTTCGCGCGAACTGGGCGTTGTCGCCCGGCCGGGGCGGCGTACCGACGAAGAACCCGTGTCCTACCGGCTGGCCAAGGCCATGGAACGCGAGGAGGAGCAGGCGGAGGAGCAGCGCCTGCTCTACGTCGGCGCTACGCGCGCCCAGGAGCGGCTGATCGTCATCGGCTACCGCGGTGGGCAGCGTGGCAACTCGTGGTTCTCGCAGCTCATGGAGGCGCTGCCGGAGGAGAGCGCCTCCGAGGCAGGCGCTGCGACCGAACTGGTACTGAGACTCCCGGACTCCGGCGGCCTGATTGTGCTGCACACGGTGCGCGACCTGCCCGCGCCGGTGCGCCAACCTGTCTCCGTGCGCCCGTTACCCCGCGAGGAGGCAGCCCTTGCGCCTCTCTACCAGGTTGTGCCCGAGTACGAGTTCGAGATCAGCGACGACAAGCTGCCCTTCCTGGAGGCCGCCCGCAAACGGCGGCAGGATATCTTCGCCGCGCACGCGCGCGAGGGTGCGAGGCTGGTGGGCAACCTGGTGCACCTGGCCATACGCCGCGGGTGCTTCCAGGGCGACGTACGCCTTGGGGCGATGCTAGGCGCGGCGGTTCGCGAAGCGGGCGTGCTCGATGAGGCCGAAGCCAGGCAGCATATCGCGCACGTCGAGCGGCTGCTTGAGCGGCTGCGTGGCGACCCGCACTGGGCCGCGTTCGAGCACGCGCGTCGCTACCATGAGGTGCCCTTCAGTGTTTCCAAGGGCGAGGGCGTCTCGAGCGGCTACATCGACATGCTGGTCGAGGATGGGCCCCAGGCCTGGCAGGTCGTTGATTTCAAGACGACTCGCATCGAGACCGAATCCGAACTCGAGCGCCTTATGCAAACGGATTTCCTGCCCCAGCTTGTACGCTACCGCGAGGCTGTTGAACGCCAACTCGGCGGCACGGTGCAGACGCGGGTCTGCTTGCTCGACTTTCAGGGCCGCCTTGAGTGGCGCCCCGGACCCTAGTCCTGATGGAGGGACGCATGAAGAAGACCGAAATTGTGAAGACGCTTAAGGGGAGCCGCGAGGCATTCCTGGCGGCGATTGAAGGGCTCTCGGACGAGGCGATGCTCGAGCCGGGTGTGGTCGGCAAGTGGTCGGTGCGCGATCTCTTGGTGCATCTCGCGCTGTGGGAGGCCGGACTGGTGACGCTGCTCTTTTATGTCAAAGAGGGCCGCAAGCCGCCGCCGGACGAGAATGCAGCAGAAACAATGGATCAAAAGAATGCGCGTTTGCACGCCGAGAACAAGGACCGCCCGCTGGATGCCGCCCGCACCGACTTTGCCGCCGTGCGCAAGCAGACGCTGCGCCGCGTGCGGGCGCTGACCCAGGCCGATTTTGAGCAGGCGGACAAACTGCCGTGGTTGGAGGGCGCACCTCTGTCGCAGTGGATCGCCAGCGACACCTTCGAGCACGAAGCCGAGCACCTCCAGCAGATACGCGAGTGGCGCTCGCGGCAAGGGGTCTAGTCACGATTGGGGGGTGAGCAGACTGGGAGTAGAATAGCAGGTTGCTACGCGGGCCGGGCGCCGTTCCCGGCCCTGCGATTGCCTGGCGGCGACTTTCGCCGCCCACCGACTTGTACCTAGGGGAGTGGCAGGCGTGAACCCGCATCCCGATCAATACTTGCATGACAACTACCGGCAGACGCGCGCGATGTTCGAAGGTCAGCCGGCCATCGTCCAGCGATTCCTGGAGGCCCAGGCCAACCAGTTGGCGGCCGGGCTGATCGAGGGCAGCTCGCATGTTCGTTTCACGCTGCCCGACCGGGTGGTTGTCGAGGGCATCAGCATGGTGCTGCCAGGTGGAGCCCGCCGGCACACGGTGGGATCGCTGCGCGAGAGGCTTCTGGGCGGCGACCTGCGCGTGTCCGCGCGCCAGCACCTGACGGACCTGGAGGCCTCGCCCGACCGGGGGTTGGCTTCGGCGGCCCGGCTGATGCGCTTTGCATGCGCCTTCCAAATGATCCATGCCATCTTGCCCGAAGGCCGGCGCGTGTCGTATGCCGTTCTGGAGGGCGAGGAAATCCCAACCCAGCCGGTGCGCGATGAGCTGGAACCCGAATCCGCGATCACCGCCGCCTCAGATGCCATTGTCGAGGAAGGCCGCCTGGAGGAAGGCCGCGGGCAGTTGATCGTTCCGTACGTGCCCGCGGCGCGGCGCTTCTTCCTGCCGCAGTGGGTGGCTTTCGACGATGAAGGGCGGCTCCTGGTCGGTTCGGTGGAGGAGGCCGAGGCGCATCTGGCCTCGATGCAGCGCTACCTGTTCGTGTTGCATGCGGCCGTGGCGCTCACCCCCTACATCGTGGCCGACGAAGAATACGGACGTAAGCGCTACGGCATGCTCGGGCAGATGGTCAATCAGGGGCGCGCGCTGGCGCGCTTCCACACCGGCCAAGTCGTTGACACCATTCGCCGCCGGGCCGGCGCGGGCGAGCTCAACCGCGGGCTGAGCCTGACTTTGCCCTACTTCGACGACCAGCAGCTCGAGATGCGCCGCTTCCGCTTCGAGGTCATCCCGGCCGGGCGCATCATGTTCGTGCCGGCCTTTGTGGTGCGCGCCGTGCGTGAGGAGCAGGGCAAGATTGCGCAGGATACTCGCCTGAGCCCCTCCACCCGCAAGTACCTCCTCGGCCAACTCGAATTGCTCGAGGCGGCCTTCGACACCTCGGCCCCCCGATCTTAGAAGGACTCAGGCAACATCCATGCTGTCCGTATTGTTGTTGATTGCATTCTTCTTCATCGCCTGGAAGGCGGCTCCCCGCGAGCGCCAAGCGGACGCGCACGTTCACGGCGCAGGCCAGGTCGGACTGCTGGCCGCCGTAGCCCTGTTTGGCGTAGACTACTTCACCTCCTACTTCTACGCCACCGGCGAGATGATGAGCTCGCTGCATCCTTATGGGTTGCAGCAGTACGGCTACATCGCCGTTGCGGTCATCGCCCTGGCCAACTTCGTTTTTGGTGCGCTTTACATGTACTCCTTGAGTGTGTTCAACGAAGGAGGCGGTTCATTCACGGCGGCCATGCGCTACCTCGGACCCTCGTTGAGCTTGATAGTGGCCGTCGTTCTTATCCAAGACTACGTTCTAACGATCGTCGTTTCGACCCTTTCGGGTGTCGGTCAGCTCCTATCGATCACTGGCGCATATGGGATTCCGTGGTTCTGGCATTTCGCCATCGGCGCAACCATGGCGATGGCCATGTGGTTCTTGACCATACGTGGGCGAGGTGAATCTGCCCAAGTTGTCTTCACAATGCTGGCCGTATTCCTGATGTTGACGGCGCTGATGGCCGTTGGGCTAGTGACGGCTGTTGCGAGGAATGTTCCGGCCGTAGCGGATACTGTCGCTCCCGTGACACCCACATTGGGCCGGGCCCTGTATCATATGCTGACCGCTTCCATGAAGGGGATGGTCGCCCTGAGCGGGCTGGAGGCCATGTCGAACGGCCTGCAGTTCGTCAAGGACGAAGACGCGCAGCTCGTGCGTTGGGGTAAGACGCATTTGACCCGACTCCGCTGGCTGTGGACATTCTACAGTGGGAAGACGGGCATCGGCCGCTTCGTCCAGACGTCCTTCCTCTTCTACGGTGGATTGACGACCCTCTTCCTGACGATGTTCAGCATTCACTTCAACGTCTTCGACGGAACGCTGGGCCGGACTGTCGTCGGAAACCTCGCGTACATCGGGTTCGGCCAACTGCCGAGCGGAGTTGTCCTTTTCTGGGCCTATCAGATCCTGGCCGTGGGTCTGCTAGCATCCGCCTCGCTCACGGCCTACCAGGACTTGCAGGCGATGGCGTGGCGGAATGTCGCAATTGGCGAGATTCCCGAGATCATTGTGTACCGCAACCCGAAGGGCACGTTTACCAGGCCGGTGACGGCGGCGTTTCTGGCTGCAGTGGCCATTCAACTGTTAGTTCGCGGGCGGACCAGTTTGGCCGTCCCCTACTACGGCGTGGGAGTCTTTCTCCCGATCATGGCCATGGGGCTGGCCATCTTTCGTCACGTCGGGCAGGTGTACCAGGGGCGCAAACGCTCCTGGGCGCGGATTGCCGCTGGCAGCGCAGTGGCCCTGGCGGGGATAGTGTTCGTGGGCCAGATCGCCGGAAAATGGGAGGAGGGCGGCTGGTTGGTGCTGATTTCGCTCTCGATCCTTGTGCTGATGGCACATGCCATTCTCATTTCTCCAATCGGCTACCGCCGCCCGGAACAGATCCATCGAATCATCCGTGACAAAGCGCGGGTTACCGGCCCCATGGGTTCAATTGTCGAGTGGCAAGCCTTGAAGACGCAAGAGTATCGCTACTCACTGCTGGTTGGAGTAGCCCGCTTCTGGGAGTTCTTCGGTGTAAGGCGACCGGTGCGTTTTGAGCCACCCCTGGCCGCCGGCGAGTATGATGAGGCGATGCACGTCGAACATCCGGGTACACGGTCGGTTCTCGAGGAATACATGCACGCGCACCCATCTGAGCCGAAGCTGGGCGGCCCTCCCAAAGAAACGCCCTCGACGGATGAGGAGAGCCAACCGTGAGTGTGGCCTGGCACTCCTCCGGAGAGTGACGCGGGGCGAAGGCGCCCGCTCGCGCCGCAGGTCCATGGTCGCACCGGCCGCCGTAGGCCTTCATCTGAGGAGTGTGGTCCTCCTCGTGCACGCTAACCTCTTCCACTCATGAGCACAGCCCCCATTCACTCGCAACGCGTGACCGAGGTCTTCTCCGGCCTGGAGACTTCGCCTCAAGGGCTCTCCTCTCCCGAGGCCCTGGCGCGCCTCTCGCTGTACGGGCCCAACTTGATCTCCGAAGCTCCGCCGCCGCCGTTCGCCAGGCGCTTGTTGCCACACCTGGTGCATGTGATGGCGCTGCTCTTGTGGGTGGCAGGGGGCGTGGCGCTCGTGGGTGGCCGGCCGCTGGTCGGTCTGCTGATCTGGATTGTGGTGCTGGTCAACGCCGGCTTTTCGCTCTGGCAGGAGTACCGCGCCCAGCGAGCCGTCAGCGCGTTGCGCAAGGTGTTGCCGGCCTTTGCCCGCATCTTGCGCGATGGGCGGGAATGCGAAATCGCCTCCAGCGAGGTGGTGCCCGGCGACGTGCTCGTCCTGGCGGAAGGCGACAATATCCCGGCCGATGCGCGGGTTATCGAGGAGTACGGCCTGCGCACCAACCATGCGACCCTGACCGGCGACGCGGTCCCGCTGCGGCGCACCGCCGAGGCCTCACTGGTGGATGGGATCTCGGAGGTGGAACGGCCCAACTTGCTCTTCGCCGGCACCTCCGTGGCCTCCGGCACGGGCCGGGCGGTGGTGTTTGCCACGGGCATGCTCAGCCAGTTTGGGCGCATCGCCCATCTCACGCAGGAAGTACACGAGGGGCCCAGCCCGCTGCAGCGTGAGATGCGACGAATCACGCGCGT
>Ga0315284_10012568_pt1 | contig 12055 bp, 9 predicted proteins | sample YL17G09_16_MG_FD_203696 | JGI IMG/M metagenome (GOLD analysis project Ga0315284, IMG submission 203696) | Sediment microbial communities from Yellowstone Lake, YNP, Wyoming, USA - YL17G09_16 | ecosystem: Environmental > Aquatic > Freshwater > Lake > Sediment | place: USA: Wyoming | collected...
CGTTAGCGACAAAAAGGGCTATGACACTTCCATGCAGCTTCCTCCGAATGTTTCTCCCCGGCGTAGCTGGGTTGCAATAGGCAGTGCCTTTTTCCTGAACGGACTCTGCTTTTCCAGTTGGGCGTCGCGAATTCCCACAATTCAGCACAAGTTAGGCCTAAGTGAAAGCCTACTGGGCACCCTGCTGTTTGCCTTGCCTTGCGGTTCTATTTTGACCAGTTTTCTCTCGTCTGCCGTAGTTACGCGAGTTGGTGTCAGGCGGACTTTGAACGTAGCCCTTGTGCTCAATGGCTTGTTGTATGTGAGCATCGGCTTGATCGAGACACCGTTCATGCTAGCCATCGCCTTGTTTGGGATTGGTTGCCTAAGCAACGTGATCAGCGTTTCCGGCAATACTCAGGCCGTTGGCTTGGAGTTATTGATGCAGCGACCAATTATGGCCTCACTACACGGCTTGTGGAGTACGGCTGGATTCGTCGGTGCTGCGATTGGTAGTTTCATGCTGGGTCATGAGATTTCTCCTTTTAAGCACTTCTGTCTAATATTCCTGATCATTGCGGTTGGTGTGGCTCTCAATGCGCATGCCTTTTTACTCTGCCCGGAGGGCAGCCGGGCGCGCACCCGGCTTTTTATTAGGCCACCGCGGTCTTTAGTTGGCTTGGGATTTATCGCCTTTTGCTCGATGATTTGCGAAGGTGCGATGTTCGACTGGAGTGGCGTCTATTTTCAGAGCGTGCTCAATGCATCCCCTGCTAATGTGGGACTGGGCTACGGTGCGTTTATGGGAGCAATGGCCGCATCTCGCTTTCTTGCGGATCATCTAACCGTAAAATTTGGGCCGCGCCGGATCCTCACAGCTTGCGGCCTTTTTGTGGCCTGCGGCTTAGTGCTAGCCATTGCATACCCTAGTGTCACGACCGGCGTGATAGGCTTCCTCTTGGTGGGTGTGGGAACCTCAGCTGTGGTGCCCCTGGTGTATAGTCAAGCTGGGCAAAGCTCTGATTTGCCCCCAAGTGCTGCAATTGCTGCCACCTCGACCATTGGATTTGTTGGTTTCTTGCTGGGGCCGCCACTAATCGGCTGGATAGCTGGGGTCAGCAACCTGCGCTGGTCTTTTCTGGTTGTAGCAATGCTCGGCTTAGGGATTTCGTTAGTGGGAAGGATGCACTTCAGCGCGCATAACAAATGAATGCGGAGAGTCAGATTTTATGAGCGTAAAGTTCAGCAGTATAAAGATCGCTTCAGTTGTGTCTTTTTTACTTCAGCTTTTGGCCTTGCCGCTGTGTTTAAGCTCCCCGGCTCTGGCAACTGCGGATAAATTTACTCAAGGTCTGCTCATAGATGATTGCGGGGATGGGATCTTGCGTGGTCTCTGTCCACGCTTCGGCATGTTGGCAATTGATCCAGAAATGGCGCGATCCCTTGAGGCGAAGTTCGGTGAATTTACGGTGCAGTGGCGAGGTCGTGACAAGGGGGATGCTCAACTTGTCATTCTGCACCCCTTATACCCTGGTGAACCGCTCTGGGCGACTCTGCCTGGTCAGACCTTTGTGGCGGCAGGCACTGGGGTTGAGACGACGCGTGAGGTGCGTGGATCGATTCGTATTAATGACCACATGCGCCATTATTGCCGCGACCAAAGTGTGGAGTCTTGGAGCGCTGACGAACATGGCGTCGAGCTTGCTGGGAGCTTGCGCGGTCGTGGGTGTAGTGGGCGCTGGAAGTTGCGGCTCGCCTCTATAGATGGCGAGCGTCTTCACATGCAATTATCTGTGACTCAGCCAAATGGAGGTTCTGAGTATAATCGCATATTTCTGACTTATCGCTCGCATCAAGGCGAGCATATTTACGGCTTCGGCATGCAGTACAGTCAATTTGACATGAAGGGACAACTTGTTCCGATTCTTTGCCAAGAACAAGGGGTGGGGAGAGGACTCCAGCCTTTCTCCTCCGCAGTTAACCTTACTCAGGGGCGCGGTGTTGCGGGTGATTGGTGGACAAGTTATGGCGCTGTTCCCCACTATACTAGTAGCGACCGCCACTCTCTAGTGTTGGAAGAGAGCGAGTACTCGCAGTTTGATTTGCGCCAGAGTAATAATATACGCATCGGGGTGTTTGCTAATCACATCAATCTTCAACTTTTCGCGGCAAAAAGTCCGGCTGAATTGATTGAGGTGCATACCAGATACGCGGGTAGGATGAAGCCCTTGCCTAGTTGGGTAGGTGAGGGAGCAATCATCGGCGTTCAGGGTGGGCTTGCCCGCGTGCGGAAAATTTTCCAGAGTCTGCGGCAGGCGGGAGTTCCGGTCAGCGCACTATGGATTCAGGACTGGGTCGGTAGGCGTAAGACCTCATTTGGTTCCCAGCTCTGGTGGAACTGGGAGCTAGACCAAGAAAGTTATGCGGACTTAGGGGTCTTTGCTGCAGAGCTTCGTACTCAGGGTGTTCGGCTGCTCACTTATGTGAATCCATTTCTCACAGATCCATCCAATAAAGCTGAAGTGCGGCGCAATTTATTTGCCGAAGCTTCGGCTGCAGGATTCCTGGTGAAAGACCTGGCAGATGCGCCTTACATGATTCAAAACACTAGTTTTGCAGCAGGTTTGCTGGACCTCTCAAATCCATTGGCTCGCACATGGTTTAAAAGCGTCGTTGCCGATCAGGTGCTCAGTGTCGGAACGAGTGGCTGGATGGCGGATTTTGGCGAGGCCCTGCCGATGGATGCTAAGTTGGCAGGGGCAGAGGCCAAGACTTACCATAACCAATATCCAGAAGAGTGGGCACGACTAAACAGGGAAGTGCTTGAGGAACATGGTTCTTGGGATGATTCTCTCGTTTTTTCGCGATCAGCTTTCACCAGAAGTCCCGGCATCACGCGTTTGTTTTGGCTTGGTGATCAGATGGTATCTTGGGACGGCTACGATGGCATGCGGACAGCACTTACCGGTTTGTTGACCAGTGGTTTGTCAGGATTTTCTCTCAACCATAGCGATACAGGGGGCTACACCACTGTTAATAGCCCAGTTCTCAGATTTCAGCGGTCACCCGAGTTAATGCGTCGGTGGACCGAAATGAATGCCTTCACTGCGGTGCTAAGGACGCACGAGGGAAATATTCCTGAGGCGAATGCTCAGGTTTACGACAACGAAACATCACTGGCACATCTATCTCGATTTGCCAGGGTTTATGCAGCCCTAGCAAGCTATCGCTTGACGCTTATGAATGAGGCGTCGCATGACGGTTTGCCGTTGGTACGGCCGCTTTGGCTGCATTATCCAGATGACCCAGAAACCGCTGGATTAGCCACACAATTTTTGCTCGGTACAGATGTGCTGGTCGCGCCCGTATTTGATCCGGGCGCGCAGAAAGTCTGGATATATTTGCCTGATGATGGCTGGGAGCATTTACCAACAGGGCACAGAAACACGCGAGGATGGCACGTGATCGATGCGCCCATTGGCCAACCGGCGGTATTCTATAAGGCTCATTCTCAGCAGGCTGCCGGAGACCCATCATGGGTCTTTGAGCTGAGGCGCCTCTTAAAGGAATCAGAGTGAACGCCGATTCCTTTTGTTTAGAGGCTAGAACGTATTAACCAGCTTTAGCTTCAGCTTCAGCTTCAGCGGTATTATCAACAATTTTTTTTGCGAGTTTAGATATTTGGTACGGCATCAGCGCAATTGGAGCTTTGCCGGACATCGGTACGTCGTAGGAGAGTGCCCTTAGCACGTCAAGAACGGCATGGGCGCAGTTATGCTTTAGCATGCTGTAGTCCTTGCCATAGGTGTCGCTTTTAACTTCGTTATAGCTGCTACTAGCGTACCAGCGTTCAAATTCTTCCATCTGCTCGGGTGTGCGCTCAGGCAGTCTTATGCGCTTGGGGTCCTTGCCGTGTTTTTGCATGTCGGCAGAGTAATCATTGCCCATTGCGTAACTGATGTAATGGAAGCCTTCTGGCCCAGAACCTGTCAGTCCAGCAGCGACGTGGCCAAAGCCCAGATTTTTATTGTTCCAATAAAAGATTTCTACGGTTGTAACTTTTGGTCTGTCTTCTAGCTGTGAAAGTAAGCGGCTGCTCTTAGGAGCAGTTGCCGATCCGCACGCAGTAATAGCTAAGCACAAAGTTACAGCAGCAGAGAGCCGAGCGAATAGGTGTCGCATAGTGTTTACCTCGTCAAATCAATATTAGTTATTATCAAGACGATGCCAGAATTAAGAACCACTGGGAAGCAGAAGTGGTTCTCCACGCTCATACTGTGTAGACCGCCTACACGGACTGAGTGTTTGCGACAGCCTGTTGCAATAAATATGCCGAATGATTTTCGAGGCGTTTGAGAATGGCGCCCGGCTGATGATCTGCAGTGCAATTCACCGCGCAGCATTTCCCGACTTTTGCGGGAGTTGGCACTGACCATTTGGAGTAGTGGTATTTTAAGAATCTGTGATAACTTTGTTTTGATCCAATTTTTTAAAAATTACCAAGAGTGATCGCAACTCCATGGATGGTGGTATGGCTAAGCTGGCTAAGCTGAAGGTATTGGCATTCGCAGCCTATGTGTTTTTTGGACTAGGAACTGAATGTGCCGAAGCTGGGCAAATCCGAATGCGCGCTCGCGAGCATTATGAAACTATGCGAATCACTAACAAGTTGGGAACCTCGTCCTATGTTGGGTTCACCAATACGATTAATGTTTGGTACGAGGAACCGTTTAGGTGGTCTCTCGGTCTAGCCGGTAGTCCACTTTGGGCCATGCTTCATGCCAAATCCCCGCTTGAGTCCTATTCGAGTACAATCCGTTTAGTGCACCTTGGCCTTGAGGGTAAATTTTTCCCGCTGCCTAATCTTGTAAATCTGTTTTTCAAATGTGGGGTTTTCGATGCCCAGCTGACCAGCAATGGAGCCGCCGGTCAGCTTCGTGGCCACAGTCTTTTGGGCGGAGTGGGCTACGAGTGGGACCTTGGGGGCATCGGCTTAGCACCAGAGATAAGTTGGAGATGGGGTAGACTTGCGGATCAAACAGAGGTGGTTGGATCCGCTCCGGCTATTGGCGTGCATTTTTATCACGCGCTTTGATTATCACTCATATTTTTGAATTAGAAGCTGGCGTTCTTATGTACACTTTAGTACCCGTTCGTAACTCATTAATGGTTGGGCATCATCAATATGTCTGAGGTAAAGCGACATCTGTATCTGGTGGTGGCGTTTGTGCTTAGTGGTTCGTGCCAAAGTGTCGACCGAGTCGAAAAACGTGTAGAACCATCGATTAACTCGAAAAATACGCATCAGTCCCAGCAACAAACAGTTGTCGGCGGATCACCGGGCTGCAAGCTCGAGAATAAAGACACTGGATTAATGAATGTATCGATTAAGGTTGGGAACACCCCGCGTACGTTCATCCGTGTTGTAAATAAAAATTATAACCACGACAGTAAACATGCCTTAGTTATCGGCTATCACGGCCTCGGTTTGGATGGAACCTCACCCCGCGTCGATCATAAGTGGCCAATCATCGAAGACCTAGCTGGCGATCAAGCTATCTTTATCTATGGCAACGCCCTTGGCGGACAGTGGAATGCTGGGCCTTATAGTGCAGATGTGATCTTCTTTGATGAGATAGTAAAAACTGTAGGGGACTTGTATTGCATCGATAAGAAACGTGTCTTTGTGCATGGTTTTAGTAATGGCGCTTTTTTTGTCAATGGTCTTGCTTCACTACGGAAGGATGCTATCCGCGGTGTTATTTCGGTTGCTGGAGGTGGCGGAGGTACCAAGATACCAGCGATGATCATTCACGGGATTCAGGATCCGAATGTTGGTTATTACTCCTACGCTCCGAGTACCGTGAGCTCTTACGCTCAGGCGAACGGCTGTAATATGCCGACGAAAGCAGAGGGAATAAAATTAGATACCTGCCAACTCTTGGACGGGTGTCCTAAGGATTTGCCCGTGCGATTTTGCCGCTGGAACGGCAACCATCACTGGCCAGAATTTACACTTCCGGATGTATGGGGATTTATTTCGTCACTGAATTAATCCAGGACAATCCAAGTTAGCGACCTCCCTAAGGGGCGGTGTCGAGGGTGCCTTCAAAAATCGTCATCAATTGGTCGGCGTTGGCGAGGGAGGCTGGCGAATTGCCCGGCTGACCTTGAGGTACCTTACCGTCGAAGTAGTTTAGCCAGAAGTCCCAATGGCTGGAGTAATCAAGTGCAACGGTTGTCAGCGGCTGCGCAAGTACATGATTTAAGGTCTTTTGGATCATCTCTGAGCAATACAGCAGTTCATGGCCGTCACTATCGACATTATTCCAAAGATAGTTGTCATCAAAAGCTCGTCCGCGCATCTCTTGCGCGAAAACGCGATTAAGCAATGTGGCGCTGGATTCATATGCTACGCGATCGTGCTTGTAGCCGTTATCTAATTCCCTTGGCCGCAGGATTTTAATAGGCGATGTCTTGCCGCCTTGGTGCAAGAAGTCTGAGAGGCTTAGCTCTTGTGTAGACTGGAGAGACTGCGCCACCCGGGAATTTAGTCCCAAGTCCGTGTCTAAAATTAGGCCTGAGTGGTTATATGGGCTTTCTGTTGTCTCGCTGATCACACCGCAGATGTAGCAGTTCAGTGCGATGAGTACGACATCCCCCGCGTGTAGCACCGGTAATTTAACTGTTTGTAGAATATTTAACGGCGAGGCTGAAGCAATATGACTGGCGGATAGCAAGGTCGTCACGACCATATGGGCGAGCCATCTTCTAATCGAATGCATAAAAGTTCCGTCAATACAGTAAGTGCGATAGCCATATCCCGGGGGCGAATTAGGCCGAAGTTTTCTCGTATGGCTAGTTATGTCTCTGTGATCTTCAATGTCAAGGTTCAAGCAGGTGGCTTGCTGGAGTCTCTCTCGTTCAGCGCAGCCGACGCCACTCATACAGCGCAATGGCGGTGGCGGTAGCTGCGTTTAAAGACTCGACGCCAGGTTTCATCGGAATGGAGACCCGTTGCTCTTTGGCAATTTGATCCGGAAGACCAGGTCCTTCGACGCCGGGAAGCAAAGCGAAGCTAGGCGGAAATCTCGTCTCTTGCAACGTGGAGCCGCCCGCATCGAGGGCATAGAGCGGCGCTCCCGTTACACGAAGATCTTTGATCGAGGGGCCGCGTTGAAACGTAGCAGACAGTAACGCCGTTCCTGCTGCCCGCATGGCCTTCGGGTGGAAGGGGTGAGCCGCCTCCTTGAGGAGCACGATGCGGCTGACTCCGAATGCTGCCGCCGATCGTACGATCCCTCCTACATTTTCTGGATTTTGTAGGGCGATGAAGAGGGTGCAGCCGCTCGGCCAAGAGGCCGCATCAGTCCATACGGAAAAGGTCGGCAGCTTGACAGTAATTAGCGGTGACCGTGTGCCAAATTGATTGATTTCATCGAAAAGCCCTTTGCTTAGGACGAGCCAAGGGATGTCGGCAGGAGGTGGACTGCCGCCTTCGGGCGTGATCCAGGTCGTCATTAGGTCAGGGTGATGCGCCGCAACTTCTGGGACTATCTTGTCCCCAGCGATTAACGCTAGGCCCTGCTCCTGAATGCCACGAGAGCTGAGGAGCTTCTGCAAGCTCCTAAAGGTCTCGTTTTGCGAACTGGAGATGATTTTCGGCTTGGCGAAGCGGCCCGAATCACCCCGTTCAGTCATTTCTTGCCGGCCTTTTTTGCCGCTTTTGCCGCTTTTTTCTCCTTAGGCGTCAGGAGTGGAGGTTTCTTCTCAGTCTTCTTGGTAATTTGCCCCTTAGCCATCTTGGGCTCCTTAATTCTAGAGGTTAGGTAACATGGCACTATCGCAAATCTTTACCGCATGTTCAATAGTGGAGCGCTCCGTTTCAGAGATCCAGGAACATCTGCTGTTGATTGCCTAGTTGTAACGCAAGCTCCCTTCATGTCGACAAGATCATCGAAATATCTGCCTATTGATGCTATTTACTCAAAGATTTCAATCTGAAAAAGAGTAGGAGAGGCCAGCTTGGCGGAGCGCAAACAACCGTGTCAAGGCCGAAGCCCTAGCGGCAAAGCTATAGGGGCTCTCGATGCTTTAAACTCCTATCATGCCATTCTTGATTTTTTGGGCGATATCGGCCGCGGCCAGCGGCGCTCCAAATCAGCTCCGCCGGCATTACCGTTCATCCAAAAAGTTCCGGGACTAAAGAACATCTTTCTGTCCTTGAGTGCGGTTGCGCCAGCCAGACCTGATACTAGCAACGAAGAGTGGAATCCTATTTCACAACGGCCGCACAGTGGTTTACCTTCTGTGGTAACCGATGAGTTCGGCGGCGAAATCACGGCGCTAAAAATCGCCATCGATGAATTCACTATTTTGTCGCACGAAATGATGCATGTGGCATTATGGGAGCCACTTTTTGCCGGATTCTGGCGACCGCGCAATCGGCGCAGTTTTCGCGAGTTCTCTCTGATGGCCGAGGGTTTTTGCTATTTCTTTAGCGACATCGTTGTCAGTGGTGCTGTGCGCGTTCGGCTTCCCGATGGTGAATTCGCTCTCGACAGGCAGACTCCCAGCAACGCTAGGTTTCACCCTGTGCGGGCCTTTCAGTCACTGGGTATTCAGGATCAGCAAGAGATTCTGGATATTTATCTCGATGGCTTCAGTGGTCAGCGTACCCGACTTTGGCAGCCCCGCGGCACCAGCGATTTTGCTGCGTCGCTAGCCGCACAGGCATATAATTTTTACGCCGGATCTCAGCGTTATTTGGATGAAATGCATGCTGCGTTGACAGCATTTGGCGGATTGGCTGAGTTCTACCGGCGCTTCTGCGCAATTCCGGGGCTACCGACATTTTTGGCCGAGGCTCATGCGAATATAGTCCCGGCTGATCTGAAGGCGTACTTTTCCAGATTTTTTCGCAGTGTGCTACCAGATTTGGCTGGGTTGACATCGACACACGTATTGAGTGTGCGGCAACGGCGTATGTTGCAGATGCGTGCCTATTATGCCCTTCAGGTGCGGTGGTTGTTGACAGAAAATCTTATCGTCGCACGTACTTTGTCCACAGCGATCCGCTCCAAGATTATTGCTGAGCTCACTATTTATCTAGACGGACTGGAAGCTCTGTTGCGCCAGTTGGCGAGTAAAAATATTGATTCGGTAGCGGAGTCGCTGACTAAACTAGATCGACGTTACGATCGGCAAGTTCGAGCAAATTTTATCACTCATGATGCTTGGTCGGGGCAACGTTGGTTAATCGCGCCTAGTCGAGCTGGTGGCTGTATAAGTCTCAGCACGCCTTGTCCGAAAGACGATCGCGCGGCTAAAAAGCAAGTATCACAGACTGTGGCGTTCCTTGTTGAAGAGTTGACAGCGCGCATGGTGGAATGCAAAGCGGTGCCCGCTCGATCGGAGCTTTTACAACAAATCAAACGCTTGGCAGAGCTTGGTGCTGCTGGTGGTACAGGGAGTGCTGGGCAGACCCAGGCTACCTTCAGGAAGTTGAGGACGGAACTGGCGAAATCACATTTATTACCTATTTGGTCTGTGCCAATGGCGAGCTTTGATCCTCTCAGCAATAGGTACAGAGAACTAGTTTTTTCATACCAATGAACTATCAGGATCTTGTTGTGTAGCTCAGACGCCTCTGACATTGATTTCGATACGGCGCCCGTCGATTTCCAGCGTCAAGTCTGAAGCAATTTTATTGTAAATTGTCACTATTGCATTGCGATACTCGGCTGCACCGTAGCTGACGCCATCCTTAAAAGCTGTGTAACCACCCCGTTGGAAATTAAGTGTGCTTTGGATTCCCCAGGTGCGGAAGCCTTTCAGTAAGTAGCCAACCACAGTTAACAATTGGCTTGGCGTGTTTAGTGACGCACCCCAATCTTTGCCTGTATATCCTAATCGACTAATCATATCGTAGTTTACATTCAGTATACTGACGTTAGCAGACGGGGTACCATCCTTGCTGGCATCGCGCTGATTTATGCTCATGAGCGTTGTCTCTTGCATCGCCATGGCTATAACCAAGGCCTTCTCTTGCGGAGTTGCCCCCGCGGCATCGAGCACATTAGCCAGGTTGCTTTTATTCGTCTGTAAAGTGACGCCATAATTCGAAATCTGAAAGGCAGCATTGCCCGCTACGCCAACGGCTAGCGCTGGCAGTCCAGCTGGAGCTGGTGCAGGGGCCGGTGCAGGGGCCGGTGCAGGGGCCGGTGCAGGGGCCGGTGCAGGGGCCGGTGCAGGGGCCGGTGCAGGGGCCGGTGCAGGGGCCGGTGCAGGGGCCGGTGCAGGGGCCGGCACCAAACAGGAATGCGAGCCTTTCGGGTCAGTCACACTGAGATCCCAGCCATAACCGCCGCCGGTATTGCTTCCGTTCGTGCAGTATGGATATCCGTTAGGACCAACTGGTGGTGCGGGTGGTACCAAACAGGAATGCGAGCCTTTCGGGTCAGTCACACTGAGATCCCAGCCATAACCGCTGCCGGTATTGCTTCCGTTCGTGCAGTATGAATATCCGTTAGGACCAACAGCTGGTGACGGACTTGGCGGCGGAGGTGTGGTGCTCACAGGTGTTTTTAGATGCTGGCTTAATACTGATGTAATCGCACTGGTGGCCGAGTTTCCTGGTTCAATTGAGAACATATAATTGCCCCACATTGGCCCCGCTGCCCACCATGCCCATCCGAGATAGACGTCGCTGTTTTTCTCGAGATGGGTGATCTGATCGTTGATAGCCGCTAAACACGTGCTGTTATTGGCACCTGCGAATTCTCCGAGGAAGCCGCGTTTGCCGTTGCTACGCAACCATGCAGTAAAGCCAGCCATGGATTCCGAGCCACGAGTCGAACTTACGCAGGTTGAGTGGGTACCTGAATTATCGGAATCCAAATATTGATGCGCCTCAAAGGCATAATTATTTGCTGGGTCAGTGATCTTCAACATCACGGTGGCGTTTGGTGTGCCGTAGTAATTGCTTGACCAAGATCCAGCGCCGGTCCAGCCATTACCTGGAACCAATATTAGGTTTTTAGCTCCTGTCGCACGGATGGCGTCGATACCTGCCTGCGCTGCACTTGCCCACTGCTCGGTGGGCATGTCGTGAGGTTCGTTCATCAAACCAAAAATAATGTTACTATTGCTTCCGTAGCGGGCGGCGAGTCGCGACCAAAGGTTAGCAAATGCTGAGTTAGGAACGTTCGCTGAGCCAATTAGCTGATTATAATATCTGGCATAGTTATGTGGATCCAAAAGGACGCGTAAGCCTTTGCCGCTTGCGTAGTTAACGATGTCATCAAGGCGCGCCAGTTCGCTAGCGTTAAAATTTTGCGAAGCTTTATTCTGTAAGCGTTCCCATAGAAATGGGATCCGAACTAACGTCATTCCTTTGCTAGTGAAATAATCGATTTCCCCGTGATTTGGGTAAAAGTAGTTCGATCCAGCTGTGCCGGGCAAGGCAGTGGGAGAAAACTCAGCTCCGGCCAGCGAAACTCCCCGGTATGGCAGGCCAGTGCTGGTGAGCGAAAGTTGCTCTAGTTCGGCAGTGTTCGGCTTAAATACTGCCGAACGCCGTAGGTCAGTCACGACCGGTGATCCGCAGTGCACTAATGAAGTGGCCGCTAGAATCGCGAAAAAACCTGCGTGAATACAAAAAGTCGCAGCGTGGTTGCGCGATATTGGCATCGGAACTCCTGTTGAGAGTCAATTTTTAATGGGCTTCTTCTCTAAGAAGTGCTGCGTCTTATCGGGGGTACTCAGGGTCGGAATCTGCAATACTCGCAGGGCCACCAGCCATATAATGCGTGTCGGAGTTCTTCTTTGGGATCTTTAATTTATTTTAGGAAACGGTGTAGCTAGGCGAAACGACACAGCAAATATTGAGTAACAGATGTCGTTATTCGAGTTGCGTCACCGCTTGTGTTACCGAAGCACATCACCGGAGTGATAACTCAAAGATAACAAAGAAGTTCTTGGAAGGACGGCCGCAATGGGGGAATTTAATCGGTGACGAAACCATTAAATTCACTGAGGTTACCCCCGTGTCCATTACGGCCGTTAGAGAGTACGT
>Ga0315284_10012569_pt1 | contig 12054 bp, 17 predicted proteins | sample YL17G09_16_MG_FD_203696 | JGI IMG/M metagenome (GOLD analysis project Ga0315284, IMG submission 203696) | Sediment microbial communities from Yellowstone Lake, YNP, Wyoming, USA - YL17G09_16 | ecosystem: Environmental > Aquatic > Freshwater > Lake > Sediment | place: USA: Wyoming | collected...
TCATCTTTTTTTTTTTCTTTTCACTTTTTTTTTTATATCCCTGATTTAAATTATTGTTTTCTACAAAGTTTAATTTGATTTAAAAATTATTTTTTTTTTTTTTTTTTTTTGTAAATCAAAAACACGATGGCAAGTAAAACTAGAGATAGAAAAGGAGAGGAGAAAAAAAAGAAAGGGGGTCTTGTAAAACCAAGGTCCATGGTAAAGAAAGGTTCATCAAAAGTCGAGAAAAAACCAGCTGAGAAGGTATTGGCGGTAGCCACTGGAGGAATAAAGAGACCACATCATTTTCACCCAGGAACCATTGCTATGCGTAAGAGCAAGAAGTACCAGAATAGCGCAGACTCTGTAATTCCACAACGACCGTTGTCTCAGTTGATTAGAGTAGTGGCAGATGAGATTCTGTCAAACAACAACAGAGGAAATCCCAAAGAGGAAGCAGCTTTGCATTTTGATAGTGATGGCTTAAAATTCATGAGAAATGTCGTGGAAAACCACATGATCAAGGAATTGGATTTGGCGAAAGAGCTCTGTATCTTTCGAGGAAGACGCACTGTCGATGTCAAGGACATCCAAATGAGTCTTAAAATATTTAAGAAATTCAAAGCCATGCAATAAAAAAACGTTTATTTTTTGTTATTAATTTGATCATATGATCTTTTTTGGATATTTTTTAATTGTTTTTCTTTTTCTTTTTGCCCTTTTTCAATAATGTGCACAAGACTTTCATGATCATCCAAATCATCAACATAGAATTTGTGGTCTCCGTCATACATGTCAAATATATCCGAATAACGTTCAACACTCAATTCGGCTAATATATTAACTTCTTTTAAACGATCCATCATTTTTTCTGCAGTGGCTTTATCTGAATATGTATGAATTAAACCATCATTAAATCTTGATGAATATATTGTTATATCATAAACTACAAATTTCTCGAGTGCTTTGTTAAGTTCATCTTGGACAACCTTGAGTTTCTGTTCTTCTTTGACTAAAATAGAAATAAGCCTCATTGCCTCTTCTTTTGACATTTCACTAAACAATTCTTCTTTTTTTGACGTTGCCATGGTTTGTTAAAATAAATAAAAATGAAAAAAAAAAAAATAAAAAAAAAAATTTATTTATTTATCAGCGTGTTCGATCATATGTATAATACTTTCATGTGCATCTAAATCATCAACCCAAAATTGATGATCACCATCAAAAACATTATGTGTAGCTGAATAACCTTTAGTGCCTCAACGTGCAATGTATCTTAACTCTTTTGCATCTAACAACGATACTAGTTGCCATGTCTCTGCTTGAATAAACATGTCTACGCCCATCTGTTTTATTAGGGGTTTTCAGAATAGAATTAAATTGAATAAAGTCAATAAAATTTAGTTATGTCACGAATTTAATTTTTTTTAAATTTAATTTTGGATTGCAAATGTTTTTTTATTGTTTGTTTGATTCGTTCTGTTTCTTGAATATCTTTGTCAGTTATTCCATTTTTTTGTAGTAAAAGAATCAATTGTTCTATACGTTTCTCCAATTTTTCTACACGTTTCTCCAATTTTTCTACATGTTTCTCAAGTTCTTGAATTTTAGCATCCTTTTCATCTTCACAGGAAACAGTCATATTTTTTTTTGTTATTTGTTATTATTATGTTTTATAATTTATAATTGTTTAATTTGTTTTACCATTTTTTAATTTGACAAATTCTCTTTGGCTTGGGCGAAGTTCTTCCAATTCATAGTCATCAATAGCTTTTTGTGCATTTTTTAATTCTGTTTCAGCATTTTTTATGTTATCCATGTAAGCTTTTGTCATTTGATTTCTCATATCAATGTTTTTGTATTCTCCATTGGCACAACGTTCTTTAAAATTATTGAATTTTTCTTGTTCTTCTTCATATTTTATTTCACTTTTCTTCTTTTTATCATTTAATTCACGCACAAATTGGTCTTTAAGAACGATTCTCATTGTTTATCATTAATTATCAACGAATGTTCTTTCTGATTTTTTTTTTATTTTTTTTTTTCAAAGTAGTTTTCAATTAAATTTGGGTTTCAGTTTTGAATTTAAAAAACGTGACATAAAAATTTAAATTTGTAATTTAATTCTATTCTGAAACCCCCTATTAGGGGGTTTCAAAGTTGAGTTTAATGTGAATTAAATTTCAAATTTAATGTGCAGAATTAAACGTGAGCTTTGAAACCCTTTTTTTGATTTTTCAATTAAATTTTTTTTGTCTCCATTTTATTTGTAATCAATTGAATTTTCTTGAAAATATATCCATCAAATGCAAAAAATATAAATAAAAATCCTGAGACAAAGGATAACACAACTCCAACTGTTATTTCAACGTCACTTGCATTTTTTTTACATGCCAATCCAAATCCAACATATATTCCAAATAAACCTGCCACGCTCATGATTATATTTTTCAATGATTTTTGAATGTTGGGATTGCACGCAACAGAAAGTAGAAATACTGGTAGAAATATAACCAAACCAAGTAGACAAACGAGTCTTTCTTGTCGGATATCAGTTTGATAACCGTTCCATAAAACAATATTAAAACATATAAAAAACACGTTCCCAGCGAAAGTCACTGTTATATCATTTTTGATATCACACATCTCACAAAAAATAAATGTAAGTATAATTGGAAAGAGAAAGAGAAACAACGACAACGACATGATGAACATATCACTTTTTTTTCTTTAAAAAAATAAAAAAGATTATTTTTTATTTATTTATTTTTATTTTTCTTTTCTTTTTGCAGGGCAAATTGATGACATATGATAATCCAGGCATCCCAAAAATGTTCTTTCATAGTAACATATGTGAATGACACCAATGATACAAAAAATAAAAATGTAGTGCAGAACCATAAAAAAGCTGTCATAAAAAAGTTTTCTATGATGGCATTGTAAATGCCGACGGCACAAAAAAATGAAGTGAACAACAAAAAAAACCAAATACAAATGTTGTTGCGTGTTACTATGTGATTACAAAAGAAATAAATTGTTGTAATAAAACATGATAAAAACCATTTCCAAATCATGAGTTGAAAAAACGAAGGTGAAAATATTTGTGATGGTATAGACTTAACCAGTTCCAAAAACCCATAAATATCCAAATCGTCATCGTTCACATTTGAATTCATTGATGGTGGCATCATTTTTGCAAAAAATTTGAAAAACTTTGTGTTTGCTTTTTGTTTTTGAAATTTTTTTAAAAAAAAATTGCAAGTCGAATTCAATTGTGAATTAAATTCGGGAAAAAATTAAATTTATGAAATTTAAATCATTAGGGGGTGTCAAAGTTAGAGATAAGTGCGAAAAATTAAGTTTTTTTTGAAATAAACTTGCAAATTTTGAAAATTAAGTTTTTTGCAATTAAATTTTTTTATATTTTTTTTAAGAACAGACAACAATTTTTACAATTAAAAAAACAAAGCCTCTTAATATTTTTTTGTTTTTTTTTTCAAAAATAAAAAATTTAAAAAAAAAAAAACAAAAAAAAAAAAACAATAAAAAATTAACATGCACAAGAAACAGAAACTAAACGATAATGATCGTTTAACACAAACGAAATTGAATTTTTCAAATGGTTCTTTGTGCGTAACTGAAAATTATGGAGAAAGTAAAATGATTATTGGTGATTGTATTCAAAAATTGACTGATATACAAACTGGCTCTGTTTCTCTTGTATTTTCTTCTCCACCTTATAATATTGGGAAAATTTATGAAAAGACTGTTTCTTTGGAAAATTATTTGGAAAATATACGAAACGTGATAGTTTTGTTATGTTCTAAAATTAAACAAGGAGGAAACATTTGTTGGGAAGTTGGCAATTTTGTTGACTCTGGAGAAATTAAACCTCTAGATTTAATGATGCATGATTTTTTCATTGAAGGTGGTATGAAACTTCAAAAAAGATTTATTTGGACATATGGACATGGCTTACATTGTCAAAATAGATTTTCAGGAAGATACGAAACGATATCATGGTATGTCAAAAAAAGTATTGTGTCAAAAGAAGAACCAAAAGAAAAAGAAGAAGAAATTATAATTACATCTTCTTTTTTAAAAAAAGAATGGGAAGAAGGTGTTTTCGATATTCCAAATGTGAAATCAAATCACATTGAAAAAACAGAGCATCCTTGCCAATTTCCAATTGAACTTGTTGAGCGTTTTGTTTTGGTTCTTACACAAAAAGGAGATTTGGTGCTTGATCCATTTGCAGGTGTTGGAACCACTGTCATTGCAGCGGTAAAACACAATCGAAGAGCCATTGGCATAGAAATTGACAAAAATTATGCTCGAATTGCTGAGAGCCGTATAAGCCTATTAAAAAAAGACACTCTTGGCATGCGAGAAATGGGCACGTTAATACATGTTCCTTCAAAAGATGATTCAATTTCAAAAAAGCCATTAGCATGGGACGATATTGTCAATCCGTCTTTGGAGAAAGAGTTAAAATATTCGAAAAAAACTGTGTCTAAACAACAAATGTGCACTGTCGCAAACAGTTCTGTTTATTTTCAATCATTGCGTGAAAAATATTCATTAATTATATGGTTTTTGGATGAAAAAGAAACAAAAAAAGCCATCAAAAAAATGATTGAATGTGTTGTGAATAATGATTGCAATATCTGTTTTATTGTAAATCATAAAGATTCTTTTACAGACAACGATGTTAAATTATTAAAGACATTCGACGAGTATTCTCTCCGAAATAGAATTGTTGCTTGGAATTCGCAGAAAAAGTTATATTCCTCAATATTTTGGTTTACCAAAGGTGATTATTATTTTGATGTTGATTCTGTGCGTGTTCCGTCTAAATATCCTGGGAAAAAATCTGTTACAACAGGACAATTTTCAGGTAATCCACTTGGTAAAAACCCATCAGACGTTTGGCGCGATTGCTGCAATAATTGTTCTGATAATATTGGCATTGGAGATTGTCATTTAAAACGACTTTTAAGGGCATTAAGCGATGTTGGTCAGCATATTTTAATTGTAACTTATGCACCTTGTGTTTTTGAAAACGTTCAAAATATAAAAAGAAATATATTTCACATTAATATTGTTCAATAAATAATTTTATTTACAAAAAATAAATATAAACAAATCATTCATCGTCTTCATTATCATCATCATCATTGTTGTTGTTTTCAGCCATGCGAATATTTTGTATGTTTACATCAATACATGTATGATGAATAATACCAAAAACAATAACAGGAGTGTCAATATCAGCAACACCTCTTGTTTTTAAATCCCAAACGCATTGCTCAAAAAAAGAAACACCTGTTGACATTTGTTTCGCCATGTCTTGTAAAACAACAACTTCTACACCCATATCAATTTTTCCGCTCTTTCGAAAAATAGTCATCTTTGCTGATATATTGTAAACCATAAATGCATATTTACCCATTTGTATTTCAAGTCCAACTCTGTTTTTAATAAAATCCATTTCACGATATGCTACAATTTTGCGATGTTGATAACCACCTAAAAAACAATCCGCTTCATTATAATCTGCCACAATTCTGTTATTTGATTTGCTTGACCAGTTTTGTGAAGTGAGTTTCTGATCAATGTATGCATTCATATGTGAAGGGGAAAATACCAAACGATTTTTGGATTTTTCTTTTGATTCTTTTAATTTAAAATCACCTTTCATGCTCGTAATAACATCAACAACTTCTTTCAAAGTGTCCATTTTTTGTATAACACTCTGATCAATTAAAGGTCCAAATGGATAAAAGCCAATGATTTGCATTTCAGCACCATTATTTTTATTCGTAATGTGTGTTTTTAATTCATTCATTTTGTTCTGCTTTTATTTTATTGTTTCTTTTTGTTTTTTTTTTACAAAAAAAATATTTTTTTAGTGTGAAAAATTGTTTTGTCTCATTTTATTATTTCCAGTTTTTTTTTTTAAAATTTGACATCAATTTTTATTATATATATATTTATCAATTAATGGTTTAACTTTGACACCCTTTTTTTTCTCCAATTGAATTGAAAAATTTATTTTGAAATAAATTCTAACTTTGACACCCCCTATTATTTTAATTTCCAACTTTGAAACCCCCTATTAATTTAAAAAAAGTTAATTTTTTTTTGGTAATTCAAAATGGATTTTTGAAATAAAATGTCACTGTGACATTTTATTTTTGATTTTTTATTTTATTTGAAAAAAAAACAATGTTTTAAAAATTTTTTCAATCACAAATGAATTAATATGTGACTTTTTTTCTCATTATAAGAAGCAAGAATGGATGACATTGACATTGAACAGGCTGTAAAAGAACATGATGTGAAAGAGAGCGATTATAATTTTTTAACCAAAAAAACAATTAATTAGACTCTTGTCGTTCAATAAACAACACACTGAAGGAGATAAAATTATATTGTTGAATCGAGTTAAAACTTGCGTCAAAGAAGGTGCTCTTTTGAAATGTCCACAGTGTGAAAAAGGGCATCTTCAATTTAAAAATGATTGGTATACATGCAGAGGATTTTATAATATAGAAAAATACAGCGGATGGGCGTGTGATTATTCTTCAAAAGAGACAATGAGACGAAAATGGTATATTCCAAAAGATATATATGAAATAATTATTGTCAAACGTGAAAAAAACGAATTGACTAAATCCAGACGTGATGGTATGAATGCAACAAAAAAAAGAGACGTTACAAATTTTGATAATAACAATAACAATAATAATAAATATCAAACAATGGAAAAAAAAATAAATGTCGATGATTTTGAAGAAATATCTGGAAAAAAACGTGATATTGAGCAACTCGGTAATATTGATCTTAAAGATTCATTATTTCTGGACCGCGCAATAACAGAATTAAACAATGTCAAATCAAATTGGTTTAATGACTGCAGAATGTTAAAGCGAGTTGAAATTGGTCGTCGTAAAAATGGAAATATACTGGCAGTTTATGCATACATAAATGAAGATTATTTAGATGACAACATTGAAAAAAATTCCAAAGTCACTGCAAGTTGGAGATGTTTCACTAGAAGTAAAGATGTATCCTTTTTATTACCCATCTTATTCGAACACTGTTACAGATTTTGATGTATGTAACGAAAATTTTGATTGTGCAGAAGAAATTATAAACAAAATCAATGAATCCATAAAAAAACATTCTGAAGTATTCGTAAAATTTCGCAAAAATTACAATGGAATGACTGGGGTGTTTGACAAGAATGGAAATCCTTGTATTCTGATGTATGTTTTTCACAAAGACATTGTGTTTGACAGAGACACAGATGCTGATGATTATTTAGATGGGTTTCGTTTGTTTACATCAGAAGGATTATACATGCAACAAATACGTGAGCATGAATGCAATGTTGAAAAGATAATGAATCACAAAAAATAATCAATAAAAAAACATTTTTTTTAAGTCTAATTAAATAAATGTTATTTTTAAAAAGTTTTTTTATTGATTGTTATCTTCAAGTGTTTTCATGATTTCTTCAATGTCCTCGTCACTCATTCCTTTGTATTTCAATGAACGAGCGAATGCAATCCTTTCTTTGTCTACAGCTTTTTTGACCTCTTGCTGAATTTTTGCGTCATTTTCGCTTTCTTGAGGAACAGCCATTTTTTTTCCCTTTAGGTTCTTTTTTTTCAGAAAAAAATGTCAACGTATGCTTTTTTTGAAATTGAATATATATTTATATTTAACGAAATTACCATATTCAACCCCTTCTAACAAAACTTTTTGTTCATCTTCGATTTTCTTGTCGACATACAATTGTTTTCCCAATTCAATTGCTTTATCGTGATTTGAAAACATCCTTTTAGTGGTTTTTTCCAATTCACGGTTACTTGCACTGTCATCTGGAAAACACTTTGTGTCATTGTCCAATTCTTCATTTATCCCTTTCAATTTCTTTTTGATTTTTGAAGCAGAATCCATTCTCTTTGTTTTTTGGTTGCTTATATTTTTTTTTGAAAAAAATTGGCTTTGTCTATTTCAGAAACGGAAATAGCGACTTAGAAATTTTTTTTTTTCTTATTTTTTTTTTCTTATTATTCAATTTAATTCTATTCTGAAACCCCTAATGATTTTAAATTGAATTCTGAATCCCATTTAAACATCAATTTAATTGACAATTTAAATAGAATTAAATTGAATTAAGTCAATAAAATTTAGTTCTGTCACGAATTTAATGTTTTTCAAATTTAAATTCAATTTTAAATTGTCAATTAAAATGGTATTTAAAAGAGCTTCAGAATCAAATTAAATTCAACTTAAAAATGATGATGTCGTTTATTACAATTATGATCATATCATTTATTCAATTAAAAAATATTGAATAATTTAATAAAAATATATGAAATCACGAAAATCACAACAATAACACCAAGAATATAACAAGGATTTTTATATCTCATCTCATTTTTGATCGTATTTACACCTTTTTTTATTTCTTCATGTACATTTTGGAAATTTTCTTTAGTTTCTGCACGAAGTGAGTTTATGTCATCACTTAAATTTTGAAATTTTCCTTTAGTTTCTTCGTGATTTAATTTTATGTCTTGTTTGATTTCTTTTACTTCTTGTTTAATATCTTCTATATTATATTTCAATACTTTTATTTCTTCATTCGTCCCATTGACTGTATTTATTATTTTTTGATTCCCTTCTAACATTTTCTCCAACAATTTGTCAGTTTCTTAAAATAACATATATGTTTGTCATTTAAAAAAAAAAATAAAAGTGCATGAATATTTGTTTACCATTTGATTGCATAGAGTTTATCAAAAATAATATGATGAAGTTTGTTTTGAAAAATCTCTTTCTTTAACTCAGTTTGTGGAGCAATTGATTGGAATTATGCCATCTGACTTTAATATAGTCACTAAATACAATAAATTAACAAAATAAAAACATATTTATTAACAATTAAAACACATGGAACTTGACCAATGTTTATTTGAGTTTGTAACTGTCTGTTGACTAACCATCAAATAATCAAGTAAAGCAAACGAACAATAAAATACCACTTCAAAGACCGTCATTACATTGTGGAATTTATGTTTGATCATCAAATAAATCATATATAATACGCTGCATGATGTGATAACGGCCATACCCCACGCGTATGTCATGATTCTCCATAACCCAAGATGTTTATACGACAGTAAAAAATTGATGTCTATCATTTTAAAAATCTCAAACAAATTAGGACACATATCGTCTCTCGTTATCATTTTAGCAGCCAGTGTGATTTCTGAATGTAGTTGATCCAAGCTATAATTGTCAGATATTAATACATATTTCATTGATGAAGGGTCTAATAAAAATAAAATAAACGAAACTCCAGCTACAAAATCTATGAACGTCATTATCATCTCGAATTTTTTTACTGATAACATTTTTTTTTTTCTTTTTAAATAAATTTTTTTTTATCAAAGAATCTTTTTTTTTTTTATTTATTTATGAATAATAAATATATTTTCCATTGAATGCTGGATCATCAAACCATGACAATGGCTTCGATCGCTTAATCAACTCATATCTCTCATTATACAATTTAGTATACTGCTTCTTAACAATCTGGTCGAACAATGGAATCCTTGTAATCTGGATTCGACCACGGCACGATGGACACAGTTCCCGATTCAGCTGGGTAACGCATGAATGACACGCAATGTGTCCATTTCCACAACAACAGACCGCCTCCACCACCAAATCCATGCAAATCGGGCACTCAAACATGTTGTCGAAATCGGGCATGGAGGGGTAGTTGGCCTCAGGGTTATTTCGGAGCAATGTTTTGTACTTGATGTGCATGTGTTTGACTTTGTCCATGATGTCGTAGAAGGAGCTGCTGTCGAAAACGGCTGCCAAGAGCGAATCGTGGTTGCGGATCAGCTTGGCCTGTGTGTTTTCTTCGTCTTGCACGTGGACAGATATCTGGTTATTGACCAGCGCACGCAGGGCATTCATGGGAACGGCAATGCGTTTTCCTGGGATAAGCTCGGGTTTCTTGTTTAAGAGGACAAAGCTCATGACACTGGTGGTCTTCATGCGTTCCTCCCTCTTGCGATCATCAAATATCCCTACAACCATGTTTACAACCATGTTGGATCGAGGTAGTCCAATTTCCTTCTCCACCAAAGAGTAGTTGGCGTCTTTGATGGACACATCGGAGTTTTTCGGTGCATACCCCCGATCCCTCTTACCAGGAAGCACCAACCCTTGATCGACATACAACAAGACAATGTGGAGGACATCGTTGGCTTCGCCCGTGGTTGGATGGGTGTTTTTTTCAAAGAACCCAACAATCACATCTTCAGTCAACACGGGTCCACTGTTGTGGATCAACGTGCTGCCATCCTCTGCATTCATGCGTTTTAGCTCGCCTTTTTCATTGATTTTGCTTGGTTGGGGGATGTTCTTGTCACAGTGGTTGCGCCAAAACGACACGTTAGAGTCTTCTTTGACATCGACAATGTGTGTAAATCCAATCTTCTTCTCTTCCTCAAGCATATCATCGATCTCAGTGGAGGTGTGCAGATTCACCATCTGGTTGTTATATGACAGATGCGTGTCAACCACATTCAACTTGGCAAGAGGAACCTCAATCTGTGCCTCATATGCTGTCCGTTTATATCCGCTAGTACTGCCTTCGGCAGTGCCTGCGGCAGCACCTGTGGTGGTGGTGGTTGTACAATTACTGGCGGAGCCATTAAAGTCAAAAGCTTTAAAGAATACACTGTTGCACATTTCCTGCATGATCTGTGTCCTTCCTTTGCCACATATGGGACCATGCCAATCTGCATCTGGCCAACCGTATTCTTGTGAAATAAAAAAACCAGCTGTTTTGGTCCAATTACTGTCACTTGATTTAGTAACAGCAGCAATTGGGGTAGTCACACCTTCTGAGATTGCATACAAGTGAATAATTTTGCCATCATACCAGATTTGACAGCGTTCACAGCAACGATCCACGTATGCACACGCCCCCACGGTTGCAAATACCTTTGGATTCTTTAAATCGTTTACCACTTCAGACATGATCCCGTTTTCAAGAGAAATCAAAACTCTCAAAACACCATCCTTTGTCTCTATTGTTATGTTTTCTTTGCAAAGTTCTACTATCATGTTATCCATGCGATTGCTTGCACCTTTATATGTATATTCAATTGTATGAGGTTGTTCATCGACATCCGACTTGACTCCATAACCCTTCGAAGTTATATCGACGTTTTTTTTGGGAAACAATGCATTGACAAACTGAACGACGGATTTACTGGCAGCCTCCATTTTCATTTTGTTTTTGGAAGTCACATAAACTTCAACTACAACGTCATCAGATAAATTTGCGTTGATCATGTCAGTTATTGGCTTCATCATTTTATTTGTAGCATATTTGTTGTAGCTTGTCCCATATGTATTTGGCACCAATTGGCCCAAATATTCTTGTTTAATTTCAATATCCATTTTTTTTGTTTTTTTTTTTGGTTTGTTTGTTTTGTTTATAAAAATTAAAAATGAAATTTTTTGTTTGTTTTTTTTTTGGACAATTTTTTTCGTATATTAAACCAATGATTGCTTAAAAAGTCCTTTAATTGATCTAAGTCATTAATATAATAATAATAATAAAAGTAAATAAAGTATTTATTAAATTGCCAATACAATGACGTTGATAAAACACAGCAAAAAACAAAAAACATAGTCAAATTTTCACTAAAGAAACTTTTGGGAAGCGACCCCTGTTTTACAATGATCCCATCCACTACAATTTGATCTTCAGTGATTAACATCGTCTTTCCTTCATATTTATTTTCATCGACTATGAAGTAACCATGTTTCATCAATTCTATTTTTGCAGTTTTTTTCCCGAAATAATAATCTTGGGTTATGTTATTGGTAGCGCCACTGACTTTAATTGCCATGCCATCAATGATTAATTTGTTTTTATCATTAGCAAGTCTCATGTTTACCATCCCCATTCGTTGACTCATTTTTTTTTTTTTTTACTTACAAAAAATTATATATATATTTTTTTTT
>Ga0315284_10012571_pt1 | contig 12051 bp, 8 predicted proteins | sample YL17G09_16_MG_FD_203696 | JGI IMG/M metagenome (GOLD analysis project Ga0315284, IMG submission 203696) | Sediment microbial communities from Yellowstone Lake, YNP, Wyoming, USA - YL17G09_16 | ecosystem: Environmental > Aquatic > Freshwater > Lake > Sediment | place: USA: Wyoming | collected...
GCCGGTAACTCGCCGACGCTATTTTGATAAAGCGGGTGATGAGATTCGAACTCACGACATTCACGTTGGCAACGTGACGCTCTACCCCTGAGCTACACCCGCATTATTCGTCGCGCGTCGTGCGTATATCGTCATTCGGTGCGATAACATTATATGGATGGTTTTCAATGCCTGCAAGGGGTTTTTTTAGCTAAAAATCCCCGCGCAGGAGAAAGCAAAAGTGGATTTACGCAGGATTGACGCTGTTTTTTATATTTAACCCGGCGTTGTACGCCGGGTTGTTTGTCTTGCAGGGTCTTCCGTCTTTAATCGCTCTAAGCGAGTTCGTTGGTCCTAATCGGTCGAGAAAGTGCAGCCCGCATTGAGCGGGTAGCCAACCTTACCCCAAACGCCCATCTGCAACTTGTATAAGTCGTTTTTTTCAGCACAATCACCATCTACTAGTGGATAATTATACTCATTCTCCGGGACTAATGTTGTATTTTTGGATTTCCACATCAATCGAGCGGTGTGGCCATCGGCGTAAGACACATTCGTTCCCATGCCATGACGCACCATTGGCGGGTCATACCATACGTCGTCTCGGTGGTAATAAACCGCATAGCTGTCCGGGCTAAGGCGCCCCTCGTCGATAAAGACGAATCGCTGAGCGGCCCCTTTAATCTGGTTCAGGTTCTTTATCATCAGGGACGAAATATTAGGGGTACTCCAATAATATTTGCCGTTCATTGAATCGACGATAGGATACGTGATTAAAGCGTTTTTTTCACCGGTCGGACAACAGTAGATTCCTTCTTGTTTGAGATATTTCCATAATGCGCCGGTCTGAATAGCACATTTCTGGCAGCACTTTTCGGCAGGTACGAATCCAGAGCCGGTTGATATCCAGCCGGGTCCGACCCAGGGACGCTCATTGACGTGAATATATCCTGGAGGACCTCCAGACCAAGAAGTGGGGCCGGGTGTCAGCGGAGCCGCACAACTCGACCCAGACGGGCATCCCATTCCCGCCGGACAAGGATCACCGTCGACCGGTGCGCCATTTACCAGTTTGTCGTCGTTGGCCTCGGCGTACATCTGCCAGGCCATCGTTAGTTGTTTCAGGTTGCTCAGGCACGCGGCCCGTTTGCCATGCTCGCGGGCCTTGTTCAGGGCCGGCAGAAGAACGGCCATAAGGAGTGCTATGATTGCGATGACCACCAGCAGTTCAATGAGTGTGAATGCTTTATGCCTTCTCATAACGAACTCCTGCCAATTTCTTCTATGCCGTATCCTAAATAACCCCGCCGAATGGCCGGCAAATTCACCCTAAAAGGGTATTTTACCATAAATACCGGCCTAATCAATGGCTTTTGGTGACAAAATTTGGGATTTTTCAGGACCTTGAGCGTTCGTGTGCTCAACTACTCTGCCCGCCTCGGCTCGGCCTCGTCGAGACGGGTTGGCCTTCGGCCAACCGGAGCAGGAGGGCCCGACTACGCTATTGCTTCGTCGGGTAAAATTCTTTTCCTTAGCGTTGTTTTTCCAGACGATGTCTTAAAATATTTTTCAAGACGATGCGCTGTTCGCTCTGTCTTAACTGCGACGTATGCTTCCAGAATTACCGGAAGCCGCCACTTTGTCGAAATTTCCCGACCTGCTGCATGCTCTTCCATTCGCCTTTTTAGGTCGTTAGTGGAGCCGACATAATATTCCCCATCGGCCATTTTAAGAATATATACATACCACATCTTTCAACCTCAAAACGGCCGTGTCTTTCGTATCACTGTGAGAAGAACGGCTATGCCGTTCCGTCTTCGTTTCACTACGACGGACAGGTCGTAGCGCAGCGAAGAACGGAGCAGGAGGGATTCCGGCCTTTGGCCTTGAACCCAAATTTGCTTCGCAAATTTCCATAGGGGCTCTGCCCCTCTGGTCCGCCTTCGGCGGTCACCCCGACGACATGGGGGAGCTTCTCCCCCAAACCCCCTCGGGTTCGAATCCCTCCTACCCAAGGAGCTTGTCTACCGGAGCAGGAGGGATTCGAACCCCCGTTACCCGAAAGGGTAAAACGGTTTTCAAGACCGTCGCCATCAGCCGCTCGGCCACTGCTCCAAACTTTACATATTTATACCCTCTCACAGCCAGGATTGCGAGTAGATTGAGGCCAAATTGGGGGTGAGAATTTTTTGTAATTTTTCGGCTTCCTGGAACCTTCGAATCCTGCCATGCGTATATATTTTAGAAGAATAAAGGCCCTTTATTCTCTCTCGATAAGCTCTGTGAGGGCGGCGTCAGGGGGGACTGACGCCGCCTTTTGTTTTTACAGCAGGAAAACGCCGTTTCTGGCGGAGTATTTTTAACAATTTTCCCGTTTTTTTTGAACCCTCGTAATCTGCATACGTATAAAAGGCAACGAAAATAAAAACTCTTTCTCCTCCTTTAGAAAATAGGACAAAATTCAGGCGGCGCTAAGCGAGATTAGCGCCGCCGTCGTTTTTATACGGGGGCCGGCGCTGCAATCAGGAGGGTGGAAAATTCTTGACGATTTGTCGGTTTTTTTGAACCCTTGGAACCTGCATACGTATAAAAAACAATGCAATGAAAATTCCTCTTCCTCCTTAAAAAACTTTGAGGAAGGGCGGCGCCGAGGGGATTGACGTCGCTCTTCCTCATTTTGTATGCGCCCTAAAAGGCCCTTACGCCTTTTATTATATTACTGTGCTCTGTAGAAAGGATGACTTGTCATTTCGACCGAAGCGATGCGAAGCATCGCAGAGTGGAGAAATCTGTTGAAATAAACAGATTCCTCGGCTCGCTGCGCTCGCTCGGAATGACATTCAAAATCCTTTCTACAAAGCAATATGACTGCTTATTTAATGCTTTTTTCTAATTGTTCGAGAATTGTCTTTGCCTGACAGACCTTGTTGCCGGCGGGGCCTTGCCAGTTAAGCTGGGCGTTTTGAGCGACCTGCTCCTCGACTTTTTTGCAGGCCACAAGAACAGTCGCGTGGTTTTTGTCGCCCAACAGCCGGCCTACCTCGGAGGATGACATCCGTGTATGCTTCCTGGCCAAATACATAGTGAAATGCCGGGCCAAAGCGATGGTTCGGTCTTTTTTTGATGAGTGAATCGCGGCAGGCGTGATGCCGAAGAACGAGGCGACAACCGACTCGATATCGGATATGTGGACCATCGGGTCGCAACGTTCGATATGTTCCGCCAGGATGGCGCCAGCCATCGCCAGGTCGATTTTCGCGTTCTGCAGCGACGCGAAGGCGACTAATTTCAGCAACGCACCCTGCAGTTCGCGGACATTACTTTTGAGGTTGTCGGCGATGTAGCTTATCACCTCTTCGGGGACGTGTTTATTGATACCGCGGGCGTATTGTCTGCATATCTCGCAGCGGGTCTTGAAATCCGGCGTGTCAATCTTAACAACCATTCCCGACACGAACCGGTTGACTAACTTTTCGGAAATCTGGCCTATCATTTTCGGATGTGCGTCGCAGGCCAGAACCACTTGTCTGCCTGCCAAATCGAGGGTATTGAAGGTATGCAGGAATTCTTCCTGCGTTGCTGGCTTGCTGGCCAGGAAGTGAATGTCGTCAATTGCCAACAAATCCGTTCGTCGCATACGACCCCGAAAAGCATCCAGCTTTCTGGTCTTCAAGGCCAGCACAAATTGATTCGCAAAGTCTTCCGCCGACAGATACAGCCAGTTGGCTGTAGGCCTGGATTTTCGCAGCTCATTACATATCCCTTGTAACAGATGCGTTTTACCAAGGCCATACCCTCCGTGGATAAACAGCGGATTGAAGGGACTTTGCTTATCATTGATAACCGCTTTCGCGGCGTTATAGGCAAGTTCGTTGGATTGGCCGACCACAAAGTTGTCGAAGGTAAGTTTTGGTTTTTGGCCGGAGGGTGTTGCCCTTTGTGTAGCGGTAGTGGGGAACCCATTCGACAAGCTCAGGGCAGGCTGGGCGGTTTGGGCGAGGGTGGGTTTTGCCTGCCAGTCGGGGGCGCCGGGGCTGTGGTGGTGGTCGCAAAGCTGCTGGTCGATGGCGAAGCAGAGCTGGCAGTTGTCGCCGACGACGGCGCGGGCCGAATCGGCAATTTCGGCGTGGAAGTGGCTTTCGAGCCACGTCGCCATAAACGAATTTGCAACGCCCACCTTCAAGAGGCCATCCGCAAATGTCAGTCGAGTCGAGTTCTTAAACCATATTCGAAACTTTTGCTGCCCGATTCTTTGCGCGATTGCGTCATTGATGGCGCCAATCGTGGACTCCGCCGTGCGGCAGGTGTCCTCCTTGACAATACCTTGCATTTGCGTCTCCCCAGCCAAAGCAGTCGTTCTTAAGTATAATTACGCGTGCCTCCATACACTGGAAGCCGCACAACATTTAGCAGAACAAGTTGCAATTATTGAGAGGATGCAAATTGAATCAACCTGATTCTTTAGGATTTCTTTTCCACTTGATTGATGTCGCTGTCGGCAATGGGTTTGCGACGGAAAAAATTTTTGCATTTAACAATCTTTGCACATCGTAAGTGGCGGTTGTGGAAAAGCGGTGGATTAGAGTTTGAGATTGGGTCCCCTGTTCTTTGCCAAAGGAGCGACTCTCGGGGATGACGCTGCGCGTCAATTGCGGATTTAACAGCAGAGGGCGAATATCAATCAGGACGGGAATTCGTCAGTTCCGTTATCTCTGTCAGGGACGGCGGGTGATAGACCGACGGAAAACGGAGGCAGGACACGGCGGCACAGGCCGAAGCAAACCGCACAAGCTCCTTATCAGGCCAGCCACTCAACACCCCATATACAACCCCCGCCCGAAACGTATCGCCGGCGCCCAGTGTGTCCACCACTGTGATGGGATATGGCAGGAATGTCCCGATTGTTGAGCCGGCGGAACCAAATAAGATGGGCCGGCTGCCAAACGTAAAAATCACTAAGCCGGCACAGTTGGCCTGGTATTGCTTTAACAATGCCTCGTATTCGGCTCCCGGGTATTCACGGTCGAGGAATTCCTGTGAACAAACTATCACTCTCGCCATTTTGGCAATGGGAGTATCCCAGCGACTATCGATGGTTACATAGTTCTTGTGATGCTTGAGGCATAGCCGGGCGACCTCTTCGGATTCGGAGCCGAAGAAAGGGTCGAGCGAGACGCATTTAGCCGACTTGATGGCCTTCTCATTGGGTTCGCTCCAGAGTTTTTTGCCGCCGAATAAATAGTCCACAAACCACCCAAAGACCGTGCGAGTATCGCCATCACAAAATACTATGTCGCGCCAGCCGGGGAAACCGGCCTGATGTCGCAGGAGAGAACAATCGACGTTCCTGTCATTGAGGTATTTGCGAAGCGGCTCAGCGGTCAAGTCGCCGAGGAAACAACCATCCAGCATAACGGGCACGCCCAAATTCCTTAACACGACGGCGCCATTTGCCGCTTCGCCGCCCGGCATAACAAAGGTTTGTTGAATCTCCCGGTAGCCGTCGGCGGAGGGGAATTTTCCCTTCAACTGGTGAATCGTTGAAAGCACCATCATACCATACACATATACGCTGCCGTAGGTCATTGTCATTTTGTCTCCGTCAGGCATATAAATTTCGCGTTTGCTAATGGCATCATTGTAGTAATCGCGGGAAAAGCAAGGGAAATACATCCGAATGTCCAACGCCCAATGGAACCTTTGGCATTGATAAATGATGATTGATTATTGATAATGAGTTTTTTGCGAAAGAATGAGTCGGCAACTTTCGAGGGCAGGTTATGAGTAAAGTCAGGACCAAGGAGACAATAGTATGAAGCTTCTTAATCAGTTACCGGGCCGAAAAAATCATTTTGATACGGCCGAGTCAGCCGGAGAGTTGAAAAGAATATTCCTGATTCTTTTCGGCCTTCAAATTTTCTTTTCATATTCGGTTTTGGCTGCCGAGGGCAACGTATCATTTTCACAATCGGCACAGGAAATAGATGTTTATGATTTTGTTGAGATGACTGTTCAGACGCGAGGACTGGATATTAACAATCCATTTGTGGACGCAAATATATCTGGGCAGTTCAAGTGCGTAACAGAAAGTCAGTCAATATCCGTGGAGGGCTTTTGCGATTCGCAGGACGGCAGTATTTATCGGATTCGTTATATGCCGACAGGGGCAGGAGATTATACCTATACGATAGTGCTTGATGCGAAAAATAAAACATATAAACATACAGGTTCATTCAAGGCGGTCGATGGGAAACGCAAGGGCGTATTACGTGTCGATAAGGAACACCCATGGCATTTTGTGTGGGAGGGGACAGGTGAACATTATTTCTGGAACGGCACAACCACTTACTGGATTCTTGGCTGGAAGGATGAAACCATCATACGTAATGCGATTGACCGGCTGGCATCGTTAAAAGTCAATCGAATCCGGGTCGCCATAAATGGCCGACAGGACGACGGGAGCAGGTGGTCGGAGCCGTTGGTAAAAGAATCAGAGAAATTTACCTTCAAGCTGAATCCGTGGGTGGCACAGCGCCCCGACGACCTGGAGAATCCGGATTTTGACGTTACCCGTTTTAATGTGTCGCACTGGCAGAAGCTGGACCAGCTTGTCGAGAGGTGCAGGGAAAGTGATATGATTGTCTCGCTTATTTTTTACGTTGACGGACGCGAGCATGGGTGCGACCCATTCAAAAAAGGAAAGATGGGTAATGAAGATGAGCAGCGTTATTACCGTTACGCGGCGGCGAGATATTCGGCGTATTCAAACGTTATGTGGGACGTAACCAACGAGTATCATCTTTTCCGTTCCGAGGAATGGGTAAACAAGATGGGAACACTGCTGAAATCGGTCGACCCGGCTAAGCATCTCATATCAGTGCACGGGCATTCAGAATTTCCTTTTCGTGAATCACCGTGGGTGGACGTGGTTTTGTATCAATCGTGGGATGAATGCGGGGGATATGATTTTATTAGCGGTTGCCGGGCCAAGCAGACGGCTGCGGGTCGAATTTTGCCGCAGGTGAATGAAGAGTATGGCTATGAAGACCATTATCCGCCGTGGGGCTGCGGCGCCAAGGCAAGCAAGAAGGAAGACGGTCGGTCGGCTGATAATCGACGGAGATTGGCGTGGGAAATCTATATGGCGGGGGGGTATCAGACAACCGGGGAACGAGCCAATGACGGCACTGGCGCGGGCAAAGACACGGGCGGCGGCTGGATTAACGGGCGGGGCAATGATTCGATGATAATGCTTGTGGGATACGCTATTATCAGAAATATTTTTGAGCAGGTCGAGTACTGGAAGATGAATCCGCATCCTGAACTGGTGAGTTATGGAAACCTGTGTCTTGCTGAGCCGGGTGAGCAGTATCTTGTTTACAGCCGGCTACAGCATTGCAGGGTCGTTTTGCCCAAAGGAATCTATACGGTTAAAATGATAAATCCACGCACGGGCGAAGAGACGAGTTTGCCGAACGCAAACGCCGAAGAAGGCGCCTGGCAGTATCCGCGACAGTTATCCGACGACTGGGCGTTTATAATTAAAAAGAAAGAACGAAATAATTAAAATTTTTTGATATTTTCAGGAGATGGTAATGGAATGGACGTGTGAGGAAATAGCGAAAATGATAGACCACTCGCTGCTTAAGCCGGAGTTGACGGAGGATGAGATTATCAGGGGCTGTGAGGTTGCCCAAAAATACGACGTGGCGACAGTGTGTTGTTCGCCTGCGGCCTTGCCTTTGGTTGTGAAGCAGTTGAGGGGTTCAGACGTAAGGCCGACAACGGTTATCGGCTTTCCGCACGGCTACAACAAAACGGAAACCAAGGTATTTGAAGCGCAGCAGGCGATAAAGGATGGGGCCCTTGAGATTGATATGGTGCTGAATATCGGAAAGCTCAAAAGCAGGGATTTTGATTACGTTAAAAATGATATAAAGGCGGTTGTAGATATCGCTCACAAAAACAAGGTGCTTGTGAAGGTCATACTTGAAAATTTCTATTTGACTGATGAATTAAAGAAGATTGCGTGCAAACTCTGCGAGGAGGCGGGGGCGGACTGGGTGAAGACATCGACGGGGTTTGCCGGCGGGGGTGCAACGATTGAGGATTTGAAACTGATGAGAAAAGCCGTATCGAATAAGGTGCAGGTCAAGGCGGCAGGGGGGGTGCGAGACCTCGATATGGCGTTGAAGGTCCGCGAGCTCGGCTGCACGCGCTTCGGCGCAACGGCAACGGCGGCGATTATGGAAGAATGTTTCAAACGCAGGGGCAAGAAGTAATCCAGCGGATTCGATTTTTGGGTGAAAGATGAGCAGAATAAAAGTGGGTGTGATAGGGACGGGATTTATAGGCCCGGCGCATATTGAGGCGTTGAGGCGGCTGGGGACAGTAAATGTCGTTGCGCTGGCGGACGTCGATGAGCAGACAGCCGGTGCAAAGGCGGCCGCACTGGGCATCGAGAGATACTACGGTGACTATCGGGAGATGCTCGCCGAGGGGGATATTGAGGCGGTTCATATCTGCACGCCAAACAATCTTCATTACGCGATGTCGAAAGAGGCCCTCGAGGCGGGCAAGCACGTTGTGTGCGAAAAGCCATTGGCCATATCCGCGGGCCAGGGCGACGAGCTTGTGAAGCTGGCCGCGAAGAAGAAAGTCGTCAACGCGGTGCATTTCAATATCCGCTATTATCCGCTGATGCGGCAGGTAAAGCTGATGGTTGAGAAGGGGGAGTTGGGCGAGATTTTCGCAATTCACGGCTCATATTTGCAGGACTGGCTGTTTTACCCGACGGACTACAACTGGCGTCTTGAGCCGTCTTTGTCGGGCAAGTCGCGGGCAATAGCCGACGTCGGTTCGCACTGGATTGATTTGATTGAGTACGTGTCCGGGTTGAAAATAGTTGAGGTGTTTGCCGACTTTGCGACGTTTCACAAGACAAGAAAGAAACCGCTCAAGCCCGTGGAGACATACGCGGGCAAAATCCTAAAGCCCGAGGACTACAAAGACGTAAAAATCAGCACGGAGGATTATGCGAGTGTGCTGCTGCGGTTTGACAACGACGCCAGGGGGGTATTGACGGTCAGCCAGGTCGCGGCGGGCAGGAAGAACCGGTTGTATTTTGAAATTGACGGGTCCAAAAAGGCGGCCGCGTGGGAATCGGAAAAGCCGAACCACATCTGGATTGGCAGGCGGGATGGCCCCAATGAAGAACTGATGCGGGACCCGGCGCTGGTCTATCCCGAGGTCCGTGAAATTATCAGTTTCCCAGGCGGGCATAATGAGGGCTTCCCCGATACATCAAAGCAGATGTTCAAAGAGATTTACGCGTATATCGCGGCAGGCGATACAGAAGCCCTCCCGAAGTTTCCGACGTTCAGGGACGGCCTGCGGGAGCTTGTTTTGTGTGAAAAGATACTGGAAAGCAACAAAACGCAAAAGTGGATTAAGGTTTGATTTTGGAGCGGCCGACAATGATAAAACTCGGATTCTTGAGCGTGATTTTGGGCGAATTATCGTTTGAAGAGGTTATCGAATTCGCGGCGGAGAACGGTTTGGCCTGCGTCGAGATACCGTGCTGGCCAGCGGGAAAAGCCGAGCGAAAATACGCGGGCGTTTCGCACATTGACGTCGCCGGTCTGACCGTTAAAAGGGCCGCGGAAATCAACAAGGTCCTCAGGAAAAAGAACGTGATGATTTCAGGGCTGGGCTACTACCCGAATCCCCTCGACCCGGATGAAAGCAAGGCGCAATTCTACATCAACCATTTGAAGAAGGTCATTACCGCGGCTGCAATGCTTGGGGTGCCGGTGGTCAACACATTTATCGGCAGGGACCAGAACAGGAATGCCGAAGATAATTTTGCAAAGTTCAAAGAGGTCTGGCCCGGCATTGTCCGGTTCGCCCAGCGAAACAAGGTTAAAATCGCAATCGAGAATTGTCCGATGTATTTCACTAACGATGAATGGCCTGGCGGAAAGAACCTTGCCAACACTCCTGCGATGTGGAGAAGAATGTTTGAGGCGATTCCATCGAAGAATTTCGGCCTGAATTTCGACCCGTCGCACTTTGTCTGGCAGTTTATGGACCCGGTAAAGGCAATCCACGAGTTCAAAGGCCGCATTTTCCACGTGCATCTCAAGGATGCCAGGATACTGCGAGACAAGCTCGACGACGTGGGCATCCTCGCGACGCCATTGCAGTTCCATACGCCTAAGCTGCCCGGTCTGGGGGACGTCAACTGGGGCGGATTTTTCTCGGCGCTTACCGACGCCGGCTACGACGGCTGTGCGGTAATCGAGGTCGAGGACCGCGCGTTTGAAGGTTCACTTGATACGCGAAAGGCATCCATACTCCAAAGCCGCAATTTCCTCAGGCAGTTCATCGCCGGATAATTTTCCAAGTTTGGATATGAGCGGATTCAGGCCCGGCGGTGAATCGGTTTTCCAAATCAACCTTTTATGCCCAGTGATTTCATAATGGGGAGGTTTTTGGAAATCAGTTTGTATCTCTGCTGGACGCAGGCGTAAGAGCGGCCGGCTTCCGGAGGCGTATTGAGGACGTAATCAAGCATCAGGTCAACGGTGGTTTCGGCGACGTGGCAGCGAGTATCTGAGGAGGCGTAGTAAATAAAGAGTTGGCCGGATTTGCGTGCGACCCAGCCATTGGTGAATACGACGTTTGAGACGTCGCCGACGCGTTCCTCGCCCTGCGGGGCGATTAAGTATCCGCCGGGTTCTGCAATGAGCTCATTGGGCTTGTCGAGCTTGGTGAGGAAGGCATAAATGACGTAACGGAGTCCCGCGGCGCAGGCGCGGACGCCGTGGGCTAATTGCAACCAGCCCTTTTCGGTTTTAATGGGTGCGGGGCCGAGGCCGTTTTTGACTTCCTTGATTGTGTGGTATTGCCTGTCATCAACGATGGTTTCGGGGCCTGTGATTACGGCGTGCTCCATATTATCGCACAGGCCCCAGCCGATGCCGCCGCCGCTTCCTGCGGAGATGAAGCCATCCTGCGGGCGGGTGTAAAGGGCGTATTTGCCGTTGACGAATTCCGGGTGCAGGACGACGTTTCGTTGCTGGGGCGAGGTGGTTTTCAAATCGTCTAAACGTTCCCATTTTATCAGGTCTTTTGTCCGTGCGATGCCGCATTGTGCGGTAGCGCTGGACAGGTCGCCGCGGGGGGCGTTCGAGTCTTTTCGTTCCGAGCAAAACAGGCCGTAAATCCAGCCATCCTCGTGTTTGACTAAGCGCATATCGTAAACGTTTATATCGGGGTCATTAGTTTCGGGCAGGAGTATGGGGTAATCCCAGAACTTAAAGTTATCGACTCCGGTTTTGCTTTCGGCAATTGCGAAGAATGACTTCCTGTCGACGCCTTCGACGCGTGCGACGAGGCAGATTTTGCCGTCAAATTCGATAGCGCCTGGGTTGAAGGCGCAGTTCATACCGAGCCGTTCCATCAAGTTGGGATTGGTTTTGTAGTCGAGGTCGTATCGCCAGAAGACCGGCGTATGCTCGGCGGTCAGGACGGGGTATTTGTAGCGGCAGTAAATCCCGTTGGTTTCTTTGACCCTGGTGTTCTTGCGTGCGATAAAGCGTTTATGCTGGGCAAAAAGCTGCTCAACTTTTTTATCGAAGGCACTCTTATTCATATCTTTTCTTCCCGTTGGCTTTTAATTCTCATCCATCTTGTCAATCCAGTTGAATTTCAGGAAAACCGAGGTAACGACAAGCACCGCGATTGAAATCCACATATTCCTGAAATTCTTGATAACGAGATAAACCGGAATCAGCACAAACATCGTCTGCCATACAATGCCGACTGCCGAGTTGAGCATATCGCGTTTGAAGTTTGTGTTCGGTTTGAAGCCGGGGTCTTCCCGGCAAACAATTTCGCGTATCGGTCCCCAGAAACCCCAGGGCCGGACCTGCTTATAAAACTTTTTGAGGACCTCCTCATCTTCGGGCTTAGTGAGCAAGCTGACCGCAATCGAAGTAATGGCGCCTGTCAGCAGGATGAAAAAGAACAGGACCATATTGCGCTCGATGCCGAATAGCGTCGATTGAG
>Ga0315284_10012572_pt1 | contig 12050 bp, 7 predicted proteins | sample YL17G09_16_MG_FD_203696 | JGI IMG/M metagenome (GOLD analysis project Ga0315284, IMG submission 203696) | Sediment microbial communities from Yellowstone Lake, YNP, Wyoming, USA - YL17G09_16 | ecosystem: Environmental > Aquatic > Freshwater > Lake > Sediment | place: USA: Wyoming | collected...
GTTCTCTGCGAGAAGCCCATGGCGCTGTCCGTCGCCGACTGCGACCGGATGATCGCGGCCGCCGACACGGCCGGCGTCCAACTCATGATCGCACAGGTGCTGCGGTTCTCTCCGGACTATGCCCTGGTGAAGGAGATCGTCGACTCCGGCCGCTTCGGCCAGGTGCTCTCGGTGAGCGCCACCCGCCTCGGCGGCCGGCCCATGTGGAGCTGGCAGCACTGGTTCAGTGACCCCGAGCGCAGCGGCGGCGCTATCCTCGACCTGCATGTCCACGACATCGACTTCATCGGCTGCCTGCTCGGCCGGCCCACGACGATATCGGCCGTCGGGACCTTCTCTGGGAGTACCGGCGCGGACACATCGTTCACCAGCATGACGGGCTTCCCCGGCGGCGCCGTCGCTTTCGCCGAGACCTCCTGGATGCGAGGTCCGGAGTTTCCCTTCGTCACCGCCCTTCGGGTCGACCTCGAAGGGGGCAGCGTCGCCCTTTCCTCCGCCAGCCCCACCGGCGTTCTTGTGTGCCCGGCCGACGGCGGCGCCGAGCACCCGGAGCCGCAGCAGATCGCCGCCCCGGAAGGCGGCAACACCGGCATCAATATCGACGACCTCGATGGCTACTTCCTCGAGATCAAATACTTCCTGGAGTGCATCGAGAAAGGGGAACGGCCCGCTCGCGTGCCGCCGGAAGCGTCCAAGCAGGCCGTCGCCATCTGCCTTGCTGCCGGGGAGTCCATCAGGACCGGACGGCCCGTCGCCCTGTAGGGGCGCGGCTCATCGCGCCTTACTGCCACCGCACCTCCGGCCCCAGGTCCCACGACAGCGAGTCCGGCGCCGGCCTTGCCTTCAACACCGACGACTTCTTGCTCGGCTGCTGACTTCGAGGCCCCGACTGCTTCGGCAGCTTGCTGCCGGAGCGCCCCTTCTGCTGCTTCAACCCGCCGGCGCCTTTGCCACCGCTCGCCCGCGGCGTCGTTCGCTTGAAATTGCGCGGCCCGATCTTCAGCCCCATGTTCACACCGCCGCAAGACGGCATCCACATCGTCAATGTCTCGTAGCCGTCCGCCGTGTCCCTCCGCCGCTCAACCGTCAGCACCCGCGAGATCCCCGGCAGCGTCCGGTCGACCTTCACCGTCGGCGGCGCCAGGCGGTTCATCAGCAGGTCGAGGTCCACCCGCTCCTGCTGGTACTTCACCAGCTTCGCCAGCGCCGAGAGTCGGAGCAACTCCTCCAGTTCGGTGTAGATCGGCCTCTGCTCGGCGATCTCGGCGTAGTGCGCAGTGAAGCTCTCCGCGAACTGCTGGGCCAGCGGGTCCGGTCGCTTCAGCCCCTTCACCCCCTCCCTGGTCAAATGCTGCTCTTCGGTCAGCAGCGTGACCGGGCAGGCGTCGATGCTTACTACCCCCTCCTCCTCGTGGAACTTCGCCTCCCCCGGGTAGAACCAGAACCTGTTCATCGACAGGCCTCCGCTGGATGACGCGCCCTTCGCCAATTTCTCCTCCACCTTCGCCTGTCGCAAGCCGGACAGGCTCTGGAACCCGTCTATCCCCGGGTCCACTGACCCATCGACCAGCCGCTTCATCAGGTAGTCGGCATCTACCATCACCTTGGCGAAGCGACTATCGAAGGGGACCCCCATCACTCGCACCTCTTGCGGCTCATCGCAGATCGCGCACCACTGGTCCATCGCCGGCTCATCCACCTGGTCTTGCCCAATCTCGCTGAGCTGCCGGATCACCTCCGGGTTGGGGTCGATGGAACAGCCGGGGTCCTCGTAGTAAATGGTGCGGCCCTGCCGCCTGGCGTACTTCATCCACGCGCTCCGGAAGGCCACCGCCAGGTCCTCGGTGTGCAGCGCGGGCGCCCCCCCCTCCACCTCGCCCAGCAGGATCAGATCGCGCCGCTTCTCGTCCACCACATAGCCCGTGACGCGCGTGATGCCCGCCAGTTCCATCAAGTCCCGCGTCGCCCGCCCCTTGGGCGCCGCCTCTTTCAGCTTCGCCTGCAGCACGCGCAGCGACAGCGCCCGCCTCTGCACCGGTCCCCGCTCCCCGGCCCCGGCGAGCGAACTGCACCCTCCGATTAGCATGAGAACCCCAGCAACCCGCAACCACTTCATCGCTGATCTCTCCAAGCGTGACCACAGAAAGAGGGTCACACCCATCTCTCCCCGTCATCCCCCTGTCAGTCTATACCATCCTTGCGGACGGCAGACACCAACCACACCGCCCGCCTTTCGGCGGGCGGTGATCCGCGCAATCTATGCGATCTGCGGACTCCCATCTCCACTCACGCCGTCGGCTGTTCCCCCTCCGCCTTCTCCTGCCGGACTCGCGGCAGCATTCCCACCATCTCCTGGAGCTTCATGCCCGTCAGCGCCTCGATCACCTCCGGCAATTGGGCGATCACCTCAGTCACATCCCGCGTCACTTTGCTCGCGCCCGCGCCGTGCTGCCCATCGCCCTGCGAGATCACTATGATCTTCTCCATCTTGGCGAGCGGCGCGGATACCGCCGTCGCCACCTCAGGCAGCTTGTCGATGAACATCTGCGCAATCGCCGCCTGGTTGTACTGCTGCCAGGCATCGGCCTTCTTCTGCATCGCCTCCGCTTCCGAGAAGCCCTGCGCCTTGATGATATCGGCCTGCGCCAGGCCCTTCGCCCTGTTCGCGTCCGCCTCCGCGGTGCCGATGGCCCGCGTTGCCTCCGCCTGGCCCGAGGCGGTGGTGCTCAGCCGGAACTGCTCTGCCTCTGCCAGCGTCTGAATCCGCTGCCTCTCCGCCAGCGCCGGCTTCTCGATCGTCGCCACCAACTCTTTCTCTTTGCGCAGGATCTCGTTCTCCTGCACCTCGATCTGCTTCTGCTTCTCGATCACCTGAACCTGAACTTCCTCCACCCGCACCGCCTGCTGCGTCTTGAATTTCTGCAGATCATAGGCCAGGTCGGCCGCCGCCGTCTTCTCCTGCACGGAAGCCTTGTAGTCCGCCAACTGCATCTCGTAGTTCCGGCTCGCTTCCGCGATCTTGGTCTCGGCGATGAAGCGTGCCGTCTCCCCCTCCTGCTTCGCCTGCGCCGAGCGGATGGTCGCGTCTCTCGTCGCCTCCGCCTCCCCGATGGTGGCGTCTCGCTTTACCTGCGCGATCCGCGGTCGCCCCAACGCCTCCAGGTAACCGTGGCTGTCGCGGATATCGCGAATCGTGAAGGAGTCGATCACCAGGCCCATGTTCGCGAGATCGCTCGCCGACACCTCCTGCACTCGCTGCGCGAACATATCCCGGTTCTTATAGACTTGCTCCACCGTCATGGTGCCCAGGATCGCGCGCAGATGGCCCTCGAGCGTCTGTAGTGCGATGTTTGCGATCTCCTGCCTGCTCATGCCAAGGAAGCGCTCTGCCGCATTCCGAATCGCCAGGTCAGTGCCCTGCACCTTCATCTGCGCCACGCCGTCCACCATGATCGGCACGCCCTGCTCGGTGTAGACCTCCGGCGTCTTCACCTCCAGCGTCATCAGCTCGAGCGAGAGGATATCGACGCGCTCGAAGATGGGCCACACGAACGCGCCGCCGCCCACGCGGATGCGGAAGCCCACCGCCTCCTGGCGTCCATCCGAGGTCAGCATCTGCCGGCGCCGGCCCGAGATCACCAGCACCTCGTTCGGCCCTGCCTTCACATACCTGCTGGCGTAGACGACGATGAACAGAATCACCACCGCCACTACGCCGCCGACGATCACCGGGATCAACTGGCCCGGCGTTGGGAAGAATGTGGTCATGCCCGCCTCCTATGCGAACCGTTCTGCTGCGCGAGAGCCCGCAGGGGGGCTCATGCCTTTCCTCAGTCCCTGAAGTCCAGCGCCCCCGCCTCCGGGCCTGCGCCCGTCTCCCCCTCGCCCAGCTTCGCCACATACAGCGTGTTGCCAACCTGCCGCACGATCTTCACCGCGTCGTGTCGGCCCAGCTCCACGCCCTCCTGCGAGCGCGCTGGGGATGTCACCCGCAGGCCGCGCGCCACGAAAGCCACCTCACCCATCCCGTCCAACGGAATCGGCACCGTTACCTCTGCCTTCAGCCCGATCGCCTCCGCCATGCGCGGCTCACTCGACGCCTGCACCGCGGTGAAGAAGTGGTAGAAGACCAGGAACACGATCCACGCTACGGAGAAGGCGGCCGCGGCCGAAGCGGGTAGTGTCAGCAAGAGGCTCATGTGGAAGAGGCTGGTGAGGATGATGCCGACGCCGCCAAAGGTCGCCATGAACACGCTGATAGTGGCCGGCGAAAGCGGCGCGATCGGCGACTCCATCTGCGCCTCTGTGGAGAACGCGTCGCCATGTCCGCCTGCGGCCCCGCCCCCATGCGCGCCGTAGTCGTGGCTGACCTCGAAGTGTGCGCCCCCCACGTCGCCCCCGTGCCCGAAGCCGAACAGGCCGCTCATCACGGCTGAGACCAGGGCAAACGTCGTGCCGCACAAGAAGCACACCCAATAGGCAACCAGCGCCCAATCCATCAAGCCCCTCCATTCCGGGCATCCGATCGCCCGGGCGCGCGCGCGCTCCGCCAGATTCTATTGCATCCGCGGCCAACACGCAAGATGCTATTCAGACAATCGCTTAATTGGCGCAATGCCTGCTCGAGCGCGCGATCCATCTCCACGGAAGAGGTCGATCTGACCGCTAGCGTTTCATCTAGCGCAACGCATACTCACGAAGGTTATAGTAGAATCATACAGAAGGCTGATATTCATATACAGCGACTATCCCCACTGGGAGGGTATCCTTGGGACGGTGGAAGGCGCTGAGCATGCAAGCTGGTTCGGGCCTCCGAGACTCTCGTGCAGTCTGTTGGGGGCGCCGAATGGCTCGAAAATGAAACTCTGGAACTGGGGTGGCAGAGGCGGATAGCTACCTAACTCGCGCGTCGGAAGATTGCTGTAGCTGAACAGATCGACGGCGCTTGCTTTTCACCCGGCGCCAGGACACACACCAGCGGCCGTGATGGCGATCTCATCCCCCGCTACTAACTGAGCCTCTCGCTGACATCTATGTGATATGAGATCGCCAACAGGGATGGGCGGGGCGTGAATGCGCTCCGCCCATCCCTGTTCGCCCGGTCGAGCAGAGCCGGCCCCGCGAGTCGCTACTGCGTCGACCACCCGTCGGCCGCCGGATGATCGGGTAGGGCGTCGTTTCCTCGGGCGGATCCACTGTCGGCTTCCTGGGTGCGCTCGCGTGTCCGGGCGATCCGTAGCGAACGGTCGAGAGCGCGGGCCACACCATCGCCATGCAAATGCCACCAGCCCATCGTCTCTGCGGCATCGCGCTTCAGTTCCTTCACGTCCCTCTACTCTTGCCTGCGCGGTGGGATCTGGGGCCCAGGTCGAGCACTACCCAATAAGCGTTTGCCTACTTACGGCTGCGCGGCTTCATAGTTATGCAGTTCGACAGCCATGCGGCTCGGGTTAAGCGAAGGGCGAGGGGAAGCCCGGACGCGCCATAGCAGGCCGCTCGCTGCCGGGGACAGGAAGGAGCACCGTCTTAGGGGACCGTCTGCCACCATTGTCACCCCGAGGGAGGCGCTGCCCTCTGGGCAGCGGCGACTGTGGGGGTCTCGGCTGGATTCGCAAGACGAGATTGCCACGCGCGCCTCGGCGCCAACAGCCGCCGAGGCGGCTCGCAATGACAGTCTGGGCCCCCGATGGCACTCATTTCCCCAAGACGGTGCTCTTGCGGGGACGGGAGAGGGAGCGCATCCCTGAAATTTAGGGTTGCCTAAGAATGTTCCACGTGGAACATCGCGCAGAAGTGCGTCCTATCGTCTATTGGAATGCTTCAGACGCAAAAACGGACCGCGCGAGCCGCGCGGTCCGTCATCGGTTCATTCAACTGGCAGCCGAGCTAAGCCGGAATCCCTCCACCTTCGCTTTCCCCCAGCAACTGCCATGAGATCCGATCCAGGTCTTTCCAGTCAACGTAGGTTACCTCGACCGTCCCGCCTTTCCCCTTCGGCTTGATCTTCACCTGGGCGCTCAGCGTCCTCCGCAGCCTGTCTTCTAGATCCTGTGTGTTCGGGTCGAGCTGGGTGATGGCGCCGGGCTTTGCCGCCGGCCTCCCCAGCCCGGTCAGCTTGTCGGCCAGCAGGGACGCGTCCCTTACCGAGAGCCCGCGGCGGACGATGCTTCGGAAGAGGCGCAGCCGCGCCCGTTCGTCATCGATCCCGGCCAGAATCTTCCCGTGTCCCTCTTCCAACCGCCCCTGGCGAATGCTGTCCTGCATCAGCGGCGGGAGGTTCAGTAGCCGAATGCTGTTCGTCACCGCCGACCGGCTCTTCCCCACCCGCTCGGCGACCTGCTCCTGGGTCATGGAGAACTCTCTGACCAACCGCGAATAGGCCTCCGCGGCGTCAATCGGGTTGATATCCTCCCTCTGAAGGTTCTCCACCAGCGCCAGCTCCAGCATCTCCTGGTCGTTCGCCTCCCGTACCACCACCGGCACCCGCTGCATCCCTACTCGCCTCGCCGCCTCCAACCTCCGCTCCCCGGCTATCAGCTCCAGCTCCGTCCCCCTCTTCCGGACGATCAGGGGCTGGATGATGCCGTGGGTCCGGATCGACTCCGCCAGCTCCTCTATCCCCTCCTCCCGCGCCTGGGTCCGGGGCTGATACCGGTTCGGCCGCACTCGCTCCAGCGGCACTTCCTGGATGCTGCTCTCCGCCTCCGCCAGCATCCCCGTCGGTATCAATGATCTGAGTCCCTTGCGGTTCTCCAACTTCACTCACCTCCTTTGCCAGGGCCGCGTAGGCATCTGCACCTCTGCTGCCCGGCGCGTATCGGACAATCGGCTGTCCATAGATCGGCGCCTCGGATAGCTTGACACTCCGGGGTATCACCGATCGGAAGACTCTCCCCGGGAAGTGCTTGCGCACCTCGTCCGCCACCTCTCCCGAGAGCCGGGTTCTTCCGTCGAACATGGTGAGCACGACGCCGAACACCTCCAGCCTCGGGTTCAGCATTCTCGCCACCAGACCCAACGTCGTGCGGAGCTGGGTCAGCCCTTCGAGGGCGTAGAACTCACACTGAATCGGGATAATGACCGACTCCGCCGCCACCAGGCAGTTGACGGTGAGCAGGCCGAGGGAGGGCGGGCTATCCAGCAGCACGTAGTCATACCGATCCGTCGCCGGCGTCAGGCAGCTCCGCAGCCGGCTCTCCCGCGCCAGCGCGCTCACCAGTTCGACCTCGGCGCCAGCCAGATCGACCGTCGCCGGAACCAGGTCGAGGCCGGCCGTCGATGTCTGAATGGTGATCGAGTCGAGGGGACGCGAGTCGCTCAGGCAGTCGTAGATGGTAGCGGCAAGAGCGGACTTATCGACGCCGAGCCCGCTGGTGGAGTTGCCCTGGGGGTCCATGTCAACCAGTAACACTCGCTTGCCGAGGTCAGCTAGACAAGCCCCGAGGTTAATGGCTGTGGTGGTCTTCCCGACGCCGCCCTTCTGATTCACGACTGCGATGACGCGGCTCACTGGGCTTGCACCATGACGAGGATGGCGCCATTCTAGGCCGGTTTCGCCATCCTGTCAAGGCGAAATGCCAGTCTGCGGCGGATCCTTGCTCGGCTTTCCGCAGTGGCCAGCTGAACGGCCCTGCTACCCTCCCAACTCCACACACCGCTTCCGGTAGTAAAGGTAGTTCGTGTAGGGGACTTCCTCAGGCACGCCGTGATCGGAGGTGGGGATATAGCCGCCGCGCGCTCTCATCGGCGGGACCACCCGCTCGAGATACTCGTCGATATCTCGCTTCGACAAAGCAAGCACTCGCTTGTCTATCCCTCCAGACATTACCAGCCCGGGGTACTCACGCCCGATGGCCACTACGTCGCACCCGGCCGCGACCTCGAACGGGGACATCACATCCATCCCGATCTCCTGATAGAGCGGAATGACCGAGGGCGCGTAACCATCGGTGTCCAGATGAACGAAGAGGTGGCGACTCCGATCGATCTGTCGCCCGCGGATGTTGGTCAGGATCTGCTGGTAGTAGGGGAACAAGAACTCGCGAATCATGTCCGGCGAGATCAGCGGGCCCACTTTGTAGCAGATGTCTTCGCCAAAGAAGACTTGATCGAAAGTGATGTGCTCCTGGTGCTTGGCGGTCATCACATCGGCCAGCGCGAACCACCTCTGCATGCAGTCGTGGATCAGGTCGGGCTGGTCGTAGAAGGCGTATAGCAGCCCCATGGGGCCCATCAGGCTTCGCAGGTACATGTACCCGCCGCCGATCTGCTGCACCATCATCAGCCCCTGCCCGGCGGCCGCCTTAGCCTTGGCCATCCTGCCATCGAAGTCCGCGAACCGCTCCGGGCTGGTCAGGTCGAGGCGCCACTTGACGTCTTCCTCCCACGTCCTCCAGTCCTTGACCGGGTGATCCACATACTCGGGCATGAACCCGTCCCGGCGGCCTTTGAAGTACAGCACGTGGCGTCCTGCGAAATCTTGCACCAGCTCATAGGCGCCGCGATCCTCCAGCACCTTCACCTCGTAAGCTGGGCAGAACGCCGCCTCACACCACCCCAGCTCGCCCAGGTGATAGTCGCCTGGCGGGTCGTAGTTGAACAGCTCCGCCCTTGGCACGTCCTGCGGCATTCCCTGCTCGGCCCATCGCTCCAGGCAGTAATAGCCGAACTCCTTGCGGAACAGCGGCGCGCCGGGAGTGATGGCGTAGGTGTCCCGAAGCTTCCGCGCGGAAGGCGTCATCTGCTCCCGCCGCACCATCCCGTGCACACCATCTCTGATCGGTTGCTCGTTCACCATCTCACTCCTGGTCTATTAGCTATCGGTTGCTTGCTGACCGGGCGAATATGCAAGCGGTTGCTTTGGAACCATGTCGCGCACCCGTCACGGATCAAATCTAACAGAACGATCGGTCCGCGGCAAGACAGACGCGGCGGTCACACGCGATTCGAGGCTGTGCCCCGGATCGCGTCTGTGGAATAACAACGACAGCGAGGGATTGACGCCTCTCGGCGGGGTGGGTAACATCCTGCTGCCGATAATGAGATGCGATTCCCCAGGGATAGGAGGCTGATATGAGGAGCAACTTCCTGGCCGGTATGCTCGTCGGCGCGCTGGTCGGCGCTGCCGTTGGCATCATCTTCGCCCCCGAGGCGGGTGAGGAGACCCGAGAGCGGGTCAAGGAAGGCGCGAAGAAGTTCGGCGGAGTGGCCGCCACGAAGGCGCGCGGCATCGTGCACAGAGGTTGTGAGGAAGGCAAGGAGGGGGAGGACGACGAGTAGTCCGACCCTCACAGGGTAGTTTCGCCGGAACAGATCTGCGCTGGGATGCCCCAGGTGGGCATCCCAGCTTCGTTTTGTGAGATGGGCGGATGGCGCGCCGCCGGCGACTCGCTACTCGCGAATCGCCGCTCCTAGCCGCTCCCGCAGCGCCTCTCGCACCCGGTTCATGCTCTCTTCGACCTCCTCGTCGGTGAGGGTGCGGTCGCCGCGGCGGAAGGTGAGGGAGAAGGCGAGGTTGCGCTGGCCCGGTGGTAGTGGCTTGCCCTCGTAGGCGTCGAACAGGGCGATGGATTCGAGATCGGCGCCAGCCGTCTCCTCGATCAGCGCTTCGGCGCGCTGTGCCGGGATCTCCCGCGAGACCAGGAAGGCGACGTCGCGCGTAATCGCCGGGAAGCGGCCGACAGCCTCATACCGGGGCGAGGCCGCGTGCCTCTGAAGCGCGTCCAAGTCGATCTCCGCCGCGTAGATCGGATCAGGCAGGTCGTAAGCCTCGCGCACTCCACCGGCCAGTTCGCCGAAGCAGCCGATCACCTCCCCCTCGATCTCCAGCCGCGCCGCGCGGCCGGGGGCGAGGTAGCTATCGGCGTAAGGCGAGTACTCGGCCGACCGCATCGCCACGCGCTGCACCAGGGCCTCGACCATCCCCTTGAGAGCATAGAAGTCCCACCGCTCCGAGCCGCCCTTCGCCGCCCAACGGCCCCGGTAGAGGATGCCCGTCCCGGCGATGCCCAGGTGCTGCGGCTGCTCGGGCAGGACCTCCTCGCCGCGATGCCAGTAGACGCGGCCCACGTCGAAGAGGCTGACATCGGCGACGCCGTGGCGCTGGTTGTAGGCCACCACATCGAGCATGGAAGTGAGGAGCGTGGTGCGGAGCTGGGAGCGATCTACCGTCTTGGCGTTGCTGATCACAACCGGACAAGCAAGCGTATGGTCGCCAGAAATGCCCAGCCGCGGCAGCGCCTCCGGTCCCTCCAGGCTCGACGTGACCGTCTCGCTGAGGCCGAGACCGCGCATGACGGCGCGCGCCTCCCGCTCGAAGGCCACCTCGGCCGGCAGGCGGCCCACGCCGGCGCTCGACCTTGGGAGCGCCTCCGGAATGTTGTGATAGCCATACGCACGCGCCACCTCTTCCACCAGATCGATCTCGTGTCTCAAATCCTGGCGGAAGGTGGGCGCCTTCACGCTGAGCACGCGCTTCCCGGTCACCTCTAGCTGCAGCCGCCGCAGGTGCTCCGCCATCTCCTCGGCGCTCAGGCTCACGCCCAATAGCGCGTTGGCGCGCTTGGGCCGCAGCCTGATGGTGACTTCTCGAATCGGCTTGGGGTAGGCGTCAACCACGCCCCGGGCGATCTCCACCGGCTCCGGCGAGAACTCGGCGATCAGCTCGCAGACACGGTTCAGCGCCCGCACGGTGCCGTTCGGGTCCACGCTCCGCTCAAATCGGTAAGAGGCCTCTGTGCTCATCCCCAGCGATCGGGCTCCGCGCCGGATGGTGCGCGGATCGAAGTGAGCCGATTCCAGCAGCACCTCGGTGGTGCCGTCATGGATCTCCGTGCTGTTCCCACCCATGATCCCCGCCAGCGCCACCGCCCCCTTGGGATCGGCGATCACCAGCATCTCGGGGCCGAGCGTGCGCTCCTCCCCGTCGATAGTAACCAATCGCTCGTTCTCTCTGGCGCGACGGACGACGATAGTGGGAGTAGGGGAGCCTTCGTGCGAGCGCAGCAGCGCATAGTCGAATGCGTGCAGAGGCTGGCCCAACTCCAGCATCACCAGGTTGGTGGCGTCTACCACGTTGCTGATGGGCCGCATGCCGCACAGTTCGAGCCGGCGCTGCGCCCAGGCGGGGGAGGGGCCGATTTTCACTTTGCGCACGATGCGGGCCGAGTAGCGCGGGCACAGCTTCGGATCCGCCAGCTTGACGGAAACCAGACTGGAGGCGGCCGCGCCAGTCTCGGGCAGCGCCCGGCCCACGGACGCCCCCACAGACGCAATCGGCGTGCGCAGCGCGACCGAAAGCTCCCGGGCGATGCCGAGCACCGACAGGCAGTCGCCGCGGTTCGACAGCACCTTGATGTCGAAAACGGCCGTGCCCCCGGCGGCCTCGATCGCCTCGACCTCCAGACCGACGTTGGTGAATGCATCCGCCAGGTCCCTCAGCGTGAGGTCGTTGGGAACGTATTCGTTGATCCAGTCTACCGGCAAGCGCATAGTCTCAGCCTTTCAGCAAACGTGACCGGCTCATCCGCGCCATCTGACCAACCCCTACTTCCTCTGCACCGGTTGGGCCACCCAGATTTGCTCCCGCGACTTGGCCGTCAGCGGCGCCCGGCCGAACGACCCATAGGAGGCGACGACGCGGTAGCCGCAACTCTCCAGCAGCGGAGGCACCTCCTCCGGGAACACGTATCGCGCCACCATGCTGTGATCGAGCTGGCGCGTGGCGCGGCCATCTCCATCCCGCCATTCGTAGGTGATGTGCGACACCACCTGCCGGCGCGGACGCACGAACTCGGCCCAGTCAAACGCCACCACCTCGCCATCGCCGTCGGGCGAAGGGAAGCGGCTCATCTCCTGCCGCGGGGTGCGGCCCTGTCGCAGCAGTCCCCGGGGCGGCACGAAGAAGCTCATCACCAGGGAGCCACCGGGCTCCAGGTGTTGCCGGATGGTCCTCAGCGACTGTTGCTGGTCCTCAGGGGTGAGCAGGTAGAGGAAAGTGCGGAACGGCAGCAGCGCTACCTCGAACCGCTGGCGGAGCGCGAAGTCGCGCA
>Ga0315284_10012573_pt1 | contig 12050 bp, 11 predicted proteins | sample YL17G09_16_MG_FD_203696 | JGI IMG/M metagenome (GOLD analysis project Ga0315284, IMG submission 203696) | Sediment microbial communities from Yellowstone Lake, YNP, Wyoming, USA - YL17G09_16 | ecosystem: Environmental > Aquatic > Freshwater > Lake > Sediment | place: USA: Wyoming | collected...
ATTGGTAAAGAATGTAAAAGGCTTGGATTGAAACTCCCCGTTGAAAAGATTGATGATGAAGACTTTCAGGAGGTCACTCCCACAAAAGTCCTCCCCCATAACATCGGGGAGGAAGAAGGAATAGACGAAAAGAAAAATGCGTTAAAGATCGCTACTGATTACATCAATATTGCAAAGAGGTTTTTGGGACTGGAGTGTGTGAATTGTTCTACCCCTCAGCAACTCAAGGATATTATCCCCTGCAAAGTGAGTGAGGATAAACTCAGGGAATTTCAATATGCCATCCATAACCTCCAATCGATCTATGATACCTATATAAAAAATACCTCTCTTGAGGCTGAAAGCAGTTCTCTGAAAAGCTTGCGTGGTTACATTTCTCTCGCCCTCCACCTGCTGGAAATTGCCTGCTGGCTTTCCCATTTCTACGAAAGACACGAGAGCGAAATCCGGCATGAGAAGACCAAGAAGAAGATTGAGAAGGTCATCAATAAGGAACTGCTCTTAGAGAATGTCATCAATTTTCCCCTCTATTATGCACAAGGATACTTGCAAGAAGGCACAACACAAGCCCATAACATACTGAAAGCCTATACTGAAATTGATACCATCGAACTGAAAATACCAGAAGGACTGGGCTTTCATCTGAGACCGTCCACCCTGGTAGCTAAGGTGGTGAATTACTACGGCTCCACGGTCATGATGATGGTAAAAGATAAGAGATTTAACGCCTCAAGCCCTATTGAAATGATGTGGGCCGGAGGAATGCTCAAACGGGAAAATATTGATACGGTTAAGTTCGAGGGAGACAAACGGGTACTCCATGATCTGCAGATCCTCTCCGGCGTAAATTACGGTGAGGACATCATAGGGAAAAGCATTGACCTCCCCAAAGAACTCGCCTACCTCAATAAATCCTGAGAACCTTTGGAAACGAGCCCTGGTATCGTTGGATGGTAAAATCAGTCTGATGCGCCCGTGAGAATCCTGTTTACTTCTTGCTGGATTCTTTTCAAATCTGACTCTGTGTAGGGTTTAACATCCCTCAGTTTCGGATCCAGTGGATCAGACGGATTGAAGTTCTGAAGGGTAAGGCAGGAACTGTTCCTGAGTTCCTGTGCCAAAAGGTAGAGATCTTCCTCTTTGATAAGGGCAGGAACAACCGTAATCCGAAATTCATAAGGAATATTTCCCTCTCTCAACCAGCCAATACTCTCTCGGATCTTTTCCATGTTCACAGGCACACCAGCGCACCGTGAATACTGAATTTCATTCAGAGGAGACTTTATATCCATCGAGACAGAATCAAGTAACCCTCTCTCCTTTAAAAGGCGGAGAGCATCCGGATTGGTACCATTCGTATCCAGTTTTATAAGAAAACCTTCTTCTTTAAAAAATGCCATCAATTGATAGAGGTACGAGTGTAGAGTGGGTTCCCCTCCCGTGATACATACCCCGTCGATCCACCCCCGAAATTCCCGTAAGCGCTTCAGGATATAATCTAGGGGGATATCCTGATATTGATCAGGACGTAAGACCAACCCGTGATTATGGCAGTAGGGACAACGGAAGTTACAATAAGGGAGAAAAATGACTGTGGTAAGTTTTCCAGGCCAGTCAAGGAACGAGGTCTCGAGAAACCCCTTAATAGAAATAGCTTCAGACGGGTAATTGATGTTTCTTTCTCACCTCTCGGCTATTGACCAAAATTTTTCTGATCTCATCGGGTGAGGGGATCGTCCCCCGAAAATCTGCAATCGGGTTCTCTTCAGGGTCTTCAACAATGAGGGTTGGTGTAGACAATACTCCATAATAGGTGGCTTCAGCCAATCCATCTACCGTCTCAATATCATAATCAATTACTTCCAGCCCCTCTTTTCTCAAGATATTTCCTACCACCTTAGCTTGAGGACACTTAGGACATTCCGCTTTCCAGAACAGCTTTAACTTCTCCATTAACCCCACTCCTTTCCCCAATGAGCTACCCAATAACCTCCCTTTTCTCAGTTTCTTCAAAATACCCTTCATTTCTGAAACGATCGCGGAGTTCACCTATCTTTCCTTTATTCCAGCTCGAAACTTTGGTGAAATATCCGGTTATCCTGGTTATCCCCTCAATATCCTGAGAACCACAGTACACACAGGAGTCTCTCAGTCCCCGGCTGGTCCTACCGCAACTTATGCAAGTGGTGAATTCAGGGGAGAATGCCACCTGGTCGTTCAGGCTCTCACGGAAAATTTTAACAACAAAGTTTGCCAGTGACTCCCTGGAAGGTCTCGCCTCACCCAGCCAGATGTGTGTTAAAGAACCTGCCTCAATCCTGGGATGGAAAAGACCCTCCTTGATCACCCTTTCAATAGGATTGATGGGAGCCGACACAGAATAGTACGTAGAATTGGTATAGTACACTTCACCCCGGGAGATATCCCCTTTCACGGTATGACCGGATTGCGGGGAATGATATTTAAGATCCAGCCTGGCAAACCGGTAAGCAGTGCTCTCTGCTGGCGTCTGCTCCAGCACAAACCTCATCTGATGCTTCTGGCTGAGCTTTTTGGCAAGGAGATCCATATGGGAAATCACCTTCAGCCCGAATTTGAATGCCTCTTTCGATTCGTGGAGTTCCTTCCCAGTATGAACTTTGACCAGTTCGTTCAAACCGAGCATTCCGATGAGATAGGTAACCCTCCCCATCCTCAGGTATGGCTCTCCATCCTTATTCATGGTGAGGAGGGCAAGAGGACCTTTCTCACCCAGGGAGAGTAGTTTCTCGATAAACGCCCGCTTCTCGACATGGGCCTTGACAGCCATCTCCATGAATTCCGCAATCTTGGAGAAGAGCCTGGTGTCATCTCCATTACTCAGATAACCCAGCCTTGGAAGGTTGATGGTAACATTCTGGAGGGCACAGTAACGCATCTTCCAGGGATTCATAGCATCGTTAAAATCCTGAGCTTCCAGCTTGAAGCTCAAGCGGCAACACTCTGATATCTTGGCAGTACTGCCCCGATCAAAGACAAAATAGGTATTCCCTTTTTCACTGGCAACGTCACAGATATGGTAAAGGAAATCCTGGTGCCCCTCCGTCTGGAAGAACTTTTCTGTGATATGAACAAGGGGTTTGGGGAAGAAGAACGGCCTTCCTGCCCCATCGCCTTCTTTGTAGACATCAAACAGCGCCCAGGCAAACTTCTGTGACTCCCGGGCATACTCTGCGTAGGTCTTTCCGGTAAATTCCCCTCCTGGCCCAATGGCAGGAACATTTTCAAAATGCTTGGGCACCTCCCAATAGAGGTTTATGTCTGTGAAAATCGCCTGTCCGCCTCTGGCAACTGCCTGCTGAGAAAATTCAAAAATGAGCATCTGGGCAAGCTGGGTAATTTCCTCATCACTTTTCCCCACCAAGTATGGGGCAAAGAAAAGGTTTACGGCATCCCAACCGATGGCACCGGCAAAGTGACTCTGGAGTGCAGCAGCAAATTTGACCATATGGGCAAGGAGCACCTCGGGATGTTTGGCAGGCTTTGCTATAGAAAGGGAATTTGGTAAGCTCAAACCATACCGCTTAATGTACTCTAACGATTGGCCAGAACAGTAGGGACGATCAATAAAGCCCAGATCATGAAGGTGAATGTCACCCCGGGTATGTGCATCGGCGATCTCCTGGGAAAACACATTGAGGAGCGCATATTCTTTCTTGATCCCCTCTGCCAGCGTGAGATTGGTTGCCTCTGGTCCGTGGGGAACATTGGCATTCTCCTTGTTGGGATGGAGGATCAACTGATCCACATCATAGAGGGGAACGCCCAAACGGGTATGCATCCGCCGTGCATCCTCCAGCCCCCTCTCAATAAGTTTTGCATCCACGAGTTCACGGATCAGGGGAGTGGTGATTACCGAAATCCTGGAGGCAGCAATCTGTTCCTGAACCTCCTTACTGATCGAATCTGCAGTATCAACATCGACATAGGTTTCTCTTACCAATGCATCTACAATCTTCTGTCTGTCCCATCCTGAAAAATCCTCACTTGAGGTCCGAACAAAGATCGCAAGGTCAGTGGTTTCATCCTCTCCTTTTACCTTTCTTTTTTTAATCTCTTTTACGGTCCCCATAGGCTTGCTCCCCTTTTGGAAAAATTCTCCCTATTTTGTGGTGAGGTTGAACATACACCACAATATATTGTATGTCAAGAAAAAATATTTAGCTTCTTACCTCTTGATTTTATTGAAGAAATTATACATATTGGCCTGGCATCTGAAGATAATTTATCCCCATCATCAATGACAAAAATGAGAGAATAAATTATAAATATGTGACTCATTATAAACTGAAATCAAAAGTTAGGAATTGTATTTTTTCAGTGAGAATGATAAAAAGACTATGGGTGATCTCATGGCTCCAGAAAGAAGGCAGCATCAACGGATTAATCAAGTCATAGAAGTTTATTTTAAAGATACAGAGTCGTTCGCTAAAGCGTACATGACAAATGTGGGAAGTGGGGGTCTTTTTATCAAAGCAGAAGAAACACCAGAGTTGAACCAGGACATAACAGTACGGTTCACTCTCCCTGACAATAAAGAACCCATTACTGCTGAGGGGAAAGTAGTATGGGTAAGTCCTAAAACTTTGAAAAGCCTGTCCTATCCATCCGGCATGGGAGTAAAATTTGTCCATATGAGTCATGAAGATAAACAGAGGTTAGATGAGTTTGTGGCTAAAATCCTTTCTTGAGTATACCTGAAGGGATAAAGCTGGCCTATGGCACTCATTCTCGTTTTCTCGTTCTTACTCGGAAGCGCAATAGGGAGTTTCCTTAATGTATGTATCTATCGCCTTCCTTTAAACATATCCATAATATCCCCTCCTTCCCATTGCCCCGCCTGTAAAAGGCCAATTCCTTTTTATGATAATATCCCCATCCTGAGTTATATCCTGCTCAGAGGGAAATGCCGGAGTTGTAACGCTTCTATCTCTCTCCAATATCCTCTGGTCGAATTCTTAACCGGTCTCGTTGCATTAGCACTTACTCTCCGATTCGTTTTAAGTCCAACTACTGTCATCTACTTCATTTTCATATCAGCCCTTCTGGTCATCACCTTCATTGACCTCAAATATCAGATTATCCCCGACGTAATCTCCCTTCCTGGTATCGGCATAGGACTCCTCGTTTCTCTCGTTCTCCCCTCTATAAGTTTCTTGGATTCACTGTTGGGCATCCTTGCTGGGGGGGGGAGCCTGCTCACCATATCATACACCTACTATTTCCTGACCAAGAGGGAAGGCATGGGATTAGGAGACGTAAAACTTCTTGCCATGATTGGTGCCTTCCTTGGATGGCAAGGCGCCCTCATAGGACTCATCACTGGTGCATTCGTGGGGACGCTCGCCGGTGTCCTTCTCATGGTCAGAGAAAAGAGGGGCTCTCAACATCCTATTCCTTTTGGTCCGTTCCTCTCCATTGGCGCGATCTCTTTCATTTTCTTTGGCAAAGAGATGATCATGGCGTACTTGAGCCTCGGTCGGTAGTCATGCCCAGATTCAATCTCGGATTGAGAACAACTATTGTTTTAAATCTCACTCTTATCGCTCTCATTACGGTTATTCTCATCGGACTCGTAGTTTTCACGGCAACAGAAAAGGTGATGACTGAGCAAAGGATGAAAAACGAAGAGATCATGATTGACAGCATAGGGAGGTCCCTTGAGTCATCCCTGGCAATAGCATCAGCAATAGAACATGGAGAACCGCATCCCTCACTGATTCAGAATACTGTTGAAAAATACCAGAGGAACGAAGAGATCCAGGAGCTGACTGTAGTAGACCGGGATTTTACCATTATTGCCAGCTTCACCCCCAACGAGATAGGTAAAAAAATGTCCGATGTTTCACTTTCCCAGTCCATCCTTTTGGGCAAGAAAGTAACTTCTTCTTTGTCAGGGCGAGGAATCGTCACGGTATTTTCTCCCCTGTATCAAAAGCAGAATATTATTGGGGGATTCAAGGTGAAAATTTCTCTGAGCGATATCGAGCAGAGTCTCTCCCGATCCCGTACCATCGTTATCCTCTATATTCTTTTTTCTGCTGTTCTTATCATCTGCTTCGGGACTTTTCTCCTCTCCCGATACCTGGTAAAACCCATCACAAGGCTCATTCAGTTCACTGATGGAATATCCGAAGGGGAATTCCATTCTGCTTCCGTAATTGATGAAAAAAACGAGATCGGGAAACTCTCTTACTCTTTAAACCGTATGGCAGTAAGGCTCAGTGATGACAAGAAAAGAATTGAAGAGTACATATCCTCACTCAAGGAGGCGAACCAGAGACTGAAAGAAGCACAGGCAGAGGTCTTGCGTTCAGAAAAACTTGCCTCTCTGGGAAGATTATCCGCAGGTATTGCTCATGAAATCGGAAACCCCCTGGGAGTAATCCGGGGGTATACCGGCATGCTCATGAAGGGTGGGGAAAACCAGGAAGAGATGAGAGACTATTTCAGACGAATTGAGGTTGAGATAGACCGGATCAACCGGATCATCAATGAACTGCTGGATTACTCTCGAATCTCACCTCCAGAATCTTTTCCCGTTGATGTAAATCAGGTGATCAGGGAAGCACTGTCTCTCACCTCCCTTCAAAAATTTCCCCAGGATATTAAGCTCACCCTCAGGCTGGCTGACCAGATACCTCCCATACTGGCAAACTCCCATCAACTCGTTCAAGTATTGGTAAACTTAATCCTGAATGCCAGGGATGCAATGCCCAGAGGCGGAGAAATCACCATCGCTACTGACGATGCAGGAGATACCATCACCGTTGAGATAGGTGATACGGGAGTAGGAATCCGGGAAGAAGACTTAGCTAAGATATTTGACCCCTTCTACACAACGAAAGGGCCCGGACAGGGAACCGGCCTGGGCCTTGCCATTTCTCTCAGAATCATCGAGTCCCTGGGGGGAAAGATCAAGGTAGAAAGCAGTCCAGGGAAGGGTACCACGTTTACCCTCTTATTGCCTGTCAAGAAGGGAAATAGAGATGGAACCTGAAAAGATCCTGGTTGTCGATGATGAAGAGAGTATGCGTCACATGCTGGAGATAATGCTGGAGAAGGAAGGATATAAAGCTGTGGCTGTTCAAGGAGGTGAAGAAGGCGTCGAGAGACTGGAGAAAGAGATCTTCGATCTCATACTTTGCGATATCCGGATGCCCGGAATGGATGGACTCGCCTTCTTGAAGGAAATAAAGGACAGGGGGATAGAATCCACCATTATTATGATGTCTGCCTATGGTACCGTAGATATTGCCTTGGAAGCAATGAAACTGGGAGCTTATGACTACATCTCCAAGCCTTTTAAACCTGACGAGGTAATCCTGACCCTGAGGAAGGCTGAAGAAAGAGAAAGATTGAGGAAAGAAAACCTTATCCTTAAGGGTGAAATCAAGAAGGAGTACCAGTTTGGCAACCTCATCGCCAAGAGCGAAAAAATGATGGCGATCTTCGATATGATTAAGAAGATTGCCGATTACAAAACCTCCATCCTCATCCTGGGTGAAAGTGGAACCGGGAAGGAATTAATTGCCCGGGCAATCCACTATAACAGCAACCGCGGGGAAAGGCCTTTCGTTGCAATCAACTGCGGCGCTATTCCTGAGAATCTGCTTGAAAGCGAACTCTTCGGGTATGTTAAGGGTGCCTTTACTGATGCCACCCGGTCAAAAAAGGGACTTTTTGAAGAAGCAGACAGGGGTACGATCTTTTTGGATGAGATCTCTGACCTTCCCCTGCAACTCCAGGTGAAGATCCTGAGATTCCTCCAGGATCAGGAGATACGGAGAGTAGGCGAAGTGAAGCCTATCACTGTTGATGTGAGGATAATTGCTGCTACTGCAAGGAACCTTTCTCAGGAGGTGGCGAAGGGAAAGTTTCGTGACGACCTGTTCTACCGGCTCAACGTCATCCCCATCTCTCTCCCCCCCTTGCGGGAAAGAAAAGAGGATATTCCCCTCCTGGTCAATCACTTTATCAGAAAGTTAAACGCAAGACATGGCATGAACATCGAAGGAATTGCACCCAGGGCCCTGAAGCTTCTCATAGATCACCATTGGCCTGGCAATGTCAGGGAGCTGGAGAACGTAATCGAGAGGGCTATGGTTTTAACCGAAGGCATCAGGATAGAGGAAGAGCACCTTCCCTGGACATTAGACCACCAGCTCACCGGCGAATCCGTCCCTACCCCTGAAGATCTATCACTAAAGAAGATGCAGAAAAAAGTTGAAGAAAAACTCATTCGCAAGGCACTGGAGAAGACGAAGGGGAACAAGACTAAGGCCGCAAAACTCTTAGAGATCAGTCATCCCTCGCTCTTAAACAAGATTAAAGAATACGGTATAGAGTCATAGGGTACTATTAACTATTTTAATAGTCATGTTCAATTTTGTTCACCAATAGTCACGTAATATGAGCAAAAAACCGCAGGGGTAAGCAACCCTTTCATTCTTTTCTTCTTATATTTCAATTATTTATAATATTTCAGCCTGATATGCATTTGTATGGCACAATTGTTGCTCACTTATACAAATAGATGAGCAAGATGGTTAAGAGTAAAACAATGGGAAAAAGTCGTGGCTTTACCTTAGTTGAACTCATGATCGTTGTGGGCATCATCGGGATACTGGCAATTATTGCCGTGCCGAATATCATCGGACAACTGCCAAACTACCGGATCAAGAGCGCCAGCAAAGAGATTGCCTCTCAGCTTTTAGTCGCCCGGATGAAGGCAATCTCACGGAATTGCCAATATGCAGTAATTTTTAACCCTACAGGGAGCTATTCAGTGAAGAGAATCGACCCTGTTACCGGGGACTGGGTACAGGAAGGACCTGCCACACCTCTTCCAGATACTGTGGTTTTCAATCGAGACGGAGTAGACCCTATCACTTTTACGAATGACCGTGTAGTTTTTAAAACCAATGGCTCAGTTGACGGGCTCAGCGGGGGTGTGTATTTGAAAAATAGCAAGACTCCACCCAAAAGGTATCGAGTTACGGTCTTAGCCTCAACGGGAAGGGTGAGTTTACAGCGATCCGAAGACGGAGTTAATTGGTATTAGAAATATATGACGGGTAAGGAGAAGGGTTTTACACTGGTAGAAGTTTTAATCGCCGTTATGGTACTGGCTGTTGCCTTCCTTGCCATGTACCAGATGCAGGCGATGGCCGTGAGAGGCAATGAAACAGCCAACCAGGTGACGATCGCTACAATGCTCGCTCAGGATAAGATGGAGGAAATCAGGAATACTAATTATGATGATGTAACGAATCTCAACTTCCCCACAGAAAACTATGGCATGGTTCCTAACTTCCCCCAGTTCAGGAGGGAAGTAACGGTCACGGAAAACGGGAGGATAAAGACCGTAAGGGTAAATGTGTTATGGAAAGTAGTGAGAACTTACCGGGTAACGGTAGATACGTTCTTAACAAAATAACGAGCGTGACATGAAAAGAGAAAGAGGCCTTACCTTAGTAGAACTCCTCGTGGCAATGGCGATCAGTGGCATCGTTGTTGCCGCGGTTTACACTGCTTTTGTTACCCAGCAGAAATCCTACACAGTCCAGAATCAGGTAGCCGAGACACAGCAGAATGCCAGAGTGGGTCTGGATCTGATTGCGAGAGAGGTAAGGATGGCAGGTTATGGACAACCTGCTTGGTCAATGAATGCGGATACAGATGGGGACGGAGATGACGAGGCAGTTACCGATCCGGTAACTGTTGTGGATGGCGGGGGTGACCCTGACCGCATTACGGTTATAGGGTGTTTTGATACTGCCCCGGGAACCTTATCTGTTGCGGCATCGATGGGGAATACTGCCTTAACTCTCCAGAATTCCGATGAGGCATCCAAATTTAATACCACCACCAAGAACAGCATCTTCATCGGTGGATTGGAGAACGCCAAAATAACAAATATCTCCGGCAGGACACTTACCATTGACACCGATCCAACCTCGAGTGGAAATCAGGGGCTTGCCAGGAGTTACAGCACGGGAGCCGAGGTAAATCTGGTGAGAGCCATAACCTATTATGTGGAAGATGATACCCTGAGGCGGGACGAAAACACCGGTGCTGGCGGCCAGCCCCTGGCAGAGAATATCGAAGACCTCCAGCTCACCTACGCTAATAAGATAGCAAACATCTCTGTTTTTGCCCGCTCCCGCGAATCCGATCCTACCTATCGTGACGCTACCCACGGTGACCACTATCGAAGGAGAATGCTCATCTCCAATGTAAATGTGAGGAACCTGCTCTATAAGATTGGGGAAGAATAATTATGAAAATGACAAAGTCCAAATGAGAAGCTCAAAGTTCAAAGCTCAAATGCCAAATGAATGTCAAATGACAAAGCCTAAATGCCAAATTGAAAAGTTTTTTGACATTTGGATTTTGGGCTTCATTTGACATTTGGATTTTGGAATTTGGCATTTCCCTTGTGGCATTTGGATTTATGAAAGAGGTTTTCCAGATGAGGATAAGTAAGCTCAAGCAACTCCTGAGAGATGAACGGGGAGCCGTCTTAGCCATCGCCCTCCTGATCATGATTGCCTTAGCCCTTATCGGCGCAGCTGCCATGATCACCTCCACGATGGAACTGGACATAGCCCGCAATGAACGGCTTGCCAAGGAATCGTTCTATGCTGCAGATGGCGGCACTACCCTTGCACCTATCTTTATAGAGGAAGCTGCCCTAGACCATGCTTTACCTGTCATGGGAGGGGTTACCATTGATCCAGACTTTCTGGACGAGCTCCTGGGTTATACAACACCGAATGACACTCCAAGCAGCACTCCTCCTGATATCGCTACCGAAGTTAATGGCAAGAAAATAGATGTGGACGTTGACCGGGTTGCCACCCAGGTCCTCGCCGGCGGCGCCGCAGAATTTGCCGGGGGATATGAGGGGATTGGAGCAGGTGCGGCCTCCGGTGGAATTGCTATAATCTATCGGATTGACTCACAGGGAAGTGCCGCGGCTACCAGCAAATCGGTGGTTGAGAGCTACTACCGGAAGGTCGTGAACATTGCACGAGAGTAATAAAAAGGAGGGATTATTGTGAAAAAGATCTCTACTATTATTCCTTTTTTCATCGTATGTCTCACGGTGTATTCATCTGAAGTCTTGGCTGTCCCGCCCAGCAACGCCGAATACACCTGTAGTCCCATTTTCATGGCCCGGAACGTTAAACCCAATATCCTTATCATCCTGGACAGTTCAGCCAATATGAGCTTACAGGCTTATACTGGCGATTTCAACCCCGCGGTCACCTACTACGGCTATTTCAGCCCTACCTTACAATATGCGTATTCCAGTAATACATTCTCCATAAATGCCTCTGGTCAGTGGAATGGCAACTTCTTAAACTGGTTGAGCATGCGAAGAATAGATGTAGCACTCAAGGTGCTGGTAGGAGGCAAGGCAGAGTCACGCACAGGAGGGGGGGTCCAGGTCTTGGTTGGAGCAAACGCTATTCCTGCAGGATCAGGGTATTTTAAGTTTTACGCTAATTCTTCCTCTTATTCCCCTTACAGTGGTACTGGCCCTAACCCTTACGAATTCTTTATTGATAATGGTTACATAAAAATCTACCGATGGGAAAGCGAGCAGTGGAAGGCGCAGACGGGTGCCGGTCTGCCGTATACCATCAAGGTCAAGAAGGAATCATCCTACGAACCGAATGACTTTGGTCCGGACGGAAACATTGCCGGCGTTATGCAGCGCATAGGAGATGTCAAGGCAAGGTTCGGATTAGAGTTCTACAACAGGGGCGACGGCGTAGATGCTGGAAATGACAAGAGGTATGACGGCGGAAATGTCAGGAGTTCCATTGGATCGAATATGACCAGCATGATCACGAACATTGAAAACCTCCACAGTGCGGACTGGGCACCGATGGCAGAGGCCTTCTATGAAGGGGTGAGGTATTTTCAGCAGGTGGCACCAGCTTATGGCAATGACTATACGGTAAATCAAAACAACGATCCTTACTACTTTAGTGACGAAG
>Ga0315284_10012574_pt1 | contig 12049 bp, 13 predicted proteins | sample YL17G09_16_MG_FD_203696 | JGI IMG/M metagenome (GOLD analysis project Ga0315284, IMG submission 203696) | Sediment microbial communities from Yellowstone Lake, YNP, Wyoming, USA - YL17G09_16 | ecosystem: Environmental > Aquatic > Freshwater > Lake > Sediment | place: USA: Wyoming | collected...
AAAAGAATAAAAATTTGCATTTTGAAGTTAAAGACAACGGAGTCGGCATCCCCCAGGATGATAAAAAATATATTTTTCAAAAGTTTTTCCGGTCGGAGAACGCTCTACGGCATCAAACCGAAGGCTCAGGATTGGGTTTGTATATCGCCAAATCAATTGTCGAAAAGTTAGGAGGGAAAATCGGATTTTCAAGCCGGGAAGGCGTTGGGTCGACTTTCTGGTTTAATCTACCAGCTAAATAATAAGTTAATCTCGGTGGTCAATGAATCTGAGGGTTCATTTCCACCTTCGCCCGTTGAAACGGGCTCGGTATATGAAGAAAATTTTATTTATTGAAGACGAACCCGTTCTTCAAAAAACTTTCGGAGAAATCTTGAAACAAGAAGGGTATGAAGTAATTTCTGCCCTAGACGGAGAAATAGGTTTGAGATTGGCGAAAGAAAAGAAGCCGGAATTAATCTTGCTTGATTTAATCTTGCCAAAAATTCACGGCTTTGATGTTTTGAAAAAGCTGAAAGAAGACAAGGAAACTCAGGAAATTCCGGTGATTGTTTTGACTAATCTTGAAGGGATAGGCGACGTGGATAAAGCTCTCGAGTTGGGAGCAACCACTTATTTGGTAAAGGCCCAATATACCCTTGAAGAGGTGGTCGAAAAAATTAAAAAAGCCCTTTGCGAGTAGCGCTGCAAAATTTATGCGAGTGGAACCGCAACAATTAAAGGCCTTTCTTTTGGATGCCAAATTGGTTACCGAAGAGCAATTCGACGGAGCCGCAAAGATTGCCGAAGATTCCAATCAAAGAGTTGGGGATGTTTTAGTTTCTCAAGGAATTATTCCCCAGGAAGATTTGATTAAATTGGAGGCATATATTTTAGGAATTCCGTTCGTTAATTTGGAAAAAGAGAAAATTGAAGATGAAGTTTTAAAGATGATTCCCGAGCCCATAGCCCGTTCAAACAACATCGTCGCTTTTAGAAAAAAAGGAAATGAATTGGAGGTGGCAATGCTTGACCCCGAAGATTTAAGAACAATAGAGTTCATTAAAAAAACGGCCAATCTTAAAATCTTACCCAGACTGACCACGCCCGAAAGCATTAAAAACGTCTTGAGGCAATATCAAGAAACTTTGGAAGTCGAATTCGGAGAAATTATAAAAAAAGAGGCCGGAGTGATAAAACCGGTAAAAGAAGAGGAAATAGTGGAAACGGGAGAAGATCTCAGAAAAGCGGCCGAGGAATTGCCGGTAATTAAAATTGTCGATACTTTATTGAAACACGCAATTTTACAGAGAGCTTCGGACGTTCATATTGAGCCCACGGAAAAAGAAGTTCTGGTCCGTTATCGAATCGACGGAATTTTGAGAGACGCTATGACTCTGCCCAGATTAGCCGCCTCGGGAATCGTCGCCAGGATAAAAGTCCTTTCCAATTTGAAACTTGACGAACATAGGCTTCCTCAGGACGGACGTTTTAAGGTTGAAACCGAGGATTACAAATATTCAATAAGAGTTTCAGTTTTGCCGGTTTTCGACGGCGAGAAAATCGTAATGAGGCTTTTGCCGGAAACCGCCAAAGCCTTTACATTAGAGCAGATAGGGTTAAGAGGAGATGCGTTAGAAACCATTCAGGATAATTTGAGGAAACCGGTAGGCATGCTTTTGGTAACCGGTCCCACCGGCTCCGGAAAAACCACCACCTTATACGCAATGATGGAAATTTTAAATACCCCCGACGTAAACATTTCAACGATTGAAGATCCCATTGAATATAGGATGCCCAGGGTTAATCAGACTCAGGTTAATCCCAAAATCGGCTTGACTTTCGCTTCGGGGTTGAGATCTCTGGTCAGACAAGACCCGGACATACTTATGGTCGGAGAAATCCGAGACAGCGAAACCGCCAGTTTGGCAATTAACGCCGCCTTAACCGGGCATTTGGTTTTATCAACCTTGCATACCAATTCCGCCTCTGGTTCCCTGCCTCGGTTGATTGACATGGGAGCAGAACCTTTTTTAATTTCTTCGACCTTAAATTGCATTTTAGCTCAAAGGCTGGTGAGAAGATTATCTGAAGAAAAGACAAAATACACCCTAAAAGATTCCGAAATTAAAAACATAGCCAAATATTGCGATTTAGACAGAATTTTAAAAATTTTGAAAGAAGAAAAATTGGTAAAACTGAAAACGGCCTGGAAGAGCATCGAATTTTTCAGACCGAAGATAAGCAAAGAATGCCCGGAGGGCTATCGGGGGAGAATCGGAATTTATGAAGTTTTACCGGTTACCGAAACCATAAAAGAATTAATCGTAAAAAAGACGAATTCCGACCAAATTCAGGCCCAGGCCCAAAAAGAAGGAATGAGGACAATGATCGAAGACGGATTTATAAAAGCCGTCCAGGGGATAACCAGCATAGAAGAAGTATTAAGGGTAATTGTCGAATAACCGATGCCGAAATATTTTTATCTTGCAAAATCTTTAAAAGGAGAAGAAAAATCCGGCGTGATGGAGGCGAAAGACACGCACCAGTTGGCGGAAACCTTAAAAAATCAGGGTTTTATTTTAATTAAAGCCGAACTCGAAAAGGGCGGGTCGGAGAAAAGAAAGATTAATTTTTCCATTCCCTTTTTCGGCGGAGTTTCATTGACGGAAAGAATGATGTTTACCCGCAATCTCCAGGTGATGATATCCGCGGGTCTTCCGTTGCCGAGAGCCCTGGAAACTCTGGCTCTCCAAAGCGAAAGCAAAGTATTTAAAAAAGCGCTTTTGGAAATAAAAGAAGAAGTAACCAAGGGAAAAAGTTTCTCCGAAACCCTGGCAAAATACCCCATTATTTTTTCCGAACTTTTTCAAAGCATGATTAGGGTCGGCGAAGAGTCGGGCACCTCGGAAGATGTTTTGAAAGTTTTAACCAGGCAGATGGAAAAAGAACACGAGCTGCGTTCAAAAATACAGGGGGCGATAATGTATCCTGCGGTCATACTTTGTACCATGATCGGTATCGGTGTTTTAATGCTTGTTATGGTCGTCCCAAAACTCGCGGAAACTTTTAAGGAATTGGAAATTGAACTTCCGGTCACCACCAAGATAGTAATAGGCCTAGGCACTTTTTTAACCGAAAAGTGGTTTTTGGTCATCCCGATTATTATCGGTTTTTCGTTTTTTTTCTGGATGGTTCTAAAAACACAGACAGGAAAAAAAATAATAGACACCTTGTTTTTAAAGATTCCCGTTATCTCTTCTCTTATAAAAAAAACAAACTCGGCTTATACCGTCAGAACCTTAAGCTCTCTGATTGCCTCCGGCGTTCCCATTGTTAAATCTTTGGAAATCGTTTCGGGAACTTTGGGAAATGTGTATTATAAAAACGCCGTTTTGGCGGCGGCGCAAATCGTTAAAAAAGGGGGAAAATTATCCGAAGCCCTCTCTTCCTATCAGGACATTTATCCTCCGATTGTTTTTCAAATGATTCAAGTGGGGGAGGAGACCGGAGAAACGTCTAGTATTTTATCCAAACTGGCTGATTTTTTTGAAGATGAAGTGAGCAACGCCACTAAAAACATGGCCTCATTGATCGAGCCAGTTTTAATGCTTATTATCGGAGTAGCAATAGGTTTTTTCGCCATTTCAATGGTTCAGCCTATGTACTCGATGTTAGGAGCAATCTAGAAGCTAAAAACTCAAAGTGCAAAACTCAAAACCACAACTCAAAACTAAAAACTTTTTGGGATTTACTCTTATAGAGCTTCTGACTGTTATTAGTATTATTGGAGTTCTGGCTTTAATTGGAATTCCTGCTTTTAGAGCTTATCAGCCTAGCTTAGAGCTGTCGGGCGCGGTTCGGAAGTTAGTTGGCGATCTTCGTTATGCAGAACAACTAGCAGTTACCGAACAAGTTAATCACGGAATTAGTTTTTCTTCCAGTACCAATCAGTACCAGATGATTAGTTACGGGGCGGTGGAGGAAACGCTTGCTTCCACTACTCTTCCTGAAAAAGTGAGTTTTTATCAAATCGCCGGCTTTACCAATGATCAGGTAATATTCAATCTTTACGGAGCAGCAAAAGAAGCAGGGAGTATTACTTTAATTACTAAAGATGCAACTACTACTATTGAAATAAGACCCTCCGGTTTTGTAAAAATAATAAAATGATTAGTAGACAATCTGTAAAAAGTTTCACCTTAATTGAATTATTAATAGCAATATTTATTTTAACAGTGGGAATTGTGGGAATTTTATATATGTTTCCAATGGGTACCCGAATAGGGAAATTTGCTCAAATGGCTTCGGTTGCCACTCAGTTGGGTCAAGCAAAAATGGAAGAGATTATTTCTAAATCATACGATGACATTTCTTCCTCTATCGAAGCATACGGTGAGATTCCCGATTTTGAAGCCTACAAAAGAGTAACGATAGTAAGTTGTTTTGATTCCAATGGCTCCGGTTTAACTCCCGATTGTCCTGATACGGGAATAAAAAAAATAGAAGTAAATGTCTCTTGGAAATCACCTCTCGGAGTTACTGAAAAAAATATTAATTTAACCAGTTTGATTGCTCAGCGATGAGTATTATATTTAAAAATAAAAATGGCTTCACTTTAGCCGAACTTTTAGTGACCATTGCTATCCTTGGTTTAGTTCTCGGGGCAATTTACGAGGCATACGCATTAAATCAACGTGCTTATCGAAAAGGTGAAGTTTCAGCCGAACTCACCCAAAATAGCAGAGTAATTTTAGAGAGAATGACCAGGGAAATTCGTCAGGCAAAAGGAATAGCTACCGAGCTTTCAGCAGCCAGTACAGATGCCACCAGCACCATTGAGTTTGAAGATGGCCACGATATTAGTTATGTGCATTACGTCCATTATTTTTGGGATGAAGTCGATGAAACAATAAAACGAGAAGTAGTTGCTTATTATTTTTCTATTTCCGGTAATCCCAATAGCACCAGCACTTATGTGGCCTGGGATGCTACGCCTCCGGTAGGAGAAAGTTTAGAGACTTGCACCCTAGAAGGCCCTGACATAATTGGAGAGTATGTTACTGATTTAAAACTCTGGAAATCAGAAGGTATTAATATCTCTTTAACTTTTAAAAAAGGAGAAAACAGTATCAATCTTTCCACCAAAGTTTTTGGAAGAAACCTATGATAAAAATTTCACCAGAAAGAGGCGTAGTAATAATTATTGCTTTTTTAACTTTTGGGATTTTATTACTTTTAGGTACTTATTTTTTATCTTTTACTCTGAGTGAATCCAGAATTTCAGAAAGCCAACTGGTTGCCTCGAAAACTTATTATTTAGCTGAAGCCGGAATTAATAAAGCGATTTGGAAGTTAAAAAATGAAGATCCTTGGAAAACTTGTTTTGCTACCTCAAGCATAGGATATGATTGTAATTGCGATAATTGGCAATCTTCTTTTGAAATAAATATACTACCCAATAGTACTACTACTGTTTCAATCATTAATTCTGAATGTGCCTATGGCCAATTAACCGCTACTTCCACCATAATGACTTCTGAGAAAAAAACTGCTCAAAGAGTAGTTAAGACAACAGTTTATAAGGCGTTAGCCGGCCCTACTGAAAACGCTGCCGCTATGACAGGCGGCGCCAGTCAAAATGTTTCAATCAGCAATAGTAATTTAAAAGTCTATGGGAACTTTTTTGTTGATAATATATTAAATATATATACAAGCGATATAGAGGTTATAGATAGTCCCAGTAATTTCCCCGAAGTTGATGGTAAAGTTCTTGTAACGGGTAATTATCAACTGCATTCCGGGAATGCCCCCAGCACTACCGCTATTTGTGCAAGCGATTATTGTAATACAACTTCCACCTGCAACTGCGTGGTAGAAGCTGATAAATTTGATTTATGTAACACTGGCGGCTGTCCTCCGAAAAATCTTAATCAGCCGCTAGTTGATTTTGATTCTGGCCAAAGCACTTCTTTTTACCAACGCGCCTTAGCTGCCCAGAACGCTAACCAATGCCAAATTCTTTGTAATGGCTCACTCTGTAGTACCTCTAATTGCGGCGGTTCGCCCTGTAATAATAAATGTATTATTACAGCCTCTCAACTTTCAAGTATTTTAGGAGCAGTCGGAACTAACGGGACCGCAACTTTAAATAATGAAATTACCTATATAACGGGCGGCGGATTCACTTTAAACTGTAAACGACTCGTTGTTAATGGCGCATTAGTAGCTAATGGCGCGGTTGATATCGGAACAAGCAATTCCTGCGGGGCCAACGCTCAAATAACGATCAATAGGCCGAATTCTACAAGCACGTCAGGCCTTTTGGCTATAGGAAATACAACCTTCGGCCAATACTCTTTTCTTGCCTCTACAACTCTTACCGGGATAATTTATGCTTATAATAAGAAATTAGAGTTCAATAATCTGCCCCAAGAAGTCACTATTGTAGGAGGGATAATCGGAAGAAAGATAGATATTAATAACGTAACTAATTTACTTACTTTGGAGCTGGATAATGAGGTGATTTTATATAGTTTAGGCTATAAGATAAATAACGTGGCGATAAACCCTATTTTTTCACCGATAATTACGACCGACCACTGGGAAGAATCTTATTAAAACAAATTTTAAATTTTGGCAAAATTGATATAATCATTAGAAGAAGAAAATAAAAATGCCTGAATTTTTATCTTTAAAACCAAAAGCTTTCGGACTCGATATTTCCGATTTGTCTTTAAAAGTAATTCAACTCGAAAGAAAACGAGAAGGCTTTGATTTGGCGTCTTTTGGCGAGACTCAGATTAAACCCGGCATAATAAAGGGAGGGGAAATAAAAGACGAAGAGGGTTTGGTAAAAATTATTAAGAAAGCGATAGCGGAAGTCAAAGGAAAAAAATTAAAAACGAAATACGTCATCGCCTCGCTCCCTGAGGAAAAGGCCTTCTTGCAGGTAATTCAGATGCCGAGGATGTTGGAAGAAGATTTGAAATCCGCCGTGATTTTTGAAGCCGAAAATTATATTCCTTTGCCGATAGAAGATGTTTATTTGGATTCCCAGATTGTTCTGCCGGTAAAAAATCATTTGGATCACTATGATATTTTAATCGCCGCCTTGCCCAAAAGAACAGTTGATCCCTATTTATCCTCGCTGAAAAAGGCGGGACTGCAACCTCTGGCTCTTGAAATTGAATCTCTGGCCGTAGCGAGAGCTTTGATTAAAAATGAAGTTACGGTTTCTCCGGTTCTTTTGATTGATTTGGGGGCGACGAGAACCAGTTTTATTATTTTTTCCGGGCACGCGTTAAGATTCACTTCTTCCATCCCTGTTTCTTCCCAGAAATTCACCGAAGCGATCGCCAGAGTCATGGGGATTGATTTGGCTACGGCCGAAAAAATGAAATTCAAATACGGTTTGAAGACAAAAGCCAGCAAGGAAGGAAGTCAGGTTTTCGACGCCTTAATTCCTCCCCTGACAGATTTGATTGAACAAATAAGAAAATACATTGATTATTACCAGACGCACACTTCCCATGAGCATTTGTCGCCCGACGGCAAAAAAGTGGCGAAGATACTGCTTTGTGGAGGAGGGGCGAATCTGATAGGGCTGAACGATTTTCTTTCCCGCGAACTTGATCTGCCGGTGGAATTGGGAAATCCCTGGATAAATATTCTGCCGGAGGGTAAAAAAGAGGCGCCGGAATTATCTTTGGAAAAAACGTTTACTTTCGTCTCCGCTTTGGGTTTAGCCCTAAGAGGAATATCGGTGTGAGTCAAAGAGAATGATATTCTCTTTTCCACCTTCGCCCGCCTTGGGCGGGCTCGGTAGGCGAAGAGGACGAAATCGTCGACTTTAAATAAATTTTCAATTTATTTCGATGATTAATTAATTTCGATGCTCAATGAAGCTAAAGCTTCATTTCGATCATCGATGATCGATTAATTTCGATGCTCAATGAATCTTCGATTCAGTTAAATATTTCAAGGTTGAAACATTTGAAAAAGATATTTTGAAGAAAATATCTTTGCCCGATCTTCACTTTAATAAATTAAAGCTCGGTAGTCGATGAAGCTAAGGCTTCATCTTCACCTGCGCTTTCTAAGGAAGCTTGGTAGTCGATGAAGCTAAGGCTTCATCTCCACCTGCGCTTCCTAAGGAAGCTTGGTCGATGATTAATCTTTTACCGCCAAAAGAAAAAGAAGAAATTTTAAAAGAAGAAAACTGGAAATTGCTTATGATTTTAGGGATGATTTTGCTGTTTTTTCTTATTTCTTTGTTATTGATTTTATTCTCAATAAAAATCTTTATTGTCGGTGAAGTCGAAGCCCAGAAAATTATTTTTGCGGAGCGGGAAAAAGAATTTAAAAGTACTCAAATGCAAAATCTTCAGAATAATTTGACCGCTTTCAATAAAAAACTTTCACAATTGGATTCTTTTTATCAAAATCAATCTAATTTCTCCGAAATTTTAGAAGAAATTTCAAAAACGCTTCCTCCGGGAGTTTATCTGAATAATTTATCGATTGTCTCCCAGGGAGGAAAAAACGAAGGATCCGGATGCAGCATTTCCGGTTATTCTCCTAGCCGGCAAATTTTACTCGTCTTAAAAGATAATTTAGAAAAAGAAAAAAACTTTCAAGAAATTTATTTTCCGCCGTCTAACTGGGTGAAGCCCGCGGATATCAATTTCACAATCAGTTTAAAAATAAAATGACCCTTGTATGACGATAACCAGGAAAATCAATTTGTCGATATTTATTTTCGTTGTTTTGGCCGCTTTGATCGCCGCCTTTATTATTTATCCTTTTTTTAATGATATAAAAATCGGTTCGAAAGAACTGATCTCGCAAAAAGAAAATTTGGCGATTCTGGAGGCCCAAATGGCTAACTTGGAGAAATTCAAAATTATTTATAAAAATCTTGAAGAAATTTCCGAAAAAATCGACAGATTGTTTGCCAACCCGGAAGTGCCGGTGGAATTTATCGGTTTTTTGGAAAATACCGCCGAAGAATACCATTTGAAGATTGAAATTTTCCCCGCTTCCGCCAGAGCCACCGAAAAAGATCTTTGGTCTTACATTACTTTTCAAATAAGCACCTCAGGTTCTTTCACTGATTTTTTAAAGTTTCAGAAAAGAATGGAAAACGGCTCTTATTTAATTGAAATTCAAAATTTAAGCATCGGCAGACTTACCGAATCGGGCGAAATTCAAGCAAGTTTTACCATTAAAGTTTTTACAAAATGACCCTTTCATATATTCAGGGTCATGCTGAATTATTTGAAGCATGAAACTTAAAAAAATTAAATTATTTTTTAAAAAATTTCCAAGAGTTTTAGGAGAAAATTCATTTTTAACTTTTTTGGGATTGTTATTCGTTTCTTTGGTTCTGGGCATTTTCGTTTTCTATAAATTCAGTTTTTTGGTCAGCAAGGAAAAGCCGGAAATTACCGAAGAATCTCTCCAGTTCCAAGAAAAAACCTATCAAGCGGTTTTAGATGAATGGCAGAAACGGGATAAAAGACTTTTAGAAATAAACTTAAAATTATATCCCGATCCCTTTGTCAAAATCTCCACTTCAACTCAGGAGTTGACCCAGTAGTGAATTTTTGACTTGCTTCGCAAAATTATCCCGCCGAAGGCGGGATTGTCAAAAATCTACTACTGGGTTGACTAAATAGCATTTTTCAGATAAAATTACATTTATTCTGTCCCCGTAGCTCAATTGGATAGAGCGAGGGGTTTCTAACCCCTAGGTTGCGTGTTCGATCCGCGCCGGGGACACATAATGGTGACCATGGTGTAACAGCAGCACTAGAGTTTGTGGAACTCTCAGAGGCGGTGCAAATCCGCTTGGTCACCCACTAAATCAAAAAAGCCCCTAAAGGGGGCTTTTTTGATTTAGTGTCCCGAGCCGTTGCGAGGAACTCCATCAAATTCTATTTTTTTTCTTCCAACTTTACTTTTAGAACTATTTCTTGTTCCGTTCTCAGGATCTTTAAAGAGATTTCGTCGCCGATTTTTAATTTTTGGAGAGACAAAGATAAAGGATTTTTTTCCGTAATTTTTTCCCCGTTGCATTCCAAAATCAAATCAAATTCTTTTAAGCCGGCCTTATCGGCCGCGCCTCCTTTTATAATGGCTGCTTCCCCCAGCGCTTCCCTTACAATTAAAGCTCCGTAATCCACGGGCAGTTTGTTTTTTTCAGATATTTCTTTATTCAAAAGAATGTATTTTACTCCCAAAAACGGCCTTATGATTTTTCCGTATTTTTTAACTTCTTCGAAATCTTTTTTGGCATAATTTATGGGTATGGCAAAGCCGATATTTTGAGCCCCCATAATCGTAGCCGTATTTATTCCGATAACCTTTCCTTCGATGTCCACCAATGGTCCCCCCGAATTTCCCGGATTGATGGCGGCATCGGTCTGGATTAAACCTCTCAACATTTCTGCCTGTTGCGTTATGCCGCTGAAAGCAGTAATATAGCGGCTTAAACCGGAAACGACCCCGGTGCTTACCGTATCATGAAATTCTCCCAAGGCGTTTCCTACGGCGATTACCGATTGTCCCAATTCTATATTGTTCGAATCCCCCAATTCTATAAAGGGCAAATTTTTGGCGTTAATTTTCAAAATAGCAATGTCGTTTATCGGGTCTCGGCATATGACCTTAGCCGGGTATTTTTTTTCCGGTTCGTAAATAACGGTATAATCCGCGTCGGTGTCCCCGACTACGTGCTGGCTGGTTAAGACATACCCATCGGAAGAAATAATAAAACCCGAGCCCCCTCCTATTTTAGTTCTTTCTTTTTTTCCATTTCCAATCTTAGGGACAACAAAATTTTCACTCCCGTAAGGGAAAAAATAAAAACCCTCGATTTTAGGCAAATCCTTGGAAATTACGATGGTTATTACCGCAGGACAAACCCTTTTTGCGATTTCGATGACGGGAGATTTCTCTTGCATACCCCGTAGTGAAATTTCGAATTAAAAATTTCTTCGAAATTTTCTTTTATCGCCCCGCAGGAGTTCGAAATTCTACTACGGGGCATACAAATATATTTTATCATAAAAAACATTGTAAACAAAGCGAAAAGCTGATATAAGATAATTATAGTATACGCCCTATGCCCGGCGGAAGGGTCGGGCTCGATAAAATTTCTTTTGAAATTTTGTATAGAGCCCCTGTAGCTCAACGGATAGAGTAATCACACCCTAGTTGTGTTTTAGGTTTCGTTATGATAAGATAAATTAATGGGTAAAAAGGCTCTCACTAAAACACAGATTAATCAAATAATTCGTCTTAGAGAACGGGGGCATAGTCTTCCAGAAATAAGGCGTATTACTTCACACGGAAGTGGTACGGTATTTAAATACATTCGTGGAATAAAGATTTTACCTAAATTTGAAGAATTATGGAAAAATAAAAGAAAGTCAAGTGTATTCCGAATGATTCGAGAACAGAAAAAAGCAAAGGACCAAGCAAAAAAACTTATTAAAAACATAGGAAAAAAAGAAAAAGTTTTAATTGCGGCATGTCTTTATTGGGCAGAAGGAGCGAAAAGAGATTTTAATCTAACCAATACCGATCCATCCCTGATTAAAACTTTTATAAGTTGCCTTGAAGAATTAGGTGTAAAAAAAGAAAGGCTATCAATAAACCTTCGAATATACGAAGATTTAGATAGAGAAAAAGCTTGTAATTTTTGGTCAAAAATTGTTGGTATTCCCAAAGAAAAGATAATGTATGTCGATGTATTAAGAGGTAAAAAGAAAGGGAAACTTAAATATGGTATGTGTCGTGTGAGGGTTACAAAAGGAGCTTATTTTTTTAAATTACTGAATAATCTTGCAGAAATTATTAAAACTAATACAGTTGCCCCTGTCGTTTAACGGATAGGACGAGGGTTTCCTAAACCCTAAATTATAGGTTCGATTCCTATCAGGGGCACAGGATTAGCTTTTTTAAAATCTTTAGAAAGGAGGTTACAAGAATGAACGTTTGGATACTTTTACCGTCGGTATTTATATTGTTTTTCTTGATCTTGGTGATTGGTTTGATTGTGGCA
>Ga0315284_10012575_pt1 | contig 12049 bp, 11 predicted proteins | sample YL17G09_16_MG_FD_203696 | JGI IMG/M metagenome (GOLD analysis project Ga0315284, IMG submission 203696) | Sediment microbial communities from Yellowstone Lake, YNP, Wyoming, USA - YL17G09_16 | ecosystem: Environmental > Aquatic > Freshwater > Lake > Sediment | place: USA: Wyoming | collected...
CGGGCTGGAGGACGAAGTCAAAGGTTGCCGGCTCGGCTGTCCGGGCGCGGTCCCTGACCACGATGTACCCCCACTTGCCCGTCCCTCGATGCGGCACCACCACGGCGATCTCGCGGACCACCGATTCTGCGCCCTCGTAAGCCGTCGTCGCCTCCGACCGGAACCAGACGACCCCGTTCTCATCCCGCGCATCGGTGATGACGCCAATGCTGTCCCCGTCCTTGCGCTGGTTCTGCCCATTGATCACCAAGCAGTTGTGGCCATAGGTCGCGCTGTTGAAGTAGGCCACCTCACGGTCGAAGTACCCAGGCCCGACCTTCCCATAGCCGTAGTCGCGCAGCAGCCATTCGCCGCCCGCGTTGATCAGGAAGTTGTTGACATCCAGATGCGAATGCGACACCGCCGCCCTGCCGCTGCGCAGGTGAATGGTCAGCGCATCTTCGTCCCAGCTGGTCCGCGCCGCGGCGAAGCCGGTCTGCTTGAAGGCGCGCCAGAGCGGCTGGTCTTGCGGCATGGCTGGCGTCACCGAAGGGTCGTACCAGAGCAGACCCCAGCAGGTCGCGTCTACGTCGCGCCTGTTCGGCAGCGCCTCCGCCACCCACTGCACCAGTGGGTCCTTGTACTCCGAGGCCAGCCGGTACATGAGCGGCCGAATGGTGTGCCAGTCGCGCGCCGGACCATCGCCGAAGTTCGCAACCGTTGGGATGCTTGGGCCGGACAGGTAGAGCCGGAAGAGCGCAGTGTTCCGGAAGTAGCGCGGCGCGTACAGATCGTAACCCACGTAGGGCTTCACCGCCTCCATCAGACGAAGCAGCGACTCCATGCCATAGCCCCAGTAAGGAACCCCTTCCTCGTACGCGCCCTCGTCTGGCAGCTCGGCGATGATGTGCTCGCCGCCCCAGATGCCCTTCGCCAGCCATGTCCCGGCGTCAGGCTCCTCTCCCGCCAGCGCGATGCCCGTCGCCGCAATGGCCTGATACGCGCACCACGAGTGGTTCTGCCGCCACTCGTGCTTCCACCAGCCGCGGTCATTGATCCCCTCCGCCGCCTCGTACATCACCCGGCCACGCTCCGACAGGATCTCGCGCAGGCGCGCCCGGTCCTCGGCCGACCAGCGATCGTAGAGCCAATCATAGGCGATGGCGATGCCGAAGAGTTCGTGCGATGCCGCCAGGTCGGAGCCCTCGAACACGCCCGCGCCCCACAGCGGATACTCGCCCGGCTTCAACGCCCACTTCCAAACAAGCTCGAGGTACTTCGGGTCCGGGTCCAGCAGCGCCACCAGCGCCATGCCCGGGATCGTGTAGCCGAACTGCCGCTGCCAGAGCATCTCGTCGTTGACTGTGCCCGGCCGCGTCGGATCGTTGCCGACCTTCGGCGCGATATACTCCGGCGGGTCATCGTCGAGACGAGCATCAACCGCGGCCTTCAGCTTCTCCCACTGCTCACGATGGGTCGTCTGTACGGCCTCCCTCAGCCGCTCCAGTCCGTCGCGCTGGAAGAAGAGCCGCGGCCGCCCGGCCGCGACGACTCCCGCATTCAGCGCTGCCGGATCACTCATGACTGCTCCTCCATTCTCACCACGCGCCGGCAGACCGGCGACCAGCAGTGCGCATGACGCCAGCGCGGCCGCTACGGTCACCCTCACTCGCTCGGCACCTTCCTGAAGATCAGACAATAATGATGATGGTAGTTTGGCACGAACACCTTCGGGTAGCCCCAGATCCCCAGCGGCTTCGTGTTCTGGCACCAGACGCGCTCCCCCTGGAACAGCCACCGCGTCGCGGCTCTGCCCGGGCGCTCGATCCTCCTCGCCAGGTCCCACGCTAGCATCCGCACCTGTCCGCTCGGATCGCGCAGATTCTGCGCCACCACCACCAGGTACTTCCCATCCTTGACGCACCGCCTGACCTGATCGAACACCCGCCCGAGGCCCTCGATAAACGCGCGATAATCGGCGACGTTTCCCAGGTCCTTCGGATCGTCCGAGTAGGCCGTATCCAGGCCGCGCGCGGCCCGCTGCTTATGCTTGGAGAACACCCCGCCGCGGCTCGTCCGCAGCATCCGCCAATAGGGTGGCGAGGTGATCGCGAAATCGAACTGCGGCAGCCCCCGCGCGAACTCAATCCCGGCAGCTTCCACTTCGCCGCGCCGCTCGCGCCAGAAGGCAGCGCGGCCGATCTCCCGCGCATCGCCACGCAGCACCGTCTGCGCCGGCGAAGCCTCCTTCACCCGCCGCGCCGCCGTCGCCGCATAGCGCTTGCTCAGCTCCACCCCAACACCGACGCGCTCGCTCTCCGCGCAGGCCACCAGCATCGCGCCCGATCCCGCGAACGGGTCGAGCACCGCACCGCCCCGCTTCGTAAAGAACGAGAGGAACTCCCCCACCATCTCCTCCGGAAACCGCGCCGGATGCAGCTCCGTCGGCCTGTTCCTCCAATACCGCGGCGAATCGCACACGAACCACGTCCGCGTGAACTTGATCCATTCCTTGCCCGAGAGATCATTCAGATCGTTGCGTGAGCGTGACATGCTGTCCTGTAGGGTGTGCATGTCTCAGCATGCGCACCTTGACGCCGTAGGGCGGGCCTACCCACGCCCGCCACATCCGGGCATCGGTGTTCATCTGTGTTCATCCGTGGTTGAAATGCCGTCCACCAACCTCTCCCTCAACCTCGTATACCTCCGCGCGATGCGGTTGTTGCGCACCGCCGTCCAGATGGCGGGGCGGTTGCCGACGAACACGCACTTCCTCTGCGCGCGGGTGAGGCCAGTATACAGCAGGTTCCGCTGGAGCATGATGTACTGGCTGGTATGGTGTACCAGCACCACCGCCGGGTACTCGCTCCCCTGGGCCTTGTGCACCGTCAGCGCATAGGCCAGCTCAAGCTCGTCGAACTCGTCGAACGCATAGCTCGCGCTATTGTCGTAGAACTGCACCGCCGCCTTCCCCGCCGCCGGTTCGACCGAGAGCACCGTGCCAACGTCCCCGTTGAACACATCCTTCTCGTAGTTGTTCACGGTCTGCACCACTCGGTCGCCCTCGCGGATGACCTTCTCCCCGCGCTTCACCTCACGCGCCCCCGGCCGCGGCGGGTTGAGCGCCGACTGGAGCACCGCGTTCAGCTCGACCGTGCCGAGCGCGCGCTTGTTCATCGGTGTCAGCACCTGGATGTCCTGGGGCTGGAAGCCCTGGCGCGGCAGCTCTTGGCCTACCACTTGCACGATGCGTCGGATGATTGCCTGCTGGTCCTCATCCGAGACGAAGACGCAGTCATCGCCCGCTCGCGGCGGCACGTGGAACTCGGGAAGCTGACCTCCATTCACCCGGTAGGCGTTCATCACGATCTGGCTCTCCCGGTCCTGCCGGAAGATCTCGCTCAGCCGCGCCACCGGCACCGCCTTCGACTCGATCAGATCGCGCAGCACCAGCCCCGGCCCGACCGATGGCAACTGGTCCACATCCCCCACGAAGATCAGCCGTCCGCTGTCCGGCACCGCTCGCACCAGCGCGTGGGTCAGCTCGATGTCGAGCATCGAGGCCTCGTCAACGATCACTACTTCGGCCTCCAGCGGCCGCTCCTCGTTCCGCCTGAATTGCCAGACGACTGGATCTATCTCGAGCAAGCGATGGATCGTCTTAGCCGGCCGTCCCGTCACCTCCGAAAGCCGTTTCGCCGCCCGGCCCGTCGGGCTCGCCAGCGCCACCTTGCAGCCGCACTGCTCGAACAGCTCCACGATGGCGCGCGTCACCGTGGTCTTGCCGACGCCCGGCCCGCCGGTCAGCACCACCACCTTCTCAGTCAGGGCGAGGCGCACCGCCTGTGCCTGCTGCTCCGACAGTGCCGTGCCGCCGACGACGTGGTCGCCCGCCAGCCACGCGGAAAGCGAGTCTGCCGTTGCCCTCGCCTGCGGCTCCGCGGTTCGCAGCCGCCGGAGGTGCTGCGCGACGCCCTGCTCGGCCTGCCAGAGCCGCGGCAGGTAGATCGCCTCCTCCTCGGCGACAATCCATCCGTCTGCCAGCAGCCTTGACTGCGCGTCGGCGAGCGCCTCCGCATCGTCACATTCGAGCAGACGCGCCGACTGCTGCAGAAGACCTTGCTGGGGGAGGAAGCAGTGGCCCTGCTGCGCGGCTTCCTGGAGAGCGTAGGTGATGCCGGCCTGCAACCGGTGGGGTGAGCTCGCGGCAAGGCCCAGGAAGCGCGCAATGCGGTCGGCCGACTTGAAGCCGATCCCATCCACCTCCATCGCCAGCCGGTACGGGTTCTCCTCGACGACCGCAGCGGCCTGACTGCCATAGTGCCGATGGATGCGGATCGCCTGCGCCGAGCTGATGCCTATTCCCTGGAGCCGCATCATCACGCCCTGCGCGTCTTCCTCCCGCTGCCGCCGCCACTCCTCGCCGATGGCGATGGCCTTCTTCTCGCTAATGCCCCGTATCGCGGCGAGCTGGATCGGCGCCTCCTCGAACACGCGGATGGTATCCTCGCCAAACCGAGCGATGATCGCCTCCGCCAGCGCCGGCCCGATCCCCTTGATGCCACCTCCTGCCAGAAAGCGCTTTATTGCATCCGCCGTCATGGGGCGCTCGACCTGGTAGCGGATGAAGCGGAACTGCTCGCCGTAGTGCGGATGCGTAGCCCAGTCCCCCCAGAGCCTCACCTCCAGGCCCGGCTTGGCGGCGGCGATGCAGCCGACGATGGTGACTACCTCGCCAGTTCCCCCGAACTCCTCTCCCACCCGCAGCCGCGCCACCGTCCACCCGTCATCTTGGTTGTGGTGGCGCACCTGCTCGATCGTGCCGCCGACCTCGCGCAGCTCGCCGCGAGAGCCTTCCCTCTCGAACATGGTATTGGGTGTTCGACAGACGGAAAGCGCGACCTGCCCTCGCACGGCAGCACGGGATGGCCTGCCAAGCGCCCTGGCGTCAGTCGCTCCGATCTTCTGCTTGCTCGCCCGCTGCTTTGGCCGCCATCGAGCTGATCACTTCCAGAGCGGCCGCCCCCTTTTCCCATCGCGCGGCGCCACCCATCTCCCGCCAGGGATCGCCGTAGGCGAGTTGATCCTCAAGAGCTTTGGTCAACTGCGACTGATCGAGCATCCCCAGCGCGATCAGAATCTGACCCAACCGGCCGCCGCGCTTGCGCTGTTCCTCCAAGGCCACCGTCAGATCGCTCTCGGTGATGAGGTGGTACTTGTGGATGAGCAGCTCACCGAGCAGAGGTATCGCTCGCTCTGTGCCAGTGGGCGAAAGCGGCCACGGTTGGCCTCGGCGGTGGGCCCGGTGATGTCTGTGCGGGCTGCTCCCCTGGACACCCGAGACGGCGAGGATCGCCCCGCAGACCAAGCTAACAAGCCCTGGCAGGTATAGAAGGCTGTTGTCCTCCGACCACGCCCGCCCGCCCCACATGCCAGCACTGCCTGCCAGGCCCAGCCCCAAGAGGACCTTGGCCCGACCCAGCCAACGACCGATCGGTCCGCCGGAGTCAGAGGCAATGTGTACGGTGGCGCTGCTGTCATCTGTCGCTGATGTCAACGGCCTCTACCTCCAAGTAGTTGCATGTGAGCGCAACGTCTGGAAGCGCCCATCGTAACTATCGGCACTTCCTGCCGCGCGGTGAAGGGCTTTCCGAACCCTCGCCCTTGATTGTGGCCACCAGGGGGAGGACGCAAGTGTATGTGGCGAGCTTCACACCCGCGTGGCCGCCGAACGTGACAATCTGCAGGCCCGAGCATCGTGGCCGGGCATATGCAGAACGTAAAATGGGGCCAGGAGGACACATCATGGCGACGGTTGTGAAGAAGAGAACCCTTTCGAGACGCGAGCTGGCCAAGGCGCACGCGGGACACGCGCAGCACCTCTGCGAGCTGGTGGCGAAGAGACGGATGGACCAGGTGGCCGAGTTATCGGCTGGGGCGAAGTACGTCTGCTACATCTGCGGCCGCGCCGCGGCGAAAGCCGTCAACCTCTGCGAGCCGGTCGAGATCTAGCGCCTTTCGCAGGCGGGATCGCGCGACGGCGTTCCCCGCGCGCCAGACACCGGTAGCGCTTTGCCCATAGCGCGGCTGCGCTTTGTCGGCCGCAGGCTCAAAGGCCAAGCAGCCTGCGCGCGTTCTCCCCCAGGATGAGCTTGCACTCGGAATCGCTCAAGTGGCACAGCTCGATTTGCTTCAGCACTATCGCCGGGTGCGCGATCGGGCCGTCGCTGGCAAAGAGGATCTTCTCCGGGCCGCATATCTCCACCGCTATCTTGATCCACTGGTGTAGAAACACGAAAGCGGTATCCAGGTACAGATTCGGAATCTGCTTGGCCTCGAGCGCGTACAGCTTGACGAACCCCGGATTGAAGACCCCGAACCCACCCATGTGCCCGCAGATAACGGGCACTCTCGGGTATGCCCGGGCGAGGTGCGCGACCGCGTCGGCGAAGGCGATATCCGCTGTGGCGTGGAGCAGTAACGGCCGCCCGAACTCACCCATGAGGTCCATGAGCGCTCGCGTCGGGAAGCCGTCGCCCATGCCCGGGTGCAGTTTGACGCCGCGGAACCCATAGTCCTCCAGACATCGCCTGACCTGTTCGAGCGCCCTTCCCTCGTCCTGGAGGTTGACCCGGGCATAGCCCACGAAGCGGCCGGGGTGCGCCGCCACTGCCTCTCGCACCTCCTGAATGCCCTGCTCGTAGTCGGCATAGAAGACCGGCATGATGCAGCTCATCTCCACGCCGGCCTCGTCCATGGCCGCGATGATCGCCTCCGCCGAGCAGTCCACCTGGTAGGTATCGCTCAAGCGTTCCCCCCGCCCGATGTGCACGTGAGTGTCAACGATCATGGGTCGCTCCTTCCCTCTACGGGCTGCCCTCCGCAAGGCGGCGCGCTAGCGCCAGCAGGCCCCAGGCGGCAAAGGACTGATGGTAGCCGGTGATCGCAGGCTCGGCCACGATTGCGCCGTGCAGGTCGGGGTAGTTCGGACAGTCGCGCTGCCAGCGCAGACACCACTCCGCTGCCCGGTGGCACGCCTCGATCCACCGGTTATCGCTGTCCAGTTCGTGGAGGGCCAGCCAGACCAGCGTCATCGCTCCCGGCGACGCGACGTCGGGCCGGTCCCGGCCCCATTCCCCGTCCGATCCCAGCTCGTTCCACTCCGAGAAGTAGCCGTCGCGGGCGTAGATGCCGAGCGACCACTCGGCGCACTTCCTGGCGCTGTCGAGATAGCGTGCTTCCCCATCGCGTCGGTGCTGTTGGATGAGGAACAGGGCCGCATAGTAGTTCTGCCGCGGGCCGGTGACGATCTTCTCGATCCCGTCAACCAGCGGGTGGCCGGCGGCCTCGTCCCATCCCTCGAAAACCGGGGTCCCGTCCGCGCGCAGGCTCGCGTAGTAGGCCCCCGATTCGTGCTGGCCGATGCCACTGAGCATATCGGCCAGCGGCCTCAGGGGTTTGGCATACTTCGCATCTCCGGTCTCCTCGTACAGCCCGCCGAGGAAGATGCCATGCTGGCCATCGCTGGCGTGGCTGTAGGCCACCGGCTGTTGGTTATCGAGCAGGTAGAACGTGGCGAAGCCGCCGTGCGACATCGGCGCGACGCGCAGCAGCCAGTCGGCCGCCAGCCTGGCTCGATCGAGGTACTCCTGGTCGCCTGTCCTGCGGTAGAGGTGCAGGAGAAGGTTGCCCGCCCACGAGGAGTCGGGAACATCCACGAAGCGTCGGTCCCGGCTGACAACGAACGCCCCGTACCGGGCGCGGTCGGACTCGTCCAGATTCTGGTTGCTCTTGACGTACCGGGACAGAAGCTGCACGCGCTCCCAGTAGAAGGGGTCGCCGGTGAGATCATATGCCGCAAGCCCCACCATCCCCGCCAGGCACGCCGACCACGTCAGGCACAGCCCGTGTCCAGACCGGCGGAACTGGCGGCGCATTGGGTCATAGTTGTTGCGAATTCCGCCGTGCTCGGGCGAGGCGGGATCGAGGTCCTGGGCAAAGCGGTAGACCCAATCGAGAGCCCGGATCCCGGCATCTTGCACCGCGGCGGCGGAGACCATCAGCCAGTCTCCGCCGGCCCGGCTGTGAGGTGCGTCGGCGAGAAGAAAACATCCATAGAGCGGTAGTCCTCGGACATGGCCGAAGCATGTGGGACGCCGGGCCCCAGGTAGAAGACATCGCCTCGGTGATACCTCCGCTTGCCCTCGGGTGTGGTTATCTCGCACCAACCCGTCACGACGATCCCCCATTCCGCGTACGGGTGGCTGTGCTCGGCAGACTCCCACGCCTCCTTCGACTGCCAAAAAGCAATCTGGTGAGACAGGCCTTGCACCAACCAGCCCTTCACCGGCCGTGAGCTGTCGTAGGGAAACAGCACTGCTGGAAGATCGGCAAACACCTTCTCGAAATCAAGCGCGTCTGCCACTACCTCCTCCTTCCGCCAAGGCCATGCTGGACAGCTCTTCCGTGCTCGCGGGCCGCGCTCCTTGTCGCGCCAGCCCGGCCTCAATGCGCTGCCCAGGAAAGGAGGCGGTAGCCAGCAGACGGAAGGCCAAGGCGATAGCACTGGTCCCTCCGGAGGCGCGAATGAGCAGGATCTACTGCGATGCCGATGCTGACCTTTCGATTCTGGCAGGTCGCACTGTCGCCATCATCGGCTACGGCAACCAGGGCCGGGCGCAGGCGCTGAACCTGCGCGACAGCGGGCTGACGGTTGTGGTCGGCGGCATCCAGGACGCAACCATCGAGAAGGCGAAGGCTGACGGCTTCGCGACGATGACCACCTCAGGCGCTGCGGAGCGCGGCGACATCATCTGCCTGCTGATCCCGGATGAGCTGCAGCAGAAGGTCTACCGGGAGGAGATACTGCCTCACCTCACTCCAGGCAAGGCGCTCGACTTCGCCCACGGCTACAACATCCACTACGGCTTCATCGCTCCACCGCACGAGATAGACGTCATCATGGTCGCTCCGCGCATGATCGGAGTCGGCGTCCGCTCTGCTTACCTGGCCGGCAAAGGAGTGCCTGCCTTTGTCGCGGTGCAGCAAGACGGCTCTGGCCAGGCCTGGCCGAAGACGCTCGCCCTTGCCCGGGCGATGGGCTGCACCCGCTCCGGCGCGATCGAGTCCACCTTCGCTGAGGAGACCGAGCTGGACCACTTCAGCGAGCACTTCGTCTGGCCGGCGGTCTTCCGCATCCTCGTCGGCTCTTACCAGTTCCTCACCGCCCGGGGCTATCAGCCGGAGGCCGTTCTCATGGAGTTGTGGGCCTCCAAGGAGGCAGCCGAAGTGCTGGAGCAGATGGCCGAGGTCGGCATCTTCCAGCAGATGAGCTTCCATTCCCCGACCAGCCAATACGGCACGCTGACCCACATGGAGAGCTGCTTGCCCGCCGACCTCGAGTACCGCATGCAGTCCGCGCTCGATGGAATCAGGGACGGTACCTTCGCGCGGGAGTGGGAACTGGAGCAAGCGGCCGGCTACCCGGTCTTCAGCCGCCTCAAGCAAGAGGCGTTGAGCCACCCGGTCAACGAGGTGGAGCGGCGAGTGCGCGATCTCATGGAGTAGGGCAGCTCGGGCTGTCCTGTAGGACGGGGATGTCGGAGTTCACCCGCCTCTGGCGGGCATCCGCGCCATCGCGACACGCCTGCCCTGAGCGAAGTCGAAGGGACTGTCGCTCCTACGCGCGTAACTCCAGCTCCACCACCGCGTGCGTGAGAGGCGGCATCCGGTAAGTGAAGCGCGCGCCCACCGCCTCCAATACGTGCGTCCGACAGGTCACGCGCTCCTTGCCGAAGTCGTTCACGGCCTCCGGCCCCTCTCCCGTCACCACGTGCGCGACCCCGGAGCTTACCTCCCCATCCTGCAGCACGATCTCGACATCCTGCCTCTCGTCCTTGCTCAGGTTCACGAGCGACAGGAAGAGCTTTCTCGCCCCCTCGTCCAGTGTCGCCAGCGCGTCGAGGTATGGCACCGCCGCGATGCCTGCATACTCGGCGCTGTATGTCGCGCAGCCGACATGCGCGTCCAGCGCCACACTCCCGCTCTTCTCGACCGCCAACCGCAGCGGATGGTAGATCGTCTGAAGGAATATCCCCTCCGGGCTGGTGAAGATCGGCGCGATCACGTTCACCATCTGCGCCAGATTCGCAATCTCGATCGCCTCGCAGTTCCGCCGCATCATGTTCAGGTAGACCGCCACCGAAAGCGCATCCGTGAGATCGTACCGCTCCTCCAGCTTGTTGTCGTGCACGCGATACCAGGCGTTCCATTCGTCCACCGCGATGCGAATCGGGTGCCGCACTCCTCGGTCGCGCCGGACCTGCTCGATCAACTCCCACAGAAATCCTAGGTACTGCTCCGAGCGATAAGGCTGGGCGACCGTCGAGTAGTGAGGGTCCTGCCCCGGGGTCGGGCCCCAGTAGCAGTGGTACGAGATGTAGTCCACCACGTCCGCGCACTCGCCCAGCACCTCGCGGTCCCAGTCCAACTCCTGCCCCCCGCAGAGCACAAGCCTGATCCGCGAGTCCATCGCCTTCATGACTTTGGCGCACTGGCGCGCGAGCTTCGCGTAATCCTTCGCGTTCTTGTGCCCGATCTGCCAGTCACCGTACACCTCATTGCCAAGTCCCCAGTACGTCACGCGGTGCGGATGAGTGAAGCCGTGCTCGGCCCGCAACGCCGCGTATGAGGTGCCCGCCTCGCCATTGCAGTACTCGACCCAGGCCGCCGCCTCGTCCATCGTCCCGGAGCCAAGGTTCGCGCAGATATAGGGCTCTGTATCGAGCGCCCGGCAGTACTGCATGAACTCGTTCGTGCCGAACTGGTTCGTCTCCACCGTGTTCCAGGCAAGCTCCGGCCGGATGGGGCGCTTCTCCTTCGGCCCGACGCCATCGAGCCAGTGGTAGCCGGAGACGAAGTTGCCGCCGGGCCACCTCAGAATCGGGGGCTGCAGCCCCTTCGCCGCCTCCAGCACGTCTTCTCTGAACCCGTTCGCGTCCGATAGAGGCGAGCCGGGTTCGTATATCCCACCGTAGATGCACCGGCCGAGATGCTCGATGAACATCCCGTACACCTTGCGGTCAACGACGCCAAGACGGCGATCCAGATCTACCTTGACGACTGCCATGTCCCCTACAGCTCCTGCAGCAGTTCGATCGGGATGCCGTCGGGGTCGCGGAAGAACGCCACGCGAAGGCTCTTGAAGGTCTTCGGCTCTATGTAGAAGCTGTAGCCGAGGCCCTTGATGCGCTCGTATTCGGCATCCACGTCGTCAACCGTGAGCGCCAGATGGACGTATCCCACCTCGCCCCGGTCCTCGTTCGGGTCCTTCGGCTTGGCGCCGCCGAAAAGCTCGACCGACGTCTCGCCCAGCGCGAGCATGATGAGGTAGCTCCCGTCATCGAAGCTCAGTCGCATCTTCTCGCGCATCCCCAGAACATCCCGATAGAACTGCGCTGACCGCTCGATGTCCGTCGTCTTGACGGCGAAGTGGTGAAAGCCCTTGATCACTCTCTCTTCTCCTTTGCTTCCTCTATCCTCACTGGTGCGCCGGCACGGACCGCCTTGAACGCCTTGGCGTCATCCCGCACTCGCCCAATGATGTTTACCGCGCTCGCCGGCCTGATCTCATTTCCCTGCGAAGCGGGAGTCGGGCCGAAGAAGATGCAGAACGCAGTCCCGGGCGGCCAATAGCCGAGGTCGCCCAGCTCGACAACCTCCTTCGGCTCCTCCGGCGCGCACTCCACCGGGATCGAGAAGTAGATCTCGTCGCCCCAAGTGCTGGCTCGCGCTGTGATCGGCAGCGCCTCGGCGATCTTCCGCGCGGTCTGGGAGTCGTTCAGCTCCGCACGCGCCCCAACGTTCCCCGCGATGATCCGTATCGCTGTCGGCATAACCGGCCTCTTCCCTTCTCGACAACCGCGCTACTTGATCTCAGAGAACCGAGACTTCGGGGCGCCGCAGATCGGGCACTTCTCGGGCGCCTCGTGCAGGACCGTGTTCCCGCACACACCACACACGAAGATCGGAGCGGCCGCCAGATCGCTCCCTCCCTGGAGCGTTCTCAGCG
>Ga0315284_10012576_pt1 | contig 12048 bp, 12 predicted proteins | sample YL17G09_16_MG_FD_203696 | JGI IMG/M metagenome (GOLD analysis project Ga0315284, IMG submission 203696) | Sediment microbial communities from Yellowstone Lake, YNP, Wyoming, USA - YL17G09_16 | ecosystem: Environmental > Aquatic > Freshwater > Lake > Sediment | place: USA: Wyoming | collected...
GCATAGGGATGCCGCGCACAATCTCCACGTAAATCGTCGCCAACCCCCTGAGGATGATATTACTGGAGATGCGCCCAAGGGCTGCGATCAGGCCGAACAGCAAGATCAGGACGAACGATGCCAGGGTTACGGAAATTGTCACCCAGATCCCATCTTTAACGAAAAGCAGGATACGCATAAAGGGATCGGGGCGAAGCGTGACCAACAACAGGATAATGAGGATGACAGCTACAACCATCCACCACCAAGGATCACCCCTGGTTTTCGTTTCCATGAATGTATTATCAGCTTTCATTTTATTGTTTAATATATCTTGGGGCATAGGAGTATCCACAGATGGAAAATAAATGAACCGAGAGGATATATGATTGTCCAGAAAATCGGCTAGACCAAGTCTGATAAATAATTATAACATGGCTGGCTTATCGTATTACAAGCATGGTGATTTTTGCTATAATCAGGTAAGGATTTTACCCCCCCCTTGGTTTTTTCGATACTGGCCAATTTCTTAGAACGAATAGTATTAGAAGACTTCACCTCATCCCTATGCATTGGATTTGCATAAGCTAGACTCAGACATCCGGCAGGTGCGCGAATTGATCGAAGGTCATGAACACCAACTGTTGGCCGCAACGGACGCAAAGGCGCGCCTCGAACACCAGCAGGAGCTGGCTGAATTGCGTGAGCTGCTGGTCCTGTTCGAGCAAGAGTACACCGAACTGGCTGGGAAACACCGCAGCCAGCCGATTTATTTTGTGCATGGCTATTCGCTCCCAACGATATGGGTTGAGCGCGAGCAGGAGTTATATCGCCTGCTGGGTAAGATCATGTCCAACCGTTACAGCGTCCTGGCACTGATCGCCATCGGAGGATCGGGAAAATCCGCTCTGGTACGCCGGCTGCTGGATGAGCTTTCCAAGCAGACCACGCGCTTTGACGGCGCGCTGTGGTTTAATTTTTATGTCGAACTCTCAAATGACCGTTTTCTGGTGTAATGCCGCCGTTACCTGGAGGAGGACTTCGACCAGACCAGCTTCCCCTCACCGTTTGCCAAGGCCACCCTGGTCAGGCAGGTACTGGATAAACACCGTTACCTGCTGGTAATGGACGGGATTGAGATGCTTTTGGTAGATGATCCCAACCGGGCAGATTATGGCAGCTTTCAAGGCCTGACCTTACGCGATTTCATGTGCGTTATCAGCCAGCAGCCAGCCAGGTCTTGGTGACCTCCCGCTGGGATTTGACCGACCTGGCTGGTGAAGCGCGTTACTATGCTTTACCCCTGAGCGGCTTGCAGGACAAAGCCACTCTTAATTTCATGAAACAGCAAGGCGTAAAGGGCGATACGGGGCAAATTCTTGCCTGACTCTATCCGTCAAGGCCCGTCGCCATTATCGTCGGAAACAAAAGGCGGTTGTTTAGGCCGGTTTCATTATGTTTGTTTCGGTTCTTTAGGAATTCCTGGGGTTACCACGGGAAATCCCAAAATAAAGAACTCTTACCTCGTTTCAATGATCATATCTTGGCGAGAAAAACTTTAAAATACCAGATGGGATGCAAATATCATTGAGGCTGGTGGTCCATGGGTTTTAGCCGCTCAAATTGCTGAACCATCTCATCTACAGTCAAAGTACCCAGGGAAAATCCGAGAAATTGGACACGCTGGGCAAGCTGAGTAATCTGTGGTGGCTCGATAAAAGTCATTGCCAACACGCCTGGCTGACTGAAAACTTCGGCCGTGGGACCATCGGATAAAATTTTCCCCAGCCCCATAACGAGGACCCTTTTGGCATATTGGGCCACAATAGGCATGTCGTGGGTGATGATGATAATCGTGTGCCCGAGTTTTATGTTCAAATCCATCAAGAAATCCATGATTTCGAGCGACTGCCTGACATCCTGCCCGGTGGTTGGTTCATCCACAATGATCACCTTTGGCTTGAGTGCCAGGATGGAAGCTATCGCCACGCGCTGGCGCAATCCTTTGGTCAGGAAAAAGGGATGCTCCTCAAAGTACATTTCTGGCAAGCCCACGACCGAAGCGGATTCTTCCACCCGGATTTTTACCTCATCCTCTGGCAGCAAGATGTTGCGCGGGCCGTAAGCGATCTCATCCCAGCAATTGCTGTTGAAGAGTTGGTGGTCTGGATTTTGAAAAACATAACCTACCCGCCGCACCATCTGGACGATGGAGGTTGTTTTTGAGTTCAGTCCGTCCACGATGACATCACCGGAAGTCGGCTTGAATAGACCATTAAGGCACTTGGACAGGGTAGTCTTGCCCGAACCGTTTTGACCGATAAAGGCAATGAACTCACCTTCCGAGATGCTCATATTAATACCTTCCAGTGCTTTGGTGCCATCCGGGTAACAATAAGTTAGCTCTTGTACCTTAATGAAGGGTGTGTAATCGGTCATGGACGAACCCCCTGTTCAGGAGACCAACGTGCCGCTCCCGTACTGTTAAAGATTTCCGTCAGTTTTTCCGCCGCTTCTTCTACTGTAAGCGGTAGGTTACCGTGGTAATATCCTGCCTGCTGCAAACGGTGGAAAAAGCGCATGGCGCCTGGTGGCTGGATACCCTTCTCCAATAGAAGGTCAATGTGTTGGAAGAAAGAGCGTGTTTCATCCTCCAGGAGTAATTCACTATTGGAGAGAAGTATCATCCGGTCGGCCAGGGGGATCAGGTTTTCCAGGTTGTGCTCAATTACAATAATGGTATTATGCTGTTCCTGCTTAATCTTTTGCAGCACATTAAATATACGGATGCGGCTGACCGGGTCCAGCATGGAAGTTGGTTCATCAAGAATCATGATTTTCGGCATCATAGCCAGTACAGCCGCCAGGGCTACCCGCTGCTTCTGCCCGCCGGAAATTTCGTAAGGTGGTTTGTACAGCAGATGGGTTAAATTGGTCAATTCCAAGACCCATTCCAGCCGCTCTTTGATTTCAGGAATGGACAATCCCAAGTTTTCCATACCAAAGACCAACTCATCTTCCACGGTCATTGCCGTAAACTGCATTTCTGGATCCGAAAAGACCACGCCCACCAAGTGTTGCAGTGCACCTCTCGGATATTCTTCAACCTCCTTACCCAGGACTTTGACTGTGCCCTGCTTGATGCCATGATACTGTCCAGGAATCAGTCCATTCATAGAATAGGCCAGTGTGGTTTTGCCTGAACCATTAGGTCCAATGATTCCGATAAACTCACCTTCCTCTACTGTCAGGTGAATATTATTCAGGGACGGGTCTTTGGTATACAAATAACGCCAGGAATAATTTTCGATTTCAATGATTGCCGACACACTTCCCTCCAACTAGCCTTACCCAATAATGATGCTTTTAAACCAGGCAATGAACCACGAACTGTTCAGGTCGAGATACCCAAAACCGTATCGTAAGACAAGAATCACCATAAGTGATAGGCTAATCAGGATGGTCAGCACCCGGTCAAGTCCCTTAAATGTATAATGGGTCAAAATATAATCAGCGCGCTTTACCCGGCTTGATTCTCCCGTAAAAGCATAGCCGCGAGCGATCAAGGCATTAGTAAATTCTTCGGCGCGGCGCAGGGAAAGCGCGAACAGTGGGATCATGTACATTATGTACTTACGGATTTTATAAGCCAGTGATTTGCCGCTTGTATCAAAGCCGCGCGCCTGTTCGGCCTGGCGTACGATTTGAAAGTCCTCCAGTACCATACCGGCTGAACGCAGCGCCATCGCAAATACATAAGTCACCACAAACGGAACGCGAATGCTGCGCAAAGCCACAATCACATCTTGTTCGCGTGAGGTGCTCAGGAATAACACCATGGTGAAGATCATCGGCAGGACCCGAAAATAGACGACTGTTGCATCGCGTATCCGCTCCCAATAGATATGGATGCCGATAATATTTACCAGGAGTTGGTATTCCGGGTGAATTCCCCCCATTACTGTATAGGATAGGAGGATAATTGAGCCCATGGAAACAGCCACAGGGATATAAATTCGCAGCGTTCTCATATCCACGCGACTGTACCACATCAGCAAAAGGCATATTATAATAAGGGCAAAATTCCATTCAGGGGCTGAAATGAACAGCGGAAACAAGCTGACAACCAGCATGAAGAATAATTTGACAAACGGATGAATGGCATAGACAGGAGATTGGTCGGGCACATAGCCCAACAGCGTTTTACGCATATAGAGTTCTCCTATTTTATATAGCGAGGGGGCAGTCTCTGCCCCCTCCGAATTCAGGTATTACACTTTCATGCGCGGGCAAATATTATGCCCACCACTTCTTAACAAAAGAAGGAGTGCGGATTACAACTGCAGACAGGGCCTTGAGCAGGATAAAATTGAAGACCAACCCTGCAATCACATTACCCCCAAACCAGCCCCAAACAAACAACGGAACGGAGTCGGTGGTGAGCAGACCAAAGCTTCTCAGCACAATCAGTGTTGACCACAGAGCACCAAATGCGCTGGATATGATCATGGCCCCTATTAGAATCAGGTAATCTCGACCGGATTTTAGGCGCGGATCCGCTTTATAGAAACGGAAAGCCCAGGCAGGTAAAAGCCCTTGCACCAGGTTGGCTGGAATATAGGCAAGGGATATATAAAACGGCGTTCCGGCAATGCCATTGGAGAAGAAGGGGAAAATAAATGCTGCAATGACTCCCCAAAAGCCGAACCAGATCGAGCCGACTTGCTGTATAGCAATACCAGGCCAGAAGAAATTAACGCCAAAACCCAACGGGAAGCTGATGCTTCCAAAAGCTCCCACGACAAAACCAATGCCAATCAACAGGGCGGTAATCACAATATGGATCACTCCTACTGATCGTTTCTCACCTGTCTGGACAGTCCATATTTGTTCAGCAGTCATTACTCCGGGTTTTTCTGTCGTAGTCATTTTATGATCTCCTTTCTATAAACATTGTGTTCGCTAAATGGTTGGTAAACTGTTTAATGGATGACATGGTGACAATAGGTTCTTAACTGGTTAGCACCTCCTTTCTGCAAAAAAACCGAGAAGCTAACTACCTGGCCCCCGATAAAAAAGGTGTTGTGCAATGTAAATTTCCTAATAGAGTTGGGTTGGGAATAATTCGGAGGTCTTTATCCATGATCATTATATATTGGATAATGAAGTGTGTCAACCTAAAGTAGAAATGTCCCCTGATTGACAAAGTAGAAATGTCCCCTTTTTTAGGATTAAGGGGTTGTCTACGCCAGGGATGATTGGAGGCAGATGTGCGCCGCCTGGCCTATGACTTCCCGGTAGCTTTGCAGCACTACCAAGAGGCTTTGAAAATCGCAGAAGACGTGGGGTACCGGTTGTTGCAGGTGGAGGCTTTGCTCGGCCTGGAAAAACTCAACCGGGATTTGGGGGACCTGGCTGGCGCCCAGGCTTATGGCTTGCGGGCACTGCATTTAGCTCAGGAGAGCGATTTGGGGCTTCATCGCCAGCAGGCCTGTGCTATCCTGGATAGTATATCTGCCAATTCCACCGCAAAATACGCCTGATTTGCGCTCAAGTGACCATCATCTGTTCATTTGCGCTGCCAGGCGTTTATATTCAGCCGAGGCAGTGTAACGCTGTAATTGTTCGATCCTGTGGATCGTCATCGGGTGTGTTGCCAGCAATTCACTCAGATCGCTGAGCAGGTTGTCGTCCTCAGCATCGAAGCGCTTCAAGTAGTGCTCCATTTCGGAAGTGGATAGGTTTCGTTTGGCAGCCACCAGCTTGACCAGGGCTGAAATGGCTTTCTCTGGTTTACCGCAAGCCAGCATACCTGCCCGGTCTGCAGAGAATTCACACGCCCGATTCCAGCTCATAAAAGCCAGCACCAGTAGCGCCGAAGCCGCCGAGGGGCTGGATATGCCAGCCATGCCGCCTACCAGTGAGTTCAACCAGGTATGTCCCAGGCAGATATGGCCCATCTCGTGCCCGGCGACAAAGCGCAGTTCGTCCTCATCCATCACCTTGATCAGGCCGGCGTAAAGCACCACGACCTTAGGGGAGGATAGTCCGAAGGTATAAGCGTTAAGCACATCCTCCGGAACCACATAAGCCTCAAAAGGACCAGGCTTCAGGCGACTGGCACTATCCTGGATTAACGCGGCCAGGGATGGCGCGCTGGAAAGGGTGATCTGCTGGGCGCCAGCCATCAGAGATCGGTGGTGGGAGCGTGTATAGATATACGAAAGCGCCAGCATCGCTGCCACGAAGATAACACTGCCGCAAACGGTAGCTACGGCCGTCAGGCTGATCACCGCTAATACCAAGACCAGGGTAATGTTTAGGATTAGGATCTCATTGGGGTAGCGGTAAGAGGTGGTGCTCATATCTTAGTGTTCTTCATCTCTGCTTTGAAGTGTTCTAAGGCCTCAATCGGCGTTGGGTCAGACTCATAAGCCATCGCCAGGTAAAAAGCCATATAATCACCAAAATGGAGTGCGGTCCACTGCTGGGCCAACTGGGTATCACCGCGGGCGTCAAAGAAATCGGTATTAATGCCTTCCAGCATGAACATCTTCCTGGTTAGTTCACTGCGAACCAGGTTGCGGGCATGGTAGGCAGGGGCGCGTAAGAAGATCGCCACCATGCGGCCGAGAATCTCCTCTGGATTAATCGTCCCTGCCAGCGTGTTGTGGTCGGCCTCGGGTAAAAACTCAAATTGACCCCAGGCTTTCGCCAATTCGCTGACCTGGCCTTTCCACCGGCGGGCAACAGGCGCCAGGAACTCAGCCCCAAACACCGTGACCCAACGTCCTATCAACTGCCCAGCAAGACGTTTAGCCGGGTTCTTCACCACGGGCACCGCGGCGCGCAACATCTCCTGCTGGGTGCGCATAGCGCTTATAGCCCCGTCAAGTGTCGCCGTAGGGTCTGGGATCAACCCCAGGCGGGTGAAGAGCGCCAGCAGTAAACCAAACTGGAAACCCACTGCGGCGCGCGGCATGTGTTTATGCTCAAAATGCCAGATTGGAGCGCCAATCTTTTCAGCCTGGGCAGCCAGTTCACCACCGGTGCAAATAGCCAGGGTCCGGCAGTCGTTGGTGTTGGCATACCTAAACGCCGCCAGGGTTTCCTCAGTGTTACCAGAATGGGAAGCAGCAACCACCAGCGTCTCCTGACCGTTGGCCCAGGCAGGCAGGGTATAGTCACGGTGGACAAAGACCGGGATAGGACAGTTGGGCGCAACATACGCCGCCAGTAGGTCAGCGCCGATGGCCGAGCCGCCCATGCCGGCAAGCAATACCTGACGGATGCTCTTCCAGGAAGGGAGAGGCTGAGTTTGGCCCAATTCCCAGGCCTTTTGTAACTGGTCGGGAAGGTTATCTATCTCAGCCAACATATTTCGGGTATCTAATTGGGGAAATGCTGCGAAATTATCTAGATTCATATTTACCTCTATAAAGTTTATTTTACAATTAAGTAACAGTCATTAAATCGACGATCCCCATCAACAACTTAGGTGACCTTCTATCAAAGTAGCACTTGCGTAAGTCCTGTAGCACTAGCCGTGTGATTGTGGATTACCTGGCCTAGTGCTCCTCATTGAGAAGAAAAAAGACCAGGTTGGAAAGGTTCGGGTCTGATATGAGCGGTTTGAGTATCTAACCACTCCTTCAACTTCAGGGGATGTGTCTGAAAAGGATAAGGAAATCTCAGGGCGCCCTTTTGTAGGAGCATTTTGTTTCCCTCTGTAGTAGCGGGATGATCCAGGGCAAAGACCGGAATCCACTTGGCCTTCAATGCCTCTACCGCGCCCGCCCAGGTTCCCCCTTTTTCCGCATCGCTGGCAACAACAATTGCATGATCAGCAAGAGTGTAAATCAGCTTATTCCTGCCCATCGCTGTCCCAACAGAGAATGGCGCGTTGGGCGAATATGGTGTCGCCAAACATAAATCGCCATGGCTTAGGGCTGCTCGATATTCGGGATCACGGATCACTTTTTCCAGACTATCAGCCAATATTCCTACTGCTGTACCGCGAGCCAATAAGGCTGAAGTCATACTGATAGTATCCACACCCTTTGCACCGCCGGAATACAAAACCAGACCTGACAGACCACACGCGTTTCCTACAAACTCGGCGCAAGATTGACTGGCCTCATCTAAATGACGTGAACCTACCACGGCAACACCCGGTTGCCCCAGCAGAGCTTTCTCACCAGCATAAAACAGAACGGACGGCGCTGATTCTTTAAGACACTGGCGGTATCGTCCAGGATAATCCGCATCTGCGCGGGTTATTACATGAATACCTAATGAAGCAAGGCGTTCCAATTCGATAGCCAGCGATCCACTGCGTTGCAGCAATCGAGCAATCCGTTCGGCTTCACCGTCCTTCAGTTCCATCTGGGTCTGCAAGTCTGAAGCTGATAAGCCCAATAAATTACTAGGTCGCAAAGTTGCAATCTGAAGCTTCCTTGCCAGAGGATTCCAATCCTTCAATGTTAATGGGGCCGGGTCCGGATTGGAGGAAAGACCCAAGTGGGAACATAGTAATAAAATCGCTTGAGAATCAGGTGTAATAGTCATCCGTTGGAACCCCTTTGGGTGGCTTGGGCTAGAGTAAATGGGTAAACCAGGCCGCTGCCGTGTTTACGTAGCAGATAACCAGCTATGGTTAGTGTCCAGCCCGAGTCGATGATATCATCGACCAGCAAAACAGGGCCAGAAGGAAACTCGTTATCGATAGCTAAAGTCCCAATCACATTGCGAGCCTGCATGGTACTGTTTTGCATGTTTTTTTGCTCCGGTGCTTCTATTGTTCGTTGCAATACTTGGATAAAAGGCAACCCAAGTCTTTTTGCCAGACGCGCTGCAAAGTCGGGAACCAGGGCTGGATGGCGGTTAGATGGGATGGCCGTCACCCAAGTCGGAAAGGGATTGGGCTGCCAGAGTTTGTCGATCAGACACACGGCTGCCTCCACCAGGTCATTGGTAAAATACCTTTGTTGATACTTCCCGTCGCGGACCAGTTTTCCCCTTCCCGCGTCACCATAATAGCATAAAGAACGACCGGGAGCATTTTGAGATTCAACCGGGATGGTGCGTTTTAAATCTGGGAACACACCTATCGACCACTGTTTGCGCGGTTGGATCGTGACCTGTGCACCTTCCAGATAATTTTCCGCCTCTATGACCAGACCTTGAGATACCTCTGTCGGCAGTCCCCTTCCCTTGCAGCGCGCACAGCGTCCACAAGGAGACGGCACGGGGTCATCTAATGCCCTTTGTAGAAATTCCATTAAGCAACCTTTATGATCCACATAGGTTTGCATTTGTGCCAGTTCTTCCCTGCGTAGGTAGAGGACACGTTCGTTTCGCTCAATATCCGGATTCCAGGGGTTGAGGGTACGAAAATACAAAATCTTTTTATCGAAGGTCAGTCCAACTGCTCCATCCACTTCCAGGAGTTTGAGGGCCTTTTCAGCGTTCGATTTGGTCGTGTTCACCTTTGCCAAGATTTCATACAGGGATAACCCTTTGCTATTTTCAAGGACCTGGAGAATCTCCTGAAAGATTTTTATGTTAGGGAAAGCGGATTCAATGAAATAATTCTGAATCTCGTCATCTTCTTCACCGCTGAGTAAGATACCATAGGATTTATCCACCGCTCGCCCGGCCCGGCCTACTTGCTGGTAATAAGCAACCACGGAACCTGGACGCTGAAAATGGATCACAAAGTTAATGTCAGGCTTATCGAACCCCATCCCTAGCGCTACGGTTGCAACTAGGATTTTGATTTGATTCAATAGAAAGGCCTGTTCCAGCGCAGGGCGATCTATATTTTCATCGTCGCCAGCGTGATAGGCCTCAGCCGAGAACCCTTTTTGCTTCAGCCAACCGACTACCCGCTTGGTATCCGCGACCGTCAGGCAATAGATAACCCCACTACCCTGGAACTTGGGTAGGTTTTCTACCAACCAGGCCAGCCGTTCACTTTGGTTTGCTATTTTGATGTTTTGCAGCCGGAGCGATTCGCGTGCAAGTGGTCCACGCAATACAGTTAAACCGGGTCCCAATTGACTCTGGACATCAGCAATAACACGATTATTCGCTGTAGCGGTGGTTCCAAGAACGGGGACATGTTGTGGCAGCATTTGGATAATGCGCACAATACGCCGGTAATCAGGGCGAAAATCGTGTCCCCAATCCGAGATGCAATGCGCTTCATCCACCACGAACAAACCAATCCGGCCGGAAATCTGCGGTAAAACCTGTTTCAAAAAATGCTCATTGTTGAGCCGTTCTGGCGAAATGAGCATAATATCACATTCATCTCTGGCCAACACCTCTTCCACAGTCGCCCATTCCTGTTTGTTAGCGCTATGAATGGTATATGCCCGAATCCCGATCCGGCTAGCCATCTCAATCTGGTTGCGCATCAGTGATAGTAAAGGGCTGATCAACAAAGTGGGACCGGCCCCGCCTTCGCGTACCAGCTTGGTTGCCAGGAAATAAACCAGGCTTTTGCCCCAGCCTGTGCGCTGCACAACCAATACGCGCTGCTTTTTGACAGCAATCGCCTCAATCGCTTCCCATTGACCAGGGCGGAAATCTTTGTCCTCTCCGACCATTTGCTGGAGCAGGTTTAGAGCGTATTGTTTCGTTAACTTAGCGGTCAATCTCCGCCTCCCACGCCGATGTGTGTTCGCCGCGGAGCAATCAGAGCAATCCTGAAACTTCCAAGACCTTGTCTGACCAGATTTTCGCCTGCACAGAGAGGATAGTGCGCTGTTGCTTGTCGCTGCTGACAGTTGCCCATGATTTTTGCCAGAGTGTGATGAGCCTTTGCATCTGCACGAGTTCGGCGGCGGTGTATGGGTCGGCGTCCCCGGCAGTCCATTCAATCAGGTGTTTAGCTTCGTCCAGCAATTCTGCTACGACGGTGGGGGAGGTCGATTGGCGCGAGCTGGAGGAAATTCTGCCAAGTGTGGCTGAGAGACCGCCGAGACGCGCTGGTAAGGGATCACGTAGAAAACGTTGACGTAATTTATCTTTATTCATCATGACACACCTCCCAGAAGTTCAATTGTTATCGCTTGCACTTGCCTGCGGATGTCTTCATTCTGAATCACAATACTTCGATTGCTTAGCCACGGGCGGATATTGATAAGCGCCTCATAATCAATGCGCTGTTCGGCGGGATACCAGTTCGCGCCCCACAAGTCGTTCTGCTCACTGCCTTCCTCCAGCAAAACAGATTCGCAGTCAGCTTGCATTTCGCCGCCTCCTGCTAGGATGCGACGGCGGATATCCACAGCTATTTTAATCATGCTCTTGTATTCCTGTAGCATATCCTGTGTTTGGGCAGGGGAGGCGCGCTCTTTTAATATACGGATCATTGCTTACACCGCAGGTATTATTATACACTACCTGCTTTCCAACATCACAATCTCCTCCTCCGTAAACCCATATAACCTGTACACAAGGCGGTCAATCTTGCCTCCCATGCCGATGTGTCTGCCTGCTTCGCCACCCGTAAGGATTGCCAGGGCGTGACAGCCGTTGATAACGGCATGATTAAAAACCGCTTTTTAGCCATTCACTTTAAGTTTAAATTGGAAATCTTGGGTTAAGAACGAAGCATATTTAGCAAAGAATACACTTTTCGCCTTGGCCAACCGGATTCGGCGGCAATCCGGCTAGCAGCACGCGCAGGGGGTTCACTTTGAGCGATGGCTTCCCGTAAGGCTGTATAGAGACGGTCTTCAGACCAGGTCTCCTTTTCAACTGAATGGCCGGCCACGACCAGCGTGAATTCACCCTGCAGCGGGTGGTCCTCGTAGTAATTTCTGATTTCACTGATAGAGCCGCGGGTTATCTCCTCGAAAAGCTTGGTTAGCTCGCGAGCCACAGCCATCTGCCGGTTACCCAAAACAGCCTCAAGGTCATCAAGGGATTCCAGCAGGCGGTGGGGCGTCTCCAGGAAGATCAGCGTGTAGGGTAGTTGAGCAACTTCCTGGAGTGCACGCAGACGCTCGCCAGGTTGGCGCGGCAGATAGCCCAGGTACAGGAAAGCATTAGTAGGCA
>Ga0315284_10012577_pt1 | contig 12048 bp, 9 predicted proteins | sample YL17G09_16_MG_FD_203696 | JGI IMG/M metagenome (GOLD analysis project Ga0315284, IMG submission 203696) | Sediment microbial communities from Yellowstone Lake, YNP, Wyoming, USA - YL17G09_16 | ecosystem: Environmental > Aquatic > Freshwater > Lake > Sediment | place: USA: Wyoming | collected...
ACCGTTTGTTGCTGTTGGGCCGCTCGGCTAAGCGTGGCTTGGTTATCGCCCGCCTGCAAGCCATACCACCCGAATTGCGCGTGATTGCCGCCCTCAATCTTGACCCACATCGTGCTTGATGGAAGCAGCGCGCGCGATTTTTCGATCTTGTCGCCAGTCGCCAATCCATCTCTTGTGCCGTAAATCGAGGTGACCGCGAGACTGCGGCTCGAAAGATTATCGCTATCGGCGGGATATGAAGCCCACAGCACCAAGCCTTGAATGGCCTGTGGGTGGCGATTGATATAGCTGGCCGCCATGCTCCCGCCGAGCGAGTGTCCGCCGATGGCCCATCGCTTGATCGAAGGGAATACCTTGATGACGTCCGAAGCTTTTTCAACGCCAAAGATAGCTAGGTTGAGCGGCATCGGCGTAATGACGACGAGATACCCCTGCGCCGCAATCGCGCGAGCGGCGGGCGCATAAGCGCGGGAGTCAACTCGACCGCCCGGGTATACGATAAACCCCATCGTCGGCTCTGTCATCACAGGCCGAAAGACAATCCACTGGCCCGTTTCAACTTTGACCTGCGCATCCGGCTGCAACGCGGCCAGCGCTTCCGGCATCGGCTGTGATGCGCCGCTGGCCCAGACAACAAATCCGCCCAGCGCCAAAACGAGGACAGTCACCAGGCCAATAAAAATCCATTTGAGTTTGATCATATCCATCGCCTACAATGTCAGGCACGCCTCTGCCGCCAGCCAGAACAAATTCTGGCGCACATCGGCGCGCGTATGCCAGCCGCGCGAGTCCCACTCGCCGCCGCTCACATCGTCACTGCCATAGAGCATTTGCGCGAACGTCACGCCGCGAAATTGCGCCACGGCAAAAAATGCCGCCGCTTCCATCTCGACCGTGAGGCAACCCTCCGATTTGCGCAGTTGCACCTTATCCCGTGTCTCGCGATACGGCGCGTCCGTCGTCCACGTCTTGCCAACCAGATACGGAACGCCATGTTGCTTGAGCACTTGTTCAATCACAGCAACGCCTTCGGGACTGGCACTCACCTCTCGCCCAGGCGGCAGATAGTGATACGACGTGCCCTCATCGCGCACCGCCGCCGACGGCACGACAAGATGGCCAACCGCAATCTCTTTGTTCAACACGCCCGCGCCGCCGCACGCGATAAACTTGCGGCAACCCAGTGGAATCGTTTCTTCCAATATGCCCGCCGCCATCGGCCCGCCCACTCCCGGATGGACAAAGGCCAGGCGCTTGCCATCCAGGTTGATTTCATAAACCGGATGCGGCCCATCCTCCCAGCGGTGATGGGCAATCACCTGCGCCTGGCGCTCATCGCGCATCTGGGTCACCACTTCTTGAAAGAAACAGATCACGCAATGCTCCGGCGCACCGACCGGTTTGATCAGCCTGGACGGCTCGATGATGGCTTCCGGCGCTGGATCGAATTCGAGGATAGGGTAGGTGTTTTGCACGATTTACTCTCAAGGTCTCATATGTTGATCGCGATGACAGTGTACTTGCGCCCCTGAGATTTGCTCATCAACTCAAACATCACCTTCATCAAGCCATATTTGCGCGTGAGCAGACCATTCACCTTTTTGCTTTCGCTCGCTTCGGCAAAGCGAGCCTGACCTTCTACCCATTCGCCTTTCGGCCCGCCGCGCACATCGCACGGCATCACGCGCACGCGCGAATTGTTACGGATGCGCTTGACCTTGCCCGATCCATCTACTGTTCGGACGTACAGTGTGTTGCCGTCTTGGACAAACCAGACGGGCGTGGGGACGCCTTGCCCGCTTTTGCGAAACGTCTCGACGTTGATGTACGGTTGTTTTTGGAACTGGGCTAATTCGTTATCCATGTTTGCACTCGCACCACGTCACAATTTTCCGATCAGTTCTTCGCGCCGCCGCCGATAATCCACAATCGGCCCGTCGCCTGGGATCATCTTTTCGCCCATGTGCAAACTGGTGCGCTTGGGCCGCTCGGTGATCACTGGCCGCTTGTCCTGGTTCAAAATGACAATGTTGCCCCAATAGCTCACCACATTGAACAACTCGCGCAGCACCGGCACTCGGGCAATGCCCTGGTATTGCCGGACATACATCTGGGTGTTCTCGTCGTCAATCGGCGCAAAGGCGATGACGATGTGAAGCCTGTCGCCCAGCCAGTTGTGCCAGATGTTGGGAAAGTAGAACTGCAACAGCGGGCGGCGGTCGGGCGCGGGCATCTCGCTTGGCTTGAGCGGCTTTTGTCCCGTGTCCACCGCGTTATCGTACCAGATGCTCATCAAGTCGTGTCCCAACTCGCGCTCCTCCAGCGTCCACCGTGGCCCATTGACGAGCGTCTGGTTGCCACGCCCGATGGTGTTGTGATGGACGAACGGCACGTGCACCACGTCGAGTTGATTTTCAATCGCACGCGAATAGTGTGTGGGCCAGTGATCGCGCACCGTGACAAAGGGCAGGGTATCGTCCACCGAATCGAACCACGGGAGCGGCGGATACTCGGCGCGTCGCAGATCCTCGTCAGGGGACGGCTCACCCCACCAGAGGTAGATAAAACCGTGCGCCTCGCGCGTGGGATAGACGCGCTTGACCTGGAACACTTTGGGCGGCGTCGCATTCTTGCCATTGGCCGGGATGACGGTGCAACGTCCCGACGGGTCATACTGGAAGCCGTGAAACGGACACTCGACGCAATCGCCGATCAGCTTGCCGATGCTCAATGCCACGCCGCGATGCGGGCACAGGTCGGCCATGCACGTGACCTGACCTTGCGAGTCGCGCCACAGCACCAGCTTTTCACCCATGCGCGTCACGCCGACGGGCTTGCCGGTTTTGACCTCACTCGATTCAAGAATGACGTACCATTGATTGGGAATCATGCTGCTCCTATGCAGTGCTAGGACGGAGAGTGGCACAGGTGAACTCGGATACAAGGAAAATCCGTGTTCATCCTGTGTCCAATTATTTCCGTTTACACGGGAACCACGGCACAAAGGCGCTTGTTGTTTCGACGTACTCTTTGTAACCCGGCCGCGTCTCCATCGTCTTTTCCAGCAGCGCCACGCCCGAGACGCGCATGAGCAAGAACGTCATGATGATGGGCGCGTAAATCGTCCACCAGCCGCCCGCCGCCAGTGCCGCGAGATAATATCCCCACCACTGCGCCGCATCCCCAAAGTAATTTGGATGGCGCGTGTAGCGCCACACGCCCGTGTTCATCACCTTGCCCTTGTTTGCCGGATTGGCCTTAAAGCACGCCAGTTGCAGGTCGCCCATCGCCTCAAAGAAAAAGCCGATCAACCACAGACATGGCCAGATAATCGAGAATCCCCAATGGAGCAGAACCGCTCTGTGCGGTAGTGTCCCTGTAACGGGGAGGTAGGCTTAATCGCCTCAAAAACATATGGGAAAACCAAGTGATTTTTGAGCACCTGCCCGTTACAGGGACACCATCGGATTTTTCGTGCGGCATCCTTTGGATTCAAGCTTCCCTCTTGACACCTTCAAGTGTTGCCAGTCCTGATCTTGGCACTATAGAACACAGGGGGGTACGCGCGCGGAGTGGAGCCAGAGTACTGTTTCTCATTGCCATGCTGAACTTGTCCTTCGTGGTAGCCTGTGGCGAGGCCACCTGTGCGCAAGCTCACAGATTCCCCAGTGCAAGTTGAACTGCTTGGCTCTTTTTCTCCGGCAAAGCAATTTCGTAGCCGATGGCTTTGTATCCGGTGCGTCGCCTTGCATACATTTTCGCCAGCACCGGAACCTCGAAATCCACATAGTCGTAGATGATGACATCCTTCTTAGCTGTGTTCAGCCGATGTAGCCGCCCGGCATATTGAGTCAGGGTTCCACGCCAGGAAATGGGCAAAGCCAGGAATAGAGTATCCAGCCGCTCATCGTCAAATCCCTCACCCAGGTAACGCCCGGTTGCGACAATCACACGCGGCTGGTCAGCAGGAATACTGGCGATTTGCTCCGCTAACTGCTGGCGTTGCTTTTTGCCCATACCACCTGTCATCACGATGACACTCTGGATATGCTGAGAAAGCAGGCCGGCAAGCAAATCCAGATGCTCCCGTCGCTCGGTTAGCAGAACTGGAAAACGTTTGGCCTCCACGGCCGCGATTACGTCTTCGAGGATAAGGCGGTTACGTTCATCATCCCTGGTCAACAAGGCATACACATCCTGAATGGATTGCGCCGTCACGTTCTGCAAATGAGGTGGGAGGCGAAAGGTGGTGGGACGAATGATGACCTTGTGGTCGAAAGGCCGCTTCTCGGCTTGCTTTCGATCATCCACTCGATAACGGATGGGGCCACACTGCATAAAAATGATCGGATGGTGCCCATCTTTCCTCACCACCGTCGCCGACAAACCGGTTATGTATCTAGCCTTGCTCTGCCGGACCACTTGCTCAAAGCTGACGGCGGAGATGTGATGGCATTCGTCTATGACCAAGTGACCATACCTGCCGACGAGGTCGTCAACGGCGCCTTTCTGGCTCAGGCTTTGAACCATCGCAACGTCAATCTTCCCGGTCGGTTTGTGCTTGCCGCCCCCGATTTGTCCGATCTCTTTTGGCGCAAGGCCGAGAAATTGACTCAACGCCTCAACCCACTGGTCGAGCAGTTGGCGGCGATGAACCACGACCAGCGTGTTCACTTTGCGCTGAGCAATCAAGCAAGCTGCTACAACGGTTTTTCCAAACGCGGTCGAAGCAGACAAAACGCCTGTCTCGTGCTGCAACAAGGCGTCGGCAGCTTGCTGTTGTTCTGCTCGTAGGCTTCCCCGAAATTGGAGTTCGAGCGGAGTGCCTGCGAACCGCTGATCGGCGAGTGTCACTTTGACCTTGAGAGATTGGAATAGTTCGAGTAACTCGTCGAGGCAGCCGCGCGGCAATCCCAGGTGTTTGGGGAAATCCTCGCAGCAACTGATGATGCGCGGCTTGCCGAACGTTGACAGGCGCATAGCCTGCGCTTGATAGAACTCGGGGTTTTGAAAAGCCGCCAGGCGGATCAGGCGATTGCGAAGCGAGGGTGTGATGTTTGTCTTGGAAACATAGAGCTGATTGCCGAGCACCAGGTCAATTTGCTCCGGCAGTGGGCCAATGACAGGTGATTCCTTGTGTCGTCTTGAAGGTGGCGTGGCCCAGGGTTGATCGTCATGTTCGTCTGTAACGGGCAGGCGGATTCCCAAGAATTCGTCTTGCCGCTCTGCCTCGCCGACAACCGTTTCGACCTCTCGACGATTCATGCGGCGAAGTGACGAGAGAAAAGCCCATTGGTCTTGATACGGGACAAAGTCTTCATCTAGAAAAAGGCTGTTACCAGTCTCCCGCGGCTTCTTTTGGAGAGGCAAGGCAATCAGATTGCCAAAGCCGCCTTTGGGGAGTGTGTCTTGGCTGGGGAAAAAGCGGTCATAGGAATCTAATCCGATCTCAGGCCGACGCTCCATAGTCTGCGTCAGAAGGAAGGCTCCCATTTTGCGCGCCAGTGCTGCTGGGACAGGCTCGGAAAAGAATATCCACGTGTGACCACCATTCCCCGAACGCGATCTCTCCAACGCTGCTGGTACATCGAAAAGCTTGCATGTCTCCAGGAATGCCTTTGCATCTTGGTGCCAGGAAGCTTTGTCAAAGTCGGCCGCCAGGAACCAGCACGTCTCGTCGTGCGGCATTGGATAGACGCCAATGGTAAAGTCGCGTCCTGAACTGGCCTGGGGATCCATTCCCAGAAGATGGTTTCGCACTACATCGTCCGTGATCGGCACAAGTTGGCGATGCGCACAATCATCGCACCGGATCTTGGGCTTTTCGCAAATCCCACTGACCCACTCATTGCGACAAACGGGTTGATATCCCTTTTTGCCCGTTTTCAGACTCTCGAATCTTTTGGGGTATACATCTTCGCGCCCTCGAAACAGACTGCGGAAAAGCGCAATTTTCGCTTCCTGGGAAGACTGGTTGGTGACAAGTGGCAAACCGGCCGATTGCAACGGAGCTTCCAACGTTTGAAGGAACGCGGCTTTTTCTTGCTGCAGTGCAGCGATTTGCGTCAGTAACTCCGCCCTGCGGATGTTGAGCTTGGCTAACTCACCTTCCGTTTCTGCCAGCAATCGGTCAGTCTCTAGGTTTCTCACGACTGCCTCGAACATCCCAGAATCCATACACCCCCAATCATGGCCTTTTGCGCGGTGAAAGAATGGGTGCGGTAGCCCATCTTGTGGCAAACAACTTGGGCAGCGCCACACAAGTTACTCTATCGTCCGCAGCAAGCGCCGCGTCTCGCGCGCAACAGCATCAAGCGTCGGAATGTCGGGCATCTGCTCACCGAGTCGGCGCTCCCAAGCTCCCTGAAATCGAGCCACACGCTCAGGCGAAAGAATCGCACTGGCGCGAGTGAAGGATAGGCCGCGATGTTCACACTTGGCGCGTAGTGTGGTCGCCAACTGTTGTGCATCTATTTCGCTTCCCTGCTCAGATATAATTCGCCACACGTCGTAAAGGTCACGCGGCTCGGTACGCTGCAAAAGTGTCCGCAACTTTTCAGCGCAGATTTCTTCGAGCGTATATACGACCACAAGCGGCGCTGGTTCGGGTTCATCCGAGAAAAAGCGAATGAGTGGACGATTGATCGGCTCGTTGACGATGACTTCATCAAACGTCACATCCACTTTGAGCTGACGTGGTCGGCGCGTTCTTTGCAACGGGCCGATATAGTCCAGATATGCGGTGATGTTGTGCAACGTTTCCCCGTCGTGGCGCGGCTCCATCGAGCCAACTGCAACTTCCAATCCGGCTGCTTCGCGCGCACGGCGACAACTCTGAGCGAGGAGTGTGTTGAGCGTGTCAGGCTGTATGGTTTCATTGGATGTGAAATCCAGGTCTTCGGAATAGCGCCAGTCGGCAAAGTATAGCTTCTTGAGCGCAGTGCCGCCCTTGGCGATCAGGCGCGGTTTCTGCTCAGGTGAAGCAAGCACACCAAGCAGCCACGACAAGATGTAATCGCGCTCGATCATTTGCTCGGGCACTTGGCGTTCATAGGCGAGCCGTTGCACTTCGCGTTGGCTGATCATCTAGGTTTCTCTCCACGCCATCAGGTCTTGTTCGCTCACATTGACAAACACTCGCCAACGCGCGTTGTATGTTCCCTTTCGCGGCGCGAATGGATCAAGAACGGCATAGCCGGCGCTCAATTTCTTGTGTAGGCGGTCGCGCCAGTCGAGTGGCCCTAACTCTATGACGTCGAGCAAATAGCCAAGGCGCTTTAGAACCGCTCCATTGCCCATGCGCTCCGCATAGACCCCCAACTGCTTCCAGTCCATCTCGTGACGGCCTCGCCATAGCCCCTTTGCGATCTCGATGATGCCGCCACACAGCTCAGGATGGTCGAGGCCGTCTACAATTGTCTTGGCGCGATCGGCCATCTCGACAGGCTTGTCACCGAGCCATACGCGAATGTGACCAAAGAATTTCTTCTGAACGAGCGCAACGAAATGATAGTTGACGCCATGCAGCAAGAGCGGTTGACGGCGCTTAGTCGTGGCAATGTATACTGTGCGAGTGGGCTGCTCAGTCAAGCCATAGTGCGAAAAGGCTGTCCAGTAAGAAACATAGTATGGAGCAATGAGGTGTGAGGCTATCACTAACTCGTTCTCGGTGTAGTGACTGTCGGCTCCCGCCGAGAGCGGCACAATGAGGTACTTGCCTTTCTCCAATCGCTGTAGCCAGTGTCGCTTGACGAGGCCATGCAGAACCTTGCGCACAGCACCGTTTGGCTTTTGAAGCACACCTTCGGCCTCGCGCGTGGTGAAAATATCTTGCCCTCGTCCGCTCAGCGTGGTCAAGAGATGCGATTCAGTAGAGTTTAGCGTTTTGGGGGTAATAGTTTGCGCTTGCATTGTTCCCTCTAGCGAGAACAATAATAGCGCAAATTATAAATACTCGCAAGCCGCCAAGTGCAATCACGCAGTATTATGAATCTTGTGTGGGAAAGTTCGCACAGTACACTGATGACAGTTCCCGATTATGTTCCGCGTTTTTACCACGCGCGCGTGTCATTCACCGATTCGTTGGTCGAACCAATGCTCAGCGCGTGCATAGTCCTCAGGCTTCGGCAGTCGCTCATAGTCAAGTTCGTCAAGGTATTCAGCATATTGGACTAGCCAGCGTTCGAGTTGGTCGAGGAGCGCCAGCTTTGACGCCGCATCTGGCTTGACTTGCATCGCACGCCGGCACTTGGCTCGGTCACCCCTGAATTTGCCCTCTAGGACCAACGCCATCCACCACTCGTTGTAGGTGAAGGGTTCATCGTGTTCATCCGCGCCGAATGCTCGGAACCAAAAGGCAATTTCTCCGCCCTGTGGCTCAGGGCGAGCCTGCAGCGTCATCTGGTCCAGCTGAGCGTGGTGCTTCCCCACCTCCTCAAAACGGAGTTTCCTCGATTGATAATATGTCGGTGAATCGTCCAACACCATTCAGATTGCCTTAAAATAGGCATGTGGATAGCCCGTCTGACTCGGTAGTCCCACAGTCTATGACAATGTTGAGGATCTGCCCAGACACGCCGTGACGGAACGCTGGAAACGCTTGAAGGCAGACGGGCCAACTCAGCCTGCCGGGCAGACTGTGATAGTGCCGCGCTTCCGCACGGCAACTGGTCAGCCGCCAAGAAAAAAGCCCGACGAGGGAAACCTCATCGGGCTAGCATCATCGCCGGCCAGAGCAGGTCAGATGTCTCTCCTCGGGAAGAACTTGCATCACCCAGTATATCTCCCAACTCACTTGCCCTCGACTCCCAAGGCCACATCCAACGCTTCCTGCGTGATCGCCTGATAAGCCTGCGTCATCAACGCAAGAAAATCCACCTTGCTATGCCAGAACCCCGGCACGCCCAACCGCTTGACCGGCACCGCATCCACCGTCGGCGCTTGTATGCTCACCGCCAGATCGTCCAGGCTCTCGGCACACACCCAAAAGCGATCGAGGCTTGCCTCCAACGGCGTGGCCGGCTCTTCCGCGATAACAGGCGGGTTGCCTTCCGTTGCGGCAGGCGCTTGAACCGGCTCGGCGGTTGAGCGCCGCGCGCGTAACATCGCCATGATGTCGTCTTTGCTCTTGCCGCGCAGGCGAAAGAGCAGGAACGGGTCAGCATCGAATTGCTCACCCAGCAAATAGTACACCGCCGCCACATGCTTGCACGGATTCGCCGAGTCGGGACACGAACAATTCGTCTTGAGGTCACCCCGCGACGCGGGAAACAGGCTGACGCCCGCCGCCGCAAAAGCCTGCTCGATGTCGGGCGGCATCTCGCCGGCCAACAGCTTGGCCGCAAAGATCGCCTGCTCCGCCATCGCATCGGCCACCTTGTCCCATTCTTTGCTCGCAAGTGGCGCGACCCCTATCTTGACCTTGTACGGTTGCGAACGGCTACCCTGCACGCGCGACTCGACTCGACCCGAGTGAATGTCCAGGTTGAGCACTTGGCCGCTGCGCGCATACGAACGCCCGCGACTCAAGCGTGCCGAATCCACCAAACGCTCCAACGCCCCTCGCCACTTGCTCGCCCACCACGTCTTGCCGAATTGTTTGCTTTGCGCCTTGATGCCGTTCGCCGGCCGGCGCGGTTTCGGTTTCGGATACCAGTTCCAGCCCCAACTCATTTTGTCTCTCCCAACGACAAACGACGCGTCGAACATTCGTCATTCATCATTCGTCACCCACCGCTTCCTTGCGCAACGTGAACAGGTCGCGCAGTTGATCGGTCGAAAGCTCGGTGAGCCAGCCCTCGCTCGTCCCCACGATACTTTCAGCCAGCGCCTTTTTGCGCTCGATCATGTCGTCAATCTTTTCCTCGAACGTCCCCGCGCACAGATACTTGTACACCTGCACGTTGCGCGTCTGCCCGATGCGGAATGCGCGATCGGTCGCTTGATTTTCGACGGCGGGATTCCACCAGCGGTCAAAGTGGAACACGTGATTGGCGCGCATCAAGTTGAGGCCCGTGCCGCCCGCCTTGATCGAGAGGATGAACACCAGCGGCCCGCTCGAATCATTTTGAAAACGCTCCACCATCTTGTCGCGCGACCTGGGCGGCGTGCTGCCATACAGAAACAACACCTCGTCGCCAAAGGTCTCTTGCAGATAGCCTTTGAGCAGGCCGCCCATCTCGGCGAACTGGGTGAACACCAGCGTGCGCTCGCGCACGGCGCGGACTTCGTCCAGCATTTCGGTGAGCCGCGCCAGCTTGCCGCTGCGGCTCGGCAATGCGCTGCCATCGCCCAGGAATTGCGCGGGATGGTTACACACTTGCTTGAGCTTCATCAACGTTGCCAGGATGATGCCGCGCCGGCCGAAGGTGCCTTCGGCTTCCGCGATGCGCTTGACCGAGTCGCGCACGACCGCTTCGTACAACGTGGCCTGCTCTTTGGTCAGGTTGCAGTAGACCTTGATCTCGTTCTTGTCCGGCAGATCGCTGATGACGTTCGGATCGGTCTTGACGCGCCGCAGGATGAACGGGCCGACGAGCGATTTTAGTTTTTTGGCCGCCGCCGGATCGTTCATGCGCTCGATGGGCTTGGCCAGCCGCTCTTGAAAATCTTTTTGCGAGCCGAGATAGCCTGGATTGAGAAACTGGAAAATGCTCCACAACTCGGACAGGCGATTCTCGACCGGCGTGCCCGTGAGCGCGACGCGCCACTGCGCCGGCAATTTGCGTGCGGCCTGGGCTTGCTTGGTGGAAGGATTCTTGATGTTCTGCGCTTCGTCGAGGATCACATCCCCCCACTCTACTCCGCTCAAATGTTTTTCATCGCGATGCAGCAGCGCATACGAGCTGATGACGACATCGTGCTGCGCCGCTTGATCGGCCAGGGTGACTTTTTTGCGTCCCGTGCCATGATGGGCCAGCACACGCAAATCGGGCGCAAAGCGCGCCAGCTCGTGCTGCCAGTTGCCCACGACCGAGGTCGGGCAAATGAGGAGCGCGGGGCGATGCTCGTGTTGCGCTGCACGCTCGGCGAGCAAGAGCGCGATCACTTGAATGGTCTTGCCCAGTCCCATGTCATCGGCCAAGCACGCGCCCAATCCCCACTGGCGCAAGAATGCCAACCACGCGAGGCCCGTGGATTGATAAGGCCGCAATGTGCCTTTGAACTCGGATGGCGTGGGCACGTCCTGCATCTTGGCCCCGCCCGCGAGCTGCTGCATCAGTTCGCTGATCCAGCCATCGGCCACAACTTCGGTGACGGGCAAGCCGCCCGCTTGACCGCCCGGCTCGAGCGACAGCGCCAATCGCAGCGCTTCTTGCAGCGACATCTCGCCCGCGTCACCTATCCCGCCTTCGGGGCGGCGCTTTTCCCAATACTTGACGACCTGCTCGATCTGCTCTGGTCGCAACTCGACCCACTGGCCGCGCACCTGCACCAACGGCACTTTGAGCGCGGCAAGTTTGTCGAACTCGGCGCGCGAGAGTGGCTCGCCGCCCAAGGCCAATTGCCAATCGTACTCGACGATGGACTCGAACGTGAGGCTGGTGACGCCGCCTTTTTGTGATGGTTGTTTTTGCTTAGACCGCAAGCCCACCCGCACGCCAAATTTACTCCCGATGCCCGGCACGAGCACGCCAAAACCAAACGATTGAAGCAGCAAGGATGTCTCGCGGATGAACATGTACGCCTGCTCGACGTTCAACGCGCAGCCTTCGGGACGGGCCGAGCGCAGGCTCGCTTCAATCGGCGCAAAGAGGCGTGAGGCCTGGCCCAATCCTGCCAGCAAACGTTCTTGCGGCGCATCGAACTTGCGATCGAGAAACTTGGCCGTGCTGCCTCGCTCCTGCCAAACGGATCCTGCGGGCACCAGCAAGCTCGGATCGTCAGTCGCTTGCAACAAGTAGCGCAGCATCCAGTCCTGCGCTTTGAGCTGGGGCTCGACAATGCCTTCGTCTTCATCCATCAGCGGCGGGTCGAGCCGGAAACAAATCCGAAATGTGTCGCCGCCCAGGACGCCCGGAACCAGCTCGGCCCACGCGCGATACTTTT